>JAABUN010003337.1_pt1 | contig 25139 bp, 21 predicted proteins | sample 5559311 | NCBI WGS metagenome assembly JAABUN01 (sample SAMN10711877, study PRJNA513370) | rock metagenome | isolation source: Antarctica rocks | place: Antarctica: Victoria Land, Siegfried Peak sud
TGCTATGGGGGTTGGGGAGAGGATTGTGGTGTGTACGCCTGGTGGTGGGGGGTGGGGCAGGGTTGGGGGGGAGAGTCGGGTGGTGAGGAGGAGGGATGAGAGGGAGGGGTGGAGGAAGGGGAGTGTGGCTGCGAGGATGGAGGCGCAGGAGACGGTTTGAGGGGTTGAGGTGAGGCGGGATGAGGTGGCGTGAGATGTTGTGGAGGCGAGAGAGCTTAGATTGAGAAGTTGGTATGTTATGAATCAAGATGGTCTCGCACTGAATGGAGTTGTCTGAGCGGCCAGCACCGATCACGTTACTCGAATGTTTTCGACGGTGTTGCGCGCGCGTATTCATTTTGCTATGTAGATCCATGGGCCCGTTGTCCAGCAGCGTAATTCGTATGAACGTCATTGATGATTAGTTGCTCAAACCTCTTCCGATATGGCTAACCTGAATGGTTGATGGATCAAGATGGTCTTACATTGAATGGAATTATTCGAGCGGCCATCACTATTCGTGATACTCATATTTTTCGACGGTCCTGCGCGCGCGTATATATGTTGCTATGCGGATCCAATGGTCTGTTGTCCAACGGTGAAACTCGTACCAACATGTTGTATTATTGATGATTCGTCATTCAAAAGTCTTCTGATATGGCTAAATTGGGGCCAGCGTCTGCCGCAATCTCCCCTTTACCAATGTGGGACTCGGCACCCTTTCGGACCATTTCTTGTAGTCGTAGTTCCAGGCGCTCCATATCTGTGGGCGCCTGCGGCGTACCGGTCAGAGGGGCTGCCGGGAAGATCCACCCCGCACCAGGTAACGGCGGTATGCCAGTTGAGCGATCGTAAATCACTTGAATTTTCAGGTCCCGCAAGCCGTTGGGGCCATGTTGTAGGCTGAAGATGCGAGACACCCATTCCTCCTCTGTCGACGGGACTCTCATGCGCGGTTCGAGGTAGACGAACACCTCAACGCTTTCGAGGCCCGTCATGGTGTGTCGGATGGTGTCGAGCCAGAGGTGAAGGTTGCAGGAGTTGCACTGTTGGAGGTTGTGCTGGCGCTGCAGTTTGGAGGAGTGCCGGTTGAAAGGGTAACAGGTTTTGTACATCCAGCTTTGATGGTAGCAGATCTGGACCCGTCTTATCTGGGCCAGGCGCTTGGGCAGTAAACTTTGGAGGAAGAAGGGGGGTTTGTCGAGGGAGTTGAAGAAGAATGTTGGAAGGTCTGTGGAGGGGAAGGGATTCGGTAAGCTGATATAGATGCAGGAGAGAAGATGATAGGACAAAGTAAGACTGACTGTAGAGTAGGGGTATGGTTTCACCATAGATCTGCTTACAAGTCCTCGAAAGCGCGAGGATGCCTCGACCCGCGTGTTCGGAAAATGGCGCCTGGCATCTGGGAAGTGCACGACCGTACCCATAAGAGCTTATGATGAAACAGTTGCAATCATTCACGGGGTTTTGTCTAACGTCGAACATGCAGAATTGACCATGCATCCTACTCATGAGTCGCCTTTTCCCCGGTTTCCGGGCGCGATGGACTGTGATATGCACATGAGTGCTGTTGCCCAAGATGACTTCTCTGTATATCTGCAGACGTAGCTCAATCGGCAGTCGTGTGATTCCACTTGGTCCTGGCAGGGACGAGGTGAGAAGCTCCTGGCTATCAAACCCCCTTGGCAGCCGGGCTAGAGGGATGGGTCTGGCCTTCTCAATGTCCCATTCCGAGGCGAGTCTTTTCGAATTGTCTCGATAATAATCAAAGATATGACGTTGCACTTCTATTGGTGCAGTGTACCAGTGGTAAAGATTGCTCCATCTGCGTGATATGAAGGTGAGTGGAAGGATGGTAAACGTGATGAGGACAATGTAAATGAAGAAAGAGACAGCGAGACATAAAGTAAGGCAAGCCAATAGGATGATTTGAATGCCATGGCGGATCACAAAGGACGTTCTGGTTGGGCTTTTCACACGGGGATAGTCCGGCCCAGTACTTTCACCGACTCCCAGAGCCATTGCAGATGTTGGAGGCGGGTACCTCATGGCGGAGATGATTGGGAGGATGTCTATAAATCTTCGAGACCTTGGAGCGACTGGTAGGTACTAGTGGCGGTAGGTACCTAGTGTTTCACAGCCTTGCCTCCGCCCCTACCTTTTGCTGGCTTCATCCAGGCTGCAGGTCGAGAGCCATACGTGGAAGATACTGGTTTATGAGTTACAGCGGGCTTTCCTACATATGTTATAGGAATCTATCATAGCGAAGAAGCATGATATAAGGTAGAATAGTATTGACTGTACACAGCGTGTCGTTGTTTTGTACCGGAGAAGTTGGCTCGGCTGAAGTTGCTCCGGTGTTTAGAGTGTTAAGTCCAGGTCACGTGGTCATCAGCTCAGGGTCCAGGGGCTCGGCTCGGTTGGAAGAGGAAGAAGCAAGCTGTCCATTCGAAGTGAAAACTTACAAATACACGACAGCGTAACAACTAGACAACTAGACACTTACACAAACAATCTCTCTTCTGCACCATACCAACCTCCTACTACTTCCTTTACAAAAGCCCCTCTCCCTTTCTTCCTTGTACACAACCATGAGAAACTTCCGGAGTGTGGCCCTCGGGCTCGCCGCTGCAGCCGTAGCATCCGCATCAGACGTCCACGACCTCAAGAAAGACACCTTCACAGACTTCGTAAAGAGCCACGATCTCGTCCTAGCAGAGTTTTTCGCCCCATGGTGCGGTCACTGCAAGGCGCTTGCCCCGGAGTATGAAGAAGCTGCCACAACACTGAAAGAGAAGGACATACAACTAGTCAAGGTCGACTGCACAGAGGAGGTCGACCTGTGCAAGGACTATGGAGTCGAGGGATACCCAACTGTCAAGGTCTTCCGGGGCCCAGACAACGTCCAGGCATACTCAGGCGCACGAAAAGCACCAGCGTAAGATCCGAACCCTCACTGTCGCAAGGGCGCAGTTGAATAATGACTATATCCAGAATCATCTCCTACATGACCAAGCAAGCTCTCCCAGCAGTATCAGTCCTCGGATCCGACTCGTTAGAAGAGTTCAAGACCGCCGACAAGGTCGTGGCGGTTGCATACTTCGACGCTGACGACAAGACGTCCAACACCACATTCACCGAAATCGCAGAATCATTGAGAGACGATTATCTTTTCGGCGCTACAAATGACGCCAAGCTGGCCAAGGCCGAAGGTGTCAAGGCACCTGCAATGGTTTTGTATAAATCTTTCGACAACGGCAAGGACACCTTTGAGGGGAAGTTCGACAAGGACACTATCTCCAAGTTTATCAAGACCTCGGCCATCCCCTTGGTCGGCGAGGTCGGCCCAGAGACCTACGCTGGCTATATGGCCGTATGTACCACCAGCTATCCTTGCGGTTCCCCCTACTAATTCTCAGCAGGCTGGTATTCCCCTCGCCTACATCTTTGCCGAGACCCCGGAGGAACGCGCAGAATTGGCGGAGACCCTCAAGCCTCTCGCACAGAAGCACAAGGGAGCCCTCAGCTTCGCGACCATTGACGCCAAAAGTTTCGGTGCTCACGCTGGTAACCTGAATCTGGAAGTGGACAAGTGGCCCGCTTTCGCAATTCAGGAGACCGTGAAGAACCAGAAATTTCCCTTTGACCAAGGCAAGGAACTCTCTCACGATAATGTGGGCGCATTCGTCCAAGACTTCGTTGATGGCAAGATGGAGCCCAGCATCAAATCCGAGCCTATCCCTGAAAAGCAAGAAGGACATGTCCAGGTCGTTGTCGCTCACAACTACAAAGATGTAGTCATCAACAACGAGAATGACGTCCTTCTCGAATTCTACGCACCATGGTGCGGCCACTGCAAAGCGTAAGCCACCTTTGGCATTCCTCTCTGCACTTTCACCGCTAACCTTCCGTCCTAGCCTGGCTCCCAAATACGAAGAACTCGCCGCCATGTACCCTGCTTCCTCGCAAGTGACCATCGCAAAGGTAGATGCTACAGCAAACGACGTCCCAGACGAAATTCAGGGCTTCCCCACCATCAAGCTCTTCCCCGCCGGCAGCAAGGGAGAACCCATCACCTACTCAGGCTCGCGCACCATCGAAGACCTGGCCGCATTCGTCAAGGAGAACGGCAAATACAAAGTGGATGCGTATGAGGGTACGAACGCTACAAATGAGGATGAGGTGCCGTTGGCTGAGGGTATGGGCGAGGCGGCCAAGGCGGCCACCAAGGCTGCTACCAAGGCGGTCAAAGAGACGGCAAAGAGCGTGGCTAGTGGTGCGGCCGAGGCCGTGAAGACCGCCGTTACCGATCCAGATGGTGGTGACGAGGGGGAGGAGCATGATGAGCTGTGAGAAATTGGTGGAGGCTGAGTGATATGCCATGTAGGTTCAGTATGATACAATTGGCGCAACGAGATCAATGGGGGTAGGTACAGCTTGGCTGCTTTGTGATCTATCGTGTACATCTACAGCTACCGGCGTTGTGTTTCTTTCGATGTAGAATGAAAAAGTGGTTGTTCATTGACCTACACTGACGTCCAGTCAAGGAGCGCATATTATAGTGATCTGCAGGAAGGAGACTGAAGATATCGTCCTGTCAACGCAACCGTCCCCATTGACTGGCTCACAACCTACACACTTGCATTCTTTACAGAGGCTTAGACGAGGCTAAGACGAGATATGTTACCTTAGCGGCGCGCAGTGGGTTACTCGGACGGTCTATAGGCGGTAGTAAGTAGTTAACGGTTCTAGTATAGTAATTTAACTAATTAACGTTATAAACTTTAAGTATTTAATATCTTAAAGGTATTATATATTAACTATTATAATTATAGTCTTTATTATACTTTATATCTAGTTAGCTAATATACTTAATCTTATACTATAATAGCTACTAAGCCTATTAAGCCTACTACTTAGGAGTATAAGGCTATATATCTCTTTAATATTCCGCGAAATCTAATCTTAGATTTAAGCGATTTAGCTAAATTTTATACGGGGGGTAGAGGGTCTAGGTAATAAGGGGCGTGCGCGACGTAGGGTAGGTAGGTAGGTAAGGTAGATATACTCTAGGAGACCTCCGCTAATTAAGGTATTTTAAATACCGCGCTAAGATTTAAGGTTTAAATATTATTATAAGGAATATATTATATATCTATTATTAAAACTATTATCTTAAATATATATATCCTTTAAGGGATTATATTAAGGCGATATATATTTAGAAATATATAACTAAGACTAAACTATAATACTATAGTATTATTACAGTATAAATATCCTACCCCTAGCCGCTAAGTTATTCTTAGTAGTCTAACCTTAAATAGCTAGTATAGTTCTAGAAGGATTTACCTCCTTCTAGTCTAAACCTACTTCTAGTCTAACCCTAAGGGACTAGCGGCCCGGAGCTTTTAAGACTCCGTACTCCTAGCCCTAGCTCTAGGGTACTCTTAGGCCTAATAGTATTTATATCTATAAATCCTTAATTAAGGAAGCTAATTTTAAATATAAGTTTATTATAAGAATTATTTAGTATAAGATTTCCTATTATATTTATAGCGAAAAGAAGTTAATAAAGTCTATCGTTATGGAAAGCGAGGGCGTGGACCAGAAGTAGGTATAGACCAGAAGGGGGTGAACCCTTCTACGCCGGTTTCAGGAGTTGTTTTCCCTGGGTTCCAACAGTATAGGATATATTCCACCACATATGCTCGATCATTGGTACCGAGCAGCAAATCAGTGTCTCCCTTCTTTAGGCAGATCTTACAATGCAAGGAAATCGAGATGGCTCTTACGTTGGTCGACAACACGTCGCTCGATAAACCATGTAGCACAACCTCACATTCCACAGCCAACAATCGACCTACCGTCAGGAAACCGTAGGCTCCTTCTCTCCTTACACTGTCACCTCAAAATACTAGCTAAGTACTATCCAGCTCTTGACCCTCACAGCTACACTAGCGGCCGGTGGCTCCGTCATGACAAGCTACAGCGTGATGCGCGCTATATCAAATTCGACTTTGACGCTCTCCGCAAAAGGGTCATCGAGCTGTGCCCCGGCGCATCCTCTATTGTGAGCTATGAGAAGAAAGAAGGTGGTTTCAACCGCGTTTTCATTTTCACTTGTGATAATGGGAAGCGTAGTGTCGCGAGGCTACCTACTCGGGTGGCAGGGCCATGTAGATTGACGACTCATTCGGAAGTGGCCACAATCAAGTATCGTGAGTCTGGATAATGTTCACGGGAAATACATTGGAGCTGGACCTCATTTCTGTGCTAGTCCAATCTAGTACCACTGTACCGATACCAACGATCCTCGACTGGAGCGATGATTCCTCCAATGCCATTGGCAGTGAGTATATCATCATGGAGCACGCGATAGGTGTTCAGTTGCACCAGAGGTGGCCCACAATGTCCGGAGAACAGCGAATTTCCTGTATCCACGCAATCTCTACGAACGTTCAGCAAATCGCAGCGATCAAGTTTCCCGCGTACGGAAGCCTGTACTTCGACAACAGATCTATCGAATCCGCTTCCAAGGTGCCATTAGCCCAAGGTTTCTGTATTGGACCCCATTGCGGTACTAGGTACTGGGAGTGCAATATTGGTGAAGCGAGATACTACACTGCGATACAGCCTAACAGGGGACCGTGTGAGCTCCGTGTCCATTGAACCCCATTGATCGAGCCGCTTACAAGTCTATGTAGGGTGCGACCTTGTGGCATACTGTGATGGCCTTATCGATACAGGCCTTTCCAGACTTCCGGTCGTCAACAAGCCCTTCTCCGAATGTCCACAACTTCATGGATCCGCTGCAACGCACATGCATCTGCTCAATGCCGGTCGCGATGTACTTCATAAGCTGTCGGAGGATCCTCGAATTCAAGAAGCTGCTGCTCCTACCTTGTGCCATGCCGATTTACACAAAAGGAATATATTTGTTTCCGACCACGATCCTACCATCATCACCGATTTCATCGACTGGCAATCATCTAGTATCGAGCCAGCGTTTGAATACGCCGACGAGACACCGGACTTCTCAGCCGCTAGCCCGAACCATCCATCGGAAGACCAGCCAGCAGAAATTATCGCCCAGCTCTGCAAAGAGGCTTTCGATGCCTGTCTGCAAGGCCTCGTCCCGAGTTTATGGGCTGCTAGGGCCCTTGATGATGACCTACTACGACCTTTCCGTTATTCTCATAGAACCTGGAAAGATGGTGCGGTGGCTTTCCGACAGGTGCTGATCGAAACCTCGACTCGGTGGAAGGAGCTGGGTCTTTCGAATTCTTGCCCTTACCAAATCCCTACATCAGATGAAATGGTCCTCCATCGAAGGGATTTTGACGATTTCATGGAAACGCGAAACTTGAAGCAAAAGCTGGTAAGCCTATTGGACGTAACATCTGATGGATGGGTCCCATCAGACTTGTGGGAAGCGACAAAGGTAGCCCACATGGAAGCATTCTACTTAATTTGTCAAGCTGTGAGAGACGAGAACCTCATCGACAATCAGTCGATGAGCGAGGAGAAGTTGAGGAAGATGTGGCCTTTCGATATTGAATTACCTTCAGAAGCCTGCTCAAAATGCGAACGCTGAATACTAAAAGGCGGCGAGAAAAGGGTTGCCGAGCGGATTGAGACTCATAGAGCAAAAGTCTAGAACTGCCCGAGAGGTCCAGTGATACCACAGCTACTCTTCACGAACAGGTTGGTCAGGTCGTTTCGACGGCTAGTAATTTTGGGCTCCATCATAGTGGTCAATACCAGACTGTTACATTGCTGTTCTATTCTTTGATGCCAACGATGACGTGCCCAGATGTCTTCTCTAATTAGCCGATGTTTGCTACCTGCTGGTTGACTTTCTCCCTTCCCTACGCATTCTAGTAGGTTAGTTTTCGATGAGCTCAGGGACTTTTGCTCATTGAATGGAGCGGAGAGTGTCGGGTAACACCTTGCTGACCGTGAGCGCCTGTTTCCTCTTAGACTGGGTGCTTGACTCGGATGTCGTCTCTTACTTTCTGGGTCTCCAGGTTTGGGTTTCCTTCATATATTAGGTGCGCTTACAGAATCACACCATGAGTTCAGGCGTGATGGAATCACATAATCCAAGCTGCTGAGTACCATTGTCTACATAAGCAGGCACATAAATATATACACCCAGCTGCCAGCTATCATGGTCTTGTTTTACCCACCCACGCCACCAGTCATACTTGTGAAAGCATCCACCGCTCAAATGCCGGATCGTCGCACACTAGAAGTACCAAGATTCCATCTGGGCTTGTGGAAAGGGTGGGGCAAGCGAAGGACGGAAAGAATATGCTATACGCATATTGGTTCGTGGAAAATTCATCACTATCGACTGTCTAGATCATCCCCTTCACCAGGTCCTTACTCCAGACCAGAAGCGCCGTTATAGGCAAAAACCTAGGCACAAGGTTTTAGTCTCACAGTAATCAAAGTTCTAGGTTTTGGCTTACATTGACGGTCCCTTCCGGTACATCTTTTACCCCACCCTTCAACGCTATGTCCAGAAGTTGCTTCTTGATAACATCCGGTGAAGAAGCACCCTTGTCGGCAGCGGAGATGAAATACGCCAGAAGACCCGCAACATGGGCAGCTGCAGGGCCCGTACCACCCATCACTTCTGGTGTTTCCTTCGAGCGTCTGGAATCCGATCGTGTATACTCCCCCGGTACGAACAGGTCGATGCAACTGCCGGTATTCGAAGAAGGTTCGATCCTGTCGATGTTGGTGGTACTGCTAACCACGAGACCTTTCGTTTTGCCAGCGGCGGAAGCGCACGCATCGCCCGTTCCGTTGCCAGCGGACACGGCAACGTGCATTCCGGCTTCATAGGCAGCGTCCAAGGCCGCGACCAACTCATCCGAAAGCGGTATTCCTCCGTCAGACAGCATAATGACGCCTCCTTTCAAAGTTTCATCATTGCAACGTCTCAATTGGTGATCTATGCTAGTCCATTCGATACCCTTGATTATAGATGTCACGTTGGGACGTCCCGTCGCGAAAGTTTTGACGGCGATAACATTCGCCTTCTTGCTCACGCCGTATGTCCTACCGGCCACGGTACCGGCGTAATGCGTGCCATGGCCATCGGCATCCTCGTCTTTCCCGTCCTCGACGATGTTCTTGCCCCAGATCGCTCGACCCTCGAAGTCGGGGTGGTCGATGTCGATGCCGCTGTCCAGGATGTATACGTTGACGTCTGCCCCGGCCTGTGGATCGTGTACGTACTTGTTGAACGTTCTCCAGTCCAGGCCGGAACGGTGGGAAATTCGTGCCAGGCCCCAGGCTGCATTGGGTTGAACGACTGGTTCTTCGAACTTTGTGTGCAGTGATTGTTGTTGCGGCGTCGGTTTGAGACGAAACTTGATCTGTTCAACAGTGACTTCGTAAAGGTCTTGTATGTGATAGGGGTGGAAGGGAGAAGCAGCCGCTAGTTGTCCGACCAGCGCAACGGTGACGACGACGACAAAGGATTTCATATTTTCTCGCATGGCAACGACAGTAAATGAGCCAAGTTTGAGATTTTCCTGGAAATAAGCCGGGTTAAGACGAGGGAAATTCGCGCAGTGGTATATAATATGACTTCTCCGATCGCCCTCGCACTCGGTCCCAAAGTTCTAAACCGACGTTTTCCGAAAATGGTACCTGCCGGCTCATCATCAATGCTGCATCTTGCAAAAGCTTATGCAATGCCTCCCACCCTTTCTGCTATGTGGATACCATAACGAAGGACCTCGGACGACACCGAGTCTGGGCGTATCCTCTGCAACAACCTCGCCGATCGGTGCGATCTGCAATATTGGCAACTCTTCAGGAACCCACAGTGCCAATACGATATTGGAGGTGCAGTTCTATAACAGCATACTATCGACATCAAAGCCCTTTGAGTATTAAGGACCCTGAGCTGCGAGTGGAGTCGCTGCTAGAGACATGTATTCTACGGTTCAGATCTAGATCGACATATAGAGGCTATTCTGTCTCTATCGGCCGAGCACCTCCGAAACGAAAGGATCGGTAGAAGGACGACTTCTTTGGGACATCTCCTAGGTGCGGCGTACCCAGATGCGGTACAAGATTGTCCACAAGAAGACTATAAGGAACGCGAAGAGGAATTGAGGGATGTGTCTAGTCTGCGGCGTTCGGCTTATTAATCGCGAGGAGTTTGAGAGGTAAGGGGGTAGCTACGTTGGTAGAATGAAATACGGGTTGCTTCTGGGAGGGGAAGAAGAGGAGGAGGAGGAGGAGAAGGAGAAGAATTTAAAACCCTAGCTCTCGCAGGACGGAGCTATGAAAAATCCGCGGCAACATACCTACGGTGGGACTATATCAGATTATCGAACTGATATAGATTGAAACCTGTTCAAAATCAGGACCCGGATGCAAACGGCGAAGATTTTGGTACTTGACCCTAACCTCGAATGCCAGCTTCGCTCCTGATGCATTGATTATGCTTGAGTCATTCTCTCAATCCGACTTGGAATGAGCTGGGAGCTCTACAGGCCACGTTGCAGTCGTCTCAACTGATATTATATAGATAACGCTTATGGTTCGGGAATGTCTGTGATACCTTTGTCCTTATATGCTTTCAGTATGTTGTATCCTTTCGTATTTTCGACTTCAAGATGAAGGAGGATAGTAATCTTTCCTATCCAAAGTTCTAGATACACGTAGTCTATGTATACTTGCTATTAAGAGCATCAAGACGCTGGTACTAATACAGTGACCTGATTATATATCTTGCATATTATTTTCCATCGAAGCAAAGATCTATACGGTGATAGCCTGACAGGCGGCCCAGTTCCGCACTTGCCCAAAGAAGCTTAGCGCTGCCATGTCTTAAAGCTGATGCTAACAACATACATTACTTGACATTTCATCAACGCCAGCATATCACATATCCTATCACAGGACTGGTGAAAGCTGTATAGAATTTTCTGAGTGATAACGCTCACGCTGACACCAACGCCGAGACTGGGTGGTGAAATAACACATGAAGAGTATCAATCTCCTTCTGATCTTACCCTGACCAACAGCCCCCTTCATCAGATCTTCGTCGATGTTTGCTTATTCTTACAGTTTCCAGCTATAATAAGCAACAAATCTTGTAGCTCTCAATTACTTGGTATTACATCAGTAATTTCGGTAAAGCCCGATATAGAAAAAAATGGCACCAAAGACCGTGTTCGTCTCTGCCAAAGATCCGAAATACCTCGCATTGAAGACGGCTATCACCAACGCCGATCTACAAAAGCTCAAGTCTATACTGGTGCAAGACTCTACCATCGACATCGATGCCTTACACCCTAGCTATGACGAGTCGGAAGGTCATACAATACTTCACTTAGCTGCGAGCAATGGGGACGTCGAGTTGATTGACTGCTTATTAGCTTGGGGCGCGCGGGTCGATGCACTCAGTCGAAGAATAGATGGTAATTGCACACCACTGTTCGATGCTGCAGTCCGTGGCGAAGTTTGCGCCGCGCAATTGCTTCTGCTTGCTGGAGCCAGTGTCAATACCAGAGGCTTGCTGGGAAGTACACCGTTGCACTGCGTCTTACTCAACAAGCGGGTTGTATACGACTCTCAAATACAAATAATCAAGGCCCTACTTGATAGCGGGTCCTCCATCGACGCCGACGCTCCCAAGTGCGGTGGCAGGGTGGTGAGCATTGTAAATGATCCAAAGTCAGATTTGACTGACGGATACACAGCTTCATCAAGCAATACGTGTAGGCCACGTTGAGTTGATCAAGATGCTGATCGATAGAGGTGCAAGTCTCGAGGGCTCGCTATGCGCTGCTGCTGAATTTCAAAAGACGGCCACCGTGATCAATATCCTACTAGGGTATGGCGCTAAAGACGAAGACATGTCAGCATACTACAAAGCAGCTGGAAGCGGCAAGATGGAAATCGTTCGCGCGTTACGTAACAACACCAACAACGCAATGGACCCTGGGAACAGCGGTGCACTCCATCAAGCTGCCCTCAATGGCCACCTAAATATCGTGACTCGGCTTCTCAACCAGCGCTTTGACGTCAATCAAAGGGACTCCTGGCGCCGAACGCCTCTTCATTTCGCTTGTCTCGGGACCACACGACGTTGCTCAGAGATTGTGACGACATTGATCAAGGAAGGAGCCGATACAGCTGCCAAAGACCAGGTTGCTCCCACATGGCCTTTCAAAGGCGGAAATACACCCCGTGAGTTACATCCTTCAAGACAGTGTCTATACCGGCTAACCCTCACGAGTACACTGTGCCGCCTGGCGTAGCGACCCTGGCGTCGTGCAAGCCCTCCTTGACGCTGGCTCCGAGCCTGATGGAATCAACAACGACGGATCGACGCCTTTGCTCCTGTTTGCATCCCAGATAAGCCTCCGCTCAAACTATATATGGCCAGGCTCGAATTCGCGCATTGACAGTCTAAGCCTCTTGCTGGCTGCTGGGGCGGACCCTAATAGAACCGATGTTGAGGGAAGAAACGCACTGCATATGATAGCTGCGATCCGCCACACAGATGCAGACAAGAATAGGCTGCGGGCTTCGAGGTTGCTGTTGGCACGGGGTGCTCGGAAGGATTTTCTAAATATTCACGGGAACGAGCCCGAGGATCTGCTCTCACAAGATGATGGAGAGTTGCGACGACTTTTGGCCGAACCTTGAGCGGATAATCTCTGCCTCGCGCATACTATACATACGAATGATAAGGAATTAATGGTGGTGCGGAATTGTCTGAAGAAAAATGCAAACAACAGTATGTTCCGATAGCGAACCTGGTCAATCCCAATCAGGATCATCCCGGCAGGTCGAACATCTACAGCCACAGATTAGTCTACAATCGGGCAACCACGAAATCCCATTCGCATGGTAAGTCGCTTCTGATTCCCTCCCCAATGATGTCGTACCACATATCCATACAATCTACCTATCTTTTCCCCATACCCAACAACATATACTCACACCCGCATTCCTCCACAGGTCCAAACCCCACCGACGCGCATTGCATCCCATGAACCCCATACCCAAACTAAAACCATAGCCACAACACCTCTATCACTCCAACCCACCACCACCATCTCAATCAATATACACAATCTTCATCGCCCTCACCATCAAACATGTTGGATTCAAGATCCAACGCCTAAATCTACGAAGCGAAGAGCTCAAAGGGATAGATTTCGCTTCCGATGGATATGGTGAGTAGGGACGGTCATACAAAGAATCACTTCACATACCCGTTATGTGAAAATGCTGGGGTAGAGAGGTTTCGCGCCAGTATTGCAAGAGTTATATATGAATACTAAACGTTTAGCTTAGTAAAATCTATATCATATAGGTGGTGTAGTACGGTACCCGCTATACCATCTACAATTAGTTCAATCCACCTCTATCCCCCTTCTCCTCCTTAAACCACTAACCACCCCTCTCAACCCTTCATCACCAACCCTATCTCACACATCCACCCTTCTCATACCATACCATACCATATCGCATCATAAATCACTTACATCCTTACAAAACAAGCGGTAAAATAGATATCTTCCTATCTAAGTAACATAGAAATACATATATGCGTGCGAAAAACCTTGGTACCTAAACGCATTGGAGAGTACGAGGTTCGAAAAGGTGGATTGCCCCCTCGAACTCGAACTTGTTGTACCAGGGTGAGTGAGTATGTGCATGCATGCATACCTCACGAACCATAGCAGTGATCTCCCTTCAACGCCAAGAATGAACTGCATGCATCCTCCTTCAAATACCACCATCGATCGCATCATGATATGACACCCCACCATGATCAGCAACGAAAACCCAAGGCTGGGTCATATCCTTACCCTCTCCCCACCTAACCCTCCCCTCCCCACCCCTCTCTACCGAGCATAAGGATGGAAACCCCCCCGATGCCCACCTCCCCTCCCTCCACCCCGATAATTCGCCCCGGGCTTCCCCGCATTCTTCGGCCCCGTCGGCGCATTAGCAGGCGGCGCCGCCTGCGGCTGCGGCGTATGGCTCCCCCCACTCCCACCCCCGGCCCTCGCACCGCCCCTCCCACCACGTCCTCCACCACCCCCCGGAGGCTGCGGAACGTCGTCGTACATGCCCTCCCAGCTCGTCGGCTGATAGCCTCCCATCTGCTGCGCCTCCATCGCCGCGCGCCGCGCGGTCTGCTGTTCGTATTTCTGCTGCTCGAACGCCATCTGTTCCTGGGCGGTGTAGCCGGGGGTGCTGCGGCGAGGTGGGGGCACGCCGGGTCCGCCTTGGAAGCCGGCGGCCATGGCGGCGGGGTTGGGGGAGGTGCCCATGGGACCTCCTCCTCCGCCGCCGTAGCCGTTAGCGCCCGCTGCTTGCATCTGTTGCATCTGCTGCATTTGCTGCAGCATTGCGGGGTTCATGCCGGCCATTCCTTGTGCGCCGGGGCTCTGGGGAAGCGGGCTCTGGTTTCCCTGTTGGGCCATCTGTTGTTGTTGCATGGCTTGCATTTGCTTCATTTGTTGCATTGCTTGCATTTGCTGCATCATCTGGGGGTTCATGCCTGCCATACCGCCCATGCCTCCGTTCTGCATGACGGCTGCCGATGCCATCTGTTGCTGCATGGTGGCGAAGTATTGCTGCATCTTCTGCCAGTACTGTGCCATCATTTGTGGTGTCATGCCACCCATCATGCCCTGGCCGCCTTGTTGGTTTTGATTGTTTTGGTTTTGCTGATTGTTGCCATCGTAGCCACGGTCGTTATCTCTACCGCCACCACGACGGCCGGCTCGTCCACCTCCAGGACCGCCGCGTCCCAGAGACTCGTTCTCTTCTTCCCGCATGTTTCCTCGGGGCTGGGCTTTCTTGACTTCGATGGGCTTGCCGAGGATCTGAAGATCGCCTGCTAGCGTAGCGTCGACGGCAGCTTCGCTATCAAATGTCACGAAGCCAAAGCCACGAGGTCGGCCGGTATCTTTGTCCATCATCAACGTGGCATCGACGACGCGCCCGAATTGAGCAAAGTAGCTCTTGAAGATTTGTTCATTGGCTTCCTGACTAACGCCACCAACGAAGATCTTGCTGGTGCGCTCTTGTTCGTCTCGAGGTATAGCCCGCTTGGGGTCGATCTTGGGTAACGGTGAGCATACATCCACAATCTCAGCGGGGTTCCCAGGGGGTCTCATGAGCCTTGAGGGTGCTTTTTTAGAAGTAGAAATATCGGGTCTTACGATTTTGCCATCAAGATAATGTTCTTTCACCATTACTACGTTGACGGTCTTCGGGTCTCTGAAGGTAAGAAAGCCGAAGCCCCTGGAGCGCCCGCTGGCGCCATCTCGCATGACTGTGCATTCTTGGACTTCGCCGAATGTCGAAAAGTAATCTTTGAGCGATTCTAGTGTAGGACAGTAAGTCAGATACAGGTGAAGTCGTGATGATTGTATTCAGTGAGGGGTACATACGATCGGTGGTTTCCCAATTCAATCCGCCAATGAACATTTTTCTAGATCCAAGCAAATAGTATTAGCGAAGGACAACGCCAACAATAGAAAATTCAAGACAACATGAGACAGCATCAAAGCGATAGTCAAGTAATCAAGAGAACTCCTTTGCTAGTCGCCGATGCTCAAAAAGGTCATCGCCGATAATGTGATCCAGGTCCGCTTCAATCCATACTGAACCATAATCTCTGGGAGGCGCCAGGGGGTCGTGGACTGGCAGAGCCACATGGTCGTGGTGAACTTGATGGCAATGAGTACGCTAAGGTCGTTGTCCGGCCAGAAGTCCAATCCATGGTCCCGCTGTGTGCGTAGAATGGGGTTAACCGAATTTGCCATGGAATACAGGACGCAGTCCCCACGTAACAGAAGCCCAGTGTTTGGCACCATGCGTACACCAGGGCAGCTGGACAACCATGTACCGGATAGTACGAGCATATGTCAAGTACTCGGGGGTGATTCGTCTTGTTCTTGCTATAGAGTCGTATGCTAGGTACTGTTGCTCGGCCGCTAGACAGTAGCATGACACCGGCCTAACCTGCTCTATGAAGATGATATCGACAACAAGCTATGTAGTAGCAGGAGTAGCACTATCGTGAGATTATGAGTAATTCCAGTGCCGAGTGTTGTATACGATCCAGCTGGTGCCAATCTGATTGCCCGCTTCATCAACTTTAGGCCACAACCTCTCGAATCGCAGCTGATCAAGCAGCATCCCGAACACAGCCCAGGCTCATTATCCTCCACAGCTCTCAACTTCAACTATTCGACCCAATGTGAATATCGTAATTGAGGATTCCAACTGCTCTGTCCCGTGGACCAATGCTAGAAACGTCGCAACCCTGGCGGATAACAAGATGCTTCTCCGGAATGGTGTGTTCTGTATCAGTCTTTCCAAAGACTGCAACTCACCACATGAAATAGTCGGCATGGAAGCTTTCGCGATCATTCCGCCGTACTTTTAGGTAAGGGTCCGGGGATTTCCACAATCACAGGTAAACGCCAACCGATCAAGGGAGACTAGGACAGAAATGTGGATCAAAAACGCTTCACGCAAAGACTCACCCATCCTCTTTGATGCCAATAGGTGGCAGTTCGTGCTCCATATGGGCATCATTGTATTGCCCTGAATGGCCGCCATTGACCTGATCGCCATTCCACCCTTGGGCAGCATCATCATTATGACCGTTTCCGTACATAGGCTCTTCTTTTATTGGGGGTTCTGGGGGGGCGTCGAAGGTGTTGATATTGTTCGTCCCCAATCCATTCACCACTGGTGCAGGGGCTTCGACGATTGGTGGTGGAAAATCAGGCTCTGCTGCAGGGTCTTCTTTGGCAGGGGCGTCGTCTCCATCGTAGCTGGCGGACGCTGTCAGTATCATTCAAGTGACCGTATCTGTCAACAAAATTACTACATCTCAGGGGATACGTACAGGTCGGCGAAGAGATCCTCCTCGAGATCTTCTGGTTCGGTCATTCTGGCTATCAGTGTAAGAGTAGTGCGAAGGTGAAAAGGCAGTCAGCTTTATCAGAAGGTCTTATACCTTCCGATCAGCATGCGTCGCAGTAGTGTTGTAGAGGTTGAGGAGTGATGGAGCCAGATCACGCTCTGGACTGCCAGAAGTGAGTGGAAGGTGGTGAGCCCGGTCTTGCGCGCTTGATCGAACAGAGATATCCTGTGACGTTTACCGGGCAGCGTGAGGTAGTCCTCTACAGGCAGCACGCCTCCAGTAGAAGAAGATGTTCGTCAATGAAGGCTGAGATGATGCAGTGAGGAATCGGTCAACCGTTGCAAACAGCCATCCAAAAAGGATCGACAGCTAAGGTAAGGCTGCAATATAGACGCTAGCCGCATTGGGAATCACTGGTTCCGGCCTTCAGTACGCACCATCAGTCTTGTATATCAATCCGCCAGCTCTTCACCAGGTCGCTGTTCATATGAAGAAGGGATTTACCTGGTGGGTCTACCTAGTATGAGCTCCAAAAAAGCCCTTGGTCAGGTCAGTAACCTTCAGAGCGTATGCATGAATTAGGGCTGACGACATATCAAAGGAAATGGTTCAGGTCGGTTCGTGTTCTACTTTTCGGGCTGTTCAAGGGCGCTGCATGCTGTTACCCGACCATTGTCCCAATAGTACATCGCTGATATAGGATATACGGGCAAGTAGATGGATCAGAGCAAGTACACCAACTCAATCACTCTCAAATCGTTTGCTGACCGAACTGCAGCAGAACTACCTCACCGTTCTGGCGGAATCGGCCAGTGAATGAAAGAGACGGCTCCTCGAGAGCTACCAAACCCAACGCTGTTTTTGGTGCCTCATACTCTCACGCCGATGTGCTCAACTTCGATTCGTTGTCAGTCACCCGCTCCTCATGATTGACGCAACTAAGTGGCTGTCAAAAGATCCTTGACACCCTCCAACTCACGCCCTCATACACCTCCCTTATTATCCTCCAGATCGAATTTCCGCTATGCAACTCAATCCCCACCTCCAAGATCCAATTCCGCTCTATCATCGCCTGCCAAACGACCCTCATACTCGCATCCTATCTCGCATACAATCAACGCTTGGACTACTGAAGCCGAGGACGAGGATGATCATGAGGACGCCGCTGAAGAGTACTATCTGAATGAGAATGCGGACGAAGACGAGTTTGGACTGCCTAGTATAGGGAATTCAAGACGGGAAGCAAAGAGAAGGATACCCAAGAACACAATCAATGACCCTGGTGGTGGCATACTTGGAAGTGCCAATGGTTCATCCTCTAAAGGGTTATATGGTCGTCCAAGGGCAAATGACTCTGATATTGCCGACGAGCGAGGGCCCCCGAACTACCCAATCGCGAAGAAGAGTGAAGGAAAGATATTGAGGCCGCAGTACAAAGACATACTGCGAGGTATACACGCCCAGATACGTGTATCGGCTAGTGCTAAATGAAACTACAGACCCCGCAAATTCCCTCCACCTCATCAGCCACCCACCAGTTCCGCAGAACGCAGCCCCAAAAGAAGCTGAAGCCCACTCGACGCGGATATCCCGCATCAACAAGTTCAAGCGAATTCTCCAAGCGAGCTCCATCCCTATATCGGACCTCCGTGACTCTTCATGGTCAGGCATTCCGGAAGAAGTGCGAGCAATGTCATGGCAGCTCCTTCTCGGCTATCTTCCAACAAGCAGTGAGCGGCGAGTTGCCACTCTCGAGCGAAAGCGGAAAGCCTACCTTGACGGTGTTCGACAAGCGTTCCCAGAACGAGGTGGAAATACCTCGAATACAGGCGGCGCAGGAAGCTCGACTACACGACAAGCGCGGATTCGTGGTCTCGATGAAGCTCTTTGGCACCAGATATCTATCGACGTTCCTCGGACGAGTCCTCATCTCCAGCTATACAGCTACGAAGCAACCCAACGCTCCCTTGAGCGTATCCTATACGTATGGGCGATCCGACATCCAGCAAGTGGTTACGTCCAAGGTATCAACGACCTCGTCACGCCCTTCTGGCAAGTCTTCCTCGGCAGCTACATCACAGACAACAATGTGGAAAGCGGCATGGATCCCGGTCAGCTACCGAAACCTGTCTTGGATGCGGTTGAAGCAGATTCATTCTGGTGTCTCACGAAACTACTTGATGGTATTCAGGACAATTACATAGCTGGCCAACCGGGCATAGTGCGACAAGTAGCTGCTCTGCGGGATCTGACGACACGAATCGATGCCGGGCTGGCGAAGCATCTTGAGAACGAGGGGGTCGAGTTCATGCAATTTAGCTTCCGATGGATGAACTGCCTGCTCATGCGGGAAGTTGCCGTGAAGAATACGATACGGATGTGGGATACATACATGGCCGAAGAGCAAGGCTTCTCAGAATTCCATCTCTACGTCTGTGCAGCTTTCTTGGTGAAGTGGTCCGAGCAGCTCGTCAAGATGGATTTCCAGGTACACTCCCTCTCATACTCGCAAAGAGCATCACAAGTCCAACAGTGAGCTAATGTGCGTGATAGGAGGTCATGATGTTCCTACAAGCGCTACCAACACGCGATTGGACCGAGAAGAACGTCGAGCTCCTCCTGAGCGAAGCATACATCTACCAGAGCCTTTTCCGAGGAGCGAGCGCGCATCTGAGGAATTCCAGCGGGGTCACATAGGTGCAGTCTCTTACTTCTTAGATGAATGTAGGCCACTCTGTACAACACATATAATCTCCATATCACCTCAAAGATCGTTATATACGCACCCAATCCTAATTTTCCATGCAACGAGTTCCCCCCCTTTTGCAATAACGGGATTCATTCGCGAAACCCTCGCCATCACGCTTCCCACCAGAATCCGCGTTTACATACCAGACCCCCACTAAACCCCGTATTAAGGCCTTAGCGAATTTATACTAAAAGCTAGTACTAGGTATCTAAGTTAATACTAATACTCTAGCCTAAGTATTTTATTAGTATTAAACCTTAGAACTAAAACCTAAACTTAATATTTAACTTAAGTTAGAGGATAAAATACTATAGATTATATATATAAGATAGCTTATAACTTTAAAGTACTATTTATTAAGTATAAATAAGTTATAATTAAGACTATATATTATTAAGACCTTACTACCTAGACTAACTATTAAGTTAGGACTTAGTACTAAGAATTAGTACTAATTAGATACTTAATACTAGCTCTAGGTACTAACTTAAATACTTAGAGCCTACTTCTTATACTAACTTACTAAGGTATTACTAAGATACTAAGCCCCTAATAAAAGAGTAAGGGATACTAAAAAAAAATCTAGAATTACCTTTATTTTAAAAGATTTTTTTAAAATTCGAATTTTAATCCCCTCCTTAATTTCCTAGAGATATATATTACCTTTTTATTTTACCTTAAATAATTACCTAGGTTAGGCTAGATAATAATAATAATAATAATACTTAGTAATATAGTAATATATACTATATATAATAGTAAATATAACTATAACAGGATGGATTTAAGACGGAAATTAACGGCGGCGAGCTTATAGAGCGATGAAGCGTTTAAGAAACGCGGATAGATAAATAACGGTCCTAGGGACCCTAATAATAGCTGCTATAGCGGCAGTAGTGCTAGTAATAGGGGTAGTAGTAGCGGTATTAGAGGAGGACGTAAGGGAACGCGTAGTGGTTTCCTAGTAATTCGATAATAACTAGTAACGCAGGAATAAGTATTTTAGGTATACTATAATAGAGGTAATACGCGGGGAAGAGATAGGAAGAAGGATACCTATCCTTTTATAGTAGCGGGCGGATAGTTAGTAGTCGCGTTTAGAATAATTACGGCGATATAAGATATACTATATAAGGATATTAACGCGTTATAATAGGTAATAATAAAGGCCGGCCTTAACTAAATTAAGGCTATATTAAGAGGGATCTAGTAGGATAATAAGTACCTTAGGGAAGAGTAGAAATATAACGCGCGAGGCTTATATAGCCTCTCTAGTATATTAAATATATTAAGTATATCTTATATGCCTAACGCGTATATATAATTAGGATCCCCCTCCTATACTAGGCTATAGAGCTAGGTAGTATTAATACTAACGACGCGAACCGTAAGTAGCTAGAACCCCTACTTATAAAGCTAGGCAGATATACGCCGTACGACGTAGCTTCTTATTACGCTAATAGATAGTATAAAGAGAGACTCTACGAAGGATATAACGAGTGAGAGGATTATTACAGCTTTCTAATCACTTAAATACCTAGATACTTCGAAGATTATTACTTTAAGGAGGTTAAAAAGCGGGGATATATAGCTAGAGATAGCCCGTATAAAGGATAGGGAACGCCTTAAGAAGAACCTAAGATAGGTTAAAAAGACGTGGCACTTAGTTATAATAATAAGGAAGTTATTCGGGGTAATAGTACACGGCATAAAAGCCTCGGTCTTTAATACCGAGGACTAGGGCGCCGTAAAGGAGAGGATTAAGCGGGATAACGAGGTCTTATATAATAACCTTAAGGTAGTTTTAACCCGCTAGCTAATTAGGTCTTATTAGCTAATATAACTATATTCGTCTCTTATAATCTTCGTAGTTATACCTAAGTCGGTAGATACCTTAGTAAGGTAGGGGCTAGTAGAAGCTAAGGAGCTAAAGACGGTTAAGAGGTACGAGCCGAAGGCTCGTATACTCTAATACTTTAACTACTAGGGGTATAGCTATATAGCGCGTGGATACTCTAATAGGACGTCCTATATAGATTATAGGAAGGAGTACGATATAAGGAGTTATAATAATAAGGAATACAGTACGTAGAGGCACTATATAGCGTATAAGAAGCCTAGATACTCTACCTAAGAGAAGGGATATTAGATACGGATAAAGGAGAAGTATCGGGCTTTATAAAAGATTATTATAAAAGCACCGTTATATAGTATATAATAAGAAATAATAAAGTAGACGATAGTAGACGCCGAAGGCTTTATTATAATCGGGCCTAGGAAGAGGAAGGCGGTAACCGACTTATTATTAAGTAGTAGGACCCCGAGCGGAAGTTAGGGACCTAGGGTTACCCCTAGGTTAAGGGTAGGGAGGCCGCTGATATTCGCTTCGCCGAGGTTCGCCGCGACTAAGCTAGGGTAGACTACTCTAGAGACTATAGCCCGCTTAACTATAGTAAGGGATATTAATATACTTATAGATAGTTTAAGTAGCGAGAACCCGCTTAGGAGTCTTAGTAAGCTAAGCATATCTAGTATATTAAACGCATCGAGTATATCTAGGATATCGAGTATACCTAGTAAACTAAATATATCTAGTATATTAAACGCGCTAAGATACTAGAACGGTAGTATAATAGAAATAGAAGTAGACTTAAACGTATAACTCTAAGCGGATATCTAAGACATTAAGCCTAAAGATCTTATAGTATAATATCCGAAATAAACTTAGTATAATAACCGCCCTATTAGCGGATAAGCGGGTATAGGATATTAATATCCTAGTAATCTAGGAACCGTGCTATAATAATAGAATAAGTCCTCTTATAACCTAAGCTCTAGTACCTTCTACCTAGGGTATAAGGCTAGGAGGGATATACGTATATACTTCTATATTAATAAGAGACTCGATATAGAAATATAGGAGGTTAGCTATATATTACGCGATATAACGGTCTCTTATTAATATAGAAGTATATACGTGTATCCCTCCTAGCCCTATACCCTAGGTGGAAGGTACTAGAGCTCGGGTTATAGGAGGACTTATTCCTATTATTATAACACGGTTCCTAGATTACTAGGATATTAATATCTTATACCCGCTTATCCGCTAATAGGGCGGTTATTATACTAAGTTCATTTCGGATATTATACTATAAGATCTTTAGGCTTAGTATCTTAGATATCCGCTTAGAGTTATACGTTTAGGTCTACTTCTATTTCTATTATACTACCGTTCTAGTATCTTAGCGCGTTTAATATACTAGATATATTTAGCACGTCTAGTAGGCTCGACGTGCCTAAGGATACGTTTAATATACTAGATGTATTTAGTTTACTAGGTATACTTAATATCCTAGATATACTCGATACGTTTAATATACTAGATATACTTAGCTTACTAAGACTCCCAAGCGGGTTCTCGCTATTTAAACTATTTATAAGTATATTAATATCCCTTACTATAGTTAAGCGGGCTATAGTCTCTAGAGTAGTCTACCCTAGCTTAGTCGCGGCGAACCTCGGCGAAGCGAATATCAGCGGCCTCCCTACCCTTAACCTAGGGGTAACCCTAGGTCCCTAACTTCCGCTCGGGGTCCTACTACTTAATAATAAGTCGGTTACCGCCTTCCTCTTCCTAGGCCCGATTATAATAAAGCCTTCGGCGTCTACTATTATCTACTTTATTATTTCTCGTTATATACTATATAACGGTACTTTTATAGTAATCTTTTATAAAGCCTAATACTTCTCCTTTATCTATATCTAATATCCCTTCTCCTAGGCGGAGTATCTAGGCTTCTTATACGCTATATAGTACCTCTACGTACTATATTCCTTATCGTTATAACTCCTTATATTATGCTCCTTCCTATAGTTTATATAGGACGTCCTATTAGAGTATCCACGCGCTATATAGCTATACCCCTAGCAGTTAAAGTATTAGAGTATATAAGCCTTCGGCTCGTACCTCTTAACCGTCTTTAGCTCCTTAGCTTCTACTAGCCCCTACCTTACTAAGGTATCTACCGACTTAGGTATAGCTACGAAGATTATAAGAGACGAATATAATTTTATTAGCTAATAGGACCTAATTAGCTAGCGGGTTAAAACTACCTTAAGGTTATTATATAGGACCTTATTATCCCGCTCGATCCTCTCCTTTACGGCGCCCTAGTCCTCGGTATTAAAGACTAAGGCTTTTATACCGTGTACTATTACCCTAAATAACTTCCTTATTATTATAGCTAAGTGCTACGTCTTTTTAACCTATCTTAGGTTCTTCTTAAGGCGTTCCCTATCCTTTATACGGGTATCTCTAGCTATATATCCCCGCTTTTTAACCTCCTCGAAGTAATAATCTTTAAAGTATCTAGGTATTTAAGTAATTAGAAAGCTATAATAATTCTCTCGCTCGTTATATCCTTTATAAAGTCTCTCTCCGTGCTATCTATTAGCGTAATAAGAAGCTACGTCGTACGGCGTATATCTACCTAGCTTTATAGGTAGGGGTTCTAGCTACTTACGGTTCGCGTCGTTAGCATTAACGCTACCTAGCTCTATAGCCTAGTATAAGAGGGGGATCCTAATCGTATATACGCGTTAGGCACGTGAGATATACTTAATATATTTAATATACTAGAGAGGCTATATAGGCCTCGCGCGTTATATTTCTACTCTTCCCTAAGGTACTTATTATCCTACTAGATCCCTCTTAATATAGCCTTAATTTAATTAAGGCTAGCCTTTATTATCGCCTATTATAACGCGTTAATATCCTTATATAATATATCTTATATCGCCGTAATTATTCTAAACGCGACTACTAACTATCCGCCCGCTACTATAAAAGGATAGGTATCCTTCTTCCTATCTCTTCCCCGCGTATTACCTCTATTATAGTATACCTAAAATACTTATTCCTGCGTTACTAGTTATTATCGAATTACTAGGAAACTACTACGCGTTCCCTTACGTCCTCCTCTAATACTACTACTACTACCCCTATTACTAGTACTACTACCGCTATAACAGCTATTATTAGGGTCCCTAGGACCGTCGTTTATCTATCCGCGTTTCTTAAACGCTTCATCGCTTTATAAGCTCGCCGCCGTCAATTTCCGTCTTAAATCCATCTCTTCTATTTATAGGTATTAAGAGAGTTTTTAGTCTTATTTAAAGAGTATATTTATAGAATTATATATAATTAGAACTAGAGTTTATAAAATAAGTAATACTTTTAAAGTATTATAATTATATTATAGGTTTAGACCTTAAAGAAGCTCTTACTAAATCCTAGGATATTCTTTAAAGGGAAGAAGATACTAATTAAAATATTAATAGAGGTAAAGATCCTTTTAAGTTAGAATTAATAGATATCTTAAGATAAATAGATTAATAGTTATTATTTTAAAGTTATTTAATAATTAGGTAGTATATTTAAAAAGTAGGTTTAATTTCTATATATATATA
>JAABUN010003338.1_pt1 | contig 25135 bp, 24 predicted proteins | sample 5559311 | NCBI WGS metagenome assembly JAABUN01 (sample SAMN10711877, study PRJNA513370) | rock metagenome | isolation source: Antarctica rocks | place: Antarctica: Victoria Land, Siegfried Peak sud
GCCTTCCTACATACCTACAATCATCACCGCGGCCACACCGCGCTCGGAGGTAAATCACCAGCCGACCGCGTACCCAACCTCAGTGGACAGAACAACTAGCCCCACCGATTAATGAGCCTCACTGATTTATTTCGCCTCACTTCATCACCAAGGGACGTACACGATGGCCATCATGTTGCTGCTCCGTCATGGGCGCACCCAAGCGAACGCCGAAGGTATCCTTGCCGGTTGGACGCCCGGTCTCGGTCTAGACGACAAGGGCCGTGAGCAGGCGCAGCGGGTGTCGACCAGGTTGGTCGGAGTGCCCATTGTGGGGGCGTTGGTCAGCCCACTGCAACGTTGCCACGAGACCGCGCAGATCGCTCTCTCCCGCCTGCAATCTCCGCCAGAGATCACCACCGAAGACAACATTGGCGAGTGCCGCTACGGCTCATGGACCGGGAGACCGCTCAAGGAACTAGCCAAGGAGCCGCTCTGGAAGGACGTCCAGAAGTCTCCGAGCACCGTGCACTTCCCCGACAGCGACACCTTCGAGTCCGAGTCGATGACGCACATGCAAGAGCGCGCGGTCGCGGCCGTCCGCGCCTTTGACGCTGCCATCGAAGCCGGGCATGGGCCAGGCGCGATATGGCTCGCCGTGAGCCACGGCGACGTCATCAAATCGATCCTGGCCGACGCAGCCGGCACTGCGCTGGACAACTTCCAGCGGATCGTCGCCGACCCCGCCTCGCTAAGCATCATTCGATACACCAGCGCCCAGCCCTTCCTGCTGCGCACCAACGACAGCGGCTCAGAACCGATCGACCTGACGGGTCAAGCTAAGGCCGCTGCCGAGGCGGGTGCCGAAGAGAGCCAGGTCGGTGGGGGAGCGGGACACGCCTAGGTGAGCCCGGACGTTAGGGTAAGGAAATGCCTGTGATCGATTTTGACCCTCCGGATCGCTTCGTCGCTGATTCGGTCGGACCTGCCGGACAGCGGACGTTCTTCGTCCAAGCAGTCAAGGGGTCCCAGGTGATGACGGTGTCGCTGGAAAAGGAGCAGGTCCGCTTGCTCGGCGAGAGCCTGGTCGAGCTCCTTAACGAGATGGCCGGTGCCGTCGCCGATCACCCCGACGAAGCCGAGTTGCCTGATCGCGCCCCGTTGCAAAACCCGATCGAAGAGGACTTTCGCGCGCGCCAGTTGTCGCTGGCCTGGGACGAGGACACCCGTCGGGTCAATATCGAAGCCAGCGACCGCGAGCCCGTTGATGAAGACGAGGACGAGCCAGCCGAGCCTGATAGTGCAGACCCCATCGGGTTCCAAGGCATCCGTGTCTCGCTGCCGGTGGGCATGGCCCGAGGATTTGCGGCCCGGTGCGAAGACTCGATGACCGGTGGTCGCCCGAACTGTCCGTTCTGCGGCGGACCCCTTGACCCCACCGGCCACATCTGCCCGAGGGCCAACGGTTATCGGCGGTGAGTCAGCCCGACGCCTTCTTTCCTGACGACTCTGGTGCCATCGCTGCGGGTCCGGACGTCGACATAGAGTCTGCGCCGATGCACATCGAGGGCGCTCTGACCGAAGCCTCCAACGTCACCTTGCGAGTCCAGTTCATCGTGGACGACGAGCCGACGCAGCACCGAGCGGTCTACAAGCCCATCCAGGGCGAGAGGCCTTTGCCCGACTTCCCAAACCGCACCTTGGCGTATCGCGAAGTTGCGGCATACGTCATCAGTGAGCTCGGCGGGTGGGGTCTGGTGCCCAAGACCATCCTGCGCGACGGACCGCTGGGGATGGGGTCCGTCCAGATCTGGAAGGAGGTGCCGGACGACATCGCGGCGCTGCCTGCCTCCGGCCTGATGGACGTCATCTCGGCCGGAGCGATACCGGACGGATGGCTCAGCGTGCTCGAAGCCGAGGACCAGCGCGGTCGCCCCCTCAGCGTGGTGCACCGCAACGACGAGACGCTGGCTTCACTGTGTGTGCTCGATGTAGTGCTGAACAACGCCGACCGCAAGGCTGCCCACATCGCGATCGACGCCGACGGCCACCTGTGGGCTTTCGACCACGGGCTGATCGGGCACGTCGAGCCCAAGCTGCGGACGGTGCTCTGGGGCTGGGCCGGCGACGACCTACCCGCCGCAGATATCGCGCGGTTGGAGATTCTGCTTGATCGGCTCAACGACGATGCAGATACCGGGCTGGAATCGCTCCTGTCGGGCTCAGAGATGGCGGCGCTACGGATGCGCGTCGAGGACTTGCTCGAAGCCGGGGAGTTTCCGGACGTGCCGTTTGGTCGGTACCCGCTGCCGTGGCCACTGTGGTGACGACGCAGCCGATACGCTGACCGATGTGAAAGCCTGGTCTGCGACGTCGGTGCCCCGTCTGCCCGGAAGTGGCGGGCCCCTGCGGGTCTACGACACGCCCTCGCGCGACGTGCACCGGGTCCACCCTGAGAATGGCACCGTGGGGATCTACGTCTGCGGCATCACGCCGTACGACGCCACGCACCTCGGGCACGCCGCGACCTACGTCACGTTTGACCTGCTGATTCGCGTCCTGCGCGACGCCGGCTTGTCGGTGACGTACGTCCAGAATGTGACGGACGTCGACGAACCGCTCCTGGAACGGGCTCACCGCGACGGCATCGCCTGGCAAGACCTCGCCGCCCAAGAAATCCAATTGTTCTTCGACGACATGCACGCCCTCAAAGTGCTCCCGCCGCAGCACTACATCGGCGCGGTGGAAGGCATCCCCGACGACGTCTCTGCGGTCGAGCAACTCGTGGAGTCTGGCCAGGCGTACTCCCTTGACGGCGACATATATCTCGACCTCGCGCAGGCCGCCCGTTTCGGTGCCGTCTCCGGGTGGACGCGGGAGCAAATGCTCGAGGTGTATGCCGACCGCGGTGGTGACCCGGAGCGTGAGGGTAAACGGGACGCCCTAGATCCGCTGCTGTGGCGGGCGAAACGTGCGCAGGAGCCTTCGTGGCCCGGCGGCGAACTGGGCGATGGGCGGCCGGGCTGGCACATCGAGTGCTCCACCATCGCGCTGCGCTATCTGGGCATGGGCTTCACGATCCAAGGCGGCGGTGACGATTTAGTCTTCCCGCACCACGAGATGAGTGCGGTGCAAGCCGTGTCGCTGACCGGTCGACGGCCCTTCGCGCAGGTCTACGTGCACCAGGCGATGGTGGGCCTAGACGGCGAGAAGATGAGCAAGTCCAAGGGTAACCTGGTGTTGGTCTCGAAACTGCGCGCCGACGGCGTTGACCCGATGGCCATCCGCTTGGTGTTGGTAGCTCGGCACTACCGCGCGGCGTGGACCTACACCTCTGACCTGCTGGCCACGGCCAACGAGCGGCTCGACACGTGGCGGGCCGCGGCCTCGGGAGTGGACGCTTCGATGACGCCCACCGAGAGTGACGAATTGGCTGTGAACGCGCTGCGAGAGAGGTTGGCCGACGACCTCGACGGCGCTGGCGCGATTGACGTCGCCGACCAGTGGGCCGCGTCGGCCGCAGCCCAGCCCTGCTCGCCGCTGGTGCCGCGCGCTATTGAGGCGCTGCTCGGCATACCTCTGCTGGCGACCAAGCCTGACTAGGTCGCGGTCGGGCCCCTCATCAGGGGCGGGACGACGGCGTTAGGACACCCTGTTCTTTCGCCTGGGCAAGGTTATGCCGCGCACTGGCCCGCGATTTCACCCGATCAGGCGGCATAACCTTGCCCAGGCGGTGAGTTGCTGGTTTACGGAGGGGTCGGCCCGCTGTCGTCGCGACGTTGTAGGTAGCGCTCGAACTCCTTGGCGATGGCATCGCCGCTGGCTTCAGGAAGGTCGGCAGTGTCTTGCGCCTCTTCCAAGGACGTGACGTATTCGCGGACCTCGTCGTCAGAGTCGGCGAGCTCGTCCACACCGCGCTCCCACGCACGCGCCTGCTCGACCAGGTCTTGGTCGTCGATGACGCACGACAGCACGTCCTCCAGGCGCCCCAACAGAGCCAATGAAGCCTTCGGCGACGGCGCTCCGCCTGCGTAGTGCGGCACGGCCGCCCAGCAGGACAGGCTCGGCAGCGCCAGTTGCTCGGCCTGATCGTGCAAGATGCCGATGATGCCGGACGGTCCTTCGTAGGTGCTGCGCTCGATGTCGTCGCTCATCTCGCGCAAACCGGCATCCTCGGAGGTAACGCCGACCGGGATAGGTCGGGTGTGCGGCACGTCGGCCAGCAATCCCCCCAGCGTGATCAACATGGAGGCGTTGTGGTGCAGAGCAAAGGCCAGGATCTCCGAACTGTACGAACGCCAGCGCACCGACGGCTCGATCCCCAAGATCAGCACAACATCGCGGCCCACCGGCGAGTCACGGACCAACATCACCCGGGTGGTCGGCCACTCAATGGACCGTTTGCCGTCGATCACCGTGATTTTGGGCCGGTTGACCTGAAAGTCGTAGTAGTCCTCGGGGTCCATCGCCGCAATCAATGTTGCGTTCCACACCGACGCCACATGCTCGATCACGCCGGTCGCGCACCCCCCGGCGTCGTTCCACCCCTCAAAGGCCGCAATGACGATCGGATCGGTCAGTGGCTCGACCTGCTCCAACTCGATCATTCGGCCTCCTCCTGCGTTCAATCGATGCTGTCCGGTGCCACCCTACGGTTGCCGACTACAGTCTGCGGAATGACTTCGCCTTCGTTCCCCTCGGCCGTGCTGTGGGATATGGATGGAACGATCATCGATACCGAGCCCTACTGGATGGCAGAGGAAACCTCGCTGGTCGAAGAAGCGGGGGGAACGTGGAGCCATGAGCAGGGGCTGGAGCTCGTCGGCAGCGACCTCAACCGCTCGGCACAGGTGCTTTTGGAGACCACACCGCTGACCGGATCACCACAGGCCATCGTGGACACACTGCTGACACGGATCATCGAACGCGTCCAAACCCGTATGCCGTGGCGTCCCGGCGCGCGCGAACTGATCGCGGAGCTACGCGAGGCCGGGGTGCCGATGGCGTTGGTGACGATGTCCTGGGAGCCGCTCGCGACCGTGCTCATCGATGCCTTCCCCGAAGGCACGTTCAATGCCGTCGTCACCGGTGATCAGGTTCCCGAGGGCAAACCCCATCCCGCGCCATACCTGCTGGCCGCGCAGCGCCTCGGGGTCTTCCCGAGTGAGTGTGTGGCGGTCGAAGACTCACCGACCGGAGTGCGTTCGGCCATCGCGGCAGGGGTGCCAACGTTGGTCGTGGCCCATATGGTCGAGGTCGATCATTCGCTGGGCGGCCACCGCGTCGAGACCCTTGAGGGTCTGGGCCTAGTCGGCCTACGCGAGCTCTTCGACCGCGGCTGACGGCGCAGCACCGCTGCGTCGAGGGTCGAGGGCTCGGCTCATGGCGTCCGGCGGCAACTCTGGGGGAGTGCCCCCGAACTCTGGACACAACGCTTGGTGGTTGCACCAATCGCACAGCCGTCCCTTACGCGGACGCCAGTCTCCGGTCGTGGCAGCACGCTCGATCGCCGCCCAGAGCGCCTTGATCTTGCGCTCCGTTGCCATCAGGTCGCTCTCGCTGGGCTCATAGCGCAGAATTTGCCCATCGCGTAGGTAGACCAGCTGCAGCATGGTCGGCACCACACCGCGCGTGCGCCATAGCACCAGCGCGTAGAACTTCATCTGGAATAGCGCCTTGCCCTCGAACAGCTCCGACGGCGAGCGCCCGGTCTTGTAGTCGACCACCCGCATCCGGCCATCGGGCGCCACATCTAGCCTGTCGACATACCCCCGCAGGGTCAGGCCGTCGATCTCGGTCTCCACGTACATCTCACGCTCGGCGGGCTCCAGATGCACCGGATCCTCGAGGGTGAACCACTTGTGCAGCAGCTTCTCGGCCTCGGAGAACATCGCCGCAAAATCTTCGTCGTCGTCGGGCACGAGCGACGCCAACTCGGGCTCGTCGGTCAGCATTTCCTCCCAGCGCGACGGCAACAGATCGATCGCAGCTGAGGTGGTGCGCTCGGTCGCGGGCAGGTCAAACAAGGCCTCCAGCACTGAGTGCACCAGGGTGCCCCTTGCGGCGGCCAGGCTCGGCGGCTCGGGCAGTTTGTCCACCACCCGGAAGCGATAGAGCAGCGGGCACTGCATGAAGTCGGCAGCCCGACTCGGTGACAACGCTCGACTCATGGACCCCACTCTATGAGGGTGCACCGACAGGCCCACGTACGCTGATCCGCATGCCTTCCCCAGCGCGCCAATCCTCGCGCTGGCAGATTGGCACCCTTGTGGGTGTTCCGGTCTACATCGGGCGCTCCTGGATCGTCGTGGCCCTAGCCATCACGGCCCTCTTCGGGCCGACGGTGGCCAACATCACGCCGCAGATCGGCCTGGGGGCGTATGCCGTCGCCGCCTTCTTCGCGGTCCTACTCCTCATCTCGGTCTTGGTCCATGAGGCCGCCCACGCGGTGACGGCCCGCCGGTGCGGCTTCACGGTGCAGCGCATCGTCGCCGACTTCTGGGGTGGGCACACGGCATACCACGGCGAGCAGTCCAAACCCGGTGCTGCCGCAGCCGTCGCCTTCGCCGGGCCGATGGCGAACGCAGCGTTGGCCGGGATCGGCTGGTTGGCGCTCCAGAGCGTCGATACGGGCATTGTCGCCCTGTTGCTCATCGCCTTCACCTACGCCAACGCCTTCGTGGCCATCTTCAATCTGCTGCCGGGACTGCCGTTGGACGGCGGGTTCTTGCTGGAGGCGCTGGTCTGGAAGGCCACCGGATCGCGAGGCACCGGGACGCTCGCGGCAGGGTGGGTCGGCCGCGGCTTGGTCGTCGCCTTGGCCGTCTATGCAGTCGTGCTGCCGCTATTCAACGGACAACAACCGGGCCTTTACCGCATCATCTGGGCCGTGCTCATCGGCGGCTTCTTATGGAGTGGGGCCACGCAGGCGGTGCGCTCCGGGCGCTCGCGGCGCCGCTTCGAGGCGATCACGTTGGCTTCGGTATGGCGACCGGTCACGCCGGTGTCGGCGAACCTCAGCGTCGAGTCGGTGCCGTGGAACCAAGCCCCCTTGTGGCTGGTCACCGGCGACCAGGGGGAACCGATCGGCATCGTCGATCCGGCAGCGCTGGCAGCAGTGCCCGCAGGTGGACGCTCCAGCACCGCCGTGTCCGCCGTTTGCGTGCGCCAACCTCGAGGGTGGGTCGTCGAAGGTCAAGGCAACGACACAGTGCTGGCGGTGGTGGCCTCAATGCAGACCATGCAGTCGCCGGTGGTCGCGGTGCGCACCCCGGACGGCCAGGTCAGCGCGGTCATCTTCGCCAACGATCTGTAATCGCCACCTACACTCGCCTGCGTGAATGACTCCTCGCCTTCTGCGCCCGAATCCGAATGCACTTCCACTGCCCAGGATGCGACCGGCGCTGACCGGCGGCGTGGGCCCTTTCGGATTGGGGAGCCGGTCCAGGTGACCGACCCACGGGGGCGTCTGCATACGATCACCTTGGAAGCGGGCAAGGAGTTCCACACCCACCGCGGTCATCTGCGCCACGACGACCTCATCGGCGCTCCCGACGGCTCGGTCGTGCGTCACAGCTCCGGCACCGAGTTCTTAGCGTTGCGGCCGTTGCTGAGCGATTACGTCATGTCTATGCCGCGTGGGGCCCAGGTGATCTACCCCAAAGACGCCGGTCAGATCGTCACGATGGCCGACATTTTCCCCGGTGCCCGAGTCGTCGAAGCGGGCGTGGGTTCGGGGGCGTTGAGCCTGTCGCTGCTTCGGGCCGTCGGCGACACCGGGACCCTGTTCTCCTTCGACCGCCGCGAAGACTTCGCCGACATTGCTGCCGCCAACGGTCGAGTCTTCTTCGGTATGGACCACCCGGCTTGGAAGATCACGGTCGGTGACCTCGTTCAATCGCTGCCGGCCGTGGTGGAGGAGCGCAGTATCGACCGGGTCGTGCTCGACATGCTGGCCCCGTGGGAGTGCTTGGACGTGGTGTCGGAGGCACTTGCCCCCGGCGGTTTGCTGATCTGCTACGTCGCGACGGCCACCCAACTGTCCCGAGTGGCCGAGAGCGCGCGCACCCACGGCGGCTTCACCGAGCCGGTCGCGTGGGAGTCGATGGTGCGTGGCTGGCACCTCGAGGGGCTGTCCGTGCGACCGGAACACCGGATGCATGGGCACACCGGTTTCCTGATCTCGATGCGCACGCTCGCTCCCGCGACGGAGGCACCACGGGTGAAGAAGCGCCCGGCGCCGGGTGCATACGGGCCGGATTATGAAGAGCAGTTGGCCACCCAGACGGATTGGACCGGACAGGACGTGGGGGAGCGACCGATCTCCGACAAACGCGTCCGGCGCACCCGCCGCAACGTGATTGCGGCCGCTGATATTGCGACAGGTGCGGCCACGGGCGAACTAGCAGGCGACACCACGACTGAACCCGAGACTGACCCCGTGCAGACCCCACCATCAGAGGTGGCAGGTAGCGTTGGGGAATGACCGAAGTTACTGCCCGTGCTCTGGAACGTCAGGTTGCCGTCCTGCAGAAGCGCCTGGCCGAGTCCAGCGCCAACAATGAGCGCCTGACTGCCACGCTGACCAGTGCCAAAGAGCGACTCATCGCCCAACGCGATGACCTTGATCGGGTGTCGTCGCCGCCGCTCACCTTCGGCGTGGTGCTGCAACGGCATCAGCTGCCCGAAGACGGAGGCTTCCTGTTCGACGTGCTGGCCGGTGGACGCAAGACTCGCGTAGCGGCCTTCAGCGACGTGCCCGATGCCCAGTTGGTGCCCGGCCGTGAGGTGCTACTCAATGAGTCCCAGTCCATCGTCGGCATCGCCTCCTTCGAGCAGACGGGTGAGTTGGTCACGGTCAAGGAGAAGCTCGGGGAAGATCGTGTCCTGGTGCTGCAGCGCGGCGAAGATGAGCGGGTATGCCGCATCGCTGGGTCACTGGCGGGCGAGCCCGTGCGCTCGGGAGACTCGTTGCTCATGGATAGCCGCAACGGGTTCGTTTACGAGCGGATCGCGCAACCCGACGTCAGCGAGCTCGTGCTGGAAGCTGTGCCGGACATCGGCTACGAAGACATCGGTGGGCTCGGGAGCCAAATCGAGCAGATTCAGGATGCGGTGGAATTGCCGTTTCTGCACCCCGACTTATATGCCGAACACCAGTTGCGACCGCCCAAGGGTGTCCTTCTCTATGGCCCGCCCGGATGTGGAAAGACGCTGATCGCTAAGGCTGTTGCGGCGTCGTTGGCACGCAAGGTGGCTGAGAAGTCGGGCCGCGCGGTGCCGCAAAGTTACTTCTTGAACATCAAAGGCCCCGAGCTGCTGAACAAGTACGTCGGGGAGACCGAGCGCCATATCCGCTCGATCTTCCAGCGGGCCCGCGAGAAGTCGAGCGACGGAACGCCCGTGGTGGTGTTCTTCGACGAAATGGAGTCCTTGTTCCGCACACGTGGCTCGGGCATCTCCTCCGACGTAGAAACGACGATCGTCCCTCAGCTGTTGGCCGAGATCGACGGGGTCGAGCGCCTCGACAACGTGGTGGTCATCGGTGCGTCTAACCGCGAAGACATGATCGACCCCGCGATTCTTCGACCCGGCCGGTTGGACGTCAAAATTAAGATCGAACGCCCGGACGCCGAGAGCGCCCGGGACATCTTCAGCAAATACCTCACCCCCGACGTGCCACTGCACTCCGACGATCTGGCTGCTCACGACGGTGATCGGGACGCCACCGTCGAGGCGATGATCGCGGCCAGCGTGGAGCGGATGTATTCGCCGATCGAGGAGAATAAATTCCTCGAGGTCACCTACGCTGGCGGCGACAAAGAGACGCTGTACTTCAAGGACTTCAACTCCGGGGCGATGATCCACAACATCGTAGACCGCGCGAAGAAGCGGGCCATTAAGGACTTCTTGACGTCGGACTCGCACGGTCTGCGGGTCGAGCATCTCCTCGCGGGGTGTGTGGATGAGTTCAAGGAGAATGAAGACCTGCCCAACACCACCAACCCCGACGACTGGGCGCGTATCTCCGGCAAGAAGGGCGAGCGCATCGTCTACATCCGCACCCTCGTCTCGGGCAAGGACGGCGTGACCCCGGGCCGCAGCGTCGATACCGGCACCCCGGGTCAATATTTGTGAGCGTGCGCCGAGTGGTGGGGGTCGAGACCGAATACGGCATCACCTTGCCGTCCGACCGCCTCGCCGACCCCATCCAGCTATCGGGGGTGATCGTGAGGGGGTACGCCAACAGCGCTGGCCCCAGCGCCGCGTTGCCGCAGGGCTCGGGTTGGGACTACGCGGACGAAGCGCCCCTGCGCGATGCTCGCGGTTGCGAGATGGCCCGCGAGTTGGCGGACAGCAGTCAACTCACCGACGTGGACGACCCCACCTTGGCCAACTCGGTGCTGTCCAACGGGGCGCGGTTGTATGTCGACCACGCCCACCCCGAGTACTCCTCACCGGAAGTCACCTCGCCCCTGGACGCGGTGCGCTTCGACCGCGCCGGAGAGGTGGTCATGCACCGGGCCGCCCAAGCCTCGGCGAGGCTTCTGGACCCCGAGGGGGCCGCCGGTCAGATCCGTCTCTACAAGAACAACGTCGACGGTAAAGGTGCCTCCTACGGCACCCACGACAACTATCTGCTCGACCGTGCGGTGCCCTTTGCCCACATCGTGACCGGGTTGTTGCCCTTCCTCGTGGCGCGGCCGCTCATCTGCGGGGCCGGGCGAGTGGGTCTCGGCGAATTCTCCGAAGACCCGGGGTTCCAGATCTCCGCTCGGGCCGACTACATCGAGACCGAAGTGGGGCTGGAGACCACGCTGCGCCGTCCGATCGTTAATACGCGAGACGAGCCGCACGCCACCGCGACCCGCTTCCGCCGGTTGCACCTGATCACTGGTGACGCGACGCTTGCGGACGTCGGTGGGCTGCTCAAGATCGGCACCACTAGCCTGGTCCTGCGACTCATCGAAGGCGGCTTAGCCCCGACTATCGAGTTGCAACGACCCGTTCAGGCCGGCCGGATCCTGTCCCGGGACGCGACTTTGAAGGCGACCGTAGAGACTACTGACGGTCGCCACCTGAGCGGGCTCGACATCCTGACCGTCTACCTCGAGGCCGCGCAGGCGGCATACGAATCAGGTGCCCGCGGGTGGGAGCGCGACGAGGACACCGATCAGGTGCTCGACCTATGGACGGACCTGCTGGACGACCTGCGTGCTGACCCGATGCGGGCTGCTGATCGCCTGGATTGGGTCGCAAAACTGAAACTGCTGCAGGCCTACCGTGACCGGGACGGCCTCGCCTGGGGCGACTCCCGGCTGGCGATGATCGACATCCAGTACAGCGACATTAACCCCTCGCGTGGGTTGGCTTTGCGGATGCGCGCCGCTGGGCGGCTGCGGTCCCTGGTCGACGCAACGTCTGTGAATGAAGCGGTTACCCAAGCCCCCGAGGACACGCGAGCATGGTTCCGGGGGGAATGCGTGCGGCGATTTGGCACCCACGTCCGCGCCGCATCATGGGACTCCGTGGTGTTTTCGCGGCCCAATCGTGGCGTGTCCCGGGTGAGTCTTCCGGACCCGTTGCAGGCCACCAGGGCCGACACCCAGGCCCTCTTTGACGCCAGCGAGGACATCGAAGAGTTTCTGGATTCGCTCAAAAGCCAAGCCCGATAGAGTCTGTTGCTTGCTCGTCGTTTGCTTACCACCACGAGATTTGAGGAACACATGGCCGGTCAAGAGTACCTTCAGCGCAGGCGTGACGCCGAGCCTGAGCCCGAGCCGCCTGCGGCCCCGCCTGCCGCAGCATCCGCCACCGAAAAAGCGCGTGACGAAGAGACCGACGCCTTGCTCGATGAGATCGACGGCGTATTGGAAACTAACGCCCAAGACTTCGTGCACTCGTTCGTCCAGAAGGGCGGCGAGTGAGCGCAGGTCGCAGTGAGGGCGACGGGGCTGGGGCTTTTGCGGCGGCGTTCCGTGAGGTCGGTGGGACCTCGTTCACGGACTTTGTGGCGGCCCATGCCCCCCACTTGCTACCCGGCGGTGCCAGCACCGGTGCTGTCAACGGGCGCGACGGCATACCTGGTCTGCAGGTGCCTCACGGCACGACCATCGTCGCTCTGACCTATGACGGTGGAGTCATCGTCGCGGGGGACCGGCGAGCCACGATGGGCACCATGATCGCCCGGCGCGACATGAAGAAGGTGTTTGCCCCCGACGAATTCTGCGCGGTAGGCATCGCCGGCTCGGCGGGGGTGGCTCTCGAAATCGTCAAGTTGTTGCAGGTGGAGTTGGAGCACTACGAAAAGGTGGAAGGCACGTTGTTGTCGTTGGAGGGCAAAGCCAATCGGCTCGCCAGTATGATCCGGGGCAACCTGGCCAACGTCTTTCGGGGGCTCACCGTCCTGCCGCTCTTCGCCGGGTTTGATGAACGGTCGGGATTGGGGCGCATTTTCTCCTACGACGTGACCGGCGGAAGTTACGAAGAGCACGGGCACCACAGCATCGGCTCGGGGTCGGTCTTCGCCCGCGGCGCGCTCAAGAAGTTATGGACACCGGCGATGACGCAAGACCAAGCGGTGACCGCCGCCGTTGAGGCGCTCTACGACGCGGCCGACGACGACTCAGCCACTGGGGGCCCCGACGTCAGCCGCCGCATCTGGCCCACGGTCGCTGTGCTGAGCGCTCCGGGCGTCGCCTTCCTGGGCGACGAACAGTTGGAGCAGGTGGTGCACGCGGTGGTCGATGCCCGCGCCGACAATCCAGGGGGTGCCCGATGACCTTCGGCGGCATGTACGTCTCACCCGAGCAGTTGATGAAAGACCGGGCCGACTACGCCCGCCAAGGCATCGCTCGAGGCCGCCCCATCATCGTGGCCTCCTTCGACGACGGCATCGTTTTCGTCGGTGAGAACCCCTCTCGGACGCTGCACAAGATCTCGGAAATATACGACCGCATCGGCTTTGCTGCGGTCGGCAAGTACAACGAATTCGAGAACTTGCGCGTCGCCGGGATCAGGTATGCCGACCTGCGCGGTTTCTCCTACCACCGCACCGACGTCACGGCGCGGGGATTGGCTAACGCCTATGCCCAGACGCTCGGCACTGTCTTCACCCAAGAGGCCAAGCCCTACGAGATCGAAATCGCAGTGGCCCAGGTGGGTCGCACCGCCGAGGAGGATCAGATCTTCCGATTGACCTACGACGGATCGGTCAGCGACAAGCCCGGGTACGTCGCGATGGGACGGGGCGGCGAAGCGTTGAGCGAGGGACTTGCGGCCCGTTGGTCCACCTCCATGTCGTTGACCGAAGCGCTGCGCCTGTGCACAGAGTTGCTCTCTGAGGCGAGCAAAGCCGCCGCCGGGGCGCCCCTGGCACCCGACCATCTCGAGGTCGCCATCTTGGACCGGCACCGCGCCCGACGGACCTTCCGTCGGCTCGAAGGTGACCACCTCGCGACCCTCCTCGGCGGCTAGCCGACCTGGCGGCATCCGGAAAGAGCTCTGGAGCGCCAGAGCCGTGGGCCGCTATCGTGGCTTTCCATGATCGTTGTTTACATCGCCTTCGCAGCGCTCGTCGTGATGCCTGCTGCCGTCTGGATCTACCGCTGGTTCACATCGCGCTGAGGGCGGAACGGCGCGTCGCAGGCCGGTGGGCATGACGACGAAGCAGGGCACCTAGGCTGGGCGCATGGAGCGTCGCATCTTCGGCATTGAGACTGAATTCGGGGTGACCTGCGCCTTCACCGGCGACCGTCGACTCTCATCCGATGAGGTAGCCCGCTACCTCTTCCGCAAAGTCGTCAGCTGGGGCCGCTCGAGCAACGTGTTCTTGACCAACGGTTCACGGCTCTACCTCGATGTCGGCTCACACCCGGAATACGCCACGGCAGAGTGCGACGACTTCATCGACCTCATCGCCCAGGACAAGGCCGGCGAGTTGATCGTGCACGACCTGGCCCTCGACGCCCAAGACCGGATGGCCGACGAGGGCATCAACGCCCGCGTCTACGTGCTGAAGAACAACGTCGACTCCCGGGGAAACTCCTACGGCTGCCACGAGAACTATCTGGTCACCAGACGAGGCCAACTGAGCCGGATCACCGACACACTCATCCCGTTCCTGATCACCCGCCAGATCGTCACCGGGGCGGGGCGCCTACACGTCGTCGGCGACCGGGCGACATACCAAGTCAGTCAGCGGGCCGACCACATCTGGGACGGGCTCAGCTCGGCGACCACCCGCTCACGGCCGATCATCAACACCCGTGATGAGCCGCACGCCGACGCCGAGCACTACCGCCGCCTCCACGTCATCGTCGGCGACTCGACCATGAGCCAAAGCACCACCGTGCTCAAGATGGCGATCACCGACCTGCTGCTCAAGACCATCGAAGACGGCACCATCCTCACCGACTTCACCTTGGCCAACCCGATCCGCGCGATTCGCGACATCAGCCGTGACATGACCGGCTCCCACGAGGTCGCGCTGACCAACGGACGGACCATCTCAGCGGTAGGCATGCAGACCGAGATTCTCACCATTGTGACCGCGTATGCCGAACGCACGGGTCTGGCCGCCAATGCGCGGTACGCCTGGGCGCTGGAGTTGTGGGCCCGCGCTCTGGATGCCGTCGCGACAGAGCAATTGCACCTGATCGACACCGAGATCGACTGGGTGATGAAGTGGTCGATGCTGCAGCGGTATGCCGCCAAGCACGACCTCGCGATGAACGACGACCGCATGCAACAACTCGATCTGGCTTGGCACGACATCAACCCTGACCGCGGGTTGTTCAATATTGTCGAGCGCCGCGGTGGCTCGGTGCGTCTGTGCACTCCGGAGCAGGTGCAGACGGCCTTGAGCGTGCCGCCGCAGACGACCAGAGCGAAACTGCGCGGTGACTTCGTGCGGGTGGCGCAGCAGAATCGCCGTGATTTCAGCGTCGACTGGGTGCACCTAAAGCTCAACGACGCTGCCCAACGCACGGTGCTCCTAAAGGATCCATTCGCCGCTCAGGACGCACGCGTCGACGATCTATTGGCCTCGATCGGCACCGCTCCGCTCAGCGGTTACCCAGGCTTGCCGTTGTAGGCTGGGCTCTTGGAACTGGCTACACCACTTCTCTGCCCCACCACCTGAAGGACTGCGCGTGCGAAATCCCCGTGTCCGGCTGCTTGCTGCCGCCGCTGCCCCCATTTTCTTTTTGACGGCTTGTGGAGGCGATGACAACGGAGGCGACTCCGATGCGCCCACGACCGCAGTCGTCGACACCGAGGCAACATCGGCCCCCGCTGATGACGCTGCCGTGACGTCTGCTGGTCCTGAGGCTGCCGATCTGTCCGGCTTCACGGTCGAGAAGAATGCCGACGAAGTCGATCTGATGCTCGACGGTCAACCGTTCTCTGCAAGCGGGTTGCCCTTCAGCGTCGAGACCACCTCGGTCGAGCAGCTGGAAGAGGGGGAGGGCGAGGAGATCACCGCAGACCAAGAGGTCACCATCGATTTCGTGTTGTTCAACGGCACCAACGGCGACTCGCCCGTGTCGACGTACAAGGACGGCGGCGCGGTGCCGATGGACCTTACGGCCTTGTCGCTTCCGCCGGCGTTTTTGAAGACGCTTCCCGGCCAGAAGCCCGGCGCGACCTTCGTCATGGCCGTGCCCCCCGCAGACGGTTTCGGTCCGGCGGGCAACCCGGACTTGGGGGTCAACCCCGACGACACGATGCTGTTCTACGTCGAGGTCGTCAGCGCCAGCACACCCCTGACCCAGGCTAAGGGCGAGGTCGTTGACCCGGAGGCCGGTCTGCCTACCGTCGAAACGGACGGCACGAGCGCAGCCACCATCACCATTCCTGAAGGCACCCCCGAGCCGACCGAGCTCGTGGTGCAGCCGCTCATCAAGGGCGAAGGCGCGGAGGTCGAGGCCAATCAAACCATCAAGGTCCACTACACGGGCGTGAAGTTCTCCGACGGTGAACAGTTCGACAGCTCGTTCAACAGCGGTTCCCCCTTCAGCACCGTCATCGGCGCGGGCCAGGTCATTCCCGGCTGGGACGAGGGCCTCGTCGGTCAGACCGTCGGGTCGCGTGTGCTGTTGGTCATCCCTGCTGAGCAGGCGTACGGCGCCGAAAAGGAAAGCGGTAACCCCGACTCGTTGGGCGGCGAAACCTTGGTGTTCGTCGTTGACATTCTCAGCGCCAGCTGAGCGCTCAGTTCCCCACCGAAAGGCACCCATGACTGAACTGACCAAGCCCGAAATCGAATTTCCCGGCGACGAGCCGCCCACTGAGTTGCTTGTTGAGGACATCACCGTCGGCGACGGCGAAGAGGCCACAGCGGGTCGCAGCATCTCCGCGCACTACGTGGGCGTGTCCTGGTCCACCGGTGAAGAATTCGACGCCTCCTGGAACCGCGGCTCCACCCTTGACTTCACGGTCGGGGTCGGCCAGGTCATCCAGGGCTGGGACCAGGGCCTGCTCGGTATGAAGGTTGGCGGCCGCCGCCGCATCACCGTTCCGCCGCACCTGGGGTACGGTGACCGTGGCGCGGGCGGTGCCATCAAGGGTGGGGAGACGCTGATCTTCGTAGTCGACCTGATGGGCGTTCGCTAGCTCAACACGGTCTAGCGAGCCGTGCACGACTCGCTAGACCGAAGACCCTGTCTCTGGTGGGGCGGCGGCATGCCAACCGGCTGCTGACGCCGCCAGGAACGAGGCAGGGTCTTCGTCAATTCCGCGACCCATCGTCGACAGTTTCACCGGGGACCTCGACAGCGCTGTTCGCAAGTCACGACACGGCACGCTCACTCGATGCAAGTGGTGGCTGCGTGAGATCAGGTCGGACGATTCGCGGTCGACCTGCCGTGCGAAGTCGTTGCTGATGCCTTCGCAGCCGCGCAGATCGGGCACCACCAGGTCGGTGTCGTGGGTGACGACGCGCCCGTAGGTCGTCGCGCTGTGGTGCGACACCCCCCGGTGTCGCGGCCTTGGGTCGGCGGCCGAGATCCGTAGCGCCGCAATACCGTGCCCACCAAGCAGTCCGACCGCATTAAGCCCCTCGCCGAGCGCCACACCCGAGAATCCCCAGCGCGTGCCGGTCCCCAAATTGCCAGGACCCTGCGTGAGCACAGCCACGTCCGCCCCGACCACGTGGTAGGCGGCGAGGAGCCCCGTGTGCACCGTCACCGCTTCGAGGTCACCGCCGAAGCTTTGGCCGGTCGTGATCACCGAGTCCAGCCATTCGGCTTCCCGCAGCGCCGCACAGGCCGCGGAGAAGGCCGCAGGCAAGGCGCCGCCGTCGGTCATCACGTACGCCACCTTCAGCGATTCGCCACCTGGGCGAGCCCGAATGCCTGCCACCACCGCCGCAAGACTGGAGTGCAGGTCTGCGGCGACGACCGGCATGCCGTGCAGCGAGTCGGCCTCGCGTAGCACCTCATGATGCGGGCTTTCCTGGTCGTCGACCCCCAGAACCATGGACTGCAGCGGGGTGTAACGAGCCTTCACCAGGTGCCCCGGCCCGGTCTCGGCGATCGGCAGTTTGTCCGGGAGCGCAACCACCAGAGCAAAACCGCCCGTGCCCAAACCCCGCTGATATGCGGTCGTGTTAAGCAGCACCCGATCACCCACCGCCGGCGTGCCGACCAGATTGGGGTAGGCCAACGCCGGGATGTCGGGCTGCGCCGAGTCTTCGGTGCCGCTGGTGCCCTCGGTGCCCGTAGCGAAGTCGATGTCGGGCGACACGTCGATGGTGATGGCGCCGCTCCACTGCCCGCTCACCCTTGACACCACGCCCTGCGCCCAGATGATCACAGCCCGCACCCTACGTGTCCGGTAGCGTTCAGAGGGTGGAAGACGGTCAAAGGGTGGCAGACACCAGCCCATTGGCAGGCGACGAGCCAACGCGGCACAGCCCGGCCGCTGCGAAGACTGAGCGCCTGCTCAATCTGGTGATCGCGCTGCTCTATACGCGTCAGCCCCTGAGCAAAGCGCGGATTCGTAGCGCCGTCCCGCAGTATGCCGACAGCACCGACGAAGCCTTCGACCGCATGTTTGAGCGCGACAAGGATGAGTTGCGAGCCCTCGGCATACCCCTGCGCACGGAGATCCTCGATGCATTCTTCGACGACGAAGCCGGGTATCGGATCGACCGGCGCGAATACGAACTTCCCGCTATCGAGTTCACACCGGACGAGGTGGCCGTGATCGGTGTGGCCAGTCGTGCCTGGTCGCAGGCGAGCCTGGCCGGGCCGGCCGCCCAGGCCCTGCGCAAACTGCAGGCCGCCGGGGTCGAGCAGGACGAGGCGTCGGTGGCAGGGATCGAGCCGCTGCTTTACACCACCGAGCCCGCGTTTGAGGCGGTGCGGACTGCGACGATCACGGCCAAGCCGATCCGATTCGGCTACCAGCGCAGCCGGGGCAGCGACGTGGCCGATCGGCATATCCAGCCGTGGGCGCTGACCAACTGGCACGGAAAGTGGTACGTCACGGGTTTCGACCTCGACCGCGACGCCCCGCGCGTGTTCCGGCTCGACCGGGTCACGTCAGCGGTGAAGATCCAGCGCACTAAGGCGAACCCCGCCCACGCGGTGCCGCCTGATCACGACCCCCGATCGATGATCATGTCGGCTACCGGCCGCGAGCCAGCGCAGACCTCGACCGTGCAGGTGCGGATGCGTCCCGGGACGGGGCACAGTCTGCGCCGCCGCGCTCAGGAGGTCGTCAACGGGCACCACGAGAACGGCGAATGGGACGTGGCGACCTTTACCAGCTTGTCGGCTCCGGTTTTGGTGACCGAGGTTGCTGGAATGGGGCCGAACGCTGTCGTCATCGACCCACCTGAGGTCGCTGCGGCGGTCCGTTCGCGTCTCGAAGCGGTGCTGGCGGCTCACGCTCCACCGGGAGTGGTGCCAGCATGGTGACCTTCGAGTCTGCGACCGACCGCCTTGATCGCCTCCTGACGATGGTGCCGTGGTTGATGCGCAATCAGGGCATCGACATCGCCGAGGCCGCGCGCACTTTCGGCGTCAGCAACGATCAGATCGTCGACGACCTGCAGTTGCTCTTCGTCTGCGGGACGCCCGGGCACCTGCCCGACGACCTCATCGAGGCCTCTTGGGAGGGCGGAAAGGTCTTCGTCGGGAATGCCGACACCATCAGCCATCCGTTGAAGTTGGGCCGAGACGAAGCCTTGGCCCTGATCGTGGCGTTGCGCACGCTGGCCGCGTCCTCGGGCGTGGGCGAGAGCGACGCGATTGCTCGGGCCCTGGCGAAGTTGGAGACCGCGGCCGGCGACCTGGCTTCGGTCGCAGCCAGTATGAGCGTGACCATCGACAGCGACGTCGACCAACGGCGATTGTTAGGTCAGATCCGTGCGGCGTTGGCCAGTCACTCGCGGTTGCATGTGCGCTATCTCGTGGCCTCCCGTGACGAAGCCACCGAGCGTGACATCGACCCCATGCGGGTGCTCAGCGTTGACGGCCGGTGGTATGTCGAGGCGTGGTGCCACTCGGCGGTCGACGTGCGACTCTTTAGGCTTGACCGGATCGAAGCGCTGACGGTGCTTAAAGTCGATGGCACCCCGCCCAGCTCCGCCGTGTCGCGGCCGGTGGGACCGGGCGTGTTCCAGGCGCGTGATGGCGATGCGTTGATCACCCTTGAGGTCGCTGCCTCGGCTGCTTGGGTCGCCGAGCAGTTCCCCGTTGAATCCGTTGAGCCGCTGGCTGACGGCGGATTGAGGCTGAAGGTGCGGGCTTCTGATCCCCGATGGTTGGTGCGGTTAATATGGCGCCTCGGCGGGGCTGCCAGGGTGACGAGCCCGGCATACGTGGTGGATATGGTGCGCGACGGCGCGCAGTCGGCTTTGCAGCACCTTCCCAGCACACCTGCGTAGACTCAATGTGCGAGTGCCTACCTGCGCTCGCACTTGGCGAGACGGCAGCGAAAGGCGACATCGTGCTTAGGAACATTCAGGGTTTCCAGTGGGTCATCATCATCCTTGCAATCGTGATCCTGATCGGCTGGAAGCGTCTTCCCGATGCCGCTCGGAGCCTGGGCCGGTCGCTTCGTATCTTCAAATCCGAAGTCGAGCAGATGTCCAACAAGGACGACGACGAGAAGCCCAGCGCCGCAAGCAGCGACACCGTCGATGGCCACACGGGAGCACACCCCATGACCAGCGACAAAGATGCCGCGTTGCGGAACGAAACGGCACCCAGTGACGACACCGCACCTCGCAGCGACGACCGTCCCTCCTGAGGTTTAGCCACAAGCCGGTCAACCGATGGTTCTTTCTCGCAAGCGCGCCCGCGACCCCGAAGGGCGGATGTCGCTAGGCAGTCACTTCAAAGAGTTTCGCAACCGCTTAGTCATTGCGGCCGTGGCTGTGGTCGCCTGCTCCGTTGTCGGATGGATCTACTACCAAGACATCATCGGCGTCATTCTGGAGCCTATTTCTGACTTCCGAAATAACAACGGCGAGCCTGTTGTCCTAGCCAATCTGGCCCAGACCATCACCCAACCTTTCGCCTTGCAGTTGCGCGTCTCGATCTTTGTTGGGGTTGTGATTTCCAGCCCTATCTGGATCTGGCAGATCTGGGCGTTCATGTTGCCAGGCCTCAAGAAGCGCGAACGTCGCTTGGCCATCTGGTTTTTCGCAGCCTCCGTGCCCTTGTTCTTCACCGGCGCAGCATTGGCATCATGGGCTTTGCCTCGAACGGCAGCCATTCTCTTGTCCTTCTTGCCTCCCGAAGCCGGGGGTGTACTTGACGCGGTGAGTTGGCTCAATTTTGTCCTCTACTTCGTGGTGGCGTTCGGAATTGCTTTCCTTTTGCCGGTATTCATGGTGGGGCTCAACAGTCTTGGGCTGTTTCCGGTCAAGGCCATGCGCAGCGGTTGGCGCTTCGCGCTGCTCGGCATCCTGGTGTTCTCCGCCCTCGCCACTCCAGATCCCGAGTTGACCACCATGTTCGCGTTGGCCACTCCCATGTTTGCCTTGTATTGGTTAGCCGTAGTGGTATCCACCTTCAACGAACGCCGCCGCCGCAAGAATGAGCCCGACTGGACCAAGACCGCAGACGATGAAGCCAGCGCCTTGTGAGGTATGCGGTCCTGCACGGTCGTCGCTCGGGGCACCGCTCCGACGCCGGCTTGGTGGCGCATGTGGGCAACGTGCTTGTGGCTGGGGGTCACCAGGTCGAGCTGTTGACCGCCGAGGACGTCGCCGCTGCCCACTCTGCCTGCGCAACCGCCGTCGTCGATGGTGTCGACGTGCTGTTGGTTATCGGGGGAGACGGGGCGGTGCGGATCGCCGCTAGCCATTGCGTCGGCAGCGAGACCGCGATTGCAATCGTCCCAGCTGGTAGCGGGAACGACACCGTGCGCTCGCTCGCCATCCCGACCGGTACGGCCGATGCGATTCAGGTGGCGCGTCGGGGTCATCGCTGGCGCATCGACGTCATCCACGCGAGCAGCACAGCGGCCAACGACATGTCGTCCACCAGCGACACGTCGACCACCAGCACCACCTCGTCCATCAAGGCTTGGCAGGACTACGTCGTGGGCTCGGTGCCTGCGGCGTTGGACGCTCGGATTGCCGCTCGATCGCAGCGGGTGCCGTCACTGCTCGGCCCGGCCAAATACGCCGCAGCCGCCCTGGTAGAGATCCCTCAACTTCGGCCGCAGCCCTACCGACTCCACCTCGATGGCCCCGGCTCCCAAGGCGCTAATGGCACCCAACGCGAAGCGCGCGACCTTGAGGTCGAAGCCCTCGTCGTCGCCGTCTGCAATCTGCCCATCTTCGGCGGCGGGATGCAGATCGCCCCAGATGCCAACCCCAGCGACGGACTGCTGGACGTTGTGATGATCGAGAAGGTCGGCCCGGGTGCGGCCCTCGGCTTGCTGCGCGGAGTCTTCACCGGCACCCACGCAGACCACCCCGCTGTACGGATCGAGCGCTGCTCCCGCATCGACATCGCAGGGCCCGAGCTGACGGCATACGGCGATGGCGACCCGCTGGGGCCGCTGCCCCTGACCTGCGAAGTGCGGCCGGGCGCACTCGACGTGATCGTCCCTGCGGGAAACGGCAAAGGTCCTGACGTAGCCTGATCGGTATGTCGCAGGCCGAGGAAATGTCCCCAGCCGAGCGGTACGCCGCATCACGAGAGCGTGCCAAACGCCAGTTGTCGCCCGCAGGGGATTTTGCGGCCAGCCTCGACTTTGAGCTCGACGACTTTCAGATCGAAGGCATCGACGCCGTCGCCGCCGGGTCAGGGGTGCTGATCGCGGCGCCGACCGGGGCGGGCAAGACTATTGTGGGGGAGTTCGCCGTCGATATGGCGCTGCGGACGGGCCGCAAAGCCTTCTACACCACGCCGATCAAGGCGCTTTCAAACCAGAAATATCACGACCTCGTGGACCGCCACGGTGCCGATCAGGTCGGGTTGCTGACGGGGGACTCCTCGATCAACGGTGAAGCGCCGATCGTTGTGATGACCACCGAAGTGCTGCGCAACATGATGTATTCGGGGTCCTCGACGCTGCTGAACCTTGGCTTCGTGGTAATGGACGAGGTGCACTATCTCGCCGACCGGTTCCGGGGGGCCGTGTGGGAAGAGGTCATCATCCACCTCGCCGACAGCGTGCAGGTGGTGTCCCTGTCGGCGACGGTCAGCAACGCCGAGGAGTTTGGCGAGTGGTTGCGCGCGGTGCGCGGCAACACCGAAGTCATCGTCAGTGAGCACCGGCCGGTACCGTTGTGGCAGCACATGATGGTCGGCACCGACATGTTCGACGTGTTCGTGCAGACCCCTGGGACGGTGGCCGGTCGCGACCACGGCATGACGCGAGTGAACCCCGATCTGGTGCAGCGGATCTCGGTGGCCGAGCGAGCCGACGGGTGGCGTCGGGCCGACTCCGGCGGGCCGCGCGGTCGCAAGGGGAAGTCGACCGCGAAGTGGGGCTCGGGGCCAGGGTCGGGGTCGGACGAGCGCGTGGTGCGCCAGGGTCGGCCCCCGGCACACGGCGCAAGTCGCGCGGACGTGATCGAAGAGTTGGAGCGGCACGGTTTGCTGCCGGCAATCACCTTTATCTTCAGTCGCGCTGGGTGCGACGGGGCGGTGTCGCAGTTGCTGTTTCGCGGCACGCGCTTGGTGCCGGATGCGTTGGGCCGCGAGATTCGGCATACGGTCGCTGATCGTGTTGCCACCTTGAGCGAGCCCGATCTAGCAGTGCTGGGGTATGCCGAGTTCGTTGAAGGTTTGTCGCGGGGGTTTGCCGCGCACCACGCTGGGATGCTGCCGCTGTTCCGCGAGATTGTCGAGGAGTTGTTTTCGGCCGGGATGATCCGAGCGGTGTTCGCCACCGAGACGCTGGCGTTGGGCATCAACATGCCGGCCCGCAGCGTGGTGTTGGAGAAATTGGTGAAGTTCAACGGGGAGTCACACGCACCGATCACTGCTGCCGAGTACACGCAACTGACGGGCCGAGCTGGCCGACGAGGCATCGACATCGAGGGCCATGCGGTGGTGTTGCACCGGCGCGGGGTGGACCCCGTGGACGTGGCGGGGCTGGCCTCGGCGCGGACGTACCCGTTGCGCTCCAGTTTTCGGCCGAGCTACAACATGGCGGTCAACTTGGTGGCCCAATTCGGGCGCGACCGGGCGCACGAGTTGCTGCAGGCCTCGTTTGCGCAGTTCCAGGCTGATCGGTCGGTCGTGGGGCTGAGCACGCAGGTCCGTCGCCACCAGGAAGCCCTCGAGGGGTATGCCGAGGCGATGGCGTGCGACCTCGGCGACTTCGCGGCATACGCACAGATCAGGCACCAGATCACCGCAGCCGAGAAGGCTGGGGCCAAGCGGCGCCAGGCCAACCGGCGAATGATCATTGCTCAGTCCCTACAGGATTTGAAGCCGGGGCAGGTGGTGCATCTGGCCAGCGGTCGACGCCGGGGGATGGCCGTCGTGCTGCGGGGTGCCCGTCGAGACGTGGACGCCCCCGAGCCCACGGTGTTGACCACCGACGGGCAGGTCCGACGGGTCGGGGTCGCCGAATTGGACGAGCCGCTGACCCCCCTGGACAACACGCTGCGCATCCCTTCGCGATTCAACCCGCGCAACACCAAGTCACGCCGCGACCTCGCGGCCACGTTGCGCACCCAGGTGCCGGACGATGCGCATCGGCGCGGCAAGAAGGGGCGCGGGGAAGCAGCCGGGGCCGACCCCGAGAGCGCCGCCGAGGTGGATCGGCTTAAGACGGCGTTGCAACGCCATCCCTGTCACCACTGCCCTGAGCGCGAAGAACACGCGCGCTGGTCCGACCGCTGGTGGACGCTGCGACGAGAGACCGACGACCTGCAGCGGCGCATCGGCAGCCGCACCAACACGGTGGCTCGGACCTTCGAGCGGATCTGCGACTTGCTGAGCGAGCTCGGCTATCTGAGCGTTGACGGCTTGACCGTGACCGAGCAGGGCCAACAATTGCGGCGGATCTACACCGCCCACGACCTCGTCGCCGCTCAGTGTTTGGCCGCTGGCACGTGGCAGCGCCTGGACGCACCGTCGCTGGCTGCGGTGGTCTCGACGATGATCCACGAGCCGCGCTCGGAGGACACGTCCGAGGCGATCATGCCCAACGTGGAGACCGCCGAGGCCTTCCACGAGATGGTGGCGATTTGGTCGGTGCTGCAAACTCACGAGGCCGCCCACCGGTTGCCGAGCACGGGGGAGATGGACGCCGGCATCGCGTCGATGGTGCACAAGTGGGCCTCGGGTCGCAGCCTCGAAGAGGTGCTGCGCAACTCTGATCTGTCGGCCGGTGACTTTGTGCGCCGGTGCAAGCAGATCATCGACCTGCTAGGACAGGTGCGTCAGGCTGCTCGACAGTCTTCGCGAGATGAAGTCGCTGAGGTGGCCCACCAGGCCAGCACCGCGATGCTCCACGGCGTCGTGGCCGCCGACCGGCTCGACTAGCGACTCAGGGACTTAATGACCTGTGGTTTGCGCGCTCGAGCGCGCTGTTATGTATCAGGATATCGGTTACACATATGTCTCAGGACTTCGGTAACGCTAGCCGTTTCTTTGGTTGGTAGCCGCGTTTGCCGCTGAGGGTGAATTGGGCGATGAGTTCGTTGTCGCGGAACACTGCGATCTCTCGGTGT
>JAABUN010003339.1_pt1 | contig 25126 bp, 24 predicted proteins | sample 5559311 | NCBI WGS metagenome assembly JAABUN01 (sample SAMN10711877, study PRJNA513370) | rock metagenome | isolation source: Antarctica rocks | place: Antarctica: Victoria Land, Siegfried Peak sud
GTCACTGAATACTCGCGGCTTCACGCCAGTTAACCGTTTGAACGCCTCCGGTTTAAGTTCCCTGATCGCTTCATACCTCATGCCCTACTTTCAGCCCTATTGACCTACTTTTGCAAGAGGTCTACTTATGACGCTACTTATTCGTTCAAAGAGTTGTATGGATGGTACGACACTGTAATCAGTCTACTTGACGGAATTGATGTCAGTTTCACAGATATTGATGAGGCCAAAAACCATATTGCAATCGGACTGGTACCGAAAACAAGCCAAATCGGTAAAGTCCAGCTTATCGAAAAGCTCAGCAAAACCAACGTGCCGATTGAAGCAGTAGAGTTTATCGCAGAAGAACGTGCGGAGCCGAATGCTACGTTGAGAGATAGGCTCCGTCCAGTCCGTGGTGGTTCATATATGGATTTTGCTCCTGGCACTGCTTGTACCCTTGGTATGGTCGTGAAGATTGCAGGCGACAGGGGCGTCTTAACAAACTCCCATTGTTCCGAAAAAATTTGGCAGCGAGATACTACGCAGTACTACCAAAACTATTCGACGACCTCAAACTCGTACATCGGTCAGGAGACGAGTGACCCAGCTTACTTTACAAGCTCTACCTATAGCTGGTGCCCTGGTGGATACGCTTGCCGTCATAGCGATAGTCTTTTTATCCGCAGTAACATAACGGATCTCGGAACGGTTTGGAAAACAACAGGAATCAATTCGGGGTCGCTTCAGATTCGAACCACGCCAGACCCTATGGACGAATACGTTCAGTTCTTCAAAATGAGTGGGAAAGAATACGCTAACCCCCCCGGTACGGTTATGCACAAAGTGGGCGCGAGAACTGGCTGGAGCAGCGGGCAAGTATTGCGTTCGTGCGTAGGGTCTTACGTTGCAGCCTACAGTACAACCGCAGACGGTAAGAAAAGGTACATAAACTGCAACACAGAATACAAAGCAAATGGGGATAGTGGCGACAGTGGGTCTCCTGTCTTCGAGCGCTTTGTCGTAAACGGCATGTATTTCCATGTATTTCATGGTCTAAATTGGGGGAGTGCGAGAGACAGTAACGGAAATTTTCTTTACTCAATTTACAGCGACGTAAGGTCAATTGAGAAAGACCTCGGAACAATTACTGTCAAGTAGGCATAGCCACGACCATAGAGGTTTCTCAACCTCTATGGTCGTCCGACCTATAAAGTGAAGGAGCATTGATAAATGAATAATCCCTGCTTAAAAACTCTAGCCGTGACTATCTTATTAGGTGCGGTCTTAACAGCATGTGGCAGCACGAACCCTAAGAATCCGAACGGCACAGCGACTACATACACCTCTTCAACTGATACGCATCCCTGTCTTAGCGTGGGAGTGGCTGCGCCAGACGTGATCAAGCTTGGTACTGAAACAACGATTCGCGTAGAAGTCAACAACCGCTGTAACGAGGCAACTACCTATACCAGTTCGACGCCTCCATACTTTCTTCAGCTCGTCAACAGCAACAACAAGATTGTTTGGTTTAAACCAGAAACAATTACATCGTTACCAAGCGAAAACACGGTGGCAGAAAATGGCACAACGTCCTACGACGTAGCTGTTATGCTCCTGGCTGACAGTGTACCTCCCGGCACTTACAGGATGATTGCCAATCTCTTTGTTGACCAAGACACAGGCCCGGACGCAACGCAGTACGTTAAACCTCTGAGGCTCGAGTCAGAACCAGAAAACGTCTCGGTACCGACGAGCCCTTTAATGTAGAACCGTAAACCAGTCAAGCAAATCCTCGGGTCTTAAGTTTGTGGCTCGAGGGTTTACATTACTTTTAGGCCCCAGCTAAAGCGACCCGCTGATACTACAGCAAAACATCTCTGGTACGCTAACCTTGTGCGCGTCGCTCTCTTTACCGAAACTTTTCTGCCTAAAATCGACGGTATCGTTACACGCCTGATGCGGACGCTCGAGCAGCTCCGCGAACTCGGTCACGAAGCCATCATCTTCGCGCCGCAAAACCCGCCGGAAACGTTCGAGGGTTTTCCTGTTATCAAGGTTCCGGCGGTGTCGTTTTACCCGTGGTACCCCGAACTGTTCCTGGGTCTCCCCCGCCCCCGTTTGGGCCGCGAATTAGACCGCTTCAAACCCGACATCGTCCACGTCGTCAACCCGGTCGTTTTGGGGATGTGGGGCACGGCGATTGCCAAACAGCGCAACCTACCGCTCTTGGCGAGCTTTCACACCGACCTGCCGCAGTACGTCGAACACCTCAAACTGGGGTTTCTCAAACCGTTGTCGCACACCTGGATTCGGGACGTACACAATCAGGCGCACGTCAACCTCTGCACAAGTCAGCCGATGGTCAATTCGGCGCAGGGACTCGGCATCAAACGGGTACGGCTCTGGCCCAAAGCGGTCGATACGGTGCGGTATACGCCGAGCAACAAATCTTCAGAGATGCGTGTGCGGCTGTCGGGCGGTCACCCCGAGCTGCCGCTGATGGTCTACGTCGGACGGTTGTCGTTTGAAAAGCGGCTCGACTGGCTTTACGCGCCCGTGACGCAGCTTCCGGGTATACGGTTGGCGTTTGTGGGTTCCGGGCCAGCCGAGGGGTTTTTACGTGAACGGTTTGCGGGTACACCGACCGTCTTTACCGGCTACATGAGCGGCGACGAGTTGGCGCAGGCTTACGCGTCAGCGGACGTGTTTGCCTTTCCATCGAATACCGAAACGCTCGGCTTTGTCGCGATGGAGGCGATGGCGTCGGGGGTACCGGTCGTCGGGGCGCGGGCTGGCGGGATTCCGGATGTGATTGACGAGGGCGAAAACGGTTTGATGTTCTCCCCCGGCGATCTCGGCGACCTGACCGAAAAGCTCCGTACCCTACTTTTTGATACAGAACTTCGCAAAACCTTCGGCGAACGTTCACGTGCTGAGATGGAGCGCTGGAGCTGGCAGGCGTCAACGGAAGGGTTGCTCGAGTTTTACGCTCTGGCGCAGACCATCCACCGCCGCTACGACCCACCGAGTAAATACTGAGTAGAGGTGCAACGTCTAACCGAAGTGCCACCTCTCCGACTGAAATCAGGTAGCAGCTACCTACAGCCAGACTGTCGGCGGCCCGGATGACTGTATTTACAGGCTATTATACGGATTCCGCTTAATTCCATATCATCGGAATTGGTATTACAACCAGCCTTGTGGCTCCAAGTCTTCTTGAATCTGAACATATTCCAGAAAGTCCTGAACTCGAGTCCTTCTGGCGCAGCATTCCGGTTTTTATCCTGATTGAAACGGTTACTCGCCTAAACTAAAGACGCGCAACATACTGGTTCGGCTCAATCAGGGCAAAAGAGAGGCTAGGTGCCGTTAGATAACGCTATTTTTTTGCAGCTCCGTAATATCGTCTTGAGAATAGCCCAGCTCGAGCAGCACCTCCTCGCTGTGTTGCCCGAGCGTGGGGGGCGGCGTCACAATTTCGCCCGGTGTTTCGGAGAATTTCACGGGAATCCCGGTGACGGTAACTTCACCGACCGTCGGGTGTTGCAGCTTGACGAACATGTCACGGGCGGCGGCGTGCGGATCGGCGACCACATCGGCGACGCTCTGAATCGGCGAAACAGGGACGCCGCCCTGGGTCAGCTGCTCGAGCCAAGCGTCCGTCGTTCGGCCTTTGAAAACCTCGCTCAGAATGTCGATGAGTTCAGCTCGGTGCGCAGCTCTGGCCGCGTTCGACGCGTAGTCGGGGTCATCTCCTAGCTCCGGCCGCCCGATGGCCACAACGAATTTTTGCCATAAGCCGTCGTTTCCGATAGCGATCATGACCGCCCCATCGCTCGTTTCAAACGCCTGGTACGGCACGATATTAGGGTGCGCCGAACCGTGCCGCTCCGGATTTTTTCCGGTTGCAAAATAGTTTCCAGCGACGTAAGTAAGCCACGACAGCTGCCCCTCGAACAGCGAGGTGTCGAGGTACTGACCCCGACCGGTCTGCTCGCGCGCTTGCAGCGCGCTCAGGATGCCGACCAAGCTCCACATCGCTGCGCCAAGGTCGGCAATGGCGACACCGAAGCGTACCGGCGGCAGCTCCGGATAACCGGTGACGCTCATCAGGCCGCCCATCGCCTGTCCAACCGCGTCGTACCCCGGTTTATCGCGGTAGGGGCCGGTTTGTCCAAAGCCGGAAATCGCGCAGTAGATCAGGCGCGGATTAAGCTCTTTAAGCGTTTCGTAGCCGATACCGAGTTTTTCAGCCGTGCCAGGGCGGAAGTTCTCGACCACCACATCTGCCCATTTAGCGAGCCGAAAGATAATCTCCTTACCTTCAGGCGACTTGAGGTCTAAGGTGAGGCTGCGTTTGTTGCGGTTGACCGACAAAAAGTAGGCCGACTCGTCTCCGATAAAGGGTGGCACCCAGTCCCGCGTATCGTCGCCGCTACCGGGACGCTCAACTTTGATTACATCTGCGCCGAAGTCGGCCAGCACCATCGTGCAGTAAGGGCCGCTTAAAATGCGGGAAAGGTCTAACACGCGCAAGTTTTCAAGGGGTTTCATAACGTTACCAATCATTTGGAGATGTAAAACGTGGAGTATAGAGCGTTCTGACTAACGTATAACGAGCACTGAGGACTTAACAACTGTTTAGGCTCGAGTGTTTAGGCTCGAGTGCAGCCCTAAAATTTCAGCACGACCCGCCAAGGTTCTTATCAAACTGCTAGAGCCGTTTGGCCAGCTCCCTAGCCAACACCACCCGCTGCTCGGTCGCGTAAGCTTCGTGGTGCTCGAGCATCTTTTTCGGTTCGTACTGATAGTTGACCATCAGCCCGAGGCTTTCTTTAAGACCCTTGTCCGACAGGTCGGCGCGGGGATGAATGTAGCGCAGCTTCGCGCCGTTGGTGAGGTGAAACCGGGCCACCGGGTCGAAGGGTGCACCCGAGCGGTTTTTGGCCCCGGTAAAGTAGCGGAGCGCCAAGGTCTCGAGGTCACGGTCGTAGGTCTTTAGCGCCTCGCTGCGCTCTTCTAGCGGCGCGGCCAGCAACGGCTCGAGGTTCCCATAAAGTGCTCTAGCGCTCGTAGCGCCGGTTCCCCCCTCCCCTGTCTCCTCTAACGCGTCGTCAGCCGCCAGCCAGCGCGTAAAACCGGGAACCGGCGAGAGCGTTACCCAGGTAGTAAGGTTGGGATACGTTTGGCTCAACTCCTGCAGCACCTGCTTGATTAAAAACGCGCCGAAAGAGATTCCCTTAAGCCCCGGCTGACAGTTTGAAATCGAGTAGAATACGGCCGTTTTTGCCTCTTGCGGCCGGATGATCTCGCGGCCTGTGGCGAGCAGCGCCTGCACGCTGTTCGGTATGGTCTTGGTGAGCGCGATTTCAACGAAAATCAGCGGTTCTTCGCCTAACACCGGGTGAAAAAAGGCGTAACAGGCGCGGTCGGGCGCGTTGACGCGCTGCCGCAAATCGTCCCAGTCGGCGATGTCGTGCACCGCTTCATAACGGATAATGCGCTCTAAGAGCTCAGCAGGGCTGTTCCAGTCGATCCGGGCAACGCTTAAAAAGCCGCGGTTAAACCAGCTCGAGAACAGATGATTAAAGTCAAAGTCGAGCGCCGCCAGCGGTTCACTCTTCCCCTCACCTAAAAACCGCAACAGGTCTTCGCGCATCCGCACTAAAGCGAGCGTGCCCCCCGGCGCAGTGTTAAGCCGCCTGAGCACCTCTTGGCGCGGGGGCTCGCTCGTTTGCATCAGCAGCCGGTAGTGCCGCGCCGAGGGTTCATCGAGGTAACGCTGCGACGCGCCGATAATCTCAGCGGCGTCCGCCGCGAAGTCCTCGGCCAGCCCGTGCAAAAAGCGCCTTTTCTCCTCGTCAGCCGCGTCTTGGTACCGTTGCAAGATGTCCTGCGCGAGGACGATCCCGGCGACCTCACCGGGCGCGGAAAGAAGCGCTTTTAGCTCACTTTCTGCCTCGTCCGCAGTATCTCTAATGCGCGTCAGGTAACCGCGGCTCGAGCTCCACACGTCCCGCGCGATCCGGCCGAACGTACCGAAATCTACCTTGAGCATCAAGAACCCATCAAAGCCGTAGGCAGCCACGTTGCCAAACCCGGAAACGCGTAGAGCAGCACCATCCCCAAAACAAGGAGCAGCATAAACGGGTACGACCCCCGGACAATCGCCCCGAACGAGAGGTCGGGGGCAATCCCCTTAAGAACGTAGAGGTTGAGGCCGACCGGCGGCGTAATCAGGCCGATCTCCATGTTGAGCGTCATCAAGACGCCGAACCAGATACGGTTAAACCCGGCTGCGTCGATAATCGGGAGCAAAATCGGAATCGCCATCACGATAATCGAAACGGGCGGCAAGAAAAACCCGGCGATCAGCAAGAAGATGTTGATCAAAACCATCAGCATGACCGGGCTTAAATTCATGGCGATAATCGACTCGGCAGCCGATTGGGTGATGTACAAAGATGAGAGCGCGTAGGCAAATAGCGCTGAGGTGCCGATAATCAGCATCAGCATCACCGATTCGCGGACCCCCTCGCTTAAAATGCGGCCGATCACCCTCGGTTGCCAGATGCGGTAGAGCACCACCGCAAAGACAAACGCCGCAAACGCCGCGACGCCCGCCGCTTCTGAAGGGGAGGCGACGCCGCCATAAAGCGCCCACAAGATCAGCACGATGATCGACACAAAGGGTAGTACCCGCGGCAAAAAGCGCAGACGCTCCCGCAGCGGTACTCGTTCGGACGCGATCTCTTTACCGATGCCGAGCCAGCGGATACGTACTACGATCCACAGCGAAAAGAGCGCGACCATCATCAAACCGGGGATGATTCCAGCGATAAAAAGCCGCCCGATGGAGGTCTCCGCCGCGACGCCGTAAACGATCATCGTTACTGAAGGCGGGATCAAGATACCCAGCGTGCCCCCGGCGGCTACGGTTCCGGCCGAAAGCGGCGCAGGATAGCCCCGTTTTTTCGTTTCAGGGATGGCAATCTTACCGACTGCTGCGCTCGTCGCCGGAGACGAACCCGAAAGCGCCGCAAAGATCATCGAGGCAAAAATTGTTGAAATCAGGAGCCCACCAGGGACGCGGTAGAGCCATTGATGCAGCGATTCATAGAGGTCGCTGCTCGCTTTGGTCGAGGCGATCACGGTGCCCATCACGATAAACATCGGGATAGCGATAAGACCAAAGTCAGCGAGTCCGCCGAAGAGGATATTAGGCAAGAACTGTAGGGAGAAAAAACCGTCGAACAAAAGCAAGATCAAGAGCGCGCTGAGACCGAGCGCAAACGCAATCGGCATCGAGGTGCCGATCAGCGCGAAGGTGATGAGTAAGGTGACCGCGGTTTCCATCAGTTGGTGCTCTTTACGGCGGTCACGGCGGCGGGTTCTTCGTACTCGACTTCGCGGCCGGTATAGACGTGCTCGAGCAGATTCGCCACGTACTGAAGTGAGAGTCCAGCCATCCCGACCGGCAGCGACAAGTAGGGAAGCCACAGCGGAATCCGGATCATCGTCGCAGTAGTGCGGCCGCGTTCTAAGGCGTCGTACCACCACAACGCGCTGTAGTAGGTCATCAGCACGCAGAAGACAAGCGACAACACCCCGCCGAGCAGCTCGAGCCACCACTTACCCCGGTCGTTCATCATCGTCGCCACTAAATCTACGTTGATGTGCCCCCGCCGCTGCAACACATAAGGGCTGCCGATAAAGGTGGCGGCCACAACCAAAAAGATAACCACGTCGGTTTGCCAGCTCGTCGAACGGCCCAAAGCGTAGCGGTAGACGATCACCTGCATAATCAGCAAAATAGCGGCGCAAGTCATCGCCACCGCAAACGCGCCGAGGGTCCTTGACAGACCCCCAACGACGCGAACATAGTACCTAACAGCTTTGGGCACTACTCAACCTGACGGGCCAGCTCGAGCAACTCTTTACCATCAGGAACCTCGTTGGCAAAGTCGGCGTAAGAGGTTTTTTGCGCCAAATCGATCCACTGCTGCCACTGATCGCGGTTCATCTCGGCAATCTCGACCCCGTTTTCTTTGAAAGTGTTGATCAACGTCTGCTCGAGGTCGGCCGAGGCTTTGTAGGCGTACTCGCTCGCTTTTTTACCCGCCGCCATCAGCGCGTCTTGCTGCTCGGGCGAGAGCCGGTCGAAGGTGCGGCTACTCATCAAAATGGGCTCGTACATAAACCACAGCGCGTTGTCACCTGAAGGGGTCAAGCACTTGACCTGTTCAAAGATACGGTACGAAAGAAACGACGCGTCCGAGGTGTTGAGGCCGTCGAGGACTTTGGTCTGCAACCCGGTATACGCTTCCGATGAGGGCATCGAGACAATCGAGGCCCCGGCACCGGCGAGCATCTTTTCAAAGTACGGCCCGGCGGCGCGGTAGTTTTGCCCTTTGATATCTTCGGGAACTAAGATGCAGTTTTTGCCCGAGGTAAAGCCGCCCGCCAGCCAGGTGTCGGAGAGCACGACCGCGCCCGCTTCGTTGACAATTTCTTTGATCCGGTTCATAAACTCTGACTTGTCAATGCGCTGCGCGTGCTCGTAACTTTTAACGAGTCCCGGCATCAGCGTCGCACTAAATTCGGGGTGGTCGCCGCTGGCGTAGTCGAGCGGCAGCGCGGTGATGTCGAGCTGACCTTGGGTTACGGCGTCCCACTGCTCGTCGGCACCAAACAGCGAACTACCGGGAAACACCCGAACGTCGAGGCCGACGTCCGCAGCTTCGACTTCTGTTTTAATCAGTTGCACCATCTCGTCGCGCAGATCGCCTTGCGGCCACTGGTGCGACGCCCGGAGCGTTTGCGCTGAACAGAGCGAAGCAAAAACCAACGTACCAGCGAATAAAAATCTAAACACAATTTTCCTCCCAGAAGCTGCGCAAAACTTTACTTAAGACCTGGTAATGTTAGCTGGTTTTTAGAAGTCCTGTCAACACGACTCGGCGGAACCAGCGTTAAAGGTTTCGGCTCAATGCGTCTGTCATTAACGGCGTTAGCAGCCGCCGGAAGCTTCTGCCAGGCATGTTGTATCCGGGTACTCGCATCTAAAGCGCCAATCCGTTATAGCCATCCGGTCCCCAAAAGGCGTCTTTACTAGAGGTGCAAACAACATTGCAGTAGCATGGGGCATGACTGTTCGTCCGTTTGAAAACCGCGATTTACCAGGACTTTTAGACCTGCTTAAGACGCAAGACGAAAGGGCGTCGCAGCGCAGTATGACGCCGGAGAGCCGGAGCATCGAGGAGCTGACCCTCGAGCTGGGCGAACTCAGTCCCTATACCGAGATGGTCCCGCTGGTGCTCGAGGAAGGCGGCCGGATCGCCGCGTACGTCGCACTTTGCAACTACGAGGGCGAGGTCTTTTTAGAGGGGCCGCTCCTTCATCCTGAGCTCCACCCCGACATCGGCCCGCTTTTGGAACGCGTCATAGGCGAGGCTAAAGTAAGGGGTTACAATTTCCTCGAGGCGTTCATCGATGAGGAGAACCGGCACGCTCGAGACGCGCTGGCTAAGAGCAGCTTCGAACCGTTTCACACGACCTATATCTACGAGTTTCGGCGCGGCACCTCGCTCAAACCGCTCAGCCCGAGCCGGTTGCGCTTCGAAGTGAGTAACGACGTCGAGGTCGGGCTCTACCGCGACCTCTACCGGGAGACGAGCGACAACTGGGCGACGCGCCTAGCGTGGCGCGACGAAGACTTGTTAGAGCGTTTTGCCGACCCCGACGTCAGCCTTACGGTGGTCTACGAAGACGGCGCTCCGGTCGCGCACCTCGAGCTTGAACGTCTGCCCGACGAAGGCTACGCCGAAATAGCTTATTTTGGGGTGCTGCCCGCTGCACGCGGTAAAAAACTGAGCCGCGACCTTCTCTTACGCGCGCTGCACGACGTGCTGCAAGACGAGGCCGTCGAACTGGTTTTGGCGCGCGCCCACGACGATGAACGCGCGGCGTCGTTTGCGCTCGAGGCCGTCGGCTTTAGGCTCTCACACGGGGTGGTGTCGTACACGCTCGAGTTAGCTTAAGAAACTTCCATCAAACTCTTGGAGCACTTAGTGTGAAGAAGTACGGGACGATGATTGGCGTTGTGGGCTCTATCATCGTCGCAGTTTTGATTGCTTGGGCTAACGAGAAAATTATTTTTCCTCTGTTACTTCTGGCTGGAAATTTGCTGTTTATTGCTGTCACTCGGCGTCAGCAATAAACAAAGTTAAACGTCATACCCCTTTTGAGAGTGAGGGCTGTTTCATCAAAAGTTATAAGAGCACCCCTTTTCTTTCTGCCGAACCCTTAAAGACGACTCTCGGAGGCAATGACCTTTGCGTCCACAGTGTCCAAATATAGGGGCCTATTTTAGAGCCTGCCATACCCGGAACGGAAAAGCTAGATAACAGCTCACTCTACGCCCTCTAGGTCATCATTCCTTAAAACTTTAGTGAGAAAACCCTATCTAACAAGTTTCGTTTCATGTCCCCTGACCCCAACTATCAGGACACAACTTGCTAAACTAAACCCGTGCTAATTGCGCTCGAGCTGCTTGACTTTGCCATCGTTGACGCCCTGCAGGTGACGTTCGCCCCCGGCTTGAACGTCCTGACCGGCGAGACCGGCGCAGGTAAATCTATCGTGGTTGACGCCCTGACGCTGCTCTTGGGCGGTCGTGCTGAAGCGCGCGCTGTTCGTTCGGGCGCGCCGAGCGCTCTCGTCCAGGGGTTTTTTGGGTCCGAGAACGGGAATATCGAAGAGAACACCGACATCCTGGCGCGGCGGGTACAAGCGTCGGGCCGGAGCAGCGCCCGGTTGGGGGGCGAACTCGTCACCATTGCCGAACTTTCCGAAACGGGCGCAGCGCGGCTCGCCATTCACGGTCAGCACGCGTCGCAAACGCTGCTGTCAAGCAGTGAGCAGCGGCGACTTTTAGATAGTTTGTTAGATGACCACGCGCAAGCGACGTTGCGGCGGGTCGGCGAGCGTTACCGGCGGCTCTCACAGGTCACTAAAGAGTTGACCGAGTTGCAGGGGGCGCTCCGCGAACGAGCACGTCAGCTCGATGTGTTGCAGTTTCAGGTTTCTGAGATCGCGGCGGCGAACCCTGTTTCCGGCGAAGAGGAAACGCTCCGCGCCGAGTTGGAAAGTCACCGCCACGCCGAACGCATCGTGCAGGGAAGCGCCGGGGCGCTGGCGCGCCTCGGCGAAGACGAGCCCAACGTAGTAGCGCTCTTAGCCGAGGCGGTAGCGAGCCTCGAGACCGCCGGTCGCTACCACGAAACGCCCGCTGCGCTCGCGGCGGAGCTGCGCAGCGCGTTAGAGAGCGTGCAGGCGACGAGCGCCGAAGTCGAGAGTTTTTTAGCCGACTTTAGCGGCGACCCGGAACAGCTTGAAAGGCTCGAGCGCCGCCTCAGCCAGCTCGAGACGCTCAAACTCAAATACGGCGGCTCGGTCGCTGAAGTCTTAAATTTTTACGCCGAAGCCGAAGCCGAGATGCACCGGCTCCAAAACGCCGAGGTTGACCTCGAGCGGTTGCAGGGTGAGCAAACCGGCTTAGAAAGAGAACTTGGCGACTTGGCAGGCGTACTTACAAAGGCACGTCAGGAGGCTGCCGCAAAACTCTCCGACGCCGTGACCCGCGAACTTCGCCCGCTCGGACTCACGCACGCGCAGTTCGCCGCGCAGCTAGACGCGTTGCCCGAACCTACCGCCGCAGGCCGCGACAAAGTGACCTTTTTCTTAAGCGCCAACTTGGGTGAGCCTCCCGCTCCGCTCTCAGCCGTTGCCTCGGGGGGTGAATTGTCGCGGGTGATGCTCGCCCTAAACGTCGTTACCGGATCGCAGCAACCGACGCTCGTTTTCGACGAAGTAGACGCCGGGTTGGGTGGCGAGACGGCGCGCACCGTCGGCGGGCTCCTCAAGCGTTTGGCCGGACAGCATCAGGTGCTGGTCGTTACGCACCTGCCGCAAGTTGCGGCGTTTGCCGACGCGCATTTCAAAGTCGAGAAAAAGGTGCAATCGGGGCGCACGGTCACGCGGGTGACACGTTTAGAGGGCGCAACCCGCGAGGCCGAACTCGCGCGGATGCTTTCCGGAGCCCGGACTAAAACAGCCCTCGCGCACGCCCGCGAACTCTTAGAAGAAGCGCAAGCAGTACCTGCAAGAGGTCTTACATGAACGGAATGAACTTTGAGCCAAGGTCTCAAGATGTCGCAAGCTAACCGTCGCCACGCAGTTGTCGCCATCATTCGAAAAACAGATAGGTTCTTGTTTGTAAAGCGTTCCGGCTATATAGAAGCTGCAAGCGGTTACTGGTGTCCCGTAAGTGGTCGTATAGAAGAAGACGAGACGCAGGAGGCCGCGTTAAACCGTGAAGTTAGAGAAGAAGTCGGCCTCGAGGTCACTGCGGTCAAAAAGGTGGCTGAAATCCCTTCACACGACGGTCAATTTACTTTACATTTTTGGACGACTGACATCGTAGCAGGTGAAGCCGAGATAACCAGCCACGAAGTTGCAGAACTCAGATGGGTCACACTTACGGAGCTGAAACAACTTCAGCCTGCCTTTGAGGAAGACGTCAAGGTATTTGAAGAGTTCTTGGCGAAGTAATCTCGCAACGCCTCCGCGTAGGGTGCCCGCTCCTCCGGCGTCGTCCAGATTTTCTGGGGCAGCGTGGCGTAAAATCTATCGTCCGCAAAACGCGGGATGACGTGCAGGTGATAGTGCCACACGTCTTGACTCCCGGCAGGTTCGTTGTGCTGCCGCAAGAGCACGCCGTCACAGCTATAGACTGTTTTGAACGCCAGCGCGAGGCGTTTGGAGAAGGTGTGAACCGCGCAGAGCACATCGTCGGGGACCGTGTAGAGGTTCTCGAAGGCGACGTTAGGGACGACCAGCGCGTTGCCGCCGACCTGTTGATACCGCGCCGCAGAGACAAACGCCGTCAGCACCGCGTCTCGGTAGAAAACGTCGCTTTGTTTGGTCAGGGTTCCGAAAGATCCCTTCCCCTCCACCACGTCGAGAAACGGACTTCTGTACCCTGGCGGTGCGTGCGTCAGCTTCATGGTCATGAGTCTACCGGACAGGCCGACTCAACTTAGAAGAGGGTTAAGACACCTTCTCGACACGGAGGCCGCTTTACACTAAGCCTAGGTTTGCCTAGGGAGGTTCACCGTGGATTTTGACGCTGAAGGCGTAGAGCTTGGCGAAACCTGTCCGCAGTGCGGAGCCAGCGATACCGTCACCTATTTGTATAACGAGGGCTTCTCCGAACTCGAGTGCCGCCGCTGCACCTACACCTCCGAAGCGCCCGAAATCGCCGACCTCGCACGGTTTCGCGGCGACCTCAAAGAGGGTGCGCTTAAGGGAACCCCGGACGCACCGCCGATTCCGCTCAAAAAGCTCGAGGCTTAACCTATAACGGCTTCGTCGATTTTGACAGCTGCTCACCGATAAATCTATAATCACCGGCAACGCGTACGCTGAAACGCTGCAAGCGCCTAAAGGGGAGTGACCGATGGACGTAAGGGTTGTCTTAAGCTCGGACGAAATCGTAAAAGGACTCAAGCACTACCGCCGCATCGCCAAACAAGACGTGTTGAGAGCGCCCGAGACCGATAATCCTGAAGCCTTTTGCGCCCACGCCGAAGCACGGCGGGGCGTCTACACGCACCTTACCGAAATCGCTGAAACGCAGAGTCCTAGCGCGGTCGTTCACGAAGCGCTGAACTGTTACAAGGAGCTGCCCTTTGTCACCGGTACCGGCGCGGACGAACATATAGACATCAAAGGTCAAGAGAACGCATTAGAGAATTTTTTCTTGATGATCGGGCTCGAGCCCAAAGTGCGCCGCGAAGTTCGCAGCCAACGCTCCAAATTGTCACAAGACGGGACGGACTAAACGTACCCGCACCTCAAAACGCTTTCGCACCCTGACGCGTGATGTAGGCGGCGAAGCCGGGGTAAAATCCGGCTATGACGCTTTTGGAGTTAGAGCAACAAGCCCAAGCTGCGCCCAAACCGAGCGCCCTGTCAGACACTGCCGACAACCTCGTCTTCGGCGAAGGTAACCCCGACGCTGACCTCGTGATTATCGGGGAAGCCCCCGGCGAAGACGAAGACGCGCAGGGACGCCCCTTTGTCGGGCGAGCCGGACAGCTTTTAGACCGCATCTTAGAAAGCGGGCACGTCGAACGCGAGGACATCTACATCACCAACATCCTCAAGTACCGCCCGCCGAACAACCGTAACCCGAAGCCCGACGAGATTTTAGCGTCCGAGCCGCTGCTCTTAGAGCAAATTAAACTCATCCGCCCACAGATTATCGCCACCCTGGGCAACTTCCCGACGCAGTATTTCGCCGGTACAAAAGACGGCATCACCAAAACGCGCGGCAAATGGTTCGAGTGGCGTACCATTCGGGTATTCCCGATGTTTCACCCCGCCTACTTGCTCCGCAACCCGAGCCGCGAAAAAGGCTCTCCGAAGTGGCTGATGTGGGAAGATATCCGCACACTTAAAGAAACGCTTGACGCGCTCGGCCCAAAACCTGCGAGTTCGCTCGTGATCGACAGCGCGCAGCAAGAGGGGCTCTTTTAACCTATGGCTTTTAACCTGTGGCTTTCAACCTATGACCTCTAACCGTATGGCTTTTAACCTGTGAGCGACCCTAGATTTATCGGTTTGGTGCATTCGCTGCTCGCCTCGGCGGAGGCGGCCCTCGGCGAGGCCGACAGCCCGATGGTGCGGCACCTCGCACGCGACGGCGTGTTGGCGCGGCGCACGGGTGAACGCAGCTTAGACCTCTTGAAAATGTTGCAGCAAAAAACGAACGGCAACCTGGACGAGACCGAACGGAGCACGCTGCACCGCGCCCTCGAGACGGTGCAGGGGCGGCTCGCCGAGTTTCCAGACAGGCAGTTTTCAGGTAAACCGCCGCTCGAGAGCTAGCTTGTGCGCGCCCTGGTGCAGCGGGTCGGCTTCGCCCGCGTGACGGTTGAGGAGCGAACGGTCGGCGACGTCGGGCCGGGGCTTCTTATCTTTTTGGGTGTTGGGCAGGGCGATACAAAAGGAGACGCCGCCACGTTAGCGGCAAAAATCGCCAAGTTGAGAATTTTTAACGACGACGTCGGCAAGATGAACCGCAGCGTCCGGGAAGCGGGCAACGCCGCGCTCGTCGTCAGCCAGTTTACGCTCTACGCCGATACGACCCGTGGCAACCGGCCGAGCTTCGCTTCGTGGGTGCGGCTCCCCCCGACGAAGCCGAGGCGCTCTACCGTTACTTCGCCGAACAGCTCAGAGCGCAGGGGCTCGAGGTTCAAACAGGTAGCTTCGGCGCGGATATGCAGGTCAGCCTCTTAAACGACGGCCCGGTGACGGTGTGGCTCGAGCAACCCTAACGATAACCGTCTAAGTTAAACAAAAGTTAATTTACTTGGATAGATATGCTCATAAAAGCCACAAGGAATCTTCTTATACTCGTAGTCGCCCTGGTTATGCAAGCCAAATATCTTGCATCTGCTCGAGCAGGGCCGACGTAAACTGGGGGGCTGCGTAGCAGATGTGAGGGAGACATGATGCACGACAAAATCCGTTTTTTTTCAACTTTTTTGTGTATGGCGGCGCTTTTAGCGGCGTGTACACAAATCTCGCCACCTCAGGAGCCGACCGGTGAGGCGATCCCGGGGCAATATATCGTCGCGTTGCAACCCAAGTTAGGTGTTCAGGCGACGGGGACGCTCGAGCCTACGCGCGTCGCCGCGTCACTCGGGGTACAAAACGTGCAGACGCTGGGCGTTATTAACGGCTTCGTCGCTGCAAACGTCGATAGGGCCGCGCTTTCACGCCTCGAGGCCGACGCCCGCGTCCGTTACGTCGAACCGGACTGGGTTGTCAAGCTGAGCGGGCAGCAGAGCCGCCCGAGCTGGGGGCTCGACCGGATCGACCAGCGGAACCTGCCGCTCAACCGCCGTTACAGCTACCGGGCGACGGGCCGGGGCGTCACCGCCTACGTCATCGACTCGGGGATTCGTGGTGGATCCGAGTTCGGCAGCCGCCTCGTCGGTGGGGTGACGGCCATCGACGACGGGCGCGGTTACACCGACTGTTACGGGCACGGCACGCACGTCGCCGGTACGCTGGGCGGCGCGACCTACGGGGTCGCTAAAAACGTCAAGCTGATGGCGGTACGCGTTTTCGGCTGTAACGGCGAGTCGTCGAACTCGGCGGTCATCGGCGGTATCGACTGGGTCAACTTCAATCACGTCACCCCGGCCGTAGCCAATCTGAGCCTCGAGTCCCCGCCTTCACGCGCGATCGACGAGGCGGTCGCCGCGCTCGTCGCTGACAAAGTGACGGTCGTCGTCGCTGCGGGAAACGAAGGTAGCGACGCGTGTGACGTGTCACCGGCCCGCGCCCCCGAAGTCCTGACCGTCGGGGCGACCGACCGCCGCGACGACCTCTGGGACGGCAGCAACCGGGGACGCTGCGTTGACGTCTTCGCGCCCGGCAAAGACGTCACTTCAGCAGGATTACGGGGCAGCCTGACGATGACCGGTACTTCGATGGCGAGCCCACACGCAGCGGGCGTGGCAGCGCTGATTCTAGAAAAGAACCGCAGCGCTTCACCGGCCCGCGTTATGCAACTGCTCGAGGCGCGGGCGACCGGTGGCAAGCTGCACAACACAGCGGGGGCTCCGAACAAATTGCTCTATAGTGGGTACTAATCCCTGAAGTAAAGAGTACCGAGCAAGAGTCAGGAAGGCTCGATCGTTCAGCTTTCAGCTACTCAGTCGTAAATTTATCAGCAAAGGCAGCATATGATGCTGCCTTTTTCGGTTCGACTACCGAAAAGGTCGAAACTCATGACAGGTATAGGCAAAAAGTGAGACATCCCTAGAAGTCAGTCAAGTTAGGCGAAAGAAGTGAGAAAGTGGATCGAAAAATACAGACTAAAGAAGCCCCTGAGCCGTATTCCCCTTTCTATATTCTTTATTCTCATCAATGTCCTTTCGGAACGCCTCTTAAGAACAAACAGCAGCCTCCGACGCGTCAAATGACGTACATTCAAACCACCGGAATCTGCGATAACGTAGGCTATGGAATTTGACCTAATTGTTATCGGTGCCGGACAGTCCGGGGGACCTCTTGCAGCAGCGGCAGCTTCGGCGGGCAAGCGCGTCGCGCTGATCGAACGCGAACACGTCGGAGGGACGTGCGTCAACGAGGGCTGTACCCCTACCAAAACGATGGTGGCGAGTGCGCGGGTCGCTTACCTGGCGCGTCGCGGCGCAGATTACGGCGTCGAAACGGGGCCGATCAGCGTCGATATGGCGCGGATACGGACGCGTAAACGAGAGGTCGTCGCGTCGTTTCGAGACGGCAGCCAAAAGAGTTACGAACAGCAGGAGAACCTCGAGCTGATCTGGGGTGAGGCCAAATTTACAGGTGAAAAGACGGTCTCGGTGGCGCTGAGCAGCGGCGGCGAACGGACGTTGACCGCAGAAACAGTGGCGATCAACACCGGTCAGCGTCCGAATATCCCGCCGCTAGACGGGCTGGGGGGCGTACCGTATCTGACCTCGACCTCGGTGATGGAGCTTGACGCGCTGCCCGAGCACCTGCTGATTTTGGGGGGCGGGTATATCGGGCTCGAGTTCGCGCAGATGTTTCGCCGCTTCGGAAGTGAGGTCACGGTCGTCCAGCGCGGCGGTCAGCTTTTGCCCCGTGAGGACAAAGACGTCGCGGACGCGGTCGCCGATATTTTGCGCGAGGACGGCGTGACGGTGCTGCTCGGCGCGACGACGCAGCAGGTCAGCGCTGAAAACGGCGTCACCCTTACCCTCGAGGGCGGCAAAACGCTCACCGGCTCGCACCTGTTGGTCGCCACCGGACGCACGCCGAATACGGATTCGCTCAGCCTGGACGCTGCGGGTATCCGGACGGATAAAAAGGGCTACATCGAAGTCAGCGACCGGCTCGAGACGGCTGTTCCCGGCGTCTACGCTCTCGGCGACGTCAAGGGTGGCCCGGCCTTTACGCACATCTCGTACGACGACTTCCGCGTCGTCAAGGCCAACTTGCTGGACGGCAAAAGCGAAACGATCCGGGGCCGCCCGGTTCCGTACACGGTCTTTATCGACCCGCAGCTCGGACGGGTGGGCCTGAGCGAAAACGAGGCGAAGGAACAGGGACAGGCGTTCGAAGTCGCCAAACTGCCGATGACCCGGGTGGCGCGCGCGATCGAAACCGACGAGACGCGCGGGTTTATGAAAGCGCTCGTCGATCCGGAAAGCAAAAAGATTTTAGGGGCAGCGATTTTAGGGCTCGAGGGGGGTGAAATCATGAGCGTGTTACAAGTCGCGATGACGGGGGGTCTTCCCTACACGGCGCTGCGCGACTCGCCGTTTGCCCACCCGACCCTGAGCGAATCGCTCAACAACTTGTTTATGACCCTTTAGAGCTTCACCAAAACAAACATCTGGCACGGCTTATCAAAAGTTAAGTGGAGTAAAAACAGAAGCCGGTAACTCTGTCTACCGGCTTCTGTTTGCTGAAGTTCTGTATCCGCCAGCCTTCCTCGGCTACCTTGGGCTATCTCCGCTAGACTAAGGCATGGCTGAAACTGTCTTTAATCTCCTCAACATCTTGCCGCTTCCCTTATGGCTCGGGATGCTGCTTTTCCCTAAAACGCGCTTTACCCAAAGGTTGGTTCAGGCATATTGGCCTTATATCGCGCTGGCGGCCGTCTATGCGTTGCTACTCGTCGGTGCGTTCGTAACCGGAACCGGCTTCGACCTGTCGCTGAGTGGACTTCGGCGGGGGCTGAGCCTCGAGTGGGGCTTTTTAGCAGCGTGGGCGCACCTCTTAACCCTCGACCTCTTTGCCGGGGTGTGGGTCTTCCGCGACGCCAAATACTGGGGGCTGGAGCCGCGCCTGTACGTCCTGGTGACGCTTTTCGCCGGACCACTCGGTTTGGGCGCGTATTTACTGGCGCGGCGACGGCGCGCCAAAAACGATCCTATCAAGTTTGTCAGGCCGCTCAACTAGGCTTCCTAAACTGAAATAGGATACATAAAGTGCTGCGGTTTACCCGATTCACCGTGCAGGTTCGAGGTCGAGTAGGAAAAATACCTGGGTGCAGAGAGGACAATCTCCCTAGTTCCAACGCCGGAAGGTCGGGTAAGGTAAAGGGACAAGTAAGCTATCAACTCAGGAGGTCTCAGATGACTTACGACGAAAGAAAACGGCTCCCGGCCCTGTCAGACGAAGTGCTCCTCGAGACCCTCGCCGGGTGCGAGGAGGCAGTGATCAGAGGTACGGCTCAAATGGGCGACTATCAGCAGTTTGTCGTATACGCCGAGGAGCTGACGAGAAGGTGCAAACTGTACCTGTGCGCCTAAGTGGAGCCGGGCTGACAAACGCTCCCAACAAAGTTAAGCCGAGTTTGGTGGGACAGGGATACGCTGTTAGGGACTGTTAAAATGTTAGCGTCTAGAACGATGGTTCGTTCTCTTTCTCTGGTCGTCAAACGCGCGCTCGACCTCGTCGTCGCTTTTACCGCCCTGCTCGTGTTGTCTCCCCTTCTACTTTTGACCGGGCTACTGATCGTGCTCGAGGACGGTCAACCCATCTTTTTCCGTCAGACCCGCGCCGGTCAAGGTGGCGACCCATTTTCGATCTTCAAGTTTCGCAGCATGAGGGTCAACACTGCGCCCGCCTCAAGTATGGGTGCAGTTACGAGCTCACATCCTTTGGTCACACGGGTGGGCCGCGTCATCCGGCGCACCAAAATCGACGAATTGCCGCAACTCTTAAACGTTCTGACAGGTGAGCTGAGCTTGGTCGGCCCGCGCCCGACGCTGCTGGAGCAAGTGGCCGAATACGATACCTTTGAGCAGAAACGGCTGGCTCTGAAACCTGGCGTTACGGGCTGGGCGCAGGTCTGCGGCGGGATCTATTTACCCTGGGAAGAGCGCATCGCGCTCGACGTTTGGTACACCGACCACTGGTCTTTGGGGCTCGACTTCGAGATTTTGGTGCGGACGGTCGGCGTCATCGTCTTAGGCGAAAAGCTCCATCCGCAGGCGCTTAAAGATGCGCTCGAGCACGAACGGGCCTATGGACACGGTGAGGTGCGTAAACGCGGCTGGCGGTCGGAAAAACCTGTGGGTTAGCGTTAAACCAGCAGGTACGATCCGGTCGGCAGTGCTCTCCAGCTAAGTTTCAGCGACCAACTTGCGCATTCTAGAATGATACAGGTTGCAATCTTTTGCGAAAATGCTAGAAGTCAGCTAGCTCTTTCGCTGCCGGTAGCGCCGTCGCCCCCTCAAACGCATTGACCTCTTCGATAAACCGCTTGAACGAATACGACGCGTCGTGTGGGCCGGGGCTCGCTTCGGGGTGATACTGCACGCTGAAGACCGGATACCGGGTGTGCGCCATGCCCTCGAGCGTCCCGTCATTTAAGTTCACATGCGTCGCGCGAAACTGTCCGCTGGGAATCGAAGAGATGTCCACCGCGTAGTTGTGGTTTTGGCTGGTGATTTCAACTTCGCCTGTCACCAGATTTTTAACCGGCGTGTTCGCCCCGTGATGTCCGTGTTTGAGCTTGTAAGTCGTGCCGCCGACCGCCAAACCTAAAAGCTGATGGCCTAAACAAATTCCGTAAGTCGGGAGTAAACCCAGCATCTGCCAGACCGTATCGTGGGCATATTTAGGACCCGCCGGGTCGCCCGGACCGTTGGCGATCACGAGGCCGTAAGGGTTGAGCGCCATAATCTGCGCAGGCGTGGTTTGCGCCGGAACGACGATGACCTCGGCGTTGGCCTGCTCGAGCTTATAAACAATCGAGTGTTTGATGCCGAAGTCCATCACGACGACCCTGGGGTTGTCTTTGAAGGTTGGGCGCGCGTACGGTAGCGGCGTCGTGACTTCGGGGGTCAGGTCACGCCCGTCGATGTCGGCGTGGGCCTTAGCTTGCTCGACGAGCGCCTCACCGCCTGCTTTATCTAACTCACCGTGGCGGATGACACCTTTGACGACGCCGCCCTGCCGGAGTCGCCGGGTCAACGCGCGGGTGTCAATTCCTTCGATGCCGACGATTTTGTGCTCTTCCATAAAACTTTGAAGGTCTTGGTTGGCGCGGTGGTTCGACGCCGTGCGCGAGAATTCGCGGACGATAAAGCCCTTGGCAAACGGTTTGTTCGATTCCATGTCGTAGACCGACACGCCGTAGTTGCCGATGTGCGGGTACGTCATGGTGACGATCTGCCCGTGATAGCTGGGATCGGTCAAAATCTCCTGGTAGCCGGTCATCGAGGTGTTAAAGACGATCTCGCCGACCGTTTCACCGTGATAGCCGAACGCGTAACCGTAGTAGAGGGTGCCGTCCTCGAGGGCGAGCGCGGCGGGGGGTTTATTTAGCAGGGACATAAAAACCTCACAGAGATAACCTAGCATTTAAGGGCATAAAGATACAGGTGTGCCCCATTATGAGGTGGTACGAGAAGTCGGTTGATTCCACTAAATGAGTGACGAGATTATGGGATGTAGAACGGAGCATACGGCTCAGGAACCTCTCTATGTTCTACCTTCTCACTTCTTCAGCCTCACTTAACCGCCTTTTAGGGACGTCTCACCGTAACGTCGTCTTGAGCTGCTGCCGCCCCCGCCGTCACCTGCGCCGGGTAGCCGGTTTGGGCGAGCTGCCCCTCGAGCCGTCCCTGCATCATCTCAACGACTTTGGCGTACTGTGGCACGCCGATAAGGTTGTGCAGTTCACCGGGGTCAGCCCTCAGGTCGTAAAGTTCGCTGATATCCTCGGGCAAGTCCGGGTAGGTGACGTATTTCCACCGCTCAGTGCGGACGCCCAAAATCGTTGGAACACCGGGGCCGTACTCCTGAAAGTATTCGTACAGCAAAGATTCTCGCCAGGGCGTCTGCTCGTCTTCTAAGAGAGGCCAGAGCGAGCAGCCCTGCACCGTTTTGGGAACGTCTACGCCCGCGAGTTCTAAGATCGTCGGAGCGAGGTCGAGGCTCGAGACCATCCCCACAGGCTTGGAACCCGCCGTAATCCGTCCCGGAAGACGCATCAGCAGCGGTACTCGGAGCGACTCTTCGTACATCACACGTTTGTCGAAGAGACGGTGCGCCCCGAGCAAAAAACCGTTGTCGCTGGTAAAAACGACCAATGTGTTCTCCAGCTGACCCACACTTTTTAGCGCCTCTAAAAGCAGCCCCATCCCCTCATCGACCGCGAGCAGCGTACGCAAGTAGGTAAGCAGGTCGTGGTCTTGCGGGTTCCACGGCTCCGGCGGCAGCGCTGCCGGAATGTCGGCCGGATCGCACGCGTCCCAAGCATCCGGCGACAACCCACAGAGTTTGTAACGGCGCTGCCACGCAGGTTTATCCGCAAACGTTTCGCCAAAGTTCGCCGGTTCGGGCAAGTGCGCACCGGCGAAGGCGAAACGGTGCCGCGCCGCCGCCTCGAACGGCACGTGCACGGCCTTGTGCGAGACGTTGAGGCAAAAAGGCTGCTCGCGTGGGCGCTGCAGCCACCGCGCGGCGTAGTCCGACAAGAGGTCGGTTACGTAACCGCTTGCATGGTATTCACGTCCATTTTCGTTCAAGACCGGATTTTCATAGACGCCCTGCCCCTTAAAACTAAGCCAGGTATCAAAGTCCAAGCGTGGGTCTGAGCGCGCGTTGTCCATATGCCACTTGCCGACAAAACCCGTTTCATAACCCGCACGTTTTAGCAGCGAGGGAAAGTTGGGCGGCTCCAGCCCTAAATCTTTCACGTCGTTGATTAAAACGCCGTGCGTGTGCGGATAGGTGCCGGTCAGCAGACTCGCGCGGCTCGGCGAGCAGACGGAAGTCGGGACAAACGATTCGGGAAACGACGCCCCTTCACGCTCGAGTTGGTCTAAATGCGGCGTCTCTAGAAAGGGAAACCTCGAGCCCTGTCCGACCACGCCCGCTGCCAAATCATCGACCAAGACGACCAGAATGTTCGGGCGTTCGCCCCGGTAGCGCGGACCGGGGGGCGGCGGTTTTAAGGTGGGGCGGCGGTAGCCCTTGTCTTGCAAAAAGGGTTTTAGTAACGCGCCGCCGAGCGTTGCCGCCGCTAAACCTCCGGCGTAGGTGAGCAGTTTACGGCGGGAAAGCGGCTTCAAAAGCTTCGACCGGCGAGTTGAAGAGTATAGCCGGTGTCAACTAACTGCTGCGCTAAAGCACCCTGCAATTCGCCCAGCTTTACGGCGTAACTCGGTTCAGCGACGAGGTTGTGAAGCTCGAAAGGGTCAGTTTGGAGATCGTACAACTCATCGATATCGTCGGGCAGGTCGGGGTAGTGAACGTACTTGTACTGCTCGGCGCGGACGCCCAGCATCGTAGGAACAGCGGGACCGGGCCCTTCCCGGAAGTACTCGTATAAGAGCCGGTCACGCCACGGTGCGGCGTCGTTTTCAAAAAGCGGTTTGAGAGAAGCCCCCATCATCGTCGCCGGTACTGCCTGCTCCCCTAGTTCAACCAGCGTCGGCGCGAGGTCGAGGGTCGAAACCAGACGTGAGCTGTGATGGCCCGCGCTGAGCGCTTTCAGATAACGAATTACGAGCGGGATACGCAGCGACTCCTCGTACATCACGCGTTTGTCGTACAAGCGGTGTGCGCCCAGCATAAAGCCGTTGTCACTGGTAAAGACAAACACGGTGTTATCCAACTGCCCCATATTTTCCAGCGCCTGAAAGATCATCCCGAGCCCGTCGTCAACAGCCAGCATCGTCCGGAGGTGGGTGAGGAGTTTCTCGTTATGAGCGTCCCACGAAGTAAGCGGGAGCGATTCGGGAACCTCGCCGCACGCTTCCCAAGGTTTGCGCTCGAGGCCGCACTTTTCGTAACGCCGTTGCCACGCGGGTTTACCTTCAAAGGTGTCGTTAAAGTTCGCTGGTTCAGGGAGTGCTGCACCCGCAAACGCTTTTTCGTGTCGCGGCGCAGCCTTAAACGGCACGTGTCCGGCTTTATGCGAAACGATCAGGCAAAACGGGTTTTCCCGAGGCGTTTGAATATAGTCAACGGCGTACTTGCTGATGATGTCGGTGACATAACCGTTTTCCTTAAACTCGCGCCCGTTCTCGTTTAAGACCGGGTCGTCGTAGACGCCCTGCCCCTTAAAGCTGAGCCAGTAGTCGAAATCCAGACGCGGCTCCGATGACGCGTTGTTCATATGCCATTTGCCGATAAAACCAGTATCGTACCCGCCCCCTTTAAGTACGGACGGAAAGTTGGGGAGGTCGCTCCCGAGGTCTTGAATATCGTTGACGCGGACACCGTGGGTGTGCGCGTAAGCACCCGTAAGCAGACTCGCGCGGTTTGGTGAGCAAACTGAGGTCGGTACAAAGGTCTGATCGAAGGTTGCACCCTCGCGTTGTAAACGCTCAAGGTGAGGCGTCTCGAGAAAAGAATAGCGGCTCCCTTCACCCATTACGCCGGTTGCTAAGTCATCGACCAAAACGAGCACCACATTGGGCCGTTCGCCCCGGTAGCGGGAAACTGGAGGTGGGGGTTTGACCGTCAGCTCAGTCGGCCCCGTCCCTAATATACCGCAGCTACTTAGCGCCGAGGCGACGGTTGCCCCTGCCCCTACCCGCAAAAACAGTTCCAGCACCTTTCGGCGTGCCACATCTCTATCCATCGCACTCCCGGTCAGCTATTTATTTGGTTCAACGTCTAGGGCTTGACGTACCCGAACGTGAAAATCAAATTAACTCATCTTACTTCGCTAGAGATAACAGCTGCCAGCACAACACAAAGTATGAAGACTATTTCAGCAATTTTTTATAAGCACTCACTACGAGCTCTCATGCTCTGTACATTTTAGGGGCCTCCTGCTTATACTCTTGAAAGTCGCGTAAGCTGTCAAACCCGGTTTGGAGCATGTATGAAACGTGGCGGTAAACCGTTAATGGATACAGCGTCCTGTACAACGCCATGTTTGACAGTATCCCGCCGGAACGCACTAGTACTCTGTCATCCTATTATTGATACAGCACCGAGGTGTAGTTTAGGGTCTAAGGTATGCCAACAAAGCGATACCTTGTCACCCTAACTCCCGAAGAACGAGCTAACCTTCTGAAATCCATCA
>JAABUN010003340.1_pt1 | contig 25125 bp, 22 predicted proteins | sample 5559311 | NCBI WGS metagenome assembly JAABUN01 (sample SAMN10711877, study PRJNA513370) | rock metagenome | isolation source: Antarctica rocks | place: Antarctica: Victoria Land, Siegfried Peak sud
ACGCGGAGGGTGTCGCGCACTACCCCGGCTGGGGGGTGGAGGCGCTGACCTTCCTGGTCGAGGACCGTGGCGCGACTGCCATCGGCCACGACACGACCGACACCGACCCGGGTGCCGTCGTGAGCGCGGGCACCGCGCCGGCCGAGACTTACATCCTCGGTGCCGACAGGTGGCAGATCGAGATGCTGGCCGGACTCGACCAAGTGCCGCCGACCGGGGCCCTCATCGTGGCGACGTGGCCCAAGCCTCACCAGGGATCCGGGTTCCCGGCACGGGTCTTCGCGATCGTTGACCGAGGTTGAGGTCGGTCACCGACCTGGCCCCCCTGCTCGACCGGTTCCACCTCGAGGTCGTCCCGAGCCCGAGCGGCGTGATTCACCACCTGTTCTGGCGTAGGTGAAACGAGGGGGCCAGGGAGCGGCGGGCCGGAGGGGTGCTCGGTGGTGGAGAGTTCCTCGCGCACCCGCGACCGCTAGCCCAGAAGGCGACCGCTCGACGATGTCCAGCAGGCTGACCGATGTCGATCGCCGCGTGAGGAGCTCGAGCGCGCGGCGCCTGAGGTGCCCAGGCGGCGGCCTGGCCTCTTCGTGGCTGATCTCGACGGGGCCATGGTCGGGTGGATCACGCTCGACCGGCCCGACGCAGACCGTCGGGTCGCATGGGTCCGGATGCCGGGGAGGTCCATCTCGGCTACACGTTCCTGCCGCAGGCATGGGGATGCTGGTACGCCGCCGAGGCATGCGCAGCGGCATTCGACTAGTTTGCGGGCGCGCATCCGACGAGCCGGTGGTGCTTGCACCCAGACCGCCAACGACCGCTCGATGCGCGTGGCGGCGAAGCTGGGGTTCACCGAGGTGGAGCGGTTCGAGGAGTACGGCGCCGAGTGTGGTTCGGCATGTGGTCCTCAGTCTCGCCGTCCGATTGACCTCGCGTGAGGCTCGTGCAACATGCGCGCGGCGCGGGCCGTGTGGCCCTTCGGTACGAGCGAAGGGGCCGGGCTGCGCCGGATACGGCTCAGATTCCGCGTGAGCCGTCGAGGGTCTCGCGGATGATGTCCGCGTGGCCGGCATGGCGCGCAGTCTCTTCGATCATATGGAACAGGACGTATCGCACGTTGCACTCGATGATGTCTGCACGCGCGCATGGACTGTCAAGATCCATCGAAGCTGTGACAGCGCGGGACCGCTCGATTTGCTCCCGGTAGTACGCGACCCAGTGGTCCACGGTGTCGCTCTCGTCGACCATCATGTCGGCGTCTCGGGGCTCGGGTAGCACCTCGGGCCATCCGTCGGGGAGTTCGCGGCCGGCCATGATGACTTGGAACCAGCGTCGCTCCCAGGTCGCGGCATGCTTCACCAGCCCCAGCAGCGACAACGAGCTCGCGGTCGGTGCCTTTCGCGCCGTCTCGTCGTCGAGCCCTTCGATCTTCCTGATCAGCCCCTCGCGCTGGGCGTCGAGGAAGTTTTCTAGGGCCTCGCGCTCGGAGGTCAGCGCAAACTGCTGGTTCTCATCACTGGACATGCGTCGACGCTACCGGTGGGCCTACTTTCGTCGCCGAGAGCGCCGGCGGCCGGCTGACGCGCGCTCATCGGCATGTCCGGTCGCTTGCATTGGAGTCCTCCCCACAAGAGGAGCGGTGGCTGACACTGGGGGCCGTCCTCGTCGTCCCAGTCACCCTCGTCCCGCAGCAGGACCCCCATACGGAGACGCATCGTTTGACGGACTTGCATGAGCGGAGCTCTTCACGTGATCGAGTGTGACCTGATTCGGCTCCGCACCCGCGAGGGCATGAAGGGCGCCAAGGCCAAGGGCCGGCTGCGCGGCAAGCAGCCCACGATCAACCGCCGCCAAGAGATTCACCTCGTCTCATTGGCGCACAGCGGCGAGTACAGCACCCTCGAGATCGCCGAGTTCTTCGGCGTCGGCCGCTCGACCGGCTGGTGTGGGCGCTCTGCGGGGTTTCGGCTAAAGGCACGACGCGACCTGGGTGTGATCAGCCGCGCTGTTCCCGGGGCTGCGGGGTGGTGGCGACGTCTCCGAGGCCTGGCGGCCCTTCCGCATCTGGGCAGCCGTACACCTGCGCACCCTCCGCGAGCAGCGGACCCACGAGATCAGCACAGACGGTCCAACCACATGACGTTCCGCTCGACGATCGGCTAACGAAACGCCCTCCTGCCTCCCCCTGCTGCGAGCGGCGATCTGCGGTTGCTCCTTGACAGGGCTGGGCGCGCTGCCCGATCAGCTGATCGGCGATGGGGTGCGTCGGTAGAGCACGTGCCGTAGGCCTCAGGTGCGGGGGACGAGTCCGCCAGCGTGCAGCACCTGCAGGCTCACCCCAGCTTTGACATAGGAGCATCGGTTTGGCGACGGTAGCGGCACATATGTTGGGCTCGGCCGGCATGAGCGGCGGCTACTCGCAGCGGGTTCGCCCCGGACGACGGAGTTCACAGATGCACCGCTACCTGATCTCGTTCGACGACGGCTCGATGGACCACATCCCGGACGAGGACTGGCCCGAGGTGGGTGAAGCGTCGCACGCAGTGGTCCGGGAAGCTCAGAACGCGGGCATCTGGATCTTCGGCGGCGGCATCGAACGGCAGCAGGCGGCCATCGTGAACACCGACGGCGCAGTCACGGACGGCCCTTCCCCGGAGACGAAGGCGGTCATCGGCGGGTTCTCGATCATCGAAGTGCCCTCGCTCGAGGAGGCGCTGCACTGGGCTGCTCGCATTGCCCGCGGCTGCCGTTGCGCGCAGGAGGTTCGGGGGATCATGTACGACCCGACCCTCTGAGGAGAAGGCTCTGTAGGGGCACCTACCTTCGGTGCGGCGGGTGCAGATCGCGTCTTAGGACGCATGGGTGGCGCAGGCGCCCCGACACCGCCCGAGCAAACGGCGACCACCGCTGCCTGCTTCAGGGCACATCGACGTCACCCGTGAACTGCTTCACGGCATGGTCGGCGAGTAGCTACGGGGGGCTGACGACCGGGTCCAAATGGACGACGTCCCGGAAGCCGATGGCACATTCCGTCGGTCGTCGCAACACCCGGTTGAGCGGTGCATCGGCCCCGGTTTCGGGTGATTCGGAGAACGTCATAGGTTCGTGACCCGGCGTACGGATCGACGTGTCTATGGTCGGGTTGCAGAGCATTCGACCGAGTGAGGAGCCCACATGAGACGCCGAACCCGATCCCTGCGCCTCGCCGCTGTAGCCCTGGCGATTCCATTGATCGCGCTGAGCGCCTGCGGGACCGACGATGCCGACTCCGGTCAGGAGCGGGCATCCGGCGCCTCGTCCTCTGAGGAGTCCGGGGCATCGGAGTCCACCGAGAACGCTGACCATCCCAACGTCTTGAAGGCCGAGCTGACATCGGAGGGCGAGGGCACCTACTCGCTTGAGGTCACCATGAGCTCGGAGTACGACTCTCCCGAGCGCTACGCCGACGGCTGGCGGGTGCTCGGCCCCGAAGGCGAGGAGTTGGGCGACCACACCCTGGGCCACGACCACGCCTCCGAGCAGCCCTTCACCCGCAGCCAGTCGGGACTCGAGATCCCCAGTGACGTCTCCGAGGTGACCGTCGAGGGCCACGATCTGGAGAACGGGTACGGCGGCGAGACCGTCACGGTGGACGTCCCCTGAGCCGAGGGGTGAGTGAGACGCGGGTCGCCGGCGAGGGCCACCAGCCAGGTACGCGTGCCGGTAGGGGATGGCGAGTTCGATCGGTTGTTGCCTCGCCCCGTCCTGATGCGAGGTCAGCACGCCTCCTGGGCGGTGTCCCCGGGCAGGTCAGCACGAGAGCTTGACAGGGCGGGTCACAGCGGACGGCTCGTCGGCTCAAGCCGGTTTGCCGATCAGTCTGTCAGCGAGAGCGAGGCGGCAGCGATCTAGAGGTCGAGTACGAGTCGCAGGGCCGCATCAACGTGCCGCAGTGTCGAATGTCAGTTTGCCCACGCCAGGGCCGAGCCGGGCAGGGTCGACCGCCGCGGTCTGCTCGGCGAGCACGCGCGTCGTTCGCCCGTCGATCTCCACTTCAGGGCGGAAACTGGCCGGACGTGCCGAGGTGGAGGTCGGAGCAACCAGCCAGGTCGATAGCGGGAACTGGTCGGACTGGACCACGACGGCGTACCGATTGCAAGACAGTCAGACTGGGCCTACCGGCAATGGCGTCCAGCCGTCGTCGCCGGCAACGCCTCCCTCGGCGACGATGAGGAGGCGCGGCAGGAAGTGGGCCCAGCCCTCGACGTGTCCGGCGACCATGAGGTCAGGTAGCCCGCTGTGCAAGAGGTCGACCCGTGTGCCGATTGCGGTCGCGGTGAGGGTGAAGCTGACCCGTGATGCGCCGGGTGGAAACTCAGCGCTGTCCGCCACTCCCCAGGACACGACGACCCGATGGTCGGATCGAAGGAGGCGCCGCTGCAGGTGGCGTGCTGGGTCAGCCCGAGCCCTTGACCGCCCGGCAGGGCGAACACGCGCCTGGTGAACGGCCCGTCGGTCATCGTCGTCACCGGCGAAGTCCCCAGCACCTTCTCGTAGAACGGCACGCTGATCGACAAATCGGTCACAGTCAGCGCGACGTGGTGAATGCCGGAGAACGTGGGCACTGTCAGCTCCTCATGATCGGTCGAGCTCGGGTCCCAAGCACCCCGCGCCGGCGGGGACGTGCTCGCCCAGCCTATGGGACGAGGCCGAGCAGCCGGTCCGCTGAGCATGGCGTCAGCCCATTGAGGCGCTGACTCAGGAAGACTCGGCGATCCGCTTGATCGACTCGAGCGTCCTGGGGATCCCGTCGTGAGCCTGCCGGGTGCGCTCGTCGATCTCTGCCGCCGCCCGGTCGCCGTACTTCTCCTGGAACATTGCGATCCCGCCTGGCAGGAACTCCCAGCTCTGGGTCAGTTTCGTCGCCGCGCCGTCTGGGTGGAAGGTGAAGCCCCACCGCGCGAAGCTGCCGCCCACGATCCAGGCGAATTCGCGGCCACGGTCGGCCGCAGCGATCTGGGACCGGGTCTCCCAGCTGCGCTCGGGCAACTCGTTGTGGCCGGTGAACCAGACGCCGACCTGGCCCGCCTCGCCCGCGTCGTCCCACCAGCACGCCGTGCAGACCGGGCTCCACTCACCGGTGCGGGTGATGTCGCTGATCAGATCGTAGAGCGCCTGCGGTGTGGCCTCGACGATGATCGACTGCACATGGGTGCGTACCGGCGTCTCGGTCATCGGGCGCTCACTTCTTCTGTCGGCGACTGCCGCCGTGCCAGTCCTCCTGCTTGCCGGTGGTGCCCGTCGACACACCGAAACCCACCAGCTGCGGCTGCTCTCGCAGGCTGCGCTTCAGCTCGGCGAACCCGGGGAACCGAGCCAAGCCCACCACGTGGTCCCACAGCTCGCCGGCCGTCTCCTTCTCGGGGAGCCGACTGATTACCGGGCCGAAGAACGCGACCCCGTCCGGGGGCTCGAAGTGGATGATCGGAGTGCCGACATCCTTGCCGGTCAGCATGAGCGCCTCCTCGCCGTCCGCGCGGATCTCGCGGTCCCAGGACTCCTCGTCCAGAGCATCGGCCAGGTCGGTGGGCAGACCGGCCTCGCGCAGGATCGGCTCGACGAACACCCGGGTGCCGTGCCGCTCACGGTGCTCCTGATCGTCGGCACCGTCGGTGGGTGGGTGCGTGTCGAAGATGTGCGCCCCGAAGGCGGCCTGCAGCGGGTCCAGTGCCTGGGGACCGTGCTCGGCGCGCACTCGAGCGGCCACCCGCAGGAGCCGTAGGCCAGCGGTGTGCCCGGCCTCGTACTCCGGCGGGAAGTGCGCGTCGTAGTCGATGTGGGAGTTGATCAGCCGCAGCGAGATGAACCGCCAGTCCACGGTGAGATCCCGCTCAGCCTGCACCATCCGGATCCATTTGCTCGTCAGCCAGCAGAACGGGCACACCGGGTCGAAGTAGAAGCGGATGTCAGCTGAACTCATGGTCCAACCCTAGACCGCACGACGCTCCGCATACCCGTTCCGGGCAGTCCTCAAACGGATCGGCCGCCGGGACAAGGAGGAGGACGGCTGGGGCTGCCGGATCGCGACCGAGGGATGTGGTCAGCGAGGCTGGTCGAGCTCGTCGGCCAGGAGGTCCATGAGGAGGCCGTCGTGCCACCCGGCTTCGTTGGCGTCGCGCTCGTAGCGGCGCATGATTCCGACCGGGCGGAAGCCCACCGCCGCATAGCAGCGGATGGCCGGCTCGTTGTCGGCCGCCGGGTCGATCACCAGCCGGTGGTGGCCACGGTCGTGCACCAGGTAGCGGGCCAGTGTGGCGACGGTGTCGCGGCCGACACCGCGCCCGTGTACGACAGGGTCGAGGAAGATGTCGATCGATGCGTGCCGGTAGTCGGGCTCGTCCTCTTCGCCGTACTGCACCATCCCGCGCACCGCCTCCTCCACCAGCACGGCGAACCGGGTGGCTGAGGGGTCATCGAAGGGCCACTGCGGCGATGCGGCCTCATCTCGCCACCGCACCCGTACCTCGGGCGTGGCCAGGATGCGCCGCAGCTCTGGCACGTGCTCGGCGGCCACGGGCATCAACAACACGCGCGTTCCAGGCAGCGTCGGATCTGCGGTCACGCCGGCGCCCGGCGACATAAGGATGGCTGTACCGAGGCCCCGAGAGGCCCAGCGGGATCGGCGCAGTCGAACGTGAGCTGCACTCCCTTGGTCATAGGTCCACTCTCGCGGGGGCCACCGACAAATCCAAGCGTCAGGATCGCCGCATGATTCCCCCGTCTCAGGCCAGGCCGAGGTCGTCCTTGCCGAAAGCGGCGTAGTACGGCAGGCCCTGCTCCTCGACGGCTTCGCGTGCACCGGTGTCGCGGTCCACGATGACGGCGACCGCCACGACGTCGGCGCCGGCCTCGCGCAGGGCCTGCACGGCGGTCAGCACCGAGCTCCCGGTGGTGGAGGTGTCCTCGACGGCGACCACGCGACGCCCGCTCACGTCGGGCCCCTCGATCAGCTTCTGCAGCCCGTGCGCCTTGCCCTCCTTACGCACCACGAACGCGTCCAGGGCTCGGCCCTGGGCAGCAGCAGCGTGCAGCAGAGCCTGGGCCACGGGGTCGGCGCCCATCGTCAGACCGCCGGCCGCGTCGGCGTGCACGCCGGCCCGGTCGAGCAGATCGAGCAGCACGCTGCCGACGAGGGGAGCCGCCTTGTGGTGCAGCGTGATCCGGCGCAGGTCCACGTAGTAGTCGGCCTGCTTGCCGCTGGAGAGGGTGACCTCGCCGTGGACGACGGCCAGGTCCTTGACCAGCTCCAGCAGCTCGGCGCGGGCGGAGGAGTCGTCGGCAGCGCTCATGGGCGCAACCCTAGTGCGGCACCTCGACCCCGACGCCCGACGCCGACCGTGGCGCGTCGGACCACCGCGCGAGGGGCGTGCGTCAGCACCGCTGTGACCAGCTTGTAGCGCTTGCTCGGGACGCTGACGGATCGGCCCTTGCGCAAGTCCTCCATAGCCGTCTCAACCACGTTGTCCGCGTCCAACCACGCCAGCTGAGGCAGCCGCTTCATGCCCATCTCGGCCCGCTGGTGGAACTCGGTGCGGACGTAGCCCGGACACAGTGCGACGACGCGGACCCCGGTCCCGGCCAGCTCTCGGGACAGGCCCTCGCTGAACGCCGTCACCCACGACTTCGCGGCGGAGTAGGACCCCATCGTCGGGGCGAAGCCGGCGACCGAGGAGACGTTGATGATGGAGCCGCGGCCCCGCTCGCGCATGGCGGTGGCTGCCGCGTGCGAGGTGACCAGGACGGCGCGCACCAGCACGTCGAGCATGCGCTCCTCGTCAGCCAGCGGGCCTTGCGTGAACGCTGTCTTGAGCCCGAACCCGGCGTTGTTGACCAGCAGGTCGACGGGGGACGCGCCCGAGCCGACCCGGTCGGCCACCCGTTGCAGGTCGCCCCTGTCGGACAGGTCGGCGGCGAGCACCTCGACCTGCACCCCGTGCACGGACCGCAGCTCGGCGGCTCGTACCTCGAGCCTGTTCGCGTCCCGTGCCACCAGGACGATGTCGTGGCCGTGATCGGCCAGCGACCGCGCGAACGCCCAGCCGATCCCTGCCGTCCCGCCGGTCACCAGAGCTGTTGCCATGCGGCGCAGGGTACGGGAGCGGCCAGTGTCGCAATCCCCAGGTACGGTCGTGCTCGTGCGCATCGCCACCTGGAACGTGAACTCGATCCGGTCCCGAGTCGACAGGGCCGTGGCCTGGCTGGAGCGCAGCGACTGTGACGTCCTGGCGCTGCAAGAGACCAAGTGCAAGGACGAGCAGTTCCCGTACCAGCGCTTCGCCGACCTCGGCTACCAGGTCGCCCACCACGGGGTGAGCCAGTGGAACGGCGTAGCCGTCGTCAGCCGGGTCGGTCTCGACGACGTGCAGCTCGGCTTCCCAGGGCAACCGGGTTGGGGTGAGCCCGAGGCCGCCGCCGAGGCCCGCGCCATCGGTGCCACCTGCGCCGGGGTGCAGGTCTGGAGCCTGTACGTGCCGAACGGCAGAGAGCTCGGCGACCCGCACATGGACTACAAGCTCGACTGGCTCGACCGGCTGCGGGAGGCAGGGCAGGCGTGGCTCACGGCAGACCCGCAGGCCCAGGTGGTGCTGGCCGGAGACTGGAATGTGGCGCCCACCGACGACGACGTCTGGGACATCTCCCGCTTCGAGAACAGCACGCACGTCTCCGCGCCGGAGCGGGACGCCTTCAACGCCGTGGTCCAGAGCGGGTTCACCGACGTCGTGCGGCCCTACACCTCAGGGCCTGGCGTCTTCACCTACTGGGACTACCAGCGTCTGCGCTTCCCCAAGAGGGAAGGCATGCGGATCGATTTCGCGCTCTGCTCCCCGGCTCTGACGGCACGGGTGAGCGGGGCTTGCATCGACCGGGAAGAGCGCAAGGGCAAGGGTGCCTCCGACCACGCCCCTGTGGTGGTCGAGATCCTGTGAGCCGTCGAACCTCTGCCCCGGAAGGGCAACGTCGGCGCACCGTACGCACCGATGACGGCGCCGCCCTCAACATCGTCCTGGACGGCCCGGACCCGCGCACAGCACCGACGACGTTGCTGCTGGCCCATGGCTGGACGCTGACCCACCACTCCTGGGACGACGTGGTCGCGCTCGTGCGCGAGCGGCACCCCGAGCTGGCCGTGGTGCGTTGGGACCAGCGCGACCACGGGCGCTCGACGGGGGGGCGCGCAGGGCTAGGGCTCTCGATCCACCGGCTGGGGGATGATCTCGCCACCGTTCTCGCCGCCACCCGTCCGAGCGGCAGGGTGGTGCTGGGTGGACACTCGATGGGCGCCATGACGGTGATGGCCTGGGCCGCCGACCGGCCAGAGGAGGTGGCCGAGCGCACGGACGGATTCCTGCTGGTCAGCGCAGCGGCGCAGCTCGGCGAAGCCCGCACGCGCTGGCTCGCGCTCTCGATGCGGGCGCTGCACCGGGCGCCCTACGCCCTGCGGCTGCCACGGATGCCGCCGCGATACGGACGCCGCGGCGCCTGGGGACCGTTGGTCAGCAACGAGACGATCCTGGCTGCGGGTCGCCGGGAGGGCTGGGTGCGGGCGCGTGCTGTCGGGGGCTGGTACGGCGCGCTCATGCAGCACGACCAGCGGCATGCCCTGGAGCTGATGGCCACCCGCCGGGTGCACGTGGTGGTCGGTGACGAAGATCGGCTGACCCCGACGCACCGCGCCGAGTACATCCTCGCGCAGACCCCGGGCGCGACCGGCGAGGTCGTTGCCGGAGCCGGGCACATGCTGCTGGTGGAGCACCCCGACCTGGTGGCCGAGCACGTCCACCGGCTGCTCGAGCCGCTGTAACGCTCGAGAATCCAGATTGCCTCAGCGAGAACGATTCTCGATAGGTGGCAACGGTGGCTCCGGATAGCCGTAGTGCCATCCCTGGCCAGCGTCGCAGCCCAGGGCCATCAACGTCTCATGCTGCTTCTGGGTCTCCACGCCCTCAGCGACGACGAGAAGCCCCAAGGCGTGCGACATGGTGATGATCGCCGCGACGGTTGCCTCCCCACGTCCAGGCACGTCCATGCCGGCCACGAAGGCCCGGTCGATCTTCAGGACGTCCACCTCGAACGTCTGCAGGTACGACAGCGCCGAGTAGCCGGTCCCGAAGTCGTCGATGCACAGCAGGATGCCCAGCCCGCGCAGCTCGCGGAGCTTGCCGCGCGCCACCGCGTCGTCCTCCAGCAGGCACGACTCGGTGATCTCGACCACGAGCCGGCCAGGGTCGCCCCCGCGACGTGCGATCGTCTCGAGCAGCCGCGCGCTGAAGTCCGGGCGCTCCAGGGTGCGCCCTGACACGTTGACCCCGATCCGCAGTCGTGGCTCGGCGGTGAATCGCGGGTCCGTATCCACCAGTGCGAGCGCGGCGTCCAGCACCCAGTGGTCGATCTCCGCGACGAGACCGGTCTCCTCGGCGATCGTGATGAACCGGTCCGGTGCGATCAGGCCGAGGTCCGGGTCCTGCAGGCGAACCAGCGCCTCGAGGCCGGACAGCCGACCGGTGCTCAACTCGTGCACCGGCTGCAGGTGCAGCCGCAGACCACCGGAGTCCAGCCCGGCCCGCAGCCGTTGCTGGTCTGCGAGCCGGAGCTCGGACAGGGCGTGCAGCTCGGCGTCGCACACCGCGTACTGGTTGCGGCCGCGGCCCTTCGCGCGGTAGAGAGCAAGGTCCGCGTCCTTGAGCAGGTCGTGGCGGGAGGAGCCTGCGTCCTGCAAGATCGCCACACCCATGCTCACGCTGCTGATCACTCGGTGACCGGATGACAGCTCGTAGGGCTCGGCGAGGCTGCGGATGATCGCTGACGCCCGCTGGTGCAGATCCTCCACCGGCTGCCCCTGCAGCAGCAGCACGAACTCGTCGCCGCCCAGCCTGCCGACCATCGACCCCTGCGGGGTCGCCAGGCGCAACCTGTTGGCCACCTCGACGAGCAGGAGGTCGCCGATGTGGTGCCCCAGCGAGTCGTTGACGCTCTTGAACCGGTCGAGGTCGAGCAGCATGACCGCCAGAGCCGCATCGTCGTTGCCCAGCGCCTGGTCCAGCCGGATCGTCACCATGGCGCGGTTGGGCAGCCCGGTGACGGCGTCGGTCAGAGCGAACTTCTCCAGCACCCGCTGCTGGTTCCGCTGGCTCGTCACGTCCAGCACGTGCACGACGACGAACGGTTCTGTCGCAGGGCTGTTCAGCACCGGGATGGCCGTGATCCAGGCGTGCAGGACGCTGCCGTCGGCCCGCAGCAGCCGCCTGGCGATCCTGGTTCCCCGCTCGCCCGCCTCCAGCAGCAGCGTGAGGTCCAGGGGGCGCTCCCGGTCCTCCAGCGGACTGGTCAGGACGTCCTGGACCACGCCGGTGACGAGGTCGAGCCGGCGATCCACCAGCACTGCGAGCGCTCGGTTGACCCGGACGACCTCGCCGAAGCTCGCGGGGACCATGCTGACCACGAGCATTCCGTACGGGGCGCCGTCAAAGGCCTGCTCGAACTGGCGGGTGCGGTCCGCCAGCTCCGTCAGCATCCGCTCGCGCTCGGTGACGTCGAACACCGCCCCGTGCAACCTGTCGACCTGCCCATCGCCCTGCTGCACCTCGGGCCAGCCCTGAAGCACGCGTATCTCACCGTCAGGGCGCACGATCCGGTAGTGCACCGTGCGTGCGGTTCGTGACTCCACGATGTCGTCGTAGGAGGAGAAGATCCACCGGTCGTCACGGTGGACCATCGTCAGGAACTGCGCGATGTCGATGCGCGGGCCGGCGGGGTCCAGGCCCGCGATCCGGTACATCTCGTCGGACCACGTCAGCAGGCGTCGGCCAGGTTCGTACGTCGTCCACGCCAGCCCTGTCACCGCCTGCGCGGTCCGCAGCCGGTCGGCGTCGTCCTGGCGGCTCGCCTCCAGCAGGCGCTCGGCCGTCACGTCACGCACCCGCGTGACCACCGCGTCGGGCTGACCCGTGATGGGATCCTCGATCGGCAACGCCGAGACCACGACCCACCGCATCGCCGCACGGCCCTGCGGCGAATGCTGGTCCATGCTTTCGGGGACCATGCACATCAGCTCGCCGTAGACAGGTTGCCCGGTCCGGTAGGCCACCCAGGTGGGCAGCTCCGCGGTCGGGCGCGAGGCCCCGTCCTCGGACAGCCATCTCCACCCGCGCAGCTGCAGCGGCAGGCCGTCTATCGCGCCCGGACCCAGGCCGAAGGTCTGCTCCAGCGCGGCGTTGGTCATGACCACGCGCTGCTCGCGACCGCGGGTGATCAAGAGCCCCTCGTCCAACGAGGTGAGCACTGTCGTGCGCAGGGTCTCGTCGTCCTCACCGACGCGGCTGACGAGCAGTCGGGCCCTCGCCACCCGGCAGACCTGCTCCACGACCTCGAGGTCCAGGTCGTCGTATCCTCCGGCGTCGTGGTGGCACACCTGCAGCACCGCCGCCGCGCCGGTGTCGCCCACGACCATCGGGACCGTGATCACCGAGCGGGCGTCGATCTGGCGAGCGCGGGCGCTGTCGGCCTGGGCGTGGGACCACGCGTCGGCCGTGAGGCTGGACAGACCGCTCTCCGCCGCCGTGCGCATCAGGCTGGGTCCCTGCTGCAGCGGCTGGGTGCTGGACACCTCGATCTCGAGGCCGTCGACCGCGCGCAGGGTGATCGTGCCGGAGTCGACCATCGCGACGTAGGCCACGCTGCCGCCGACGAGGGACCGCACCTGGATGGCGAGCACCTGCAGCAGCTCATGCACCGGGGCATGGCGCAGTGCCTTCTGCGCCTCGCCCAGACGGAGCAGCTCAGCCAAGTCGAACACCCTGTCGTTCCTGCCCGGCTGGCCGGTCATCGCTCAACCTCTCCCGCGCCGTGCCCCGGGAACTCATGATGCCTTGTCCCCGATCGTCCGTCAGGCGGTTCGGACGATCAGCCCGGAGCCCCCTGGGGGACGCTCGACCAGCACGGTGTCCCCGTCGCGGATCTCCCCAGCGAGCAGCGCCCTGGCCAGCCCGTCGCCGATCTGGGTCTGGACCAGGCGTCGTAGTGGGCGGGCCCCGTACGCCGGGTCGTACCCCTCATCCGCCAACCAGGTTCTCGCCTCGTCGCTGACGTGCAGGGTGAGCCGCCGCTCGGCCAGCCGCTCGGCCAGCCGGGCCACCGAGAGCCCCACGATCTGGCCGAGCTGCTCGCGGGTGAGCGGCTCGAACACCACCACGTCGTCGAGCCGGTTCACGAACTCCGGCCTGAACGCCGACCGGACCGCCGCCATCACCAGCTCGCGGCGGACCTCGCTGCTCAGCGTCGGGTCGACCAGGTGGCTGGAACCGAGGTTCGAGGTCAGCACCAGGATGACGTTGCGGAAGTCGACCGTGCGGCCCTGGCCGTCGGTCAGGCGACCGTCGTCGAGCACCTGCAGCAGGATGTCGAACACGTCGGGGTGAGCCTTCTCGACCTCGTCCAGGAGCACCACGCTGTACGGGCGCCGCCGTACCGCCTCTGTGAGCTGGCCGCCCTCGTCATAGCCCACGTACCCGGGTGGGGCACCGACGAGTCGGGCCACCGAGTGCTTCTCCGAGTACTCGCTCATGTCGATCCGGACCATGGCGCGGTCGTCGTCGAAGAGGAAGTCGGCCAGCGTCTTGGCCAGCTCGGTCTTGCCCACCCCGGTGGGACCAAGGAACAAGAAGGAGCCGACCGGCCGGTCGGGGTCGGAGATGCCCGTGCGAGCCCGCCGCACCGCGTCGCTGACGGCCCGCACGGCCTGGTGCTGACCGATCAGGCGAGCGCCGAGCGCCTCCTCCATCGCGAGCAGCTTGGCCTGCTCGCCCTGCAGCAGACGCCCGGCGGGGATTCCCGTCCACGCCGCGACGACCTCGGCGATCTCGTCCGGGGTGACCCGGTCGGCGACCATCGGCTGGGTCTCGTGCACGGCGTCCTCCGTGCTCTGGGCGCTCTCGATCTCGCGCTGGATGGTGGGGATCCGGCCGTAGCGCAGCATCCCGGCCTGCTCGAAGTCGCCCTGCCGCTCAGCGATGTCGGCCTGCTGGGTGAGCTCGTCCAGCTGCTGGCGCAGGTCGCCCAAACGGTTGAGCCCGCTCTTCTCCTGCTCCCAGCGCGCGTTGAGCCCCGACAGCACCTCCTGCTTGTCGGCCAGGTCCCGGCGCAGGTCGACCAGGCGCTGCTTCGTCGCCTGGTCGTCGGCCTTCGCCAGCGCCAGCTCCTCCATGGTCAGGCGGTCCACCGCGCGACGGAGCTCGTCGATCTCCACCGGCGAGGAGTCGAGCTCCATCCGCAGCCGGGACGCCGCCTCGTCGACGAGGTCGATGGCCTTGTCCGGCAGCTGACGACCGCTGATGTACCGGTCGGACAGCGACGCCGCCGCCACCAGGGCCGCGTCGGTGATCGTGACGCGGTGGTGCGCCTCGTAGCGCTCCTTCAACCCGCGCAGGATGGCGACGGTGTCAGGGACGTCCGGCTCACCGACGTACACCTGCTGGAACCGGCGCTCCAGGGCCGGGTCCTTCTCGATCCGCTCGCGGTACTCGTCCAGCGTCGTCGCGCCCACCATCCGCAGCTGGCCACGCGCCAGCATCGGCTTGAGCATGTTGCCCGCATCCATCGCGCCCTCGCTGCCTGCCCCGGCGCCGACGACGGTGTGCAGCTCGTCGATGAAGGTGACGACCTGACCGTCGGAGGCGGTGATCTCGGCCAGGACGGCCTTGAGCCGTTCCTCGAACTCACCGCGGTACTTCGCACCGGCCACCATGCTGGACAGGTCGAGCGAGCAAAGACGCTTGCCGCGCAACGAGTCCGGGACATCACCGGCGACGATCCGCTGCGCCAGGCCCTCGACCACCGCCGTCTTGCCGACCCCGGGCTCGCCGATGAGGACGGGGTTGTTCTTGGTGCGCCGGCTCAGCACCTGCACCACCCTGCGGATCTCGGCGTCCCGGCCGATCACCGGGTCGAGCCGTCCGGCCCGGGCCTGCTCTGTCAGGTCGACGCCGTACTTCTCCAGTGCCGCGAACGTCCCCTCGGGGTCAGCGCTGTCGACCTTGGCCGCCCCTCGGATCTGCGGCAGCGCCGCGCGCAGGGCGTCCGCCGTGGCGCCCGAGCCGCGCAGCGCCTCCCCGGCCGCGCCGCGGTCGGCGGCCAGCGAGAGGAGCAGGTGCTCGGTGGAGACGAACGAGTCACCCAGCGAGGTCATCTCCTCCTGCGCGGCGAGCAGGATCCCCTGCGCCGGCCGGGAGAGCTGGGGCGCGCCGACCGTCGAGCCGCTCGCGCTCGGCAGCGCAGCGATCGCGCCCTTGGCGCGCTGCAGGACCAGCGACGGCTGCACCCCGACGGCCTCCAGCAGACCAGCGGGCACACCCCCTGGCTGCGCGGCGAGCGCAGCCAGCAGGTGCACCGGCTCCACGTGCGGGTTGCCGTTGGTGGTGGCCGCCTGGACGGCCAGCGCCAGCGCCTCCTGGCTCTTCGTCGTCAGCTTCAGCTCCATGGGCCTTCCCCTGCTGTCAGGACGGAACGCGTACCGACCTCATGGCTATCGTCCACGTCACCAGCTGGTCCAGCATGGCGGTGAGCAGGCCTTCCTGATGCGCGGCGGGCGTGAACTCGCTGAAGTCCTTGAAATCGGTCATCAGGTTCAGTGCCACGGCGTTGCGCACGTCGGCGACCTGGAGCTCGCCCATGATCAGCCGCAGGTTCTCCACCGCCCGGACGCCGCCGACGCTGCCGTAGCCCACGAACCCCGCCGCCTTGTTGTTCCACTCCGCGTACAGGAAGTCGAGGGCGTTCTTCAGCGCGCCCGAGGTGGCGTGGTTGTACTCCGGCGTGACGAAGACGAAGCCGTCGAAGCCGTCGATCTTCTCGGCCCAGGCGATCGTGTGGGGCTGGGAGTACTGCCCCATGGACGGGGGAACCGGCTCGTCCAGCAGCGGGAGGTCGAAGTCCTTGAGGTCGACGAGCTCGAACTGGGCGTCGTCGCGCCGGCCGGCGATGTCGTTGACCCAACGGGCCACGGCCTCACCGTTGCGGCCGGGACGGGTGCTGCCGAGGACGATCGCGATCTTCACCATGAGGGCTCCTTCAGAGTCGTTGAGAGGTCAAGTACCCTGAACCTCCTGCTGCTCGCGGTCATTCCCGGGGCGCCCTGCCGGGGACGGCGAGGGAGGTGCTCTCGAGCTCTCGGTGCAGGTGCACGAGCGACTCGAAGACCGAGCCGGCGCCCGCCTCCATCAGCTCCTCGCTGGAGAAGCCGCCGGTGCGCAGCGCGATGGTCACCAGTCCCAGCTTGGACGCAGCGATCGCGTCCCACGTGGAGTCGCCCACCACCACCGCGCTCGTGGCGCCCGCCTTCTTCAGTGCCACCTGGAACAGGTCGGGTGCGGGCTTGGTCTCCTCGGCGTCCTCTGACGTCGTCCACGCGTGCGCCAGCCTGCGGCCGTCCAGCTGGTCCAGGAAGTGGTCGACGTGCTCTGCCGCACCCGAGCTGGCCAGCACCACGGTGAACCCCGCCGCTCGCACGTCGTGCAGCAGGGCCTGCGCCCCCTCCAGCGGACGTATCTCCGCCAGCATCGGATCGAACTCCTCCTTCCAGGCAGCGCGGGCCGCATCCCCGTGCTCCGCCTCGAAGGCGTCTCCTGCGACGGAGCCCACCAGCTTGTCCCCGCCCATCCCGATGGCGCGGTGGATCCGCCACACCGCAGGGGTCACGTCGAAGCGGCGGAACGCCCGGTACTACGCCAGCGCGTGCTGGTAGTTGCTGTCGACCAACGTCCCGTCGACGTCGAAGATCACTGTGTCCACGTATGCGAGCGTAGGTCGCGAAGCGCGAGCGCGCCCGGAGAACGGTTCTCGGCTCCGGTTGCGCCCTCAACGAACCCGACCTACGGTCAAGCCGTTCGTGAGACCCACACACATCCAAGGGAGGTGCAGTCGTGCTCGACGCACTAGAAAGCGGTTTGCGGAACGGATTGTCCAACGTCATCGAGTTCGTGCCGAAGCTGTTGGCGTTCATCCTGATTCTGGTGATCGGGTTGTTCATCGTTAAGATGATCGCCAAGGCGATCGAGAAGGTCCTGGAGAAGGTTGGCTTCGACAAGGCCGTCGAGCGCGGCGGCATCAAGAAGGCCCTGGAGGGCTCCAAGTTCGACGCCAGCGACATCGTCAGCAAGCTGGTCTACTACACGCTCGCGCTGTTCGTGCTCCAGCTGGCGTTCAGCGTCTTCGGCCCGAACCCGATCAGCGAGCTGATCACCAACGTGATCGCGTTCCTGCCCAAGATCATCATCGCGATCATCATCGTCGTGGTGGCAGCCGCCATCGCAGCAGCTGTGAAGTCCCTGATCGAGGGCGCGCTCGGTGGCCTGTCCTACGGCAAGACGCTGGCCAACGTGGCGTCGGTCTTCATCCTCTTCCTCGGCGTCGTCGCTGCCCTGAACCAGGTCGGCATCGCCACCACCGTCACCCTGCCGCTGCTGATCGCCATCTTGGCCACGGTCGCAGGCGTCATCATCGTCGGCGCCGGCGGTGGACTCATCAAGCCCATGCAGCACCGCTGGGAGGGCTACCTCAGCAAGGCTGAGGAGGAGGCCCCCAAGGTGAAGCAGCAGGCCCAGCAGTCCTCGGCCTCACGCGGCCAGGTCGCCTACGACCAGACCTCTGACGTCGACGTGCGCGGCGTCGGCGCCACCCAGTCGTTCTCCCACGACTCGAACCCGCCGCGGGGCTGACCCCGGGCGGTACGGCACGACAGAGCACGCAGACGGCGGACGACCGGTTCCCATGGGGCCGGTCGTCCGTCGTCTGTCTGGCCGCTGGCCGCAGCCCTCCCTTTCCCGCAGATCTCAAGAGACACGCCCCGTGGCCCCGGCCGAGAAGGCGTGTCTCTTGAGAATTGCGACCAGGTGGGCCGGTCATCAGTGTCTTTTCGGCTACAAGGCTTGCGCTCCGGGCCCGCTTCCGGTGAGGTAGGGCGCTATGTCCCCCATGCACGCGGCAGCAGTGGTTGTCGCCCAGGACGCCGAGGGCGTCGAGTCCAACTGGTTGAAGAGCATCGAGGACGGCATCGACGCCGTCTTCCGGCCGATCACCGAGTTCGCCACCTCGGTGATCTTCTTCGAGGTGCCGGTGTTCGGCACCAGCCTGCCCGTCGTCACGTTCTGGCTGATCGCCGCGGCGGTCATCATCACGATCTACTTCCGCGGCATCCAGTTCCGCTCCGCCCCCTTGTCGCTGAAGGTGGTCCGGGGCAAGTTCAGCCGCAGCACCGACCCGGGTGAGGTGCCGCACTTCCAGGCACTGACCTCCGCCCTGTCGGGCACGGTGGGCCTGGGCAACATCGCCGGTGTCGGGGTTGCAGTCACTGTGGGGGGCCCGGGGGCCACCTTCTGGATGATCATCGCCGGGCTGCTCGGGATGGCCACCAAGTTCGCCGAGTGCACGCTCGGGGTGAAGTACCGCGAGGTGCACGAAGACGGCACCGTCAGCGGTGGTCCGTTCAAGTACCTGCCGGTGGCTTTCAGCCGATTCGGCCGACTGCCCGCAAAGGTCATGACCGGCATCTACGCCGTCGCGATCATCCTGTTCGGCACCGCCGGGGGCAACATGTTCCAGGCGAACCAGACGTTCGCGCAGGCACGCTCGGTGACCGGCGGCGACGGCGGCCTGCTCGGCAGTGACGGCGCCGCTCTCATCTTCGGGATCGTCCTGGCGCTGCTGGTCGCTGCGGTGATCCTCGGCGGCATCCAGTCGATCGGGAAGGTGACCAGCCGGCTGGTGCCGGCGATGGCCCTGGTCTACGTGCTGGCCTGCCTGACCGTCATCGGGCTCAACCTCGGCCAGGTGCCCAGCGCCATCGGCAGCATCGTGGGCGGCGCGTTCAACCCTGAAGGCATCGCTGGTGGCGTCATCGGGGTGATGATCATCGGGTTCCAGCGGGCAGCCTTCTCCAACGAGGCGGGCATCGGTTCGGCGGCGATCGCGCACTCGGCGGCCAAGACCCGGCGTCCCGCCAGCGAGGGCTTCGTCGCGCTGCTCGAGCCGTTCATCGACACCGTCATCATCTGCACCATGACGGCCCTCGCCATCGTCATCGCCTCGCCGCAGTCCTGGTTGGACGCCCGGGACGAGGTCGCCGAGACCGGGGAGACCACGGCCGACGGCGTCGTCCTGACCTCCGACGCGTTCGCCACCGTCCTGCCCTGGTTCCCGGCCCTGCTGGCCCTGGCCGTGGCGCTCTTCGCCTTCTCCACCCTCGTGACGTGGGCCTACTACGGGCTCAAGGCGTGGACGACGCTGTTCGGACGCTCGCCGTTCTCGGAACGGCTCTACAAGGTGATCTTCTGCCTCTTCACCATCATCGGGACGGTGCTGACCTTCGGCCAGGTCCTGGCCTTTGCCGACGCGATGCTGTTCCTGTGCGCCTTTGTCAACATCCTCGGCGTCTACCTGCTGCTGCCCGTGGTGAAGGAGGAGGTGCGCGAGTACCTGGCCGCGTACCGATCGGGCGAGCTGGCGAAGGAGGGTCGCGAGCCGGAGACCGTCAGCATGGGGAAGAGGTCAGGGCACGAGGGTGACAACGTCGACGACCGGGAAGGCGTCCCCGGCACGTAGGTGCCGCCACAGGGATGGCTCATGAGACGGTCTTCACCTACGCCGCGCCTCGGCTGCTGTTCGGCGCCGGCGCCGGCGACGAGGTCGGATTCGAGCTGCGCCAGCTGGGCGCCCACCGTGTCCTTCTGCTGACCGACGCAGGCGTCGCGGCGGCTGGAGCACCGCTACAGGTGGCGCACTCGATGACCGCCGCGGGGATCGACGTGCAGGTGTTCGACGGCGTGCACATCGAGCCCACCGACGACAGCGTGCGCGCGGCGGTCGACGTCGCCCGGGCCGGTGGTCCCTGGGACGCCTTCGTGGCCGTGGGGGGTGGGTCCAGCATCGACACCGCCAAGGCCGTCAACCTGCTGACGAGCTGCGGCGGGGACCTGATGGACTACGTCAACGCGCCGATCGGTGCCGGACGTTCGCCGCAGGATCCGCTTCGGCCGCTGGTGGCGGTCCCCACCACCACAGGGACCGGCGCGGAGTCGACGACGGTGTGCGTGCTGGACCTTGTCTCCCTGCACGTCAAGGCGGGCATCAGCCATCCCGCCCTGCGCCCGACGCTCGCGGTGGTCGACCCGGAGCTGACGCACTCCCAGCCGGCGCAGGTCACCGCAGCCAGCGGGATGGACATCCTGTGCCACGCGCTGGAGTCCTACACCGCGAGGCCGTTCGACTCCTACCAGCGCAAGACTCCGCAGGATCGCGCGCCCTACTGCGGCGCCAACCCGGTCTCGGACATGTGGGCCGAACGGGCGATGTCGCTGCTGTCCAGCGGGTTCCGCCGCTCGGTACGCGACGGCTCCGACGTCGCGGCCCGCCACGACATGGCGCTGGCTGCCACTTTCGCCGGGATGGGCTTCGGCAACGCCGGGGTGCACATCCCGCACGCCTGCGCGTATCCGTTGGCCGGACGCGTGCGCGCCTTCCGACCCTCGCAGTACCCAGGCCAGGGACCGCTGCTGCCGCACGGGATGGCGGTGGCCCTGACCGCACCGCAGGCATTCCGGTTCACCTTCGCCAGCAACCCGCAGCGGCACCTGCGCGCCGCGTCCCTGCTCGATCCGGACGCCCAGCCCGGCAGTGACGCCTCGGCGCACCTGCCGCAGGTGCTGGTGCGGCTGATGCGCGACGTCGGCATCCCCAACGGCATCGGTGCGGTGGGCTTCGACGAGAGCGACGTCCCGGACCTCGTCGAGGGCGCCCTGTCCCAGCAGCGCCTGCTGGCTATCAGCCCACGGACCCCTGCGGCCGAGGACCTGGCGGCGATCTTCACAGGCTCCGTGCAGAACTGGTGATGCCCTCGGCCGCCGAGCGCACCGGTTCCGGGACGGGGACCGGTCGGCGGCAGTCTGCATCGACGTAGACGTGGACGAACCGGCCCGTCGCAGAGGGCTTGTCGTCGCCCTCCTTGAAGACGGCCAAGCCGTAGGTGATGCTCCGGTTCCCGAGCCGGTCGATCCGCAGACCGATCTCCAGCTGGTCCGGGAAGCCGACCTGCGAGAAGTACCGGCACGAGGTCTCAGCCACCACACCGATGGCGTCCAGCTTCCGGACGTCGACGCCCGCAGCGTCGATCAGCCACCGGTTCACCACGGTGTCGAACCAGGCGTAGTACACGACGTTGTTGGCGTGCCCGTACTGGTCGTTGTCACCCCAGCGCGTCGGCAGCGGGCTCAGCACCGGGAAGTCTGCACGCGTCGGCGGCTCTGTGTCGTCCAGCTCTGTGTCGTCCATCAAGCCATCATGCCCGCCTCGCACTTGGTCCGTGTCTTGTCGCCCCGGGGGCACGTAGGACGACAGAACTCGGACCAAGTGCGGGTGCGGGTGTGGGTGCGGGTGGAGCTCAGGCCTGGGGCCGCCACACGACCAAGGCCGAACCGACGCCGCGCGAGGACCGTGCCGGTCGCCTGCCGGGGCGGACCGCCACGACCTCTCCTGCGCTTCCGGCAGCGAAGACCCGCCTGCCCTGCTGGGCGGCGGCGTAGGCGTGCTCGAGGTCGCCGGCCAGATCAGAGACCCTGCGCCGCAACGCGTCCACCTGGAGCTCCAGCTCGAGGATGCGTTTGACCCCCGCCAGGTTCACCCCCTCCTCCTGGCTCAGGCGCTGCACCTCCCGCAGCAGCACCACGTCCCTGGCGGAGTAACGCCTTCCCCGCCCGACGCTGCGGCTGGGGCTGACGAGCCCGAGCCGGTCGTACCGGCGCAGCGTCTGCGGGTGCATCCCGGCCAGCTGGGCCGCGACCGAGATCACGAAGACGGGAGCGTCCTCGTCCAGGTCCACAAAGGGGAGGTAGGCAGGCATCAGGCACCGCCGGCGCGGGCTGCCTTCTCGTGCAGGCCCTTGCGCGGATCCTCGGCGGCGGTGGCGCTCCGGAACGCCTCGACCGCCGCGCGTGCCGCGTCGTCCAGCTTCTGCGGCACCGCGATCGCCACGGTGGCCAGCAGGTCGCCTGTTCCCTTCTTCGTGGTGATGCCACGGCCCTTGACCCGCATCGTCCGGCCCGCAGGGGCACCTGCCGGGATCTTGAGCCGCACCGTGCCACCGTCGAGCGTCGGGACCTCGATCTCACCACCGAGCACCGCCTCGGGGAAGGAGACCGGCACCGTGACGCGCAGGTCGTGGTCCCCGCTGCGCGTGAAGACCGGGTGCGGCCGCACCGCGACGGTGATGGTCAGGTCCCCCGCGGGTGAGCCGGGGTCTCCCCGGCGGCCCTTGCCTGCCAGCCTGATCTTCTGTCCGTCCTTGATCCCTGCCGGTATGCGCACGCGGACCTGGCCACTCTCGGCTGACTGCAGCGTCACCGTCGAGCCCTCGGCGGCGTCCACGAAGTCCAGGGTGGTGGTGGCCTGCACGTCGGCCCCACGGCGTGGGCCTCGGGTCGAGCCGGCTCCCGCACCGGGGTAGCCTCCTGGCGCGCCGCCGGCCTGGGCGAACAGCCCGCCGAGCAGGTCCTCGAAGCCAGGGGGTACCCCACCGGCCCCGGCACCGCCCGGGCGGCCGAAACGTGCGTTCTGGGCGCCACCCTGGCCGAACAGGCCACCGAGCAGGTCCTCGAAGCCGCCCGCGTCGTGCCCCGGCCCGCCCGCCGTGAACCGGGCCCCTCCGGCCATCGCCCGCACGGAGTCGTACTGCTGCCGCTTCTCGGGGTCGGAGAGCACCGCGTAGGCCTCTCCCACCTCCTTGAACCTGGCCTCCGACGCTTTGTCGTTGGCGTTGGCGTCAGGGTGCAGCGTGCGGGCCTTCTTGCGGTACGCCTTCTTGATGTCCGCGGCTGTGACGTCCTTGCCGACGCCGAGCACGGCGTAGAAGTCCTTCTCGAACCAGTCCTGACCCGTCACGACGCCTCCTCCTCAAGTCCTACCCGCACTTGGTCCGGGTCCTGCCCTCATTCGTGCGCGTGAGGGGACAGGACACGGACCAAGTGCGGGACCATGGGTACGGGTCAGCTCAGCGGGTCGGTGACGGCCACGCGCGCGGCGCGAAGCACCTTCTCGCCCACCGTGTACCCGGGCTGCAGCACCTGTGTCACGGTGGAGCTCTGCACCTCGTCGGAGTGAGAGTGCATGAGCGCCTCGTGGATCGCCGGGTCGAACTGCTCACCGCCCTGCCCGTAGCGGGCCAGACCGAACCGGCCGAGCACCGCCTCCAGCTTCTCGGAGATGGCGGCGAACGGACCGTCCTCGAGGTCACCGTGCTGGCGAGCCAGCTCGATGTCGTCCAGCACGGGCAGGAGCCCCTCGAGGACTCCTGCGACGGCGCTGGTCCTGGCCACGTCGCGGTCGCGCTCGACCCGCTTGCGGTAATTCACGTACTCGGCCTGCAACCGCTGCAGGTCGGCACGCAGGTCCGCGGCCAGGGCGACCGCGGCGTCGGCAAGGGCCTCGGCCGGATCGATCACCGTCTGCTCCTCCACCGCCTGCACGTGCTCCGCGTGCACATCGAACTCGCCCTGAGGCGTGCCGGTCCTGGGTTCAGGCGTGCTGGGCTCAGGTACCGGCACCTGCTCGGTCTCCGCCGGTGGACGCTCGTCGGCGAAATCGTCGGGACCTGGGGTAGGAGCCGTCACCTGGATTTGTCCTCGTCGACGATCTCGGCGTCGACCACGTCCTCGTCGGAGGTCGCGGAGTCGCTGCCCTTCTCGAACGACGGGCCGCCCTCGTCGGCGCCGGACTCCTTCGCAGCGGCCTCCGTGGCCTGTGCCTCGTACAGGGCCGCGCCTAGCTTCTGGCTGGCGGTGGAGAGCGCCTCGTGCCTGGTCTTGACGACCTCCACGTCGTCGCCCGCGAGCGCCGTCTCGAGCTCGTCGACCGCGGTGCGGACGTCGGCCTTGCCCTCGTCCGGCAGCTTGTCGTCGTTGTCGGCCAGGAACTTCTCGGTCGAGTAGACGAGCTGCTCGGCGGTGTTGCGGGTCTCGGCCTCCTCGCGGCGCTGCTTGTCCTCCTCCGCGTGCTCCTCGGCCTCGCGCACCATCCGCTCGATCTCCTCCTTGGGCAGCGCGCTGCCGCCGGAGATCGTCATGGACTGCTCCTTGCCGGTGCCGCGGTCCTTGGCGTTCACGTGCACGATGCCGTTGGCGTCGATGTCGAAGGTGACCTCGATCTGCGGCACGCCGCGCGGCGCAGGAGCCACACCGGTGAGCTCGAAGTTGCCGAGCGGCTTGTTGTGCGCCGCCAGCTCCCGCTCGCCCTGGAAGACCTGGATCATCACCGAGGGCTGGTTGTCGTCAGCGGTGGTGAAGACCTCCGAGCGCTTGGTCGGGATAGCCGTGTTCCGCTCGATAAGCTTGGTCATGATCCCGCCCTTGGTCTCGATGCCCAGCGACAGCGGGGTCACGTCGATCAGGAGCACGTCCTTGCGCTCGCCCTTGAGCACACCGGCCTGCAGCGCCGCGCCGACGGCGACGACCTCGTCCGGGTTGACGCCCTTGTTGGGCTCGCGGCCACCGGTCAGCTCGCGGACGACGTCGGCCACCGCGGGCATCCGGGTGGAGCCACCGACGAGCACGATGTGGTCGATGTCGCCGACCTTGACGTCAGCGTCGGCGATGACCTGCTTGAACGGGCCCTTGGTCCGCTCGAGGAGGTCCTTGGTCATCTCCTGGAACTGTGCCCGGGTGAGCTTCTCGTCCAGGTGCACCGGGCCGTTCTCGGTCATCGACAGATACTGCAGCGACAGGCCGGTGCTGGTCGCGGACGACAGCTCCTTCTTGGCCTGCTCGGCGGCTTCACGCAGGCGCTGCATGGCGATCTTGTCCTTGGACAGGTCGATGCCGGAGGAGCTCTTCACGGTGTTCACGAGGTGGTCCATGACGCGCTGGTCCCAGTCGTCGCCGCCCAGCCGGTTGTCGCCGGAGGTGGCGCGCACCTGGATCGTGGAGAAACCGTCCTCGGCGTCCTTGCCCACCTCGAGCAGGGAGACGTCGAAGGTCCCGCCGCCGAGGTCGAAGACGAGGATGAGCTCGTCCTCCTTGCCCTTGTCCAGGCCGTAGGCCAGGGCCGCAGCGGTCG
>JAABUN010003341.1_pt1 | contig 25124 bp, 23 predicted proteins | sample 5559311 | NCBI WGS metagenome assembly JAABUN01 (sample SAMN10711877, study PRJNA513370) | rock metagenome | isolation source: Antarctica rocks | place: Antarctica: Victoria Land, Siegfried Peak sud
AAACGGCATACCCTGGCGTGATGAGCGACCTGCTGATCGGAGCCCACGTCCGCGACGACGACCCGATCGGGGCGGCGCTGGAGGTGGGGGCTCGGACGGTGCAGTTCTTCCTGGCCGACCCGCAGGGGTGGAAGGCGCCACGCCCGCACCCGGACGCCGACCGGTTGCGCACCGCCTGGAACGAGCACGGCATCGCGGTCTACGTGCACGCACCCTACGTGCTCAACGTCGCCACCGCCAACAACCGCATCCGGATCCCGTCGCGCAAGCTGCTGGCCCAGCACGCCGAGGCTGCCGCGGCAATCGGGGCCCGCGGTCTGATCGTGCACGGGGGGCATGTGAGCAAGGGCGATGACGAGCAGGTGGGCTTCGACAACTGGCGTAAGGTCTTCGAGCGCACCGTCGACGACGGCGGCTTCCCGCTGCCGATCCTGATCGAGAACACGGCCGGCGGGGACCTGGCGATGGCCCGCCGGCTCGACGCGATCGCCCGGTTGTGGGACGCGGTGGGGGAGTTCGGCGCCGGCTTCTGCCTGGACACCTGCCACGCCCATGCCGGTGGCATCGAGCTGGCCACGGCCGTCGACAAGCTGCGGGGGATCACCGGGCGGATAGACCTGGTGCACTGCAACGACTCCCGGGACGACGCCGACTCCGGCCGCGACCGGCATACGACGCTGGGACAGGGCCGCATCGGTGCCGATGAGCTGGTGGGCCTGGTCCGTGACGCGGGGGCACCGGTGGTCTGCGAGACCCCCGGAGAGCACGTCGCCGACGACATCGCGCTGCTGCGCGACCGGGTGTAGCCGCAAGGGCACGAGTCAGCGGCGGGCGAAGGTGATGCTCTCCTGGACGAAGGCGACCACGAGGTCGACCTCGCCGGGGGTTCGGGGGCCGTAGACCATCAGCTCCGTGTCGTGATCGGCATACTGATGCCGCTCGGCCCACCCCAGCTCGATCAGCTCCTGCCCGCGGGTGGCGGGTAGGCACAGGTGGACGCTGGTGTCCTCGACGCCGTGCAGGTGCGCAGGTTCGAGGCGACCTCCCGGGGCCAGCGACGTCTCGGGGGAGCGGGCATCCTCTAGATCGCGCAGCACGATGGCGCGCGAAGAGGCCGGGGACACCTGGCTGTGGCCTTCGATGACACCGTCGAGGGCGAACACCCGCTGCACCAGCTCGCCCCACAGGGCCGGCGGGGCCAGCTGGTCGAGCTGCCGGTGCGGACCATCGGTCGACGTGCTGGGGCGCCGGCCGGACCGTGCGGACGCCAGGGGAATGGGGGGCGCCTGCCCGGCCACCACCAGCTCCACCTCGAAGCCCTCGTCGTTGTCGAGGAACAGTGCCACGTGGTCAGAGCCGCCGGCGTTCGGGTAGGCATCGGCGAACAGCTCCCGCCAACCGCGCTCCGCACCCCCCGCCCGGATCGAATCCAGCAGGTCCCGCCTGGGCACGGCCAGCGCCAGATGATTCATCCCCGGTCTCATCCGGTCGTGGACGGTGCCGGTGACGGCGGGCGACTGCTCCAACACCACATACGTGCCCCTGGGGCTGGTCCAGATGCGACCGGTCTCCCAGGACCCGTCGTCGGGCTGCCACGACAACATCCCGAGCAGCCAGTCCCAAGATGCGGCGACCTCGGCCAGGTCGTGGGTCCACAGCTCGACGTGGTGCACCGAAGGTGGCATGAATCCAGGGTAGGTGACCGGCCCCTGCCCAGGGCGGCAACCGGCTGCTGTCCGTGGGGGCTCGAGGCGACTCCGCACACGAGGCCGGTTGATGCGTCAGTGTTACGATGCGATGATGCGGACGACGCTGGACATCGATGATCATGCCCTGTCTGCGGCTCGGGCGCTCGCGGCCGCAGACGGGATCTCGATCGGTAGGGCCGTGTCGCGGCTGGTCGAGCGTGGCCTGCGGCCGGCAGAGCGACCGGCCGAGACCCGCAACGGCTTCCCGGTGATCGCGGGTTCAGGCGAACGGGTCATCACCGACGAGATGGTCGCAGACCACCGGGATGACTGAGCACACGACATACCTGCTCGACGTCAACGTGCTGCTGGCCCTCAGCCATGCGGCACATGTCCACCACGACCGCGCTCACGGGTGGTGGTCGCAGCGGGTCGAGACGTGTCGTTGGGCGACCGCGCCGGTCACCGAGTCCGGCTTGCTCCGGCTGCTCGGCAACCCCGCCGTGATCGGCGAGCCGCTGACGATCTCAGCTGGCCTCGCCGTCCTGGACCAGGCATGTCAGGGCTCATCCCATGTCTTCCTGATCGATGACACCAGCTTGTTGCGACCCCTCGTCTCCACAAGTCACCTGCAGGGATACCGGCAGGTCAGCGATCTGCACCTGGTCAACCTGGCTGCACGCCACGGAGCCGTGCTGGCGACCTTGGATGCGCGCCTGAGCACCATGTTGGCCCCGCAGGACCGGCGCCACGTCGAGCTCGTACGCGACGCGCCATGAGCCCGGCCGACCCGTCGTGGGGTGCTGGCAGGCCGTCCGCAGATCCCGAGTCGGCCGCAATCAAGCAGCCGTCGCGCCCCATTGTTGGTTTGTGTGCTCAGTGCTGCGCTGCAGCGCAGCACTGAGCACACACCGCAGCACGGCCACGTGACGGCATCCACCTCCCGGCGAACGGGCCCGGGAGGGGAGTGCGGCCGGGTCTCACGCGGAGTCGTGACCCCGCCCTCGCCGAATTCCGCCGCCTGGGGCGTCGAGCACCAGGAGCCCGACCCGCACCGACTCTGCGCTGAGGAGCCCCTCCGCGATGCGTACGGCCTTCTTGACCGGCAGCACGTAGGCGGCGCTGTCGGGGAACAGCGATGTCCGCCACACGGTGACCCCGACCGTGACCTCGACACGCACCGAGCCGAACCCGCGATGGGCGCCCTCGGTGAGGGTGGCGATCTCGTCGCTGATCTGCTCCGGCACCGTGACGAAGTGCCACGAGGCCTGTCCGCTGTGCTCCCACAGGGCGGCGGAGAACTCGAATCGAGCGGCCTTGCTCATGGCGTGCCACGTACCTCAGGCCCCGAGGTGCTGACGATGCGACCGCCGGCCTCGCCCGCGCCCGGACCCATCTCGACGACCCGGTCGGCGGTGGCCAGCGCGACCGGGTTGTGCTCGGCCAGGACCACGGTGTGCCCGTGATCCACGAGGGTATGCAGCTGCCGCAGCAGCCGGTGCACGTCGGCCGGGTGCAACCCCGACGTCGGCTCGTCGAGCAGATAGAGGGTTGGCGCCCGTCGCTCGGTCTGCAGCTCGCTGGCTAGCTTGATCCGCTGTGCCTCGCCGCCGGAGAGCTCGGTGGCAGGCTGGCCGAGGGTCAGGTAGCCCAGACCCAAGGTATGCAGTGCCTCCAGTGCCCGGCGCACCGGCGGCTCGTCGGCGAACACCGGACGTGCCTCGTCGACCGTCAACGCCAGCACGTCGGCCACGGTCAGTCCCTGCCAACTGACCTCGAGGGTCTCGGTGTTGTAGCGCGACCCGTCGCAGGTGGGGCAGGTCGAGTAGGTCCCGGGCAGGAACAGCAGCTCGACGGCCACCGACCCCTCGCCGAGGCAGGTGGGGCATCGACCCGCGGTCACGTTGAAGCTGAACCGGCCGGCGCGGTAGCCGCGCTCCCTCGCCAAAGGTGTCCGGGCGAACAGGGTGCGCACGTGGTCGAACAGTCCCGTGTAGGTCGCCAGGTTGGACCGCGGCGTGCGACCGATCGGCCGCTGCGTGATCCGCACCAGGCGTCGCGGGACACCCGCGCCGGTCGCGCTTGCCTCGGCACCGCTGAGCGTCGACTCGGGCTGTTCCCCGCCCCCGTCCTCCCTGTCGCCGGGATCGGGTTGGTCCTCGACCCGGGCCAGGCGGGTGCCGACGGTGTCGTGCACCGCGTCGAGCAGGGTGGACTTGCCCGAGCCGGAGATGCCGGTGATGACGGTGAGCACCCCCAGAGGCAGGGTGACGTCGAGACCGTGCAGGGTGTGTCGTTCGATGTCGGTGACCTGCAGCTCCCCGCGCGGCGACCGCACCGGCGGGTACGCGGTGTCGCCGTCTCCGTCGCCGGCGACGGCCAGCCTGTGGCTGGGTGCAGCGTCGGAGTCCGGTCGAACTTCACCGGGGTGCACGGGATCATGCAGGTAGCGGGCCGTCACCGACGCGGCGACGCCCGCAAGTCCGTCGAGACGGCCGGACCAGAGCACCTCACCACCCTGCGAGCCGGCGCCCGGCCCGACGTCGACGACCCAGTCGCAGGCGGCGACCACGGCCATGTCGTGCTCGACGACGAGCACCGTGTTGCCGGCCTCGACCAGACCGCGCAGTGCCCGCAGCAATGCCTCGGTGTCCTTCGGGTGCAGCCCGGCTGACGGCTCGTCGAGCACGTAGACCACCCCGAACAACCCCGAGCGCACGGCCGTGGCCACCCGCAGCCGCTGCAGCTCACCGGTGGAGACCGAGGAGCTGGAGCGGGCCAGGTCGAGGTGTCCGATGCCCAGGTCGACCAGCACCTGCAACCGGCCGACCAGGTCGGTCAGCAGCAGCCGCTCGGCCTCCAGCACCGCGACGGCGTCGACCTCGGGCAGCTCGGTTAGCCGCTGTTGCAGGACGGGCAGCAGATCATCGATCGGCCGGTGCGCCGCGAGGTCGATGGCCATGCCCTGCCAGGTGACGCGCAACGCATCGGTCCGCAGCCGTCGCCCGTGACAGGTCTGGCACGGCGAGCTGACGACATACCTCAGCGCACGGGTGCGCTGACTGGCGCTGCGGGTCTCGGCCAGGGTGCGCATCAGGTAGCGCCGGGCGCTGACGAACACGCCCTGGTAGGGGCGGTGCACCCGGCCGGCGGCGCGGTCGGGGACGACGGTGACCACCGGCTCGTCGTCGCTGAACAGGATGAAGTCGCGCGACTCCTTCGGCAGCTCGCGCCAGGGGGCGTGGATGTCGTGGCCGATCGTGGACACGATGTCGCGGTAGTTTTTGCCCTGCCAGGCGCCGGGCCAGGCCGCGATCGCACCGTCGGCGATGCTCAGGCCGGGGTCCGGCACCATCGAGTCCTCGGTCGGCTGGTGCACCACCCCCAGTCCGGAGCAGGTGGGGCAGGCGCCGACCGCCGTGTTGGCCGAGAAGTGGTCGGAGTCCATCGCCGCGACGTCAGCCGGGTAGTCGCCACAGCGGGACCACAGCATCCGCAGCGTGTTGCCGGTGGTGGTGATGGTGCCGACGCTCGACCGGCTGCTGGCGCCGCCGCGCTGTTGGGCGACGGCCACAGCCGGCGGCAGCCCGGTGATGTCGCGGACCTGTGGGTCCAGAGCGGTGTGGATCAGCCGGCGAGCAAACGGGGCAACCGAGTCGAAGTAGCGTCGCTGGGCCTCGCCGTGGATGGTGCCGAAGGCCAGCGATGACTTGCCCGAGCCTGAGATGCCGGTGAAGGCGACGAGCTGGTTGCGGGGGAGGGTGACGTCGACGTCGCGCAGGTTGTGCAGCCGGGCCCCAAGGACGTGGATGGAGTCATCGGGAATGAGGGCAGCGCGCACCCGCACAGCCTACGAGCGAGCAGGGTCGAGACCGCTCAGCGCAGGTCGAGCATCTGCTTGGTGCCCCGGTCCACGGACTGCTCGGCGGCCAGCACCAGGAACCGGGAATGAGACATTCTCGAGCGAGCCAGCTCATACATCCAAGCGGACGAAGGCGCGCAGGTTCGCCATCCCAAGGTCTCGCGTCTCGGCATACCCCAACGACTCGTAGAACGCCCGCTGCCCCGGCTCGTCGTCGGTCAGCAGCACCTTCTGCCGGACCTGCGCGTAGGGCTGCAACGCGGCGAGCACCAACCGGCGTCCGAGCCCGACCCGGCGATGAGTGGGTCGCACGAGCACGTCCTGCAGGTAGCAGATCGACGCGCCGTCGGAGATCACCCGCGCCAGACCGACGAGCACCCCGTCCGCGCGCGCCGTGACGACATACGAGGAGCCGTCGATCGCCGCGCTGAGCGTCTCGGGGTCGCGGGTGTAGGCGTCCCAGCCCACCGAGGCGTAGAGGTCGAGCAGCTCCTCCCCGTCGGGCCGGTCGGCTCTGACCACGACATCCGTCGTGTCGGCGCCGCTCATGGACATCCCTGTGGCATACCGGCCATCCTGCGCGGACATAAGCGATTGCGACAAACGCTGGTGGCGTCCTAGGTTCGCGCTATGAGCGAGACCGGTGTGGCACTGGTGACCGGGGTGGGCCGACTGAGAGGTATCGGCGCGGCCATCGCCCGTGGTCTGGCCAAGGACGGCTGGGACCTTGCGCTGTCCTACTGGCACGAGTATGACGACCGGCTGGGCTACCCGCACGGCACCGATGACCCGCAGCGGCTCGCCGAGGAGCTGCGGGCCCTGGGGGTGAGGGTCGCCGTGATCCCTGGCGACCTCACCGACCCGGCGGTGCCAGAGCGGCTGGTGCACGCCGCCGCTGAGCAGCTCGATGAGGTCACGGCACTGGTGATGTCGCACTGCGAGTCCGTCGACTCCGGCATCCTGGACACCACGGTCGACAGCTTCGACCGGCACTACGCGGTCAACGTCCGGGCCAGCTGGCTGCTCATCGCCGCCTTCGCCCGGCAGATCACGGACGGCGGCTCGATCGTGGCGCTGACCAGCGACCACACGACATACAACCTGCCGTATGGCGCGACCAAAGGTGCCCTGGACCGGCTGGTGATCGCGGCGTGCCATGAGCTGGCCGACGCGCACATCCGGTCCAACGTCATCAACCCCGGCCCCATCGACACCGGCTGGATGGACGACGCTGTCCGCGCCTCCGGGGATGCGAACACCCCCGGAGGGCGGCTCGGCGGACCGGAGACCACCGCCGACCTGATCCGGTTCCTGCTCTCGGAGCGGGGGAGGTGGATCAACGGCCAGCTGCTGCACAGCAACGGCGGGTTCAAGACGCCGGCCGGCTGACCACCCGGGCTCACCCGTCGAGGGAGTCCGTCATCTTCTGCATCTGCTCGATCTCGGCCTGCTGGGCGGTGATGATCTGCTCCGCGAGCGCGGTGGCCTCGGGGTACTGACCCTGCGCCAGCTCGGTCTTCGCCATCTCGATCGCGCCCTCGTGATGCTCGATCATCATCTGCAGCCATATGACATCGAAGCCACCGCCCTGCATCTGCATCAGCGAGTCCATGTCCTCCTGGCTCATCATGCTGCCCATGTCCATTGAGCCCATGTCCATTGAGCTCATGCTGGAGGCGTCGGGGACCTTCTCGCCCCAGCCGGTCAGCCACTGGCTCATCGTCTCGATCTCCGGTGCCTGCGCCGCCTTGATTTGCTCGGCCAGCTCGGTCAGGGTCGTGCCGTCCGCAGCCAGTGCCATGTCTGCCATCTGGATGGCTTGGGCGTGGTGCGGGATCATCTCGCTGGCGAAGCTGACATCGGCCTCGGTGTGGGCCGCGGCCTGCGTCTGCGTCGATGCGGCCTCATCGGCGGCGGTCGACGTCGGCGCGGAGGGGGTGTCGGCATCTTCGTCGCTGCCGCAGGCGGCCAGAGCGAGGGCTGCGGTCAGTGCGAGCCCGGACAGGGTCAACGTGCGGGGGTTGCGCCTCATGGTGTGTGTTTCCTTCGGGTTGTGATGGGTGTGGGGAGATCTGTGGGTCCACGCCGTGCGCGCGGACCGCGTCAGGCGCTCCTCAGACCCGCATCACGCACAGCCGATGAAGGGAAGGTGTCGGCGGCGACCAAGCACGCGCCGACCGACCAAACGGCGCGGACCGATGCCGACGGGTTGGATGCGCCGCAGCCGACCGGAGGAGGGGGCAGCACAGGGCAAGCGCGGCACCGAGGGTCCCGAGGACGGCCAGGCACGCACCGACCCATCGCTGGTGAGGTGTGGAGCCTCCCTCGTCGTGCATCGGCTGACCGGTAGGAGCGACGTCAGTCATCGCCATCGACACGGCCGGCTCGGCTGTGGGGGCGGAGTGCGCCAGATCCGGGCTGTGCATCGAGCTGATGCCCATCATGAAGAGCACCACGGCGAGGACGCGCAGCACGGCGAGCGGTGTGGCGCTCTGCATCGTCCTGCCCCCTTCGTCTGCCGGTCATTCCCCTGGTGTTCCAGGGTACCCCCTGCGGGTATGTAGCTGAGACCCGGGTCAGGTGGGCTTCGCGGTCGACATCCCTCGCCACAGGCGGGCGGCGACCACACCAGCCACGGTGAGCACGATCAACGCCGTGGCTGCGGCGATGATCTGCCAGGAGCCGAGGTCGGTGGCATAGGCGCCTAGAGCGACATACGCAAGGGTGCCCGGGATCATGCCGACGCCCGTGCCGACGAGGTAGGCCGAGAAGGGCACCGCGGTCAGCCCTGCCGAGTAGTTGATGACCGTGAACGGCAGCACCGGCACCAGACGCACGGCGATGATCGAGAACAGACCGTGCCGTGCCAGCACGTCGTCGACTCGGGCCACCCGGGTACCAATCAGCCCTTCGACAGCCTCCCGTCCAAGCCCTCGCCCGAGCCAGAACGCCGCAACGGCGCCGAGGACGGCACCACCCCAGACCAGGATCAGCCCCCACCACATCCCGAACAGCAGCCCACCGAGCAGGCTGAGCACATTCTTGGGCACGGGGAACAGGCTGATCACGGCATACAGGATGATGAACAGGGCCGGCGCCGCGGGTCCGACCCCGGTCAGCCAGCGCTCCACATCGGCACGCTGCGGGACCCCGCCGACAAGCGCGACGACCACGACGGCCGTCAGCAGAACCACGAGCATGACCGCGCGCACCAGCGCTCGACGGCTGAGCTGCGGCCGCACGCTCGTCCGCTTCGATCCCGTTGCTCGGCTCACCTAATGCAGTCTGCACCCGGAGCCTGGGCACGGGGTTGGCGCCACGTCGCGCCGACCCGCTCAGCCCGGCAGCTGCGCCAGCGTGAGCAGGTCGGCATCGCCACCAGGCCGTCCCATCAGCATCGCACCGACCGGTAGGTCGTCGGTGGGCGCAGGAACGGACAGGGCGGGGACCCCGGCCAGGTTGGCCACGACCGTCCAGCAGTCGGTGTAGGGCGCGGCGAGCGGGTCGGCCAGCTCCTCTGGAGTGATCTCGCCGTCGAGCAGCGGGGCAGTGGTCGGCATGGTGGGCGAGACCAGAACCTCGTAGCACACGAGGGCTGTGCAGACTTGGTCCCTCACCCGACGCTGCACCTCCAGCGCTCCAGCCAACGCCCCCGGATCGTGGTCACGCAGCCGGAGCCCGTACTCGTAGCGCCGGACCAGCTCCTCGCCGGCTCGACCCGAACGCACCCACGGCCCCAGCCAGCCCAGCGCCGCCACTGACGTCAACCTCATGTATGCCGAGAGGGCCCGGGGTGCCTCCGGGACCGAGACCCGGCATACCTCGACGCCGCGCTCGCGCAGCCCGGCCAGCCAGGCTTCGAAGGAGGCAAGCACGTCGGGGCGGTTGCGGCCGGTGACCAGCTCGTCGACCACCGCCACCCGCTCGGGCAGCAGACCCGCCGCGCCCGGAGCGCCGGCCATCACGGCGAGCATGGCCTTGGTATCGCTCACGTCGCGGGCCAGGGTTCCGACTCGGTCGAGTCCGGGCGCGAACGGCATGACCCCGGCCATCGGCACCAGGTCCGGCGAGGGAGCCAGCCCGACGAGCCCACACTGTGCGGCGGGCTCGCGGATGGAGCCCCCGGTGTCGGTGCCGACCGCCAGCGGCACCAGCCCGGCGGCCACCGCGGCAGCGCACCCCCCCGAGCTGCCGCCGGGGCTGCGGCGGCGGTCGACCGGGTTGCGGGTCGGCCCGAATGCCGATGTCTGCGTCGAGGCTCCCATCGCCAGCTCGTCCATATTGGCCCGACCGAGCAGGATTGCGCCCTGCTCCCGTAGGCGGCGCACGACGGGGGCGTCGGCCCGCGCTGGCACGCCCTCGTGGGCACGGGAGCCGCAAGTGGTGGCTTGACCGTGCACGTCGATGTTGTCCTTGACCACGAACGGCACACCGGCGAGCAGGCCGGCCGCAGACGGGTCGCGGCGCAGCTGGGTGTCGAGCTGGGCCGCCGACTCGAGAGCCTGCTCGGCGTCCAGGAGCACCAGCGCGTTGAGGCCTTCGTTGAGCTCGCCTACCCGAAGCAGGTGAGTGGCGACTACCTCCGTGGCGCTTACGTCGCCGGAGCGCACCATACGAGCGAGCGTGATGGCGCCGAGCGCCGTCAGCCGCTCGGTGCGGACGAGGTCAGGCCCGCCGTGTGCCATGGGTGCAGCGTGACAGCGATGTGTTGCGGGGCGGTAACGGGAAGGCCTCAGGCAGTCGCGAACCGCCCCAGGACCTGCTCGGCACGGATCCCGCCCAGATGCTCGCTAAAGATGCGCTGGTAGCCGAGCTCTTCGCGGCTGCGTGCCTGCGGGAGCCCCGTGATACGGATCTGCTCCCAGTCCTGGTCGGGGACGAGGCGCTCGCCCTGGCGGGCCATCACGTCGGCGGTGCCTGACCCGTCACCGAACTGCTCCTTGCGGCGCCACAGGATCTCGCTCGGCAGCCACCCCTCGAACGCTTCGCGCAGCAGCGCCTTCTCCTGGGCCTGCTCGTGGCCGTCGTCACCGAGGAGCTTCCACTCGATCGGGATGCGCTGGGCCAGCGCCAGCATGTCGCGGGAAAGGAACGGCACCCTGGCCTCCAGGCCGTGCGCCATGGTCACCCGGTCGCAGCGCTGCAAGTTCAGGTGGTGCAGTGCGTCGACCCCGTCGGCCAGCGCGGCCATCAGCGCCGTGACGTCGAGGGTGCGCAGGTGGTGGTAGCCGGCGAACAGCTCGTCGGCTCCCTCGCCCGTGAGCACGACCTTGAGGTGGCGCGCAGCGAGCTCGGACAGCAGGTAGTTGGGCACGGCGCTGCGCACCAGCGAGGGCTCGTAGCTCTCGGTGGCGCGGACCACCTCGGGCAGCGCCTCGACCACGTCGTCGTCGGTGTAGACCCGCTCGTGGTGCTCCAGGCCCAGGTATGCGGCGACGACCCGGGCAGCGGCGAGGTCGGCACTGCCCTGCGTCCCGGCCGCGAAGGAGCGCACCACCGTGCCGGGTGGGGCCAGGCGCGCGAGGATCGCGGCGATGATGCTGGAGTCCAGCCCGCCGGACAGGAACACCCCGACGGGCACGTCGGCCATCATCCGCTCGCGCACGCCGTCGATGAGGGTGTCGCGGATCGCGCGTCGGGCCTCGTCGCGGTCTTCGAACGCGGGGGCCGGTTCGGCGTCCAGGCCCATGGGGTCGGTGCGCAGGTCGACGAAGGGATGCAGCCCGGCCTGAGGGGTCCAGTGGTGACCGGGCGGGAACTCCTGCACGTGCGGGCGCAGGTCGAGGGGGAAGGCAGCCAGCTCCGAGGCAACCAGCACCCGATCGTCATACCGAGCCCAGTAGAGCGGCTTGACCCTCAGCGGGTCGCGCGCCAGGACGACGTCCCCGTCTCGACTGGCGGCGCAGAAGGCGTACATGCCACGCATGTCGTGTATGCCGTCGGTGCCGGAGTGGTCGATGACATGCAGCACGACCTCGGAGTCGGAGTCGGTGACGAACGGGCCGCCCAGGCGCTCGCGCAGCTCGGCGTGGTTGTAGATCTCACCGTTGGCCACGACCCAGCGGTCGCCGTGCGGACTGTGCAGCGGCTGCTCGCCACCGTCCAGGTCCACGATCGACAGGCGGGTGTGCCCGAGCCAGGTCTGCCCGACCTGCCGCGTGCCGGACCCGTCCGGGCCGCGGTGGTGCAGCCGCGAGAGCATGTCCTCACCGATGACGGCGCCCGCTCGCAGCCGGTCCTGGTCGGGTCGGAGGTCGTGCACGGCCGCGATCCCGCACATGGGAGCCACATCCTCAAGGGTTGGTGACCCCATCGTAGTGAAAGCCCATGTCAGACGCCGGATTTGGCGGCCTGCCATCGCCCGCACCGCAGACCATCGTCCTGTCGACAGGACATCGTGCTCTAGGGCGATGGTGTGTCGCTCACGCGCTGTTCTGTCTGTTGCCCGATGGCGAGTCGACGACAGCGCGTGTGTAGCGCACGAGCACAGGGTGGGGTGCGAAGGGCGAACGGCTGAGCTGGTCCGTCCGGCTCCAGTCGACCTTCTCGTAGAACCGACGTGCCTGGTGGTTCTCCGCGAACACCCGCAGCCAGGCGTGGGTCAGGCCCTCAGCCCGCAGCCGGTCCACGACCAGGTCGTGGGCGGCGGCGGCCACTCCGGTGCCCCACGTGTCCTTTGCCGTGCCGAAGTGGAGGAGTTCGTCATCTCTGGTGGCGGCGAAGCCGACGATGTGGCCGACGGGGTCCCCGACGACGTAAGCCCGCACGACCGGGTCCACGAGATGAGCCTTCCACCTGGCCAGGATCTGGTCAGTCGGGAAGGGGTGGGTCTGCTGATCGAAGATGTGCGCTAGAGCCTCGACGGCGCCCGCACGCTGGACCTCGACGAGGGCTTCGAGGTCGCCAGGGCCGGCCTCCCTGAGTGTCACCACCAGAACAGCATGACACCGGGCGCGGCGCGGATCCTGCAACCCCAGCTCTCGGACGTCGGGTGCGACGGTAGCGACCGTCGACGCTCACCCGGCCTCGGTGAACAGGCAGAACGGGTGGCCGGCCGGGTCGAGCAGCACCCGCACGGTGTCCTGGGGCTGGTGATCGGCCAGGCGCGCACCGCACTCCACAGCCCACCCGGTCGCCTCGTCAAGGTCCTCGACCCAGATGTCGAGGTGCTGGGTCGCCACCTGTGCACCCGACTGGGCGGGCCAGACCGGGGTCCGCCAGCATTCTTCAAACTCCACGTTGACGGTGAGCGACCCACCCTCGTGAGTCGCCCGGAGCTGTGCCCAGCCTGCATGTTCGGGCTCACCCGGACGGGCCGTCTCCTGGTCGTGCACCGTCGTGCCAAGGAGTTGTGCGTAGAAGGCGGCAAGAGCCCGCGGGTCAGGGGCTCCGATCGTGACCGAGGTGAGCCGGAGGCGGGGTGGATCAGGCATGGACTGCTCCTTCGACAAGCGGTCGACCCCAACACGACTGCGGACCCGTTGTCGGCCAGTTGCGGCCAACAGGGTGCGGTGCCCTCATAGCAGCCATTGATACCAGATGGCCGTCGCTCGATGGAGGTTGCTTCGGAATACGTCGGGCCAGCCGCTGTTGCCCGAGCGTCCCCCCCATCGACGCAGGAGAGATATGTCTGTCACCACCGCACTGTCCACCGCCGGCCCCGGCGCACCGCTGAAGGCCACCACCATCGAGCGCCGCGACCTGCGCGCCGACGACGTGGCCATCGACGTCGCGTATGCCGGCATCTGCCACAGCGACATCCACCAGGTCCGCGAGGAGTGGGGCAGCGCGATCTTCCCGATGGTCCCCGGCCACGAGATCGCCGGCACCGTCTCCGCGGTGGGCGAGGGCGTGACGGCATACCAGGTCGGCGACCGCGTCGGCGTGGGCTGCATGGTCGACTCGTGCGGTGAGTGCGAGTACTGCCGTGGTGGGCAGGAGCAGTTCTGCACCAAGGGTGCCGTGATGACCTACAACGGCGAGGCCTACGACGGCGAAAAGACGATGGGCGGCTACAGCCAGCAGATCGTGGTCAGTGAACGATTCGTGCTGAGCATCCCGGACGGCATCGAGCTCGACGTCGCCGCGCCGCTGTTGTGCGCAGGCATCACAACCTACAGCCCGCTCAAGCGCTGGGGAGCCGGCCCGGGCACCAAGGTTGCCGTCGTCGGCATGGGCGGTCTGGGTCACGTGGCGGTGAAGTTTGCCGTAGCACTCGGTGCTGAGGTGACCGTGCTCAGCCAGACCACCTCCAAGAAGGAGGACAGCCTGCGCTACGGGGCCGTCGAGCACCGGGCGACCTCGGACGAGTCGACCTTCACCGACCTGGCCTCAACGTTCGACGTGATCATCAACACGGTCAGCGCCAACCTGCCGCTCGACTCCTACCTGTCGACCCTCAAGCCCAACGGGGCCATGGTTAACCTCGGCGGGCCCAGCGACCCGTGCGAGTTCAACGCCTTCTCCCTGCTGGCCGGGGGCAAGGTGATGGCCGGCTCGATGATCGGCGGCATCGCGCAGACCCAGGAGATGCTCGAGGTCGCCGCGGAGCACGGCATCGGCGCCGAGATCGAGCTGATCAGCGCCGACCAGGCCGATGAGGCCTACAACCGGGTCGTGGACTCCGACGTGCGCTACCGGTTCGTCATCGACACCGCCACGATGCAGGCCTGACTGGACCGCACCGGCCCGCCGGCACCGATCGGGGTGACGGCGGGTCCGCGGCGCTCAGCCGTGCTTGGCCTCGGCTGCCTTCTTGATGCCCTCGGCAGTGCGCTTGATGCCGTCCTCGACGTCCTGGCTCTGAGCGCGTTCGCTGTTGATCCGCACGGTCAGCGTGCACGAGGAGTCGCCGGCGGGGTCGATGTCGAGCTGCCCCGAGTAGTTGTTCGGGCCCTTGGATCCCCAGGTGAGGGTCTGGCCCTGCTCCTCGACCGTGAACCACGCCTCGCCCTCGACCTCGCGGGCCGGCTGGTCGGAGGGGTCGATCTTGGCGGTGACCTGGACGGTGTCGTCGCCGGTCTGGTGCGCGGAGGTCATCTGCGGTAGGTACTCCGGCAGGTTCTCCACGTCGGACAGGTAGGTCCACAGGCGCTCGGCGGAGACATCGATGGTCACGGTGCTGGTGTGTGTGGTCATGGAACTAAACGTATGTCGAAGCAGTCGTCTGCGCACGGGGAGCGGCTGGATCTGGTCGATGCCGTCAACGTCGCCTCCGCTGCGCAGTTCCGGACCAACGTCGTGCCCACCCCGGACCATCGCGGCGACGTCCGAGCCGTCCGTCCGCTGACCGAGCACGCTGCCTTCCGAGTGCTGCCGGCTGACCGGTGACCTCGGCCGCTCAGCGAGGGGCAACGAGGGGCACACATGCGTCCCAGAGGTCGCTGACCAAGCGCGTGAACTCCTCGGGCCGCTCCACCTGCGGCAGGTGTCCCGTGTCGGGCAGCAGCACCGTGCGCGCGTGCGGGAAGACCTGTGCGGCGCTGGCGAGGTGTGACGAGGGCAGGACCTGGTCCTGATCGCCCCAGATCACCAGGGTGGGGACGGGGTATGCCGTCAGCCGCGTATGCAATGCCTCGCGCCAGCCCTGGTGCACCCCGCGGACCCCGCCGACAGCCAGCAGCGCCTCGCGGAACGCGTGGGCCCGGCCATGCACGGCGGCAAGCTCCAAAGCCCGGTCGACCCGCTCGTCGGTGGCCAGGGCCCCATCGGCATACAGTGTGCGCTCGACGGCTGCGGTGCGGGAGCGGGAGGAGTGGCTCAGTAGCCACGGGCCCAACACCGGGACGGCGATCATGCGCAGCGCTGCGGTCACCTCGGTGCCGAAGCCTGCGCTGTTGGCCAAGGTCATCGAGCGCACCCGATCGGGGTGTCGGGCGAGCAGGGTCATCGCCACCGCACCCCCGAGGGAGTTGCCGACCAGGTGCACCGGGCGGTGCTCGCCGACTGCGTCGAGGGTGGCCACAGCGGTGTCGGCCAGCACCTCCAGGCTCATCCCACCGGGAGCCGCGGGCGTGTGGCCGAACCCGGGCAGGTCCAGGCTGATCACGCGCTGACCTGTGAGCAGGTCGTGCTGCTCGGTCCAGTCCTCCAGGCTGCGGCCGATGCCGTGCAGCAACAGGACCGGATCGGCCGCCGCAGGACCGGTGATCCGCACCCGGACCCGGGTGCCGCCGGCATCGACGACGTGGAGGCCGGACAGCGCTGGACGCGTGGCTGCGGCTGTGGGGGCCTCGTGGTCGGTATTTCTCGACCGGGCAGCCACCCCTCGGCGACGATGACGGCTCTCGACCCGACGTTGAGCGGCAGCCAGCAGTGCCCCACCCGAGGTCGGCGCCACACGCTCGAGCAGGTCCAGGGCCACCGCCGTGCCTCCCACGAGCACCCGCGCCCGTCGCCGCTCGACGCCGCGCAGGATGGTGCGCGCGGCGTCGGCCGGGTCGATCCGCAGAAGCCGGTCGAACGCCTCCCGTCCCGCCTGCGCCTCCTGCTCGTCCAGGCCCGCGCCGGTGCGGGAGTCCTGCGCGATCCGGGTGCGCACCCCGCCGGGGTGCACGGTCGTGACCCCTACGCCGCGGTCGGCGAACTCGTGCCGCAGGGCCTCGCTGAACCCGCGAAGGCCGTACTTGCTGGTCGCGTAGGCGCTCTGCCCGGGTGGGGCGATCAGCCCGAACAGCGAGGAGACGTTGACAAGGTGACTGCCCGGCTGCGCGGTGAGCGCCGGCAGGAAGGCCCGGACCAGCGCGATCGGGGCGTGCAGGTTGATCTGCAGCAGCCAGTCGACGTCGTCGGCGCCCAGCTGGTCGAAGCGTCCGCCGAGGGCCACCCCCGCGTTATTGACCAGCAGGGTGACGCCGCCGTGCTCGGCCAGCACGGCGGTGGCCAGCCCCTCCACCTGCTCGCGGTCAGCCAGGTCCACCACGTGGGTGCTGACCCGCAGACCGGGGTGCTGGCGTCGTAGCTCGGATGCCAACGCCGTCAGCGGCTCGCCCCGTCGGTCGGTCAGGGCCAGGTGGCTGCCACGGCCGGCGAGCTGGCGGGCCAGCTGCTCCCCGATGCCACCCGCGGCGCCGGTGACCACGGCAGTGCCCTCGGAGAAGTGATACGGAGCCAGGCGGCCAGCGGTACGGGGCATCGGTGCTCCTGTCGGCGGGGTGAAGACCATGTCACGGCGCAGCCGCCCGTGCAGCAGCTCGGGGGCCTCGATCAGGTAGTTCTGGGCGTAGGTCCATGGCCGGCGGGGGCCCAGGGTCGGCAGCCGGTCCAGTGCGCGCAGCACGTAGCCGGCCTGCAGGTTCAGCAGCGGGCGCCGCTCGCCGGGTGGGGCAGCGGCCGGCGCGGCCACGGCATACCCGCGACGGTCCATCAGGTCCAGCAGCCGGCACAGGTAGCGCGCGACCAGGTCGGCCCGCAGCGTCCAGGACGAGTTGACGTAACCGACGGTGAAGATCAGGTTGGGCACCCGCTCCAGCATCAGCCCGCGGTAGGCGACCCGGTCCGCGGGGTCGACCGGCTCCCCGTCGACGACCAGCGCGATGCCGCCCAGCATCTGCAGCCGCAGACCGGTCGCAGACACGATGACGTCGGCGGGCAGCACTTCGCCGGAGCTGCGCCACACCCCTACGGGCACCAGCCGGTCCAGGGTGTCGGTGACCACCTCGGCGCGACCGTCGGCGACGGCCCGGGTCAGGTCGCCGTCGGAGATCCGGCATACCCGCTGGTCCCAGGGTGGGTATGTCGGGGTGAAGTGGGCATCGAGGTAGTCCTCGTCGGGCAGGTCGCGGCGCAGACTCGCCCGCAGCATGGCGGCGAACCGTTCGGGCCGGCGGCGAGCAAGGGCGTAGGTGGCTTGGCTGAGCACGATGTTGACCGCGCGGGTGGCCCGGTATGCCGTCGCCTCGGGAAGCCGTCGGTGCAGCCGCTCGGCAACGAGGTCACGGTTGGGCAATGACGCCACCCAGGTCGGAGTGCGCTGCAGCATGGTGACATGCGCGGCGGTCCGGGCCAGGGCCGGGACCAGCGTCATGGCGGTCGAGCCGGAGCCGATGACGACGACCCGGCGCCCGGTCACGTCTAGATCCTGCGGCCAGTGCTGGGGGTGCACGAAGTCGCCGTCGAAGTCCTCGCGGCCCGGGTAGTCCGGCAGGTAGCCCGCGTCGTAGTCGTAGTAACCGGCCGCGACCTGAAGGAACGCGCAGGTCAGCGTCTGCGGGCCGGTAGGGCCCTGCGCAGTCACGGCCCAGCGCTGCTCGAGGGACGACCAGCCGGCCTTGGTCACGGTGGTGTCGAAGCGGATGCGCTCGGTGATCCCGGCCTCGCGGGCGGTCGACTCGACATACGCCTTGATCGCCGGTCCGTCGGCCAGCGCCTGAAGACCGTGCCAGGGACGGAACGGGAAGGCGAAGGTCGCGATGTCGGAGTCGGAGCGGATGCCGGGGTAGCGGAACAGATCCCAGGTGCCACCCATCGCCGAGCGGGCTTCCAGGACCAGGTATGTCGTGTGCGGGCGGCGCTCCTGCAGCCGCCAGGCGGTGTCGATCCCGGAGATGCCGGCGCCGACGACGATCACGTCGACGTCGACCTCGGGGCGGGGCGGCGGGCGCATCCGCCCAAGGTAACGAGGCGCTGCCTTGCCGCGTGCGCCAGGGTCGAAGCACGGGCAATACCCTCGGCTGTGACGCACCTGCTCATCGACACCTCCATCTTGATCAACTGGTTCCACCACGACGGCGAAGGGGAGGGTGATGCAGCGCTGGCCATTCGCGCGGCTCATGTGAAGGCTGGTTTTTGCCAAGTCACCGGCGCACATTGCGACCCGACTACGCCTGCCGGCCGGATAGAGCCGCGGGGTAGTCTGCGAAGGACTTCGAGTGGCACCGCCGTCGGACCCTGCCGAGGAAGATGACCATGGCCTTCTGCCGTCCCCTGCTGGCTCCGGTGTGAGCACCGTGCCCATCGTCATGGCCGGCGAAGCAGGAGTCCCGGGTTACCTCACCCTCTCGGCAGCGCTGGTGGTCGCCGCCGCGGTCTTCGGCTACCTCAGCGTCCGGGCCAAGGTTGTCCCCATCGTCGGCTTCCTGCTGGCCGGCGTGCTGATCGGTCCCGCCCAACTGGGACTGGTCTCCGAGGTGGAGGCCGTCGATGCTGCCGCGGAGATCGGCGTCATCCTGCTGCTGTTCACCATCGGCATCGAGTTCTCGCTGCAGCGGCTGGCCAGGGTGTGGCGCTGGATCATCATCGGTGGGGGCCTGCAGGTGCTCCTCGCGACCTTCGCAGGGACAGCCCTGACCCTGCTGGTCGGCGGTGACGTGCGGGTCGGCATCTTCACGGGATTCCTCATCGCCCTGTCCTCGACCGCGATCGTGCTCAAGATCACCGCTGACGCCGGCGAGTCGACCACAGTGCGCGGTCGGCTGGCCCTGGCCGTCCTGATCTTCCAGGACCTGGCGGTCGTTGCCATGGTGCTGCTCGTCCCGTCCCTGGGGCCTGACGGGTCCGGGGGCGCCGGCGAGCTGGCTCGGGCGCTGGGCATCGCTTTGCTGGTGATCGCGGGCGTCCTGGTTGTGGCCCGCCGTCTGATGCCACCGGTGCTGGAGCGGATCGCCGCCCTGTGCTCACCCGAGGTCTTCCTGCTGGCGGTGATCGCGATCTGCCTCGGCACGGCATACCTCACCGCCCTTGCCGGGGTGAGCGTGTCGCTGGGTGCGTTCCTGGCCGGGCTCGTGGTCAGCGAGAGCCGGCAGAGCACCCAGGCCTTCGCCGAGGTGCTGCCGCTGCAGATCATCTTCTCTGCCATCTTCTTCCTCTCGGTGGGGATGCTGCTCGACGTGGGCTACCTGCTCGACAACATCGTCCTCGTGCTCGGCGCCGCCGTCCTGGTGCTGCTCGTCAAGACCGTCACCACGACCTTGGCGCTGCTGGCGCTGCGGGTGGGCTGGCGACCCGCCCTGGCCAGTGGACTGCTGTTGGGGCAGGTGGGGGAGTTCTCCTTCGTGCTGGTCACTGCGGGCGCTGCCGTCGGGCTGAGCCCGGCCGGCCTCGGTGAGCGCGGAGCGCAGACCTTTGTGGCCATCACCGTCGTGCTGATGATGGCCACCCCCCTCCTGGCCGTGGTCGGGCGCCGGCTCACGGCGCGGACAGACCAGGCTTCAAGCACCGACAACACCGCCGAGGAAGGCGGCGCGCTGCGCGACGACCACGTCGTCATCCTCGGCTGGGGTCCGGCCTCCGTCCGGCTGGGCCGCGACCTGCGCGCCCGGGGGCTCGACGTGGCCATGACCACGCTGAACCCCCAGGGCGCCCACGAGGCCGAGCGGGCCGGGCTGGACGTGCTCCGCGGTGACGCGCTGCACCAGCAGATCCTTCGCGAGGCCGGAGTCGCGAGGGCGCGCGCCATCGTGGTGGCCGAGGACGAGGCTGATGCCGCAGCCAGCGCGGTGACCAGCGCGCGGGCCCTGACCAGCGCGCCGATCTTTGTTAGGCCGCTGGCCGGGCTCGACATTGAGGCGCTGGCCGACGCCGGTGCCAGCCACGTCATCGACCCCGACGCCATCACCCACCGCCGACTGCTGTCCTCGATCCTGGAGCGCCTCGAGCTGACCGCCGCGGGCACCCGACAGACCGGTGGGGTCGACACCACTCGGTTGTATGACGTCAGCTGGCCGAGCCACGCCGGTTGCCCTCACGGGTCGTCCAGTGTGCCGGTGCTACCGCATACCTCCGGATGTGCCGAGTGTAAGCGGGACGGTCAGACGTGGGTGCACCTGCGGATTTGCCTGGCCTGTGGGCACGTCGGGTGCTGCGACTCCTCGCCGAACCGGCATGCGCGGGCGCACTACGGCGACAGCGATCACCCGTTGATGATCTCGGGCGAGGACGGGGAGTCATGGAGCTACTGCTTCGTCGACGACCTCACCGTCCAGGCCTGAGCGCAAACGCCTACAGGGCGTGCGCCAGGCCCGGAGGGTGACGTCATGGGCGAGATCGGCATGCTCGCGGGCCAGCGCACCTCCTTGGCCGGGGTGGTCACCGAGCCCGGTGTCGTGATCCGGGTGCCCACGGCGCACGTTGTCGCCATCCTGTCCCATATCTTCAGACAACGACGCTGGAACAGCTCAGGCGCTCCTGTCGAGGTGAAGACGCTTGCGCAAGACGCTTGGGGCACGCGTTCGCCTTAATGCTCGGGCCCTGTATCGCGCCCCGTGCGAACAGGGTCTCGGGACTCAGGATCGGTGTCGCGGCTGATCGGTCGGCGGCGCTACACCGGGCGAACACGGTCGAGGATGCCTGACATGCTCATGCCCGGAACTAGCGCTTGCCACTGACACGCGAAGCCTCGAGGGCCTTCTGTCAGTCGGTCTGCGAAGCGGCGGGTGTGGTGATTATCTCGATGTCCTCAGTGGCGGGCAGGGCGTCTCGAAGGGCGTGGGTTGCTGCGGTGGTGAGGTGCTCGGCGTCGGCGATGGTGGTCTGCGGGTCGATGCCGACGCGGGCTTGGACGGTAAGTCGGTGGCCGGACCAGCGCAAGCGGATCCGGTAGACGTTGCCGATGCCGTCGACGTGCTCGAGGGCGTGTCGGGCGCTGCTGGTGAGCAACGGGTCGACGCCGTCGAGAAGGCGGCGACCGACATCGCGGGCGGTGCCCCACAGCAGAACGAGGATCGCGGCAGTGATCAGCAGGCCAATCAGGGGGTCGGCCAGTGGGTAGCCGGCCCACACGCCGACGACGCCGAGGACGACCGCGAGTGAGGTGAAGCCGTCGGTGCGTGCGTGCACGCCATCGGCGACGAGCGCGGCGGACCCAATGCGCCTACCAACTCGGATGCGGTACATCGCGACGGCTTCGTTGCCGGCGAACCCAACCACTCCGGCGGCCAGGACCCAACCGAGGTTGTCCAAGGGCTGAGGGTCGGCGAGGCGGCGTACGGACTCCACGCCGGCCAGGACGGCCGACAGGGCGATCATCGCGACAATGAACAGGCCGGCCAGGTCTTCGGCGCGGCCGTACCCGTAGGTGTACCGGTCGGTGGCGGCGCGGCGACCGAGGATGAACGCGATCCACAAGGGGACGGCGGTCAGGGCGTCGGAGAAGTTGTGGATGGTGTCAGCCAGCAGCGCCACCGAGCCGCTGATCGACACCACGGCCAGTTGTGCACCGGCGGTGAGCGCCAGCAGGATCAAGCTGACCTTGACCGCTCGGATTCCTTGGCTGCTTGCTTCGAGCGCGTCGTCGATCGCGTCTGCCGAGTCGTGGGTGTGCGGCACGAACACTTCGCGCAACCATCCCTTGAGACCTCTGGGGTGTGCGTGGCCGTGGGTTCCGTGGTCGGGTGTGGGAGTCATCTGGTCCTTGGTGCGGGATGGTCCGGGAGTTCCAGTCACTTCCGTGCGCCTTCCTGGGGCATGGGGTGGCCCCCGTGGTGGGCGGGTTGGTCGTCAACGGCGTGCTGCGCCTGGAGCACGGCCTGGGTGACCAGGGTGCGGGCGTGTTCGTCGGTCAGGGAGTAAAAGACCCGGTTCCCGTCGTGACGTGACCGTACGAGGCGGCCCCAACGCAGCTTGGCTAAGTGCTGGGACACCGCTGTCGGCGACTTCCCCACAGTCTCGGCCAGCACGCCGACCGAGAGCTCAGCGTCGCGCAGCGCGAGGATGATGCGCACCCGGGTTGCGTCGGCGAGCAGGGAGAACACCTCAGTGGCGAGGTCCACATACTGACTGTCGATCCCGAAGGTGCACTGTTGCGTATCTTCGTGCATGCGCAGATAGTAACGCGCTAATGAGTTTGAGCGAAACATCTGGAACAGCGACACGAAATCTGGGTTCCTACATCGGCGGCGTTTGCTGACGTCGTGCGGCCCCCGGGAACATAAGGCGCCGAGAGCCAGTTGAGCGTAGTGAACTCAACTTCAGTGAGTCTCGGTTTGACAACGACCGGGGGTATGCCGCACGTTGAGTCTCAACGCAGCACCACGAGGCGGGCACCGCGAGGACCCGGCCACACGACATACAGGAGTGATCCACACATGGGACGTGCAGTAGGCATCGACCTGGGCACCACCAACTCCGCCGTTGCCGTCCTGGAGGGCGGCGAGCCGGAGATCATCGCAAACGCTGAGGGTGGGCGCACCACACCGTCCGTCGTCAGCTTCGCCAAGAACGGTGAGGTGCTGGTGGGCGAGATCGCCAAGCGCCAGGCCGTCACCAACGTCGACCGCACGATCCGCTCGGTCAAGCGCCAGATCGGCACCGACTGGAGCACCGAGGTCGACGACAAGAAGTACACCGCTCAGGAGATCAGTGCGCGCATCCTGATGAAGCTCAAGCGCGACGCCGAGTCCTACCTGGGCGAGGACGTCACCGACGCGGTCGTCACGGTCCCGGCTTACTTCGACGACGCCGAGCGGCAGGCCACCAAGGAGGCCGGGGAGATCGCGGGTCTCAACGTGCTGCGCATCGTCAACGAGCCGACGGCGGCTGCCCTGGCCTACGGCCTGGACAAGGGCAAGGAGGACGAGCAGATCCTCGTCTTCGACCTCGGTGGCGGCACTTTCGATGTGTCCTTGCTCGAGGTGGGCAAGGACGCCGACGACGGCTTCGCGACCATCCAGGTCCGCGCGACCCATGGTGACAACAAGCTCGGTGGCGACGACTGGGACGAGCGCGTCGTCAAGCACCTGCTGACCACGGTCAAGAACCAGACCGGCGCCGACCTGTCCAAGGACAAGATCGCCATGCAGCGGCTGCGTGATGCGGCTGAGCAGGCCAAGAAGGAGCTGTCCAGCTCGATGAGCACGGGCATCAACCTGCAGTACCTGTCGATGGGCGACAACGGCCCGATCCACCTGGATGAGACGCTGTCGCGCGCGCAGTTCGAGCAGATGACCTCCGACCTGCTCGACCGCACCAAGGCGCCGTTCGACCAGGTCATCAAGGATGCCGGCATCAAGCTGGCCGAGATCGACCACATCGTGCTCGTGGGTGGATCCACTCGTATGCCGGCCGTCGCCGAGCTGGTCAAGAAGATGACCGGCAAGGAGCCCAACAAGGGTGTCAACCCCGACGAGGTCGTCGCTGTCGGCGCCGCCCTGCAGGCCGGGGTCCTCAAGGGCGACCGCAAGGACGTGCTGCTGATCGACGTGACCCCGCTGAGCCTGGGCATCGAGACCCAGGGCGGGATCATGACCAAGCTGATCGAGCGCAACACGGCCATCCCGACCAAGCGCTCCGAGGTGTTCACCACGGCCAGCGACAACCAGCCGTCGGTGGGCATCCAGGTGTTCCAGGGTGAGCGCGAGATCGCGCAGCACAACAAGCCGTTGGGCAACTTCGAGCTGACCGGCATCGCGCCGGCGCCGCGCGGGGTTCCGCAGATCGAGGTCACCTTCGACATCGACGCCAACGGCATCGTGCATGTCTCCGCCAAGGATCGCGGCACCGGCAAGGAGCAGTCGATGACGATCTCCGGCGGCTCGGCGCTGCCCAAGGACGAGATCGAGCGGATGGTCAAGGACGCCGAGGCGCACGCCGAGGAGGACAAGGTCCGCCGCGAGGAGACCGAGACCCGCAACACGGCCGAGCAGCTCGTCTACTCGACCGAGAAGTTCCTGGCCGACTCCGGCGAGCAGGTCCCGGCCGAGTCGCGCGAGCCGGTCGATGCGGCGCTGGTCGACCTCAAGGAGGCGCTGAAGCCGGAGTCCGAGACCTCGGTGGACGACATCAAAACCAAGATGGAGACCCTGTCGACGCAGAGCCAGAAGATGGGCACCGCGATGTATGCCGCGCAGGCGGAGTCCGAGGGTGCCGGCACGACCGGTGGGCCCGAGGCGCAGGCCGGCGACGCGGGTGCCAGCGGTGACGACGACGACGTCGTCGACGCCGAGGTCGTGGACGACGAGGACGAGCAGAAGGACTCCGCGTGACGCCCGAGAAGGAGCCCGACGCCACCGGCGGGGCCGACCCTCAGCACGAGGGCGGCCCCACTGGGCCGGTGATCCGGGACAAGCGCAAGGTCGACCCGGTGACCGGTCAGGTGCGAGAGGCAAAGGCCCAGGAGCAGGCCGGAGGGCAGACGGATGCCGAGGCCGAGCCGGCGGACACGGCATACGAGGACGAGCTGCTGGGTGACCAGCCGCACCCGGACACCGCCGTCGCTGCCCAGCGACTCGAGGACCTGAGGCGGCTGCAGGCCGAGTTCGTCAACTACCGTCGACGCGTGGACCGGGACCGGGCCCGCGACAAGGAGGTTGCGGTCGGCGGCGTGGTCGAGGCTCTACTGCCAGTGCTCGACGACATCCACTCGGCCCGAGAGCACGGTGACCTGACTGAGGGGCCGTTCGCGGCGATCGCCGAAAAGCTGCAGGGCACCCTGGGCCGGTTCGGGGTCGAGCAGTTCGGCGAGGCTGGCGAGGCATTCGACCCGGCGTTGCACGAGGCCCTGATGCACGTGCCGGAGGCCGACCTGCCTGAAGGCGCGAGTGAGACCACGATCGTGCAGGTGATGCAGCCAGGGTTCAAGGTGGGCGAGCGGGTGGTCCGGGCAGCCCGGGTGGCCGTCGCGGACCCCGCCTAACCTTTTG
>JAABUN010003342.1_pt1 | contig 25122 bp, 19 predicted proteins | sample 5559311 | NCBI WGS metagenome assembly JAABUN01 (sample SAMN10711877, study PRJNA513370) | rock metagenome | isolation source: Antarctica rocks | place: Antarctica: Victoria Land, Siegfried Peak sud
GTTTGCCGTTGCGCGTTTGCCCATTGCGAACCACATCTGCGCTTTGGCAATGAGTGCAACTCACCTGTGTCGTGACTTCAACCATAAAAAGAGATTACTATATCTCTCCCCACTCAACCACTACCAAGCTGCCATGAGTAGCCTTCTTTAAAGGTATACCAACGGTGAACGGCGCTTGTTTTACAATCATCAAAAGTAACAAGCGTCTTGAGCGATTTGTCTTCTGGTGTATAATGAACTACTAATGTATCTTCAAATATATGATAAAGATCGTGAAGTAACTGGTGTTCTTTAGAGTGTGTCTCACCTGGGCCAGAGACTCGAGTTTTAGGCTTTTTGGCAGGCGATTCCAAACTGATATCCAATTCACCATCATCCATGTCAAGATTTAGCTGACGTTCGGCGCCGTAAGTGAGAATTTCAGAAGACAATTCTAAGTCCTTGTTATTTGAAATTTGGTGAGGCATTGGATTTTATTTAACTGTCAATTGGCAAAAAGGAACGTGCATGATTTTTAGTAGAATGTTCCTTGTTTTATCCTCCGAAAATAACAACTACTAAAGATGTTCGCGAGGCCAATTCTCTGGTTTCTCTAAGTTTACAATAGCTTTGAAGTCAAGAAAATCAGCTTTCTTGTAGAAGTGGAGGGTGGGGGAGTGATTGGCCGCGCGTTTGCCTTTGTTCCTATTCATGCCCTCGAAGAAAATCGAACACACGCCCGATGGCCATTACGTCATCATTGATGGGCGCAAGTGGCGCGCGACTAATCCGAATCTGCCCGAAGATGTGCGTCAGAAATGGGTGGACGAACTGATGAGTGCGCGTCGCGCCGTCGGTGCCGCCACAAAAGCGGACGATAAAGAGGCCGAAGACGCAGCGCGCGACCACGTGCAAACCGCCAAAGAAGCGTTGGGCGAACGCGGCCCGAAATGGTGGGAAGAAGACGAAAAAGATGAAGACCAAAAGTGACAAATACGTGGGCAGTTGAGGCACGCCGCCAGATTTTAAGCGTCTTAACCTTGCAGAAATCCGCCGGAGATAGTAAGATTGTTTGAGCGCCTTTCGCGACGGAGCCATTCGCAACGGGAAATCGCGCGCAATCACTATGTTGAATTGGGTCGTTAGCTCAGTTGGTAGAGCAGGGGACTCTTAATCCCAAGGTCGTAGGTTCGATCCCTACACGGCCTACTCATTTCACGCCCGTCGCGCACCGCGACGGTCACGACGCGAGACTTCTGCTTTCAGAAGTCTCGCGTTTTTGTTTTTCAGTTCAGTTTTTAGCAGGATTGGGAAAGATAAAATTGCTTCAAACCCTTTTTATCCTTCATCCTTATATCCTTCAGCCTTTCCCCATGTCCAATCATCCCAAAAAAGAAACCATCATCCGCAACGAGAGCGGTTTAATCTCGACCCAAACACCGCCCGAACGCGCCCTCCTGGGCGAACTCGTGTTGAGCGAACGTCCCGTCAAGCCGGAACTCGGCAACGCAATCGAAGAAGAGACCGCGCCCGACAGTCTCGAAGAATTGGCCGGTCTCGCCGAGGCCGCCGGCGTCAGCGTCATCGGCGAGGTCTCGCAGAAACGCGCGCAGCCCGACAGCGCCACGCTGTTTGGTTCGGGCAAAGTGGACGAAATCAAACAATTGGTTGACGAGGAGAACATCGAAGTTTTCATCGTTGACCGTGACCTGAGTCCGGCACAGGGCCGCAACCTCGAAAAGAAGTTGGAGTGTCGCGTGATTGATCGCACGGAATTGATACTCGATATTTTCGCGCGCCGTGCGCAGAGCAAACAGGCCAAATTGCAGGTCGAGCTGGCGCAGTTGCGTTATCAACTGCCGCGACTCAAGCGAATGTGGAGCCATTTGGAGCGTCAGGGCGGCAATATCGGCATGCGCGGGCCGGGCGAAACGCAGCTCGAAACCGATAAATCGCTGGCGCGCGAGCGTATCGCTCTGCTCGAAAAGCAATTGGGCACCATTCGCAGGCAGAAGGACATCGAACAGGCCGGACGCAGCGAATTCGATTTGGGCGCCTTGGTCGGCTATACCAACGTCGGCAAAAGCGCGCTGTTGAACGCCTTATCGCGTCCGACGGGCGATGGCGTTTTGGAGGCCAATATGCTGTTCGCCACGCTGGGCGCCACCACGCGCAAAGTCGAGTTGGGCGGCGGGCGCACGGTTTTGATGTCCGACACCGTTGGGCTGGTAAGGCGTCTGCCGCATAATCTGGTCGAGAGCTTTCATTCGACTTTGGCCGAAGTAAAAAACGCCGATTTTTTGTTGTGGGCTGTCAACGCCGCCGACGCCGAAATGGAGGACAAGCTGCGCGCCGTGCGCGAAGTATTGGACGAACTCGAAGTGTTGGACACGCCGCACTTATTGGTTTTGAATCAGTGCGATTTGCTGGACGACGAGCGCCGTGCCGAACTACGGCATCGTTATCCCGACGCGGTGTTTACTTCGGCTTTGACGGGCGAAGGTTTGGGCGATTTGAAAGAAGCAATTTTCCGGTTGCTCGACGAACAGGCCGAAACCATCTCGCTGGAATTGCCCGCCGCCGACGAAGTGAGCGGCAAAGTGTTGTCGCAAATCGCGCAGCACGGGCGCATTACAAATCAGGATTGGGCCAACGAAGGCGACGGCACCAATCCGGTTTTGTGCGTGCGCGCGCGGCTGGCGCGACGCTGGTGGGAATTGGCGGGCGTCGAACCGTTTCTGGAGAAGGTGGCGAGTTAAATGGCCAATTGGTAAATAGGCTATTCGGAAAGCGCTTGGGTTTTTCCCTCACCCGCCCTCGCGGGACTCGGCCACCCTCTCCCGAAGGGAGAAGGTTGTTCGCGTCTCTCAAAATTAAGAGCTTTCTTCAAAATTGTGCCATCCGATAACCTTCTCCCTTCGGGAGAGGGTGGCCGAGTCCCGCGAGGGCGGGTGAGGGAAAAACCCAAACGCTTTCTGGAACGCGACAATTTCAACAAACACAAAAAACGCCCCGCTTTTTTTCAAGCGGGGCGTTTTCGTTTAACCATACCAACCTATCGTTTCGGCACGATCACGCGCGTTTTTTCCGTGCCGCGCACGACCATCACGTCGCGCGTCTGCGGTGCGGGCGGGCCGCTCGGCGCGGTCATGCCGCCGCCGTCCGATGATGGGGCGCTCGCCTGAATCGGCATCGGCATCGGCGGGGCCGCAGGCACGTTCTGGCTCACCGTCACGTCGGGCAGATCGGGAATCGGAAACGCCGGGCCGCTTCTGCCGCCACCGCTACCGCCCTGGTTTCTGGTCGTGCCCGCTCCCCCGTTTGCGTTGGGGTTTTTGATGGTGATGGTGCGCGAAGGATATTCGCGCACTTCGGGGGCGCGTTCGCTGTCGCCGTCAAGCGGGTTGCGCACCACGACATGAAGAATTCCGCTATCATTGGCGGCGACCAAACGCGACGCGGTTTCGAGTGGCGCCGCCAGAATCACGCGGATGTTGCCTTCGGGTTTGTCGCTGGCAGCCGCGCCCGCGTTGGGGCTGGCGTTGTTGGCGGGTGGCGGCGCGCCATCGGCGGGCGCGGGCGGCGGGGGGGGCGCGGCGCCATCGGCGGGCGCGGGCGGAGCGGGCGGCGCGGCGCCAGCGGGCGGAGGAGTGGGCGTGGGAAGCGGTGCGGTCAGCGATTCTTCGACGGCCAACACCAGCAGGTTGGTGCCGACGGTGTGACCGGCGGTGAACTCTTTGGTGCCGATGACGAACTGATTGGGCGCTTTGTCAATTGTCAGCTTCTGCGTCACCAAAACATCAACGCGGTCGCCGATATCCACCAGTCCGGCGGCGGTCTGCCTGGGGTCAACATAAATGGCGACCGCGCGGAAACCGCTGGGAATGGTGAAGTTCGCCGGAATCACCCGATCCAACGGCGCAATCAGCGCATCTTCGGTGACGGTGTCGCCCGAACGAATCGTTTTGCGAGTGAGCATGCCGCGCACGTCGTCAAGACTGGTAATGGCGCCCAAAGGCTTGGGGCCGGAAAACGCGGTGCGCCGCAGCATATCTGACGTGATCGTCGTGCGCGGCGGGATGTCGCGATTGGCGATGTAACGCATTTCGGGCACCGGTGTCGGCGTGGGCGCCAGAGCGACCAGAGTGCCCGGCGCGCCATCGCCAGAGGCGGCGGACTTTTGGCCGGAGCCGCGCGTCAGCAACAACGCGGTGCCGCCGACGGCGATGATGCCCAGCACAAGGGCAATCAACAGAATAGGAGGTTTTTTTTGCATGACGGTTTAGAAGGAACAAGAAACAGAGAACAGGGAGCAAGGATGTTGGGTGAAGTGAAAGTTGGTAGTGCGCTTTAAAGCTCTGCGCGCGAACCTTGTTCCCTGTCCCCTGCTCCTTGTTCCAACGAATTTACAGCGCACCGATGCCGCCGCCGCCAGTCGCGACGGTGCCGCCGACGTTAAGTTGCGGAATACCTGGGTTGCCTAATACGGTGCCGGCGTTGGTGGTGTTGCCGACGGCGGTCACGCCAGCGAAGGCGGTTTCGCCGGGGGCGAGCGGGTTGGGCAGAACGCGTGGAGTCACGAAAATGACCAGTTCGGTTTGCAAATCTTGAAAACGCTTGGATTGGAACAGCTTGCCCAGAATCGGGATGTCGCCCAGAATCGGCACTTTGGTGATGAGCTTGCGATTCTCGCGCTGGATCAGGCCGCCCAGCGCGATGGTGCCGCCGCGAGCGACGGTGACTTCGGAAACCGTGGCGCGCCGCGTGAAACCAGGGATAATGCCCGCGCCCGCGATTGGCTGGAAGCCGATGGTCAGGTCGGGCTGCGAAACCTCGGTGCGCAAACGCAGCGTCACGTTGCCGTCGGTCGAAGCATTGGGCACAACATCCACCAACACGCCGAAATCCTTGAACTGAATGCCGGTGACCGTTCCCGTCGCCGTCTGCGTGATGCTCACGGGAACCGGCACCTGCCCGCCGACCTGAAAGGTCGCGGTGCGGCCCGATAATACCGTGGTGCGCGGGTTGGAAAGCAGTCGCACATTGTTGTTGCGAATCTCGGCGCGCAGAGCCGCCTGAAACGCCGTCTGCTGGCGGAAAGTGCGCACCAACTGACCCGTTTCTAATACGATGGGCGAGGTTCCGCCGTTGGGGTTGCTCGGGTCGGTCGGCGCCGAGCCCGCCTGCGTCACGAAAGGAGGCAACGAACCGGGCAAGTCCACGTTGTTAGAACGCTGGCCGATCACAAAACCGGTTGGGCTGGCATCCTGAAGCGATGGGAACTGGAAGCCCAGATTCTTGAGGTCGTTGTTGCTGATTTCGACGATGGAAATATCGATGTCCACCAGAATCGGGTTGGGCGTTTGCAGCATGTTATCCACCTGGGGCGCGAACGAACGCGCAATCTGTTCGGCGATAACGGCGTCGTTGGTGTTTTGCACGATGCCCTGCAAAATCAGCCGGTTGGCCGATCCCGAAACGCGCACGCCCGGCAGGTTAATCGCCTGGGCGACCGACGAAGCCAACAGTTGCGTCGCGTTGGGCGCGGGCAAAATCTGCAAGCGGTTAGAAATCGCCATTCCCGTCCGAGCGGCCTCGGCGATGATGCGTTGGGCGTCGCTCTCCGATTGGACGTTGCCTTCCAAAATCAACTGTCCGGCGACTTCGCGCAAAACCAGGGGCGAAACGATCTGAATCTGGCCGACACCGGCGAGCGGCGCGACGGTTCCGTCGGCCTGCGCGTTGAGCGAGCGGCGCACATCGTCCACGGAAATCGGCGGCGTCTTGAGCAGGTTCAACACTTTGGGCGACATCGTTTCGGCGATGGTCTGCGCGTCGGCGGCCTGCACCGCCGATTCGACCTGGCCGCTCAGAATTACCGTCTGGCCCGCCATGCGCACCACGACGCCGGGCAATCCGATCAAATCGGAAATCTGCGCGGCGGTCGCGCTGCCCGAATCCATCCCCATCGGGTCGGGGCGCACCGTCAGCTGGTTGACGACTTTGCTCGCGTAAATTCCGGCGATCTCGGCGGCGCGCTTGGACTCGTCTTCGCTGGCGACTTCGCCATCCAAAACGATAGCGTCCTTCACCGTGCGCACGCTGACGCCCGGCATTCCGATGGCCTCGGCCACGTCAACGGGCCGCTCGCCCGGCGCCGCCGTGACGCGAACCGTATATTGGCGAATCTTCTGGCCGTCCACGATGACCAGGCTGGTGACGCCCGGCCCTTTGCCATTGAGCAAAACCGAGCGCGAGTTGACGATGGCGACATCGGCGATGGCGGGGTCGGCGACGGCGACGGTCTGCAAATCGGTCGTGGTTAGCAGCACCACGAACGTCGAAACCGCGACCTCGATCTGATTGGGCAAGCGGTCAGAACTGGTGACGGGCTTGCCAGGATTGCTCACTGGCGGCGCCTGGGGATTTTGCGCCAGACGCGTTTTGGACGGAATCGGCGGATTGCCTTTGGGCGGAGACGGCAACGTCGGCAAACCGGTTTTTTCGAGTTTGTCCACGCGCACCGCCGCCGAACGCATCCACGTTGGGAGCGGCGCCGAAAGCGGCGGCAAAGTCAGGCCGGGCACATCAATGATTTTCTTCATGCCGCCGACGGCGGCCTGCGCGTTAGCGGCAGTTGGCGGCCCGGCGGGCGCCGACATTTCGATGATTTTGCCGCCGCCTATCAGGGAAGTCTGTGGCTGTGTCGCGACCAGAACGCGCTTTTCGGCTGGGACGCCGGGCGGGCTGATCTTTATCGGCAATGGAGGCACGGTGCGCCGAACGACGCTGGGTGCGGCGGGCATCAGGCTGGCGCGTGGCGGCGTGGTTTTGCTGGCTTCGGCGGCGCGGGCGTGGCGGACGCCGACGGGCGCGGTCACCAAAAGTCCGGCGACCAGAAAACCGATGGACCACAACGGCATCTTGCGCGGAGATGGCACTCGTCCGGCACGAGTCGCGGCGGGGCGAGGGGAATGAGCGTTCATAACGGATTGAAATGGGGCGCCGCAAAGCGCGAAAGAGGGGGCAGAGGAAGATTCTGCCAACGAAGTGTTGTGCTCCATAAGGTTATTTTCGGGGACAACTGCGGCTCGTCCGCCATAGTGAACTGCGGAACGCCTTGCGGACACTGCGCCGCTTTTGGAAATCGTGTTCTCCATCGTTTAACCCTACCGCACTAAAACAGCCACTTGCCTAACTTTGGCGCCCAAACTTGGTGCGACGGGAATTTAAATTTCCAGTGCTAAAGCGGAGTTGCCTTTGGGTTATGCCACGTTTGCGGCGAGTTTGAGTCGACGCGGCGCACAAAAAAGCGCGACACAGCGTTGTGTCGCGCTTTTGGTTGGGGTTTGTGGCGAGCGTTTGGTCGAAACGAACCTAACACCCATTATCAACCGAACAGCGTAAACCGGCGTTTGGGTTTGGCGTTTTCCGCCTCGGCCGGCAACCGAAACAGAACCTGCGCCAACTGTTTCACCGTCGTGGTGAGTTCGCTGGTCGGTTGCGTCACCACAAAGGGCGAGCCCATGTTGATCGACTGCGAGGCGACCTGTGGTTCGTTGGGCAGCACTGCCGCGATTTTATACTGGTCATCGAGGGCGCTTTCGTAATCTTCGCGCGAGATCATGTCGGTTGGGTCGCTGCGATTGATGATGACGCGCACGCGCGGCGACAACTCTTCGGGAATCAAGTCCAGAAAGGTTTTGGTCGCGCGCAGGGCCAGCAAATCCGACGACGACGAGATCACCAAAATCACGTCTAACATCGGGAACATTTGCGCTGCTTCGTCGGGCGTGAGCAGACCGAAATCAATGAACGTTACCGACTGCGCGCGGCGGCAGGTGTTGAAAAGCGCCTCCAGAAAATCGTCGGGAACGCCATCGGGCATCACCGAGTTGCTGCCCTCCCATTGCAGATAGGTCAGCCCGCTTTTGTGCGTGGTCGCGAACTGCTGCATCCAGTCCACCGTGTAGCCGCCCTCGTCGCGTTGCGCGTCTTCGCCCATCGACAAATCGAAGAGGCCCAGTTTGGGATTGAGGTTGAGCAAAACCGCGCCATCGCCCGATTCGAGCGCGATCAGTCCCGCCGTCTTGTTGGCGGACTTGGCCACGACCGTCGCCATATTAGTCGCGAGCGTGGTTTTGCCCAGCCCGCCTTTACCGCTCATCACGCCCACGACCAGGCCGTTCGCGTGCTCTTCGGGCGCGAAGTTGGCCTCGTCGCTGGTGACCACGCGCAGCGTGCGATGCTCGGCGATGCCGACCAGACTGGCGCGCAGAGCCTTGCCATCAATCGGCTTGATGAGGTATTCCTCGGCGCCCGCGAACATCGCCTTGCGCAACATTTCGGGCGCGCCCTCGCTCGAAATCATCACCACCGCCAGTTCGGGCCGCTCCTCCAGCGCGGCGGCGGCAACCTCGAACATATCGGCGCCCTCGAAGTCGGCGTCAATCAGCAGAATATCCGGCTCAGTCGTCGGCAACGCCATCACGATGGCGGCGGGCTGATCGACGCTCGGCATCACTTCGACCAGATATTCGGGCGAAGAGGCATCCCAGCCCTTGGGCAACGGCTCGGTCAGGCAAGCGGGCAAAATGCGAATAAGTTGACTTTCCATAATGGTTCTTTAGAAGTTAGGAGTTGCTTCATCCCGTAGGGACGACCGCTTGCGGCGTCCTTTGCTTAGCCTCTTGAACGTCATTTACGTTCCGCCAGGCGAGATTTTCGGACGCCGCAAGCGGTCGTCCCTACGGGATGAAGCAACTCCTAACTTCCAACTTCTCCTATTGAGCTGTGCGTCCCATCGCGCGCAAGAAGGCTTTGACGACTTCGGGATCGAGTGCTTTGCCCGCGCTTTGGGCGACGCTATCCATGGCGCCGCCCACGACCGACATCGGCGCGCGGTCGGCGCGCGCCATCGTCATGGCGGCGAAGCGGGCCGCGACCGCCAGCACGCGCGAGCCGACGGGAATCGCGTGTTCTTTCAGGCCATCGGGCGCGCCGCTCCCGTCAAAATGTTCGTTTTGATGGCGCACGATGGACGCGACTTTCTCCAGACCTTCGACGCCCATCAACTTGTCGGCGCCCCACTGCGCCGCGCCACGCACCTGCTCCAGTTCGGCGGGGGAAAGCGGCGCGTCTTTTTGCAAAATCGCGTCCGGCACCGACAAGCGGCCCAGCCCGTTCCACAGCGCCGCGAACTCGATGCGTTCCAAATCGGCATCGCTCAAGTTCATCTCGCGCCCGATAAGGCTGGCGTAATAGGCGACCGCGTTGGAGTAACCTTCGCGGTGGGCCTCGCGCCCATCTATAGCGGCGCCCATCGCGCGCGCCAACTGGTGAAACGAGCGGCCCAGATTCTCGACCCGCAACGCGTTGTTAATCAGCGCGCCCGACTGCGCCGCCAACGGTTCGAGCGCGTCCTGCAAGGGCGCGTCAAAGCGGGCGTCGGGCGTGTCGAGCCACAGCAACGCCAGGGCGCACTCGCCCATCGGCACACATAAGGCGGGCGCGGCCACCATTTCGCTGAGCAATCCCAGCGTCGTCGCCAGATCGCGCGAGGCGCCCTGACCGTGCGCGACCCAGAACGAGTGCTGCGGCCAGGCGTTTTGCGAAAATTCGATGTGCGCATCGGGCGCGATATTGCCGTCGAACTCTCCGTCGCGGCCCAACGGTTCGAGCCGCCCGCTTGCGGCGAGCGCCCACAGCGCGACGCCGCGCGCATCGAACAGCTCGCGCCAGGCGAGAGACAGTTGAGCAGCGATTTCGTCGCTGCCCGCGTGAGCTTCGGGCCGCGCGACTTCGAGCCAGCGCACCAAGCGCGCGGCCAATGGTGGCAAAGATGCGGGTTCGTCCCGCCAACCGGTAACGTTCATAATAAAGGAAATCGAATCTTTAAAGAGACTCAAAACACGCTCTTCCACCTTTTCGGCCAAATGTCAAAACAAATGCGCGGATTTTGATTTAACCGGTCGGCGAACAAGCCGAACCGCGAGCGTGAGCGAGTGGCGTAGTTTAGCGCGCGAGCGCAGGGACAGATTAAAGTAAGAGTGACTATAGGGTTCATCCGCAGACTTTTGCGGAATCTGATTTGCCAACTGCGCGCGCCATGGATAGCGCCTTACCCGCCGAACTGTTCCGGCGTGCCGACGAATCGAACGATGCCGAATTTTACGCGACGCCGCGATTGGTCGCGCATATCGAGCCCGAAACTATCGAAGCCGTCACCCGACTTTACCGCGAATTACTGCCGCCCGATGGCGCGATTCTCGATTTAATGAGTTCGTGGATTTCGCATTTGCCGCCCGAAATGAACTTCTCGCGCGTCGCGGCGACCGGCATGAATCAAAAGGAATTGGAGGCCAATCCGCGCCTGAGCGATTTTCGGGTTCAAGATCTCAACGCCAGTCCGAAGCTGCCGTTCGATGACGCCGCCTTCGATGCGGCTTTGTGCTGTGTTTCGGTGCAATACCTGACGCGACCGGTTGAAGTTTTCGCCGATGTCGCGCGCGTCTGCCGCGCCGGAGCGCCGATGATAATTACCTTTTCCAATCGTTGCTTTCCGACCAAAGCCGTCGCCGCCTGGCAACGCTTGGATGATCGGGGGCACTTGGAATTGGCGGCGTATTATCTGAAAATGGCGGGCGGATGGGAAGACATTGAGGCGCGCGATTGCACGCCACATCCGGCGCGCGAACCGTTGCTGGCGATTACGGCGCGGCGGGCGTCCGGAAGCTGAAACATCTGTGCAACGCGACGTTAGTCGCGGAAAAATTGGGATGTCAACTTCAGTTGTTGATGGCTATTTACGCGTCCATCGCCTCGATAATCGCGACCGAGGCCGAGCAACCCAGACGGCTGGCGCCCGCCTCGATCATCGCCAGAGCTGCCTTTAAATCGCGGATGCCGCCCGCCGCTTTGACGCCCAACTGCTCTCCGACGGTTGCGCGCATTAATTTCACGTCTTCGAGAGTAGCGCTGGTGGCGGCGAATCCGGTCGAGGTTTTGACGAAGTCGGCGCCGACTTCGCGACAAATTCGGCAGGCCGCGATTTTCTGCGCCTCGTCCAGATACGCGGTTTCGATGATGACTTTCACCAGGGTGCGCCCACGCGCGGCCGCGACGACGGCGGCGATGTCGGCTTCAACGATGTCCCAGGCGCCATCGCGCGCGGCGCCGATGGGAATTACCATGTCCACTTCGTCGGCGCCCGCGTCAATGGCGGCGCGCGTCTCGTAGGCTTTGGCGGCGGCCAAAGTGTCACCATCGGGGAAACCGGCGACGGTGGCGACTTTGACACCGGAACCGTCGAGCAATCGCTTCGCTAAGGCGACATGGCGCGATGCGAAACAGACGGCGAAAAATCCATATTGCAGTGCTTCGTGACACGCCTTTTCGATGGCGGTGGTGCCTGCTTCGGGCTTGAGAACGGTGTGGTCAATGGTGGACGCGAGTTGAGTGCGATTCATGTGCGAGAGAGTTTAGGCAGATTGTGAGTTGTGGATGATGAGTTGTGAGTTGCAAACCGCGAGCGTAAGCGACCGGCCAAAGTTCAAGTGTGAGGCAGCTATGATTTTGGCCGGTCGCTTACGCTCGCGGTTCGCAACTCACAACTCATCATCCACAACTCATGACCCATTATCCACGTCCAGCCAGCGCCACAGATAACGGCACGCCAGCGTGCGATTGGGGCGCCATTTCTCGGCGATTTCGCCCAGTCTGGCGGCGTCGGGCCGCTCGTCCAAATCATACAATCGGCGCGCGGCTTCGCGGATTCCCAAATCGCCAACCGGCAAAACGTCGGGGCGCCCAAGGTGAAACATCAGAAACATATCGGCGCTCCACGGCCCCAGACCTTTGACGGCGGTCACTTCGCGCGCGATTTCCTCATCGGATAACTTTTCCAGTTGAGCGATTTGCAGATTACCCGCGATAATATGCGCCGCCAGAGCGTGCAACGCCCGCGCTTTGGCGCCCGAAAGCCCCAAACTGCGCAACGTCTCGTGATCGGTCGCGGCGACGTTTTGTGCGGTGAAATCGGCGCCAAAATGCGCCGTCAAGCGCGCGCGAATCGAGCGCGCGACGTGCGTCGAAAGTTGCTGGCCCGCCACGATGCCACACAGCGCGACGAAATGATCGTCCGAGTCGGACGCGCTTTCATCAAGCGCGCCGAAGTGTGCGATGACGCGTTCGATGGCGGCGGCCAAAATCGGGTCGGACTGGCGGAGAAGTTGGAGCATGATGATAGTGCGGGATGGATAGCTTCGCGATGCGAGATGCGAACCGCGAGCGTAAGCGACCGGCCAAGTTTTAACAGTCAAATTGTAACGCTGCGGCAGATATAACGTTTGGCCGGTCGCTTACGCTCGCGGTTCGCATCTCGCAAACATAATCCCTTTCGGCCAGAGGTTTGCTCATTTATGCCTGAATCCGCGAATTATGGTATAATTAGAATATGATAAACTCGATTGTTTGGCCGTTAAAGCCAGACACCAGCGGATTTTTATATGCCCACTACTGTTGAAGAAACCCCCACCGAAACCAAAGCCAAACCCATGACCGTGAAAGAAGCGCGCGTCGCCGAACTTTTGCAGGAGCTCGATGGCAAAAGCGAGACCACACAACGCCCCGTCATTGACGAAATCGTCGCCCTGGGCAGCATCGCCGTTAAACCTCTGGCCAAGGCGCTCGGATCGGGCGCCTCGTTTCAGGTGCGCATGGCCTCGGCGACCGGCCTGGGCGAGCTGGGCAGCGAAAAGTGCGTGATGCCGCTCGTCGCCGCGCTGGGCGATTCCAGCCTCAACGTGCAACGCGCCGCCGTCACCGCGCTGACGCTGTTGGGCGAACCCTCGGTCGCGCCCCTGGTCGAATCGCTCGATTCGCCCGACGATGTGGTGCGCCGTTGGAGCGCCGAAGTTTTGGGGCGCCTCAACCGCACCGAAATCGCGCCCAGCCTCATCGAAAAACTGCCCGACGAACATCTCGAAGTGCAGAAGTCCATCGTCATCGCGTTGGGCGAACTCAAGGAAAAAGAGGCGGCGCCCGTCCTGCTGCCGTTTTTGCATTCCGATAACCTCGATTTGGTGCGCTTCACCGCCGAATCGCTGGGACAGATCGGCGACCAACGCGCCGTTGATCCGCTCATTGATGTGCTCAACTCGCCTTCGGTCGAGGTGCGTAAAGTCGTGGCGGGCGCCCTGGTGCAAATCGGCAAAGAGGCCGTGCCTTCCCTCACCGAGGCGCTCAATCATCCCAATCATAACGTGCGTCTGGCCGCCGCCGAAGCATTGGGTTCCATCAAAGATAAGCGCGCGTCGGGCGCTTTGATTAAAGCGCTCAAAGACGATAACAATCGCGTGCGTCGTTACGCGGCTTTGGCGCTGGGCGAAATTGGCGACAGCAAGGCCGCGGAAGGTTTGCAGGTTCTACTCGAAGACAAGGTTCAGGACGTGCGCTATTCGGCGGTTAAGGCGGTCGCGGGCATCGGCGGCAAAGCGTCGCTGAAGCCTTTAACCAACGCGATGCACGATAGCGATTGGGTTGTGCGATTGGCGGCGGTGCAGGGTTTGGGCTCGCTCAAAGACAAATCGTCGGTCGAGCCATTGTGCGAAGCCTTGAAAGATGACGAGTGGAGCGTGCGTTATCACGCGGCTCTGGCGCTGGGCGAGATGAACGAGAAAGACGCCGTCATTCCGCTCATCAAGGCGTTGCGCGATCCGCGCGAGAGCGTGCGTCGTGGCGTCGTCGAATCACTGGGACGGCTGGGCGATAAACGCGCGGTCGCGGCCCTGGAGCGCCAACGTAAAATCGAGGAATCTGAAGGCGCCAAACTCGCCATCGCGATGATTGACATGGTGTTGCCCGGCCTGAAGCGGGGCCGTAAATTCGAGCCGAAACCGGAGCAGACTTTCACGCCGCGTCCGATTATCAACTCGGCGACGATCAAGCCCAAAGCGGCGATTCAGGCGGCGCAGGAAGCGCACGCGCGCATGGCCGCCGCCGCCGCCGCCGCCGCCGCCACCCTCGAAGACGAAGAGGATGCCAAAGCCGAAGCCGCCGCCGCCGCCAAAAAGAGCAAGAGCAAAAGCAAGGCGAAAGGCAAAGCCAAGGATTCCGACAAGCCGACCGACGTCACCGACATGACCGCCGCCGACCTGGGCGACGAAGGCGCGGGGATTTAGTTTCGGATGTCGGATTGCAGATGTCGGATATCGAATAGGTCGAAGAGAATCGAACGGTATCGCTTTCTTCAACCTATCCGCAACCCGTTATCCGCAATCCGTTATCCGTAATCCGAAACATGAAAAAGAAAGACACGCAATTCAAGTTCGTCGGCAACGAAACTGTCGTGAGCAATCGGCGCGCGCGTCACGATTACGAGATCACCGATACCATCGAGGCCGGACTGGTTTTGACCGGAACCGAAGTCAAGAGCATCCGCATGGGCGGCGCGCAGATCGCCGAGGCTTATGCCATCGTGGATAACGATGGCCGCAAGGCACCCGAAGCGTGGATTCAGGGCATGTTCGTGCCGCCTTATCTGTCGGGCAATTATAACAATGTTGACTCGCGTCGCAAGCGCAAACTGTTGTTGCATCGCAGTCAAATCAACAAACTTATCGGCGCGAGTTCGCAGAAAGGTTACACCTTAATTCCGCTTAAATTACATTTGAAAAACGGTCGCATCAAGATAGATATCGGCGTCGGCAAAGGCCGCAAATCGCACGATAAGCGTCGCGCCATCGCCGACCGCGAAGTCAAGCGCGACATGGAACGCGGTCAGTTTTAGGGTGGCTTCGCGATGCGTGCTTTCTTCCGCGCGCATCCGATAGCCGAAACCATGCAATTTTCCGTCGTCATTCCCTGCCATAATGCGGAAGTTACCATTGCGCAAACGTTGCGGAGTATCGCCGCGCAAACGTTGGCGCCGCACGAAATCATCGTCGTGGACGACGCCTCGACCGACGATTCGCACGCGCAAATCGCGGCGAGCGGCGTAGATGTGAAGCTGATTGAAGCCGACGTTCATGATTCGGGCACGGCGCGCAATCTGGGTATCGCGCGCGCAAGTGGTGACTGGGTCGCGTTGTGCGATGCCGACGATGTATGGTTCCCTCATCATTTGGAGCAGGCCGCGCAGGTTTTAACGGGCGGCGAAGATGTCGCCTATATGGCGAACCACTGTTTCCTGTTGGCGGGCGAAGAAAAACCGATACCAGATTCGATGCGGCATCCCATCGAACATTCGGGCGGCGGACGGGACGGCGTGGAGTGGATCGACTTGTTGGCGGAAGGCTTGCATTTTGGCCACTCGACGGTGATTTACCGGCGCGATTTGCTCGACCGCATCGGCGGTTTCGATGAGACGTTTCAAAGGCAGGAAGACTTGGATTTGTGGTTGCGCGCCATAAACAGCGGCACCTGGGGTTACGGCGCGCGCCAAGCGATGGCGTATCGCGTTGATACACCGGGCAGTCAGACAAAGGCGGTGATTAAGAGCGCCTATTTCAATATGCGCGCGTTGTGTGAAAACCGCCATCTGTTTCCGAGCACGGCGATGAGCGGATTGATTAATAATAGCACGCGGCGGGCGTTGAGTCTGGCGTTCGTTGACGGCACGCCCGCCGATTTTCGGGCGGCCTGGCAAATCGCGCGACCTTATATCTCGCCGCAACTGCGCGCGTTTTACCGCGTGGCCAACCTAATTCGCCCGCTCGCGCGCGGCGCGATTCGGCTGAAGCGGCGTTGGGTCTGGCGAGGTCAGCCCGGTGTGGGCACGCGGCGCTATGAGTGAAAATTGGCGAATGCCTTTCCCCTGAACCGCGCGCGTAAGCAAGCGGCCCATCCACTGGCTTCGACGCTTTATTTGAACGACAAAGCAGGCGTTACGGCCCGACTTGCTTACGCGCGGTTCATGTGTGTTGCGCAAATTCAACGTTTTAGACGCGACAAATCGCTGTCTCGACGGAACGCACAGGCATTAAACTCCCCTTTCTCCTATGCTCACTCAACGCGCGTCGCTGCTCGGTTTTATCGCTTTTTGCTTTTACCTGATCGCGGTCGTCAACTCCTTGCCGAGCTTCTATTACGTCTTGATGTGGCTGGCATTGGGCCTGTTGGCGGCGTCGCTGGGCATCGCTTTTCTTTCGCTGTCGGGCCTCGACTTTAGCTGGACGCTGGCGCGTTCGACCGGCCATGCGACAGTCGTCAAAGCGTTGGAAGGCAACGAGCGTGAACTGATCGTGCCGGTCGTCGAGGCCACGCTTACCAATCGCGGATCGCTCAATAAGACCGGCATTTTGATTGAGCTCTATCTGCACGACAAAGGGCGCGAAGCCGACGTGATGTTGGTTTATCTGCTCGAAGCGGTGCCCGCCGGAAAAACGCTCGACATCGCTTTGCCCCTTCGCGAACTGCCGCGCGGACGTTACACGTTGCAGCGCGCGCGACTGATTGGCTCGGATGTTCTGGGTCTGTTTCGCGCGCGGCGCAACCTGAGTTTGCAAGAAACCGACGCCGAAATTCTGGTCGCTCCGGCGCTCTTGCCGACGGCGGCTTTTACTCTGTCGGGGCGCGGCGGGCGGGCGCGGCGCGGCAGCAGTCGGCGCGCGCGGCCCGGTGGCGGCGACGAACTGCGCGGCACACGGCCCTACGTCGCGGGCGACGATATGCGTCAGATTCACTGGAAGTCAACTGCGCGCACCGGCGAACTGGTGATGCGCGAATGGGAACAGGTCGGCCACGCCGCCACGATGATCATCTGGGACGGCGCGGCTCAGAGCGAGTGGGGCGCGCCCGTCATAGACAGCACCGAATGTGGTCTGATCGTCGTCGCTTCATTGCTGGCGACTTTCGCCGAGCGTGCGTTGCCCTGCGGCCTGGCGGTTTTGGGCGAGAGCGCGCGCTTTTGCCCGCATCTGTCGGGCGCGGGCGAGCCGCAAAGCGCGCTCAGGCGCGACGAAACCGAGGCGCTTGCGGGTGCGCGCGCCGCACGCATCGGGCCGCTTGGGCCCGCGCTGGGCAGCGTATGGAAAGGCGCGCGCGACATCGAGAATTTGACCCTCGTCAGCGCCTCGTTGCGGCTCGACATTGTCGAGTTAGTGCGATCACTGCGCGCTCAAAATATCGGCGCGCGCGTTTTGCTGATTAACGGTGCCGCGCTGGGGCGCGCGAGCGGCGACCCTCGTTTCTCCGGGCGCCGCGCCGCGCAGAACCCGCCGGTTCAGGCGAGCGAAAACGAGGGCGCATCAATTTCGGTGACCGACGCGGCGTTCGAGCGTCAGAAACAAGCGCTGTCGCGCGAAGGCGCGCATGTCGTGATGTTCGCGCCCCACGATGCCGCCGATATTTGGCCCGCCTTGCAGAAAGCGCAAGGCGAATTGCTCGATCCGGCGAGCGGGCAGGCGTCGGTTGATAACGCGCGAAATCTTCCCGTAAGTTGAAACGCAATTCCAACCCATGAACACGCCCCGACTTTTCGCACGCCCCCAAACCGAACCGCGCGGCTGGAACAGCGAACTTGGGCTGCGCTATGGCGCGGCTACCCTAGTGACGCTCATCGCGTTGGCGGCGGCGCAGTTGGTGTTGCCCACCCAATTCATGCTGGTGCTGGGCGCCATCACGCTTTTGGGCGTGCCGGTTTCGCTGTGGATGCGGCTCCACGATATGCGCATCGGCGGCTTCGCGGTGCCGCGCCCCTTATGGAACGCGCTCACCGTAATCGCCAGTTTTGCCGCCTCCGCTTACTTCCTGCGCGTGCCCCTGCGCAACGTCGTCGGCGCGCTCGAAGGCGGCATGAACGAGAGCTCGCTCTTGAGCATGGGCGCCACCGAACCGATGCTGCTTCTGGTGCAACTGTTCCTGGTTTTTGCGGCGTTTCGCTCGTTCTCGCTCATCTCCGACAAAGACGCCACGCTCGTGACGGTGCCCTCATTTTCGGTGTTGTTGCTGCTGATTCCGGTTTACCCCAACATCGAAGTCGTCTGTTATTTCCTGGTGTGGACATTAGTCGCGACGATGCTGTTCGCGCTCGATCATCGCTCGGAAATCCACGCGCAGGTGACGGCGACGGTGCCCGCACCCGCGCCCGGACAAGACGTGAAACTGGCGGCACGCAGTCTGGCCGGAGTGTTGAGCTTTTCTCTGGTTGCCGCCATCGCGCTGTCGGGCCTGTTGACGGCGCGCGACCCGCGCGAAAGTTCGTCGTCGGATTCGGCGATTACCCTGTTGGCCACGCGCCTGACGCGTTTCACGCTGCAAAATCAGGAGACTTCGCTGGGCAACGGCCCCGAACGTCAAATCGATTTCTCATCGGGCACTTCGCTGCCCACGCGGGCCGCTTTGTGGAAGACCGAAACCGTAACCTGGGAGGGCAAGCCGATCAATCCGCTTTACTGGCGCCTGTTCACGCTGTCCGATTACAACGGCTCGACCTGGACGCAAAATAACGGAATCACGCGTGTTGTCGAGCGCACCGCGCTGACCGAGCGACTGTGGCCACACTCTCAGGGCGAGGGTTTTCGCGACGGTGATATCGGCGGCGGACGCGGCGAAAGATGGGCGACCGGCGAGAGGCGGAACTGGCGCTCGCCTGGCCGCAGAGCGCGCGACACAGATAACGCGCCGACTTTCGGCCTCAGGAGAGCCCGTGACAGGCGCGAGGGTTTTAACCTGGCCAAAACGCTGCCCAGTCTGACGAGCGATTTCGGGCGTCCCAGCGAAGCTGTGAGTTATCGTCTGACGGCATTACGGACTTCGCTGGGGTTCGTGCCGCTCCTGCCCGCGCCCCTACGGTTGGCGATTCCCAACAACCCCGAACAGAACACGGTAAAGGCGCGCACCGATGGCGGCGTTGACGTGAACATCGCCGAGATCAATCAGGTTTTTCGGGTCACTTCGCGGGTGCCGATGCTGCCCGAATATGGCTTTGCGAGCGGCACGCCACCGCTCGAACGCATCGTCGCTCCGGCGGTTTCCGGCGCGGCGAAACTGCCGACGTTGAGCGCCGCCGAGCGCGCGAGTAATCTGCGCTTGCCCGCCGAACTGCCCGCGCGCGTGCGCGGGTTCGCGCGCGACGCGACGCAGGGGGCGAGCGCCGACAGCAGCAATTATGCGCGCGCGCAATTGTTGGCGAGCGCCACGCGGCGCGGCGCGATTTACACGTTGCGCCCGCCGACGATCCCACCCGAACGCGATGCGACCGACTTCTTTCTGTTCGAGAGCCGTCGCGGTTACTGCACCTACTTCGCGGGCGCGCTGACGGTTTTGTGTCGCGCGCAGAACATTCCGGCGCGCGTGGTTTCGGGCTTCGTTTCGCCCGACAAAGAATCGCAGGGCACAAGCACAATTCGCGACGCCAACGCCCATGCGTGGACGGAAGTCTGGATCGAAAACTGGGGCTGGGCCATCGTGGACGCCACTCCGCCCGACGACCGGGGCGACAACGCGCCGACCTTTCTGGAGAACTGGAGCGACCTGACGGCGGCCAATCTCGACACGGCGTTGCGCTGGTCAATCGCGCACTGGCCGCCGCTCGTTGCGGGCTTTGGTCTGCTGTTTCTGGCGTTCGGCGTCTGGCGTTTTCGCGCGGGCATCGCGCGCGTTCTGGGGCGCGAAACCGTCGAAGATGTCGAGACGTTGCGGCGCCAGGTGACCGACGATTATACGCGCGTGGCGCGCCAGCTATCGCGTCGTTTTCGCCCGCGTCAGGCGTGGGAAACGCCCGACGAATGGCTATGCGCCGCCCGCGCCGAATTGCCGCAGTTACCCTTCGAGCCGTTGCAAACGCTGACCGCGCTTTATGTGCGCGCGCGCTTTTCGCCGCACGAGTTGGGGCGCGAAGCCACGCAAATAGCGCGCGAAGCGCGCGAGCGCATGGTGTGGGCGAAAGGGAAGAGCGTGAGTCAGCCGTAATGGTTCGGCCTCCCCGTGAACTGTTACCAAAACCAAAAAAACCGCGACTGAATTAACAGTCGCGGTGTTCGGCCTAACCAGAACTTACGGAGAAGTCAGGCTAACGATCATATTATTGGCGTCGGCGTTCAGGCCATAACCCAGCGTCTCGAAGAAACGCACCGGCACCATCATTTCGCCGTTATCAATCCAGGGATGGGCTTGCAGCTCGGTTTTTTCGCCGTCCACATCAACGGTGGTATCGTTGCTTTTGAGCGTGACGATCTTATCGTTGATGTAAACGATGGCGACGCCGTTGGTCGGCTCCCAGTCCACTTTGCCGCCCAGAGCGCTGGCGACATCACGAACGGGCACATACATCGTGCCGCTTCCAACGCGCGGTTCGGTGGCGACTTCGAGCATATCGCCGTTTAACATATAGGGCATACTTTCTCCTTAATTAAAATTGGGGGATGCAAAAACAAAGGATGAACCTTGCGGCTCATCCTTTATCTGCGGCTTTTACATCTTGCCGCCAGCCATCGTCAACTGGTTGTCGATGGTATAGCCGGGGGCATTCTTTTTGGCGATGCTCTCGGCCAAGTCTTTCTGCGCCTGGCTGGTCACGGTGCCGCTCAGGACGATGGTGTTCTTTTCGCCCATCGTGTCCACGTTGATACTGCTGCCCGCCATGGCGGAGTTGGCGCCCAGAGCGGTTTTGATTTTGGGCGTGTAGGTGGCGGCGTCACCCAGGGCTTCGACGTTGCTGACGCCCGCTTCGGCGCTGTTCTCGACGACCTGACCGGCGGGCGCGATGTTGTTGCCTGCGGCATCGACCACGTTGCTGGTGGCATCGACGGCGCCTTCGGCGACATTGCCGGTGGCATCGACAGCAGCGCTGGCCACGTTTTCGACGACGGTGTCGTTGGGGCCAGCACAGCCGGTGGCCAACGTGATCATGATTGCTCCGGCTCCGAGCCAGGCGGTGTATTTGCGAATGTTGTTCATTGTTTTCTCCGTTAAATTGCGTAGATTGTTACGACGCCCGTAGTTAAATGCAAATGAAGTGCCCGCGCAACAAATTCTGTTAATGAAAGCCCATCCGAATTGACTGTTATCTTTCATATCACCGAATTAAACGCTTTCAAGGGAACGCGCTTCTGTCACGTTGCGGTGAATCTATCGTTTTAGACACCCCAAATTGGTATCGCTATGATGACGACATCGCGCGTAGCGCTTCGTCCAACGGTAGAGTCCGTTGCTCGCCCGCGTCCAAATCCTTGAGGCTGACAGTATCCGCCGTCAACTCGTCGTCGCCGATGATAAGCGCGTAGCGCGCCCGACTGCGGTTGGCCTCGCGCATCTGCGCCTTCATGCTGCGCCCGACGAAATCGCGGTCGCAGCTCAGGCCCGCGCCGCGCACGCGCGAAACCAACTTGGGCGCCGCCGCCCGCGCGTTGTCGCCCAACGTCACCACGAACGCCGTCAACCGCGAGGGCTCAATTGCGGCCTGCTCCGACGCCGCGCGCACCAACAGCAAACGTTCGATACCACAGCCAAACCCGATGCCTGGCGTCGGCGCGCCGCCCAACTCTTCGACCAGACCATCGTAACGCCCGCCGCCAAGCACCGTGGATTGCGCGCCCAACTTGTCCGAGACCCACTCGAACGCCGTGCGACTATAATAATCGAAGCCGCGCACCAAGAGCGGATCAACTTCGTAAGCGATGCCCAGATCATCGAGAATCGCACACACGCGCTCGAAATGTTCGATAGATTCGGCGTCGTGTTCGCGCAGATACGGCAACAGTTGTGGCGCGCCTTCGAGCGCCTTGTGGTCGCGCGGGTCTTTGGAGTCGAAGACGCGAAGCGGATTGGTTTCCAACCGCCGTCGCGAATCTTCGCTGAGGTTGTCGCGTTGCGCTTCGAGATGTTCGCGCAGCAATTGGATATAACCGCGCCGACTTTCCATTGTGCCCAATGAGTTAATTTTCAGCGTGGCTTCGATGCCGATTGCGCGCAGAAAGTCGGCAGAAAGCGCCAGAACTTCGGCGTCGGCATCGGGCGCGGCAGCGCCCAAAAGTTCGATGCCGCACTGGTGATGCTGGCGATAACGTCCGGCTTGCGGGGATTCGTAGCGGAAATTCGGTTGGATATAAAACAGCTTGGCGACCGGCCCGCGTTCGTTGATGTGATGTTCGAGATAAGCGCGCACCACGCTCGCGGTGCCTTCGGGCCGCAGGGTGTAGGATTCGCCGTCGAGCGCCGTAAAGGTATACATTTGCTTGGTGACTATCACGTCGGACGAGGCGCCGGTCGCGCGCGCGAAAAGTTCGGTTTGCTCGAAGAGGGGCGTGCGGATTTCGTGGAAACCGGCGCGCGCGCACAGGGCGCGAAAGGTTTCTTCGACGAAGCGCCAGTCGGCGATTTGTTCGGGTAGGATGTCGTGCGTGCCACGCGGAGATTGATATTTCATGGTTGTTTTCGGATAACGGATGGTTTGGAGGAAAGCGTGGATGTTCTTCCCTCACCCCAGCCTTCTCCCTCCGGAAGAGTGGTCGCCTGGCGGAGCCAAGGCAGTGGGTGAGGGAAAAACGCAAACTGTTCTTTAACTTCTACGCCTCCAACGCGCTAATAACCGTATTAATATCTTTGTCGCCGCGTCCCGACAAATTCACGATAATCGTTTGATCTGCCGTCATCGTGGGCGCGATTTCGTTCAAATAAGCCAGCGCGTGCGCGGTCTCCAATGCGGGCAAGATGCCCTCCAAACGACACAACAATTCCAGCGCTTCCAATGCTTCGGCATCCGAAGCGGCGGCATATTGGGCGCGCCCGCTATCTTTCAGATAAGCGTGTTCCGGCCCGACGCCGGGGTAATCTAAGCCCGCCGAAATCGAGTGGGTTTCCTGAATCTGGCCCCAATCGTCCTGCATGATATACGACAGCGAGCCGTGCAAAACGCCTTTGCTACCGCGATTGAGTGGCGCCGCGTGCTTGCCCGAATCCAAACCGTCGCCCGCCGCCTCGACGCCGATTAAGCGCACGCTGGCGTCTTCGATGAACGGATGAAACAGGCCCATCGCGTTGGAGCCGCCGCCGATGCAGGCAACGCAAACGTCGGGCAGGGCGCCGGTTTGTTCGAGCATTTGCGCGCGCGCTTCCTGGCCGGTGACGGCGTGAAAATCGCGCACCATTTGGGGAAACGGGTGCGGACCAACCACGCTGCCGATGATGTAATGGGTGTCGCGCACATTGGTGACCCAATCGCGCATCGCTTCGTTGGTCGCGTCTTTCAGCGTCTTGGAGCCCGACGTAACCGGAATGACGCGCGCGCCCAACAGCTTCATGCGAAACACGTTGAGCGATTGGCGCCGCGTGTCTTCCTCGCCCATGTAAATATCGCACGAAAAGCCGAAGCGCGCGGCGACAGTAGCCGTCGCGACGCCGTGTTGACCGGCGCCGGTTTCGGCGATAAGTCGCGGTTTGCCCATGCGACGGGCCAAAAGCGCCTGACCCAGAGCGTTGTTAATTTTGTGGGCGCCGGTGTGCAAAAGGTCTTCGCGCTTGAGGAAAATCTGCGCGCCGCCGAAGTGTTCGGTCAATCGGGGGGCGTGATAGAGCGGCGTCGGGCGTCCGGCGAAGTCGCGCAGAAGTTCGGCGAGTTCGGCGCAAAACGAAGGGTCTGATTTGGCGTCGAGATAAATCTCTTCGAGTTCTCGCAGGGCGACCATCAAAGTTTCGGGCACGAATTGGCCGCCAAAGGCGCCGAAATGCCCCAAAGCGGAGCTTTCGAGTTGGGCGGCGACGGCATCGGTGACGGCTTCCTGTGCGGCATCGGAGGTGGCGACGGGTGACATGAACGAGTTAGTTTGCCAAAAAATTAACCGCAGAGGACGCAGAGGGCGCTGAGAGAATAAAGAACAATAAAAAGAAGCAAGGAAATAGTTCTTTTTTGTTTTGTTGTTCTTTATTCTCTCAGCGCCCTCTGCGGTTAATTAATCTTTGATTGGTTCGCGCAGATACCCGGCGACGCTCGCCATGAAAGTGGCGGCGCCGACTCCGTTAAGAATGCGATGATCGAAGGTCAACACGAAATTGACGAACTGTTGCCATTCCACGCCGCCATCCGCCGTTTTGACCGGCACATCGCTGGGCGCGCCGATAAATAGCGTGGCGACGGCGGGAAATAAAACGCGCGGCGTGGCCGTCCAGATGTTGTGGCCAGCCATATAACTGATGAGCATTTGTGGGCGCCCTGGCGTCGAGCGGCCCGCCTGAATATCGGTGATGCTGTGGCGCATCGCCTGGATGAAGGCGCCCATCGGCATCGTCGAGGCGGCGGGCAGCGAGGCGACGCCCAATTCGTCGTGCGGCAGACCGACGGCGTTGCCCAGACAGACTTCGGCCTGCGTTTCGTAGCCCCGCGCGCCGTTGTTGATGGTCAGAAAACGCGGATGATCTTTCATGGCGCGCGTCACGCTCCAGGCGATGAGTTCGGGCCGCGACGGACGCTGATCCAGACCCAGGGAATCCTTGAGCGCGTGGCAGGTCGGTAACAGTTCGTCCCATGGGATGCGCACGGTAATCGAGGCTTCGGAGATGTAGTTCTGCGAATCCGAAAACAGTTGGCCCAGCCGCGCCTGTCGCACCGACAAATCGAGCGGCGCGTCGTGATCTTGGTTTTTCAGCGCGGCCTTCTCGCGCGGCGACAACGCCCGGTTGCGCACCTTGGGCGCGGGCGGTTCGGGTGCGCCTCCGTTGGAGTTTTCGGGCGCGCCCCCGTTGGAATCTCCGTTTTCGTGGTGCAGGCTTTCGACGCGCGCGACGGTGGCGCCGACGGGAATGACTTCGCCCGGTTGCACCAGCCATTTGCGCAGACAGCCGCCGTGAGGCGACTCGATTTCCATCACAGCTTTGTCGGTCTCGACTTCAAGCAGAAGCTCGTCCTTGGCCAACATATCGCCCTCGTTTTTGAGCAGAGCGACGACGCGAACTTCGGTGAGACCTTCGCCGAGTTGGGATATTTTGATTTCGTGCATTAATTGGGGGTTGTTTAGAGATCGCAGCGAGCGATATGTTTTTCTCTCACCCACTGCCTTGGCTCCGCCAGGCGACCACTCTCCCGGAGGGAGAAGGAGTAATACCAAGTCGGGCTTCTGAGTTCATGAACCGCGCGCGTAAGCAAGCGGGCCATAACGCTCAGGGCAACGTTGAACTGTTCTCGCAATTACAACGGCCCGCTTGCTTACG
>JAABUN010003344.1_pt1 | contig 25082 bp, 25 predicted proteins | sample 5559311 | NCBI WGS metagenome assembly JAABUN01 (sample SAMN10711877, study PRJNA513370) | rock metagenome | isolation source: Antarctica rocks | place: Antarctica: Victoria Land, Siegfried Peak sud
AGGGCGTACGAGGCCGCGATCGCCGGCAGCAGGCGCCGCTGGTGGGTGAGGTAGTCCATCAGCGGGGTGTCCATGTCCAGTCCGGTGCCGAACTGCCGCCGCCGCTCGCCCCACCGCACCGCGATGGTGAGCGCGTTGCGTGCCACAGCCAGTCCCGCTCCGGCGATGCTGATCCGACCCTGCACCAGGGCGCCGATCATCGTGAAGAAGCGCGCGCCGGGAGAGGAGATCGGCGACTCGTAGCCGCCCTCCTCGGTGACCGTGCCGTAGCGGTCCAGCAGCGCCTCGCGCGGGATGCGGACCGCCGAGAAGCGCAGCCGGCCGTTGTCGACGCCCTGGAGCCCCATCTTGTCGCCGCAGTCCTCGATCTCGACCCCGGGCAGCGGCTCGCCCGACTCCGAGCGGATGGGGACCACGAAGGCGTGCACGCCGTGGGCAACGCCGGCGACGTCGAGCTGGGCGAAGACCGCGGCCACGCGGGCGTGCCGGGCCGCGTTGCCGATCCAGTCCTTGCGCGCGTCGTCGTCCGGCGTGTGGAGCACGAACTCCTGTGCCTCGACGTCGTAGCGCGCCTGCGTGCGGATGCTGCGGACGTCGGACCCGTGGCCGCTCTCGCTCATCGCGAAGCAGCCGGGCAGGTCCAGGGCGGCGAGCTCGCGCAGGTAGGCGTCGTGGTGCCGCTGCGTGCCGAGTCGCTGCACCGCACCTCCGAACAGCCCGAACTGGACGCCGACCTTCACCAGCAGGGACAGATCGCCGTGGCCGAGGGTCTGGAAGGCCGCGATGCTCCCCCCGGGGTCGCCCTCTCCGCCGTACTGCTCGGGGAAGGAGCGGGCGCCCGCGCCGCTCTTGGCGAGGGTGCGGCACCACTCGAGCACCTGGTCGCGGTAGGCGTCTCGGTCGAGGACGTCGGCGAGGCCGAGGTCGAGCTCGCACAGGCTGTCGCGGGCCACCTGGCGGACGGCGGCGTGGGGCCCGTCGAGCACTGCCTGGAGCTGGGCCACCACCTCGGGGGTCAGCGGGGCGAGGGCATCGGGGACGGTGGGTTCTCCCATGCCCTTGCTCCGTCCCCGGGAGATCGTCTGCTCAACCCGCCAGGGGCAGCAGCAGTCCCAGGGCAGGCAGGGAGAGCACGGCCACGGTGGCGAGCACGGCGAGTGCTCGCCCTCGTCGCCCCAGCCGGACGCCCGGGACGACGAGCCGCTGCGCGCGCAGCAGCACGCCGTCAGCCCCTGCACCGAGCGCGCCGTCCGGCACCCCGGCGCCCCCGACCTTGTAGAGGGCCCGCGCGAGGACGGTCCGGGGGTGCGTGCGCACGGCGCGGTCGTCGGCCAGCATCTCCACCAGCAGGGCGACCTCCCGACGCGCGACCTGCACCCCGCCGAGCCGGGGGAAGGTCGCGTCGAGCGCCACGAAGGGCAGCACCACCAGGTCGTGGCGCTGGTCGACGTGGGCCTGCTCGTGGGCGAGCACTGCCCGCACCTCGTCCTCCCGCAGCAGGGCGAGGACCCCTCGGGAGAGGACGACCCGTGGCCGCAGCCCCGGCAGGCAGTACGCCAGCGGCAGGTCGTGGTCGACCACGCGGGTCCCGGGCAGCAGCGGGTTGCGCGTGGCCACGAGGTCGACCAGCACGCGGTTGCGGCGTCGGGCAGAGAGGGTGCGGACGGTCGAGACGACGAGCACCGACAGCAGCCGGCCCGCCAGCGCCCCGGCACACAGCAGCGCGACCCAGGACCACCACGGCAGGTCGGCGTCGGGCAGTGCCAGCACGGCGCTCAGGTGCGTCCGCCCGGCGGGGGCGAGGGCCAGGGTGAGCAGGACCTCGAGGGCCAGGAGCCCGCCGGCGAGACCGAGCGCCTGCCACAGCACGAGGGCGTACGCCGGTGCCTGTACCGGCCAGGACGCTCCCGCGAGCCGGCGGGGGACGAGCACGGCGACGAGCAGCAGGCCGCCGAGCAGGCCCGCCGCCGCCGGGAGCACTGCTAGCCCAGGTCCTCGAGCGCGCGGCGCAGCGCCTGCGCCTCGGTCGCGCTGACCGACCGGGCGAAGTGCTGCAGCGCCGACTCGCGGTCGTCCGCCTGGCCGAGGGCCTGCTGCATGAGCACGGCGATGTGGTCCTCGCGCGACGCCACCGAGGTGTAGGTGTGGGCACGTGCGGCACGGTCGCGTCGGAGCAGGCCCTTGCCCTCAAGCCGGCTCAGCACCGTGAGCCACGTGGTGTAGGCCAGGCCTCGGTCGGCGAGCCGCTCCGCCACCTGGCGGCCGGTGACGGGGCCGCTCTCCCAGACGACCTGCATCACCGCGCGCTCGAGGTCCCCCAGGCGTGTCATGCGCGTCATACTACGACCGGTAGAAGTTCTACCGATCGTCGTAGACACTGGTCGGGCGGGTCGACTGTCGCTCCGTCCGTCCACGAGGAGGGTCGATGCCCGACCTGCTCGGTACGACCCGGCCCCCGGGGGCGCAGGTCTGGCGCTGGGACTGGCAGCTCGCCGCCCGCTGCCGCGGCCGCGACGACCTGTTCTTCCACCCGCACGGTGAGCGCGAGCCGCTCCGCAGCGAGCGCGAGGCGGCGGCGAAGCAGGTGTGCGCCGCGTGCCCGGTCCGCCGCGAGTGCCTCGCGCACGCCCTCGAGTCCCAGGAGCCGTACGGGCTCTGGGGTGGCCTGTCCGAGGCCGAGCGCGAGGTGCTGGTCCACGGCCCGCGCCCCGTCCGCAAGCGCTGACGAGCCCCCGCCCCGCGCTCGCCCCTGGTGGACTGCCAGGCTGGCCTCACACGGCCTTCACGGTGCGCAGGCCATCGTCTCGGGGCAGGCTCGTGCAGGCGGGTCCAGGCGTACCGGCTCGGCCGGAGACGGAGGCACGGTGTCAGTGCGGTTCGAGGGTGCGGATGACCAGGCGGGCGCCGGCTCGGGGAGCCGGGCGCGCGACCTGAGCGGGACGGAGCTCAGCGGGCCCGACCTCAGCGGGCCCGACCTCAGCGGGCCCGACCTCAGCGGGCAGGGCGCGGCCGGCTCGACCCGGCGCGGCCAGGCCGTCGACGAGGCGGGGGTCGTCCTCGAGCGGGCGCTGTTCGAGGTGAAGAAGGTCGTCGTCGGCCAGGACCGCATGGTCGAGCGGATGGTCGTCGCGCTGCTGGCCCGCGGCCACTGCCTGCTGGAGGGCGTGCCGGGCGTCGCCAAGAGCCTCGCGGTCGAGACCCTCGCCCGCGTCGTGGGCGGCTCGTCGGTGCGTCTGCAGTTCACTCCCGACCTGGTGCCGAGCGACATCGTGGGCACCCGGATCTACCGCGCGTCGCGGGAGTCCTTCGACGTCGAGCTGGGGCCGATCTTCGCCAACCTCGTGCTGGTGGACGAGATCAACCGCGCGCCCGCCAAGGTGCAGAGCGCCCTGCTGGAGGTCATGGCGGAGCGGCAGGTGTCGATCGGCGGTACGACGTACCCCCTCCCCACGCCGTTCCTCGTGCTGGCCACGCAGAACCCGATCGAGTCCGAGGGCGTCTACCCGCTCCCCGAGGCGCAGCGGGACCGCTTCCTCATGAAGGTCGAGGTCGGCCACCCGTCGATGCCGGAGGAGATGGAGATCGTCCGTCGCATGGCGGTGTCCCCGCCGCGGGCCGAGCAGGTGCTCGAGCTCGACGACCTCGTCACGCTGCAGGCCGCCGTCGACGGGGTGTTCCTGCACCACGCGGTAGGGGAGTACGCCGTACGCCTCGTCATGGCGACGCGCGAGCCCGACCGGTGGGGGCTCTCCCAGCTGACTGCGCTGCTGGCCCACGGTGCGTCTCCGCGCGGCAGCCTCGGGCTGGTGCAGGGCGCGAAGGCGCTGGCGGTGCTGCGCGGGCGCGACTACGTGCTACCGGTCGACGTCGCGGACCTCGCGATCGACGTGCTCGCCCACCGGCTCGTCCTGACCTACGAGGCGCTGGCCGACGACGTGCCCGCCCGCGAGCTCGTCCGGCAGGTGCTGGAGCGGATCGACCCGCCGCAGGTCGCCCCCTCCCAGCACGGATCGGCCCAGCACGGATCGGCCCAGCACGGATCGGCCCAGCACGGGTCGGGCCAGCACGGGTCGGGCCAGTACGGGTCGGGCCAGTACGGGTCGGGCCAGTACGGGTCGGGCCAGCAGGGGTCGGCCCAGTACGGGTCGGACCGGCAGGGGTCGGACCGGCAGGGCCGCGGGGTCGCGTGAGCTCGCGCACGTCGTCTCGCGCACCGCTGCCCGCCGCGCCGGTCGCTCCGGCGACGTCGGTCCGCCGGCTCTCGCTCCAGGTCGCCTCGCGACTGGACGGGCTCCTGCAGGGCAACCACCTCGGCTACCTGCCCGGCCCCGGGACGGAGCCGGCCGAGGCGCGTCCCTACGGGGCCGGCGACGACGTGCGGCGCATCGACTGGGCCGTGACCGCGCGCACCGGTGACGCCCACGTGCGCGACGCCGTGGCCGAGCGCGAGCTCGAGACGACGCTGGTCGTCGACCTCACCGCCTCGATGTCCTTCGGCACCGCGCGCGTCGAGAAGCGCGAGGTGGCCGTCGCGCTGTGCGCCGCGGTGGGTCACCTCGCGAGCGGCCCCGGTGACCGGCTCGGCGCCGTCGTCCTCGGGGACAGCGTCCGACGGCTGCCGTCGCGCGCCGGTCGGCAGGGGGTGCACGCCCTGCTCCACGTCCTGCAGTCGACGCGACCACCCGACGGGCCGGGCGCCTCGCTGGCCGAGGGCCTGCGCGCGGTGGCCAGCCCGCCGCGCCGGCGGGGGCTCGTCGTGGTGGTGTCCGACCTGCTCGGCGGGGCCGCCGGCCCGGGTGCTCCGTCCGCTGGACTGTCCGCCGGACCGTCCGCCGATCCTGGCTGGGCGCGCCCGCTGCGCCTGCTGACCCGGCGCCACGACGTGATCGTCGTCGAGGTGGTCGACCGTCGTGAGCTGGAGCTCCCTGCCGTGGGGGTGCTCCGGCTGGTCGACCCCGAGACCGGGCACACCCTCGAGGTGCAGACCTCCGACCGGCGGCTGCGCGAGCGCTACGCCGCCGCTGCGGCGGCCCGCCGGGCCGGTCACGCCGAGGCGGTGCGGCGCGCCGGCGCCGGACACCTGGTGCTGCGGACCGACGCCGACTGGCTGCCCGAGCTGGCCCGCTTCCTCGCCGCGCGGCGTCGGCTGCGCGGTGCGGGGCGCAGTCCCGCTCGTGGCGTCGGAGCGCGCTGATGTCCTTCCTCGCCCCGTCCCGCTTGTGGCTGCTCCTGCTCGTCGCGGCGCTCGCGGTCGCCTACGTGCTGCTGCAGCGGCGCAAGCCCGCCTTCGCCGTGCGCTTCACCGACCTGGAGCTCCTGGCGTCGGTGGCGCCGCGCAGCCCCGGCTGGCGGCGGCACGTCCCCGCTGCCGTCCTGCTCCTCTCGCTGGTCGCGCTGACCGTCGCGTTCGCCCGGCCCGAGGCGGAGGTCGAGGTGCCGCGCGAGCGGGCCACGGTCGTCGTCGCGATCGACACGTCCATCTCGATGGAGGCGACCGACGTGTCGCCCGACCGCATCACGGCCGCGAAGGAGTCCGCCGTGTCCTTCGTCGACGGCCTGCCCGACCGCTTCAACGTCGGGCTGGTCTCCTTCAGCGGATCGGCGACGATCGTCGTACCCCCGACGCAGGACCATGCGGCGGTCCAGGACGCCGTGCGCCGACTGGAGCTGGGTCCCAGCACGGCCATCGGCGAAGCGGTCTTCGCCTCGCTCGACGCCATCGAACACGTCCCGGGGGAGGAGGGCCAGGAGTCCCCACCCGCCCGGGTCGTCCTGCTCAGCGACGGCACCAACACGGTGGGGCGCGGCTTGCCGGCGGCGTCCCGGGCAGCGGTCGACCTGGGCGTCCCCGTGTCGACGATCGCCTACGGGACCGCGGAAGGCGTCGTCGAGGTCCAGGGCCAGGAGATCCCGGTGCCGGTCGACGCCCCGGCGCTGGCGCGCTTCGCCGAGTCGACCGGTGGCAGCGCGTTCGAGGCCGAGAGCGGCGAGGAGCTGAGCGAGGTGTACGACGACATCGGGAGCCAGGTCGGCACCGTCACCGAGCGGCGGGAGGTCACGGACCGCATCGTGGGCGTGGGCCTGGGACTCGCCCTGCTCGCAGCGCTGGGCTCGCTCGTGTGGGGGGCGCGACTGCCGTGACCGAGGACCCCCGCAGCGACCGCTCCGGCCAGGACTACCCCCGGCACTGGGAGGCCGACGTCGTGCTGTCCGACGGGGGCACGGCGCGGCTGCGTCCCATCCGGGCCGACGACGCCGACCGGCTCCGCAGGTTCCACGCCCGGCTCTCGCGGGAGACGGTCTACAACCGCTTCTTCGCCTTCCGGCCGGTGCTGTCGGACGCCGACGTCGCCCGCTTCACGCAGGTGGACCACGACCACCGGGCCGCCCTCGTCGCGACTCTCCAGGACGAGATCATCGGTGTCGTCCGCTACGACCGGCTGGACGGCACCGACGACGGCGAGGTCGCGTTCGTCGTCGAGGACGCCCACCAGGGCCGTGGTCTCGGGCCGGTCCTGCTCGAGCACCTGTCCGCCGCCGCGCGGGAGCGGGGCATCACCCGCTTCACCGCCGACACGCTGCCGACCAACCGGGCGATGCTGGGCGTCTTCCGCACGGCCGGCTTCCAGGTGCACCGGGTCCTCGCGGAGGGCTACGTCGAGCTGTCCTTCCCCATCTCCCCGACCGAGAGCTCGGTCTCGGTGATGCGGGCCCGCGAGCACCGGGCCGAGGCCAGGTCGGTGCAGCGGCTGCTCGCCCCGCGGTCCGTCGCGGTCGTCGGCGCGTCCCGTGAGCCCGGCGCACCGGGTCACGAGCTGCTGCGGGCGCTGGTCGAGCACCGCTTCGCCGGACCCGTCTACCCGGTTAACCCGGCAGCCTCGCAGGTGCTGGGCCTCGACGCCTACGCGGGCGTCGGTGAGATCCCGGCCCCGGTGGACCTCGCCGTCATCGCGGTCCCGGCAGCGGAGGTGGCCGCCGTCGTGCGGGCGTGCGCCGCCAAGGGCGTGCGCGGCCTGCTGGTCGTGTCGGGCGGCTTCGCCGACGCGGGCCCCGAAGGACGCGCCCGGCTGGAGGAGGTCGTCGGCCTCGCCCGCAGCGGCGGCATGCGCCTCATCGGACCCAACGCCATGGGAGTGGTCAACACCGACCCGGCCGTACGGCTGCACGCGACCTTCGCCGCGGCCCCCGCCGCGGCGGGGCGAGTCGGGGTCTTCTCCCAGTCGGGCGCCCTCGCGGGGAGCTTCCTGGCCGAGGCGGGTCGGCGGTCGCTCGGCCTCTCGGCGTTCGTCTCGATCGGCGACCGGGCCGACGTCTCGGGCAACGACCTCCTGCAGCACTGGCGGGCCGACGAGCGCACCGAGGTGGTGCTGCTCCACCTCCAGGGCTTCGGCAACCCCCGCAAGTTCGCCCGGATCGCCCGCGAGGTCGGTCGCGTCAAGCCCGTGGTGGCGCTCAAGAGCGGCCACAGCCAGGCCGGTCGCAGCGACGCGGCCGTCGACGCGCTGTTCGCCTCCGCCGGCGTGGTCCGGGTCGGCTCCCTGGCCCAGCTGTTCGAGGTGGCCCAGCTGCTCGCCCTCCAGCCACTGCCCGCCGGTCCCCGAGTCGGCATCCTCGGCAACTCGACGGCCCTCGCCGCCATGGCCGCGGACGCCTGCCGGGAGCTCGACCTGCAGGTCCCTGAGCTCGACGCCGCGTCGCAGGAGCGGCTGCGGACGCTGACCGGCACCACGGAGACCGCCAACCCCGTGGACCTCGGGCCCTTCGCCGGGCCGGCCGAGCTGCGCGCGGGACTGCGGGTGCTGAGCGAGAGCGGTCAGGTCGATGCCGTCATCGCCGTCGTCGTGCCGCCGCCCCACGGCCAGGCCGAGGCGGTGGGCGAGATCGGTGCGGCCCTTCGCGACGCCCCCGAGGCGCTCACCGTGCTCACCTGCTTCCTCGGGGTGGACGGCGTGCCGCCCGGACTCGCCGAGCCGGGTGAGGGCGCGCCCGGACGGGGCTCCATCCCGTCCTACGCCTCCCCGGAGGCGGCGGCGCTCGCGCTGTCCCGTGCGGTCGACTACGCGCGCTGGCGGGCCCGGCCGCAGGGCGAGGTCCCCGAGCTCCCGGGGGTCGACGTCCCGGCCGCCCGGTCGCTGCTCGCCGGGCTCCCCGAGGACGGCAGCTGGTTGCCGCAGGCGCCGGTGACCGATGTCCTCGCGACGCTCGGCATCGAGGTCTGGCCGGCCGGGCTGGTGGACGACGTCGAGCAGGCTGTCGAGGTGGCCGGGCGCCTCGGCTACCCCGTGGCGCTCAAGGCGGCGGACGAGCAGTGGCGCCACCGCCTCGACGTCGGCGCGGTCCGCCTCGGCCTCGGCGGGCCGGGCGAGGTGCGCGCCGCCTTCGCGGACGTGCGCGCCGTGACCGGGCCCGGGCCGCTGTACGTCCAGCCCATGGCCCCGCCCGGCGTGTCCACCGTGGTCCGCCTCGTGCAGGACCCCTCGGCGGGCCCGCTGCTGTCCCTGCGGCTCGGCGGGGTCGCCGTCGACCTGCTCGTGGACCCGGTCACGCGGACCCTGCCGCTGACCGACCTCGACGCCGCCGAGCTCGTGAGGAGCATCCGGGGCGCCGAGCTGCTGACCGGCGAGCGGGGCGGTGCGGTGTCCGACGTCGCCGCCCTCGAGGACCTGCTGCTGCGGGTCGCCCGGGTGGGGGAGGAGCTGCCCGAGGTGGCCGAGCTGGTCCTCGACCCGGTGCTGGTCCAACGCCGCGGCGTGGTGCCGCTGCACGCCGGCATGCGGCTGCTCGCGCCGAGCGCCGACCCGGACCGGGGGCCGCGGCGGCTCGGCTCCTCCTACGCCGTGCTCTGAGCCCCGCCCCGCACCGGGTGCGAGACTGCGTCGTGCACATCTCGGCCAAGGCGGAGTACGCGGTCCGCGCCGCCATCCACCTGGCGTCGGTCTCCGAGGGCCCGACCAAGAGCGAGGCCATCGCCGTGGCCCAGGGGATCCCGTCGAAGTTCCTCGAGGCGATCCTGACGAGCCTGCGCGAGGCCAACGTGGTGCGCAGCCAGCGCGGCGCCTCGGGCGGCTTCTGGCTCAGCCGCCCGGCCGACTCGATCACGGTCGCCGACGTCATCCGTGCCGTAGACGGCCCGCTGGCCTCCGTACGGGGTCAGCGGCCGGAGCTGGTCGAGTACACCGGGAGCGCAGCGCCGCTCGCGTCAGTCTGGCTCGCGGTGCGATCGAGCCTGCGCGAGGTCCTCGAGCACGTCAGCCTGGCCGACCTCGCCACCGGGTCGCTGCCCGACCACGTCGTGGCACGGGCAGCGGAACCGGACGTGTGGCACACGGCACACACGCATCTCCTACCCGCTGACTAGGAATCCCGCTCGAGCTGTGGCAGGCTCCTCCACATGCCGCGCTACGACCTGATGCTCGACCCGTTCTGGGTCGGTCGTCGTGCGGACGCCTTCGACGAGACCTGTTGACCCTGCCGCGTCACTGACGCCGTCCGGTCCACCGTCCGTCCCCCTGCCTGAAGGCCCCCATGCACTCGCACGTCCCTGCTGTGCTGCGGCGCCGTCTGCTGCCGCTCGCCCTGCTCCTCGTCCTGCTCGCCTCGACGACCGCCTGCGCCACCACCGCCGGCCGAGTCGGCGCGGTGCCCACGGCGCTGCCGACCACGGGCGGCACCCCCGCCGCCGAGCTGCGGCTGGGCTACTTCCCCAACGTCACCCACGCCACGGCGCTCTACGGCGACGCGTCGGGCGTCTTCGCCGAGGCACTCGGCGGCACCCGGCTGCGGACGCAGACGTTCAGCGCCGGTCCGGCCGCCGTGGAGGCGCTGTTCGGCGGAGCTCTCGACGCCACCTACATCGGGCCCAACCCGGCCATCAACGCGTTCGTGAAGAGCCAGGGGGAGGTGGTGCGCATCGTCGCCGGCGCGACGAGCGGCGGAGCGTCCCTGGTCGTGCGGCCGGGCATCTCCGACGTGTCGGAGCTCGCCGGCGCCCGGATCGCCACACCGCAGACCGGCGGCACCCAGGACGTCGCCCTCCGGCACCTGCTCGCTGAGAACGGCTACGACGTCGACGCGTCCGGCGCGGGCGACGTGACCGTGCTCGCGCAGGAGAACCCCGTCACGCTGACGGCGTTCCAGGCAGGGGACGTCGACGGCGCCTGGGTGCCCGAGCCCTGGGCCTCCCGACTGGTCCTCGAGGGTGGCGGCGAGGTCCTCGTCGACGAGCGCGACCTGTGGCCGGGCGGCGACTTCGTGACCACGCACCTGCTCGTCCGCACGGAGTTCCTGCGCGACCACCCCGACACGGTGCGCCGGCTGGTCGAGGGCTCGGTCGAGGCCAACCGCCGGCTCGCCGCCGACCCGGAGGCGGGCAAGCGGGTGATCAACGACGCGCTCGACCGGCTGACCGGTGCGCCCCTGTCGGCTGCCGTGCTGGACCGCTCCTTCGGGCAGCTGAGGCACACCGACGACCCGGTCGCCGGCTCGCTCGCCGCCTCGGCGCAGCACGCCGTCGACGCGGGACTGCTGCCGGAGAGCGACCTGCGCGGCATCTACGACCTGTCGCTGCTGCGGCAGGTCCTCGGCCGGGACGTCTCCGACGCCGGCCTGGGAGCGCGGCCGTGACCGTGCTGGACGCTGTGCCGGGCGGTGTCGGCACAGCTACCCCCGCCGTGCGGCTCGCCGGGGTCAGCAAGCGCTTCGACAGCGGTCCTCTCGTGCTCGACGACGTCAGCCTCGACGTCGCAGAGGGTGAGTTCCTCTGCCTGCTCGGCGCTTCCGGCTGCGGCAAGTCCACGCTGCTCAACCTCGTAGCGGGGCTGGACGAGCCCAGCTCGGGCAGTGTCGAGGTCGCCGGCGGTCGCGCCGCGCTCATGTTCCAGGAGGCCGCCCTGTTGCCCTGGCTGACAGCCGGCCAGAACGTCGAGCTCGCCCTGCGGCTGCGGGGGATCGGCAAGGCCGAGCGCCGGGCGCGGTCGGCGGAGCTGCTCGAGCTGGTCCGGCTGCGCGACGCCGGGGCCAAGCGGGTCCACGAGCTGTCCGGCGGGATGCGCCAGCGGGTGGCCATGGCGCGCGCCCTCGCCCAGGAGGCGGGGGTGCTGCTCATGGACGAGCCGTTCGCCGCTCTCGACGCCATCACCCGTGACGTCCTCCACGAGGAGCTGGTGCGGATCCGGTCCTCGCAGCAGCTCACCGTCGTCTTCGTGACCCACAACGTCCGCGAGGCGGTCCGGCTCGGGGACCGCGTCGTGCTGCTGTCCTCGCGGCCGGGACGGATCGCCAAGGAGTACTCCGTGGGGTTCGACCAGCCGCGACGCATCGAGTCGCCGGAGGTCGCGGAGCTGTCGGTGGCGATCACAGAGGACCTGCGTGCCGAGATCCGCCGTCACGGCGGGCAGTCGTGAGCGTCCAGCAGCACGACGACGAACTGGCCTCCCTCGAAGCGGGCCTTGACGCCCTGGAGGCGCACGAGCAGGCGCTCGTCCCCTGGTGGCGACGGGCGCTGACGACCGCGTGGCCGCCTGTCGTCGCCGTCGGGCTGCTGCTTCTCGTGTGGGAGCTGGCCTACCGGGCCGAGGTGCAGCCGACGTACGCCCTCCCCTCGCCCGCCGACGTGGGTCTGGTGATCCTCGAGCAGCTCCGCAACGGCACGCTCGTCGAGGCCGTGTCCACCAGCGTCACCCGTGGCGGGCTCGGCTTCCTCGTGGCGGTGGCGATCGGCACGCCGCTCGGTCTGCTCGTCGGTCGGGTCCGCGCCGTCCGCCGCGGCATCGGGCCGATCCTGTCGGGTCTGCAGAGCCTGCCGTCGATCGCGTGGGTGCCCGCGGCCATCATCTTCTTCGGGCTCGGCGAGGCGGCCATCTACGCCGTGGTCCTGCTCGGCGCCGTCCCGTCCATCGCCAACGGCATGGTGTCCGGCATCGACCAGGTGCCGCCGCTGTTCCTGCGGGTCGGGCGCGTGCTCGGTGCGCGAGGCCTGGCGTCGGCCCGCCACGTGCTCATGCCGGCCGTGCTGCCGGCCTACCTGGGCGGTCTGCGCCAGGGATGGGCCTTCTCGTGGCGGTCGCTGATGGCCGCGGAGCTGATCGTGGCGTCGCCCGAGCTGGGCCTGGGACTCGGGCGGCTGCTCGACCAGGGTCGACTGCTCAACGACATGAGCCTCGTCTTCGCCGGCATCCTCGGCATCCTGGTGGTCGGCATCGCCGTCGAGCTGTGCCTGTTCGCCCCGGTCGAGCGCCGGGTGCTGCGCCGCCGAGGGCTCCTGCGCAGCTAGCGGTCCTGAGAGGGGGCCTGCTCAGGCGGCCATGGCGAGTGCCGACGGCCCGTCGACGTCCCAGTCCGCGGAGGAGAGGAACGCGTCGAGATCGGGCGTGATCGTCGTGTCCTCACGGGAACCGGCATCCGGGTCGTGTGGCGCCACCAGCTCGCACCAGACGCTCTTGCCACCCGGGCGCATGCTGACCCCCCAGGCCGAGGAGACGGTGGCGACGAGGCCCACGCCCCGGCCGGTGGTGGCGTCGGGGCCGTAGTGGCGCTCGCGCGGCGCCCGCGTCACGCCGTCGTCGACCTCGAGCCGCACGCCGGCGGCGGCCGAGAGTGACATGCGCACTGTGAACGGGGTGCCGGCATGGAGGACGGCGTTGGTGGCGAGCTCGGACACGATGAGCTGCGCGCCCCACGTGGCGTGGTGCTGGCCCCAGGCGGTCAGCGTGCGGACCACGAAGCGGCGTGCCGCGGCAACGCTGACCGAGCCCTCGGTGAACACCTGCTCGGTCTGCACGCCGGAAGCCTAGCCGGGGGGCTGTCGGCGTCGCGGCACGCCCTCCTCACACGGCTGTCGCTGCGGTGCAACACCGGCAGACCACGCTCTCGTGCCTGACTCCTCTTCGCGTGCGTGTCGAGCTGGTGGACCAACCAGGGGCGCTGGCCGGGCTGACCGCGGTGCTGGCCGGGTTGGGCGTCGACGTGGCGTCCGTCGACGTCCTGGAGGTGGACGGCACCACCGTCGTGGACGAGCTGCTGCTGCGCCTGCCGGTCGGCGTGGGCGCGGGCGAGGTGGAGGACGCCCTCCGCCTCGGCGGGGCGCTGGACGTGCTGTCGACCAAGGTGGACGGCCCCAGCGGCGACGCGACCGTCCGGGCGCTCGAGCTGGTGACGGCCATGGTGGACGCGGTGGGGGAAGCCGAGGACCCGGGGCGCGCCCTCGCTCGCGTGGCGTACGCCGACCTCGGCCGGCTGCTCACCGTGGACGAGGCGCGGGAGTACCCCCTCGGCCGCCGCGCGCTCGACTCGGGTGCTCCCGCGTCGGCCCGGGCCGAGCCTGCTGCCTCCCCGCTCGTGGCGCCGTCCGGCTGGGTGTTCTGGGTGGCGCCCAGCGTGCCACGACCACGACGGCTCGCGGTGGTGGCCCGACGGCTGGACGTGCGGTTCTCGGCGACCGAGGCCGCGCGGCTGCGGGCCTTCACGACGCTGCTCGAGAGAGCGGCTCGGGTGCGGCCGTAGACGCCCCTGGACGGCGGGTACAGCCCCCAGCTGAGCAAGAACAGCCAGCCGATGTTTCTTGACCGTCCGGTGGCTGCTGCCGGGCCACCCGTCGCAGGGGTACGGCGACGAGGTAGAAGATCACCAGCAGCGCGAGGACGCCGGCGGTGAAGAGGGCGTAGCGCGTCGTCCTGTCCTCCTGCCGGTCGGCGAACAGCCCGCACATGATCATGGCGACGTCGGCGAGGACGAGCGCGGCCACCAGGTCCCAGCGCTTCTTCGGCAGCGCCTGCATGGCGGTCAGCGACAGCGCCACGACCAGCAGCCGCGTGCTGATCGACCAGTCGGCCTAAGGTGCCCATACGTCGTCTGTCCGGCGACCTCGGTCTGACCCCCGCCGAGCGCCATGACGGCGTACCAGAGGCCTGACCACCGCGGGATGGCCGTCGCCACGACGTACTCGAGACGCGGGACGCCGCGCGGGTCGCGGCTCCAGACGACGAACAGGGCTGCGCCGGCGGCCATGACGACGACGTGGGGGTGCTCGTGCTGCCGTGACCGGACGTCACTGAGGGTTGCGCGTGTCGACCGTCCCATCCGTGCCGACGCAGGGCCCGTAGCCGAGGAAGACGACGGCGGAGCCAGGCTCGTCGGGTAGCGGCCCATCCCGGACTGTGATCGCCGCGCCCTCCTTCACCGCGGTGAAGGAAGACTCCTCGGCGGAGGTCGATCGCCGACCGACGGTGTAGCCGCGCCGCTCCAGCTCTGCCGCAGCCGGCTCGACGACCGCGGCGCCGGGACCGGCGTAGCGGAAGCCGGGGCTGTAGACCCACTGCGTGCTGCCGTCGTCGCTGCCCACGCCGCAGGAGACGGCCCGGTCCTCCGGCGCGAACGACTCCGTCGGAGCGGGTACGGACTCCAACAGGGCGTCGACGTCGGCTCGGAGCCCGCTGAACGCCTGGCTGAGCTGCGTCGTCTGGTCGGCCACGGGGGCGCTCCTGGTCGACGAGGGTTCGGGGGCGGTCGACTCGGGCGGCGTCGAGCCACCGGACCCGGCGCTCGTGCAGCCTGAGAGGCCGGCGACCAGCAGGATCCCCGCGAGGAGTCCTCTCACAGCACCGGGAGCTTCGGGGGACCTTGGCAGGCCAGGTCCTCGTACAGGTGCTCGACGTCCGAGGTGGGCGGGGCGTACGACATGACCTCGGTGCCCCGGATGATGCCGCTGATGGTGCCGGGGTGGCGGACCAGCGGGTCCCGGCCCGGACGACGAGCGGGTGGTCGGCTCGGTCGTCCGCCACGTCCGCCACGTCGGGCACCGGGAGCAGTCGGACCAGCCTGCCGAGCTGGCCGGACGCGGTGTCCCGGAGCCGGTCGCTGATGTCGTTCCAGGCGCGATGCCGGGCTCGAGGCAGTCAGGGTCGACCTCAGGACGGGTTGTCGGTGTCGATCGTCCCGTCGGGGCTGACGCAGGGCCCGTAGCCGGAGAAGACGACGGCGGAGTCCAGCTCGCCCGAGGTGTGGCCGTCCCGGACGGTGATCGCGGCTCCGCCCTTGACCGCGGTGAAGGACATCTCCTCCGCCGAGCTCGACCGCTGGCCGACCGCGTAGCCGCGTCGCTGCAGCTCGGCAGCGGCGAGCTCGATGACGTCTGCGCCCGTGCCGGGGTAGCGGAAGCCCGGGTCGTAGACCCACTGCTTGCTGCCGTCGTCGTCCGCGCCGACCGTGCACGTGAAGGCCTTGTCGACCGGCGCGCTGGCGGACGTGGGGGTCGGTACGAGCGCCGAGAGGGCGTCGACGGCCGATCGGAGCTCGGCGGCGGTCGCTTCCAGCTGCGTCTTCTGGTCGGTCACAGGGGTGCTCCCGGTCGAGGTCGTGGCGGACGGCGCAGTGATCTTCGGGTCGGCGTCCCCGGGACTGGCGCACCCCGTGAGGCAGAGCACGAGCACGGTGCCCGCGCACACCCGTCTCACGGCTCTACGTCGATCTTGTCCGGTCCGGTGTAGGTCGGGTTCTCGTACGGGTGCACGGTGTCCGTCGTCGGCGGCGCGTAGGGAGTGACCAGGTCACCGCGGATGACGCCGCCGATGTTGTTCCAGGACGTGGTCCCCGGGTCGAGCGGGTCCGAGTGGCCCGTCACCATCTCGCCGGGTGCGGTGGACGGGTTGTCGTCGTCCTTGTGGCGCCCGGTCTCCAGCCGCGTGACGCCCTCCATCTCGTTGACGTCCGCGCCGTGTCCGACGCTGCCGAGGTGTTGGCCCTGCGAGAGGCTGATCGAGTCCCCGGGCGCCTGCATGGTGTAGCGGTCGACGTCACGCCCGGGGGCGTAGTCGCCGATGTCCTCGACCCGGGCGCCGGCGCCCGCGCTCTCGACGTGCACCACCCGGTCCGCCGGCAGGCCCATGCGGTCAGCGACCCCGACGACGGCGCCGCCGTAGGAGTGTCCGACCGCGGTGACGTCGACGTCCGTGTCCAGCCGCAACCCGTCCGCGAAGTCGCGAAGCCGCTCCCCAGCGGCTTCCGAGTAGTGGGAGTTGGGCGCGTTCGCGATGACCGCGTCCGGCATGTCGCTCCCCAGCCAGGCGATCACCGTCGTGTGCCCCTCGGGATCCTCGCGGGCCAGGAGCTGCGCCTTCTCCGAGTAGCCGGCGAAGCTCTCCATGTCGGCCGTCGTGCGGGAGACGAAGATGCCGACGTTGCGCGTCTTCTCGTCGATCGGTCCCCAGACCTCGGCGATCGTCCCGTCGCCGCTCGGGTCGAAGTAGATGATCTGGTGGGAGACCTCCGCCGGGCCGTCAGGACGTCTCGCGCCAGGCGCGACCTCCTCGTGGAGCAGCAGCTCGTAGTAGGCGATCCGCTCGGCGTTGCGCTGCAGTGCGGCGGCGGCGTCGTCGTCCTCGAGCGCGATCGAGGCCTCGTCGAGCAGCTCGTCGAGCCCTTCCTGGGCGTCGCCGCGGTCGCGCAGCGCGCGCGCGAGGTCGGCAGTGCGCTCCTGCTCGGCCAGCAGGGCGGCGGAGATCTGCACCCGGTTGGCGGCGACGCGGTCCTCCATCGGCGCGCCGTCGAGACGCCCGACCACCTCGGGGTAGAGCAGCGCCAATCGCTTGCGGACCGCCGGATCCATGGCGGCCAGCGCCGCGGCGACCGCAGCGCTCCTGTCGCTGTAACCGGTCGCGGTGGCCATGGCGTCGGCCAGCAGCGCCTCGGGGCTGCCGGGTGCCGGGTGCTCGGGCAGCCCGCCCTGCAGCCACCGGGCCATGCCGGGGTGGCGGACCAGCAGGTCGGCGAGCTGCGCGGGGGTCAACGCGGAGAGCCGCGCGCGCAGGGCAGCTGCCGCTGCCGCGCTGTCGCCGAGGGTGGCAGCCCAGTCGACCAGCGCCCGGTCGGTGCGGTCCTCCACCACGTCGTAGCGGCTGAGCACCCCGAGCACGCTCGGGCTGGTGGCGCCGCCGATCCAGCCGTCCTGGCCTGCCTCGGCGCCCACCCGGCGCAGGGTCGCCACAGCCGTGGCGAGCGCGTCGCGCGCACTGGCGTCTGCGTCGCGCAGCCGGCCCTCGATCGGCGGCACCTCCTCGGCGAGGCGCCTCGCCTGCTCGGCGGCCCCGGGACCCTGGTCGAGGGTGCGCGCCGTCAGCAGCAGCGGCGTCGGAAGCGCGGCCTCGAGAAGCGCCTCCCGCCGAAGCTGCTCGTAGCGGTCCAGCAGGTCTTCGAGCGGCGGCCCGTCTGCGCGCAGGCGACCCGCGAGGTCGTCGACGGCGTCGGCAGCGGCGCGCAGGGCCTCGGCGGTCTGGTCGAGCTGGGTGCCCTGCCTGGCCTGCCTCGCCATCGCTGCGTCGGCCGCGTCGCCCTGCCAGCCGAGCCTGCCTGCCGTGTCCGCCAGCAGGCTGGTGAGGGCCGACTCCAGCTCGCCGAGCGCGGTCGCTGCGGTCCGCAGGTCGTCCGCCACGTCGGGCAGCGGCCCGGCGCCGCGGACCATCCACGCGGGCACGTCGAGCGGCAAGCGCTCCTGGGTCGCGAACCCCACGAGGCGGTCGACTCCGGACGCGATGGTGTCGAGCGCGATGCCCGCGCCCTGCAGCCGTGGGCCCCATCTGGCGATCGCGGTGTCGAGCAGGGCCCCGCCCACGGACCTGGCCCCGGCGACGGCAGCGTCCACGCCCGCCTCGACGGCTCGGCCGGCTTCCTGAACGAGTCGCTCGCCCTGCTCGTAGGCGTCCTCGGCGAGCTCGACCGCGCCGTCCCTGACGTCGCCTGCGGCACCGCTGGCCGTGGCGTACCCGGCCTCGAGGGTGTTGCCGGCAGCGGAGGCGACGTCCTCCAGGACGTCGGGCACCCAGTCGGGCGGGCTCATGAACCGAGCCACCAGGACTGCGCCTCGTCCGCGGCGACCACGTCGACCTCTGTGAACGCCAGGACGACGGCCTCCAGGCCGTACGCCAGCCCCCCGAGGGCCGTGACCAGGTCGGCGTGCACGTCGAGGACGGCCTCGGACAGGGCCGCGAGCTGGTCGCTGGAGGAGGACCCCGACAGGTGCGCCTCTGCGGAGACGAGCGGACCGGCCAGCGCGCCCCGGCGCGTCGCCACTGAGGTCGCCATGCCGTCGACCTCCGTCGCGGCAGCCATCACCGCTGGGTGGTCGACGGTGATGCGCTGCGCCACGAGCCCTCCTCGGTCACGGTCGGTGAGACCATCTCACGGATCGTGTGAGGACCAGGCGCGCGGCCGGGTCGGGGGAGCGCTCCACGGGAGGGGTCCGAGGGGGACAGGAGCACGCAGAACGGGGAAGGTTCCCCATGACGTGTCTCATGGGCTGTCCTACGTCGTCGGGGGGCGCGTCGGTCGAGCGCACACCGGGCCGCAGGGGATGCCGAAGCGCGCCCGACGGCGAGGCCGTCTGGCGTGCAGACGATCTCCAGGACACGCGCGGGACCGGGGGTCGCGGGGCCTGTCGACCGTCCCCCGTGCGACGGCTCCCGGGGCTACAGGTGCGGGCGGTCTGCGACAAACGCTGGACCATGGCGGACGAGAGCAGCAGCGGCAGCGACGGCACGGCGTCGCCCGGGTGGTACCCCGACGGCTCGGGCGGGCTTCGCTGGTGGGACGGGCACGCGTGGACAGAGCACCGCAGCGAGCGCCCGCGCGCAGCGTTCCCGGCGCCCTCGTTCCTGCCCGCTGCGGCGCCCGCCACCTCCGGGGGCCGCAGCGGGCGCGGCCTGCTGGTCGGGGCCGCCGTGCTCGTCACCGCAGTGGTGGTGACCCTCGCGGCCGTCGGCCTCGGGCGCACGGTTGCCCGCACCGTGGCTGAGGACGCCGCAGCCCGGGGTGCGGGCACGCCGGGCTACGTCACCTTCAACGGCTCGGGAGCCAGTCCGCTCGCCGTCGGTGCTCCGTGGGGCCGGGCCTGCATGCCGGTCGTCATCAACCCGAACGACGCGGTCCCCGACGCCGTCTACGCACAGGTGGCGCAGGTCGTCGCCGAGGCGCGGACCGCCGGTCTGAACGTGGCGCTGGAGACGCGTCAGCACACCTTCGTCCCGGGCGACCTGCACCCGGCGGGCCTGACCAGGGACGACGTCGTCTTCGTCCCGGTCTTCACCGACAGCGTCACCGGGCTCCGCCGGCCCGACGGCGGACCCAACAGGACGAACGTCGGCTGGGACACCGCACCCGCGCCGGACCGGCGCCACGACGAGCTGCTCACGCTGCAGATGACGATGCACCTCGGCACGATCGGAGACGACCCGGTCGAGCAGCGGCGGGCCGTGCGCAAGCTGATCGGCTGGACCCAGGGGATCAGCGACTCGAGCGTGCCGGGCAGCGCCCTGCCGCTGGGCGACGCCCAGGTGCCGGACGCCTTCACCGACGGCGACGTGGCCGCCATGAAGGTCATGTCCGGCTGCGACAGCGGCGCAGCCACGAGCAGTTGACGGGGTGTCCGAGGGGGGAGTTGAACCCCCACGTCCTTTCGGACACAGCGACCTCAACGCTGCGCGTCTGCCATTCCGCCACTCGGACCGAGTGCGACCGGTGACTCGCACCGGACCGCGACGACTATAGCGAGGTCCGGCCTCGGCACTACGGTTCGAGGACCGTCTGAGTTAGGGAGCGCACCATGGGACCGGTCGATCCGCAGGACGAGGCCGTCGAGCTGTGCCGGGACCTCATCCGGTTCGCCAGCGTCAACGACGGCACGGGACGCGGCAAGGGCGAGCGTGAGGCTGCGGAGTACGTCGCGGCCAAGCTCGCCGAGGTCGGGCTGGAGCCGCAGGTCTTCGAGGCGGCGCCGAACCGCACCAGCGTCGTCACCCGCATCGAGGGCGAGGACCGCAGCCGTCCCGCGCTGCTGATCCACGGCCACCTCGACGTCGTGCCGGCCCAGGCCAAGGACTGGACGTACGACCCGTTCGCCGGGGAGATCGCGGACGGCATGCTGTGGGGGCGTGGCGCGGTGGACATGCTCGACATGGACGCCATGACGCTCGCCGTGGTGCGCGACCGCATGCGCACCGGGCGCAAGCCGGCCCGCGACGTCGTCCTGGCGCTCGTCGCCGACGAGGAGGCCGGCGGTGTCTTCGGCGCGCAGTGGCTGGTCCAGCACCACCCGGAGCTGTTCGAGGGCTGCACCGAGGCGATCAGCGAGGTCGGCGGCTTCTCGCACAGCGTCAACGACGACCTGCGGCTCTACCTCATCGAGACCGCGCAGAAGGGCATGGCCTGGATGCGCCTCACGGCCACCGGCACCGCCGGGCACGGCTCGATGATCAACAGCGACAACGCCGTCACGCGACTGGCCGAGGCGGTCGCCCGGCTGGGTGCCCACGACTTCCCGGTGCACATGACGAAGACCGTCCGCGCCTTCCTCGACGAGGTCGGCGGGGCCTTCGGCCTGGAGCTGGACCCGGACGACCTGCAGGCCACGGTCGCGCTGCTCGGCCCGCTCGCCCGGATCGTCGGCGCCACCATGCGCAACACCGCCAACCCGACGATGCTCGACGCCGGCTACAAGCACAACGTCATCCCCGGTACGGCGTCGGCGATGGTCGACGGCCGCTACCTGCCCGGTCACGCCGACGACTGGGAGCGCGAGCTCGACGAGGTGCTCGGACCGGACATCCTGCGGAAGTACGTCAACTACGACATCGCGCTCGAGACCGAGTTCGAGGGGGCTCTGGTCGACGCGATGGCCCGGTGCCTGCGGTCGGAGGACCCGGGCGCCCGCGCCGTGCCGTACATGCTCTCCGGCGGCACGGACGCGAAGAGCTTCAGCCGGCTCGGCATGCGCTGCTTCGGCTTCTCGCCCCTGCGCCTGCCGGCCGACCTCGACTTCTCGGGCATGTTCCACGGCATCGACGAGCGGGTGCCGCTCGACGGGCTGGCGTTCGGCGTCCGGGTGCTCGACCGGTTCCTCGACGAGTGCTGAGACCGGTGGGGCTCGGGTCGCTCCTCAACCTCGGTCCGCGCTCCGAGCAGTGGCTGACGGCAGTGGGCATCACGACGTACGACGAGCTGGAGCGTCTCGGCAGCGTGCAGGCCTACCTGCGGGTGCGTGAGGTCTTCCCGGCCGCCAGCGCCAACCTGCTCTACGCGCTCGAGGGGGCGCTGCTCGACGTCCGGTGGGACCTGCTGCCGGTCGAGCTCCGCGCGGCGCTGCGGCGCGCAGCGGTGTGATGGATCACGCACGCGGTCCTCTGGCATGCTCGCCAACGTGAGCACCGCAGCCACGCCGCCGGTCGGCTTCTTCCGCACGCATCGGGGACGGGCGGCCGCGGAGCTGACCGGGGCGGTGGCACTGCTGCTGATGGTCCTGTCGATCATGCGCTCCGGTGCCGGGGCGACGCCGACCTGGCTGCAGCTCGCGGGCTTCTCCGTCATGGTCATCGCCGTCGTCCGTCGTCTGGTGGCGGTGCTCCGTGCTCCCGCGACCGACGGCGCACCGGTGCTCGTGGAGCCCGAGCCCGCGTGGCGCCCGCCGGTGAGCTGACGGGCAGCTAGGTCATCAGCGGCGGGAGCGGCTCCGGGCGCAGCCGGCGGCGTACCGTCACCTGCCGCCGCCCGTCCGACCAAATCTCGTGGCGGAACAGCTCCCAGTCCCCGAACTCGGCGTGGATCGACAGCAGCTCGCGCGTCTTGTCGCGGTCGGCGTCGGCCGGGATGCGCACCGCGCGGTACTCGTACTGCACCGCGCCAGTCTGCCCGACGAGGTGCGGCTCAGTCCTCGAGCTGGTCCGACGACCAGCGAGGCATGGACTCGGGGTAGCCGATGTCCGGAGCCGACACGTCGTCGAGGGCCGAGCGGATCTCGGGTGGCAGCTCCACCGACTCCGCGGCGAGAGAGGCTTGCAGCTGCGCTGCGGTACGGGCCCCGACGACCGGGGCGACGACGCCGGGCCGGTCCCGGACCCACGCCAGCGCGACCGCGACCGGCGAGACGCCCAGGCCGTCGGCGGCGGTGAGGACCGCGTCCACCACCGATCGGGCCACGTCGTCGAGGTAGGGCTCGACGAAGGTGGAGAAGTGCGCGGAGGCGCCCCGGCTGTCGGCGGGGGAGCCGTTGCGGTACTTGCCGGTGAGCACGCCGCGGCCGAGCGGCGACCACGGGAGCAGGCCGATGCCCAGCTCCAGCGCGGCGGGGACCACCTCGCGTTCGACGCCGCGCTGGAGCAGCGAGTACTCGACCTGGTTGCTGACGAGCGGCGCCCGACCCGGCCAGGAGCGCTGACGGGTGGCGGTGACGCCGAGCTGCCAGCCGCAGTAGTTGGAGACCCCGGCGTAGCGCACCCGGCCGGAGGCGACCGCGGTGTCGAGGGCGGCCATCGCCTCCTCCCAGGGGGTGACCTCGTCCCAGTCGTGCAGCTGCCACAGGTCGACGTGGTCGAGGCCGAGCCGGTCGAGGGAGGCGTCGAGCGCCGACAGCAGGTGACCGCGCGAGGTGCCGCGGCCCATCGGCCCGGGGCCGGTCTGCCCGCACGCCTTGCTCGCGACGAGCACCTCGTCGCGGGGCACGACCTCCGCGAGCAGCCGGCCGAGGACGCGCTCGCTGTCGCCGCCGGCGTAGACGTCGGCCGTGTCCACCAGCGTGCCGCCGGCCGACGTGAAGGCGACGAGCTGGGCGGCGGCGTCGTCCTCGTCGGTGTCGCGGCCCCAGGTCATGGTGCCGAGGGCGAGCCGGGAGACCACGAGACCGCTTCTGCCGAGGTGGCGCTGCTTCACGAGGCGGGACGCTAGCGCGACGGCGGGCCGGCAGGCGCGGGTGGATACCCTGCGGCGACCCCGACGCACACCCTGACACTGGAGCGCCCATGAAGCTCGGCCTGAACCTCGGCTACTGGGGCGGCGGCAACGACGCCGACAACCTCGCCCTCGCGGTGGAGGCCGACGCGCTCGGCTTCGACGTCGCGTGGGTGGCGGAGGCGTACGGCTCCGACGCACCGACCGTCCTGGCCTGGGTCGGTGCCCAGACGGAGCGGATCGACATCGGCTCGGCGATCTTCCAGATCCCCGGGCGCACGCCGGCCAACTGCGCGATGACGGCCGCCACCCTCGACACGCTGTCCGGCGGCCGCTTCCGGCTCGGGCTCGGCGTGTCCGGCCCGCAGGTCTCCGAGGGCTGGCACGGCGTCCGCTTCGACAAGCCGCTCGCCCGCACCCGCGAGTACAGCGACATCGTCAAGCTGGCCCTGTCCCGCGAGAAGGTGCGCTACGACGGCCAGCACTACGTGCTGCCGCTCCCCGACGGTCCCGGAAAGGCGCTGCAGCTCACCGTCCACCCGGTGCGCGAGCACATCCCGATGTACCTCGCGGCCGTGGGCCCGAAGAACCTCGAGCTGGCCGGCGAGCTGTTCGACGGCTGGCTCGCCATCTTCTACTCGCCCGACCACGCGAAGGACTCGCTCGCCTCCATCGCCGCGGGTCGCGCCAAGGTGGGCAAGACGATGGAGGGCTTCGACGTCGTGCCGACCATGCCCCTCGTCGTGGGCGACGACCCGAAGGCGTGCGCCGACGTCGTCCGCTGGTACGCCGCGCTCTACGTCGGCGGCATGGGCAGCCGCGAGAAGAACTTCTACAACCAGCTCGCGGTCCGGATGGGCTTCGACGAGGCGGCGGCCGAGATCCAGGACAAGTACCTCGCGCGCGACTACGACGGTGCTGCGGCGGCCGTGCCCTACGAGTTCCTCGACGCCACAGCACTGCTCGGCCTCAAGGAGCGGATCGCCGAGAAGATGGGCGTCCTGGCCGCGAGCGGCGTCACGACCCTCACCGTCTCGCCCTTCGGCGCCGACCAGGAGCAGAAGCTCGCCAGCCTGCGCACCGTCGTCGAGGCGCTCGAGCTGTCCGGAGCGGCGAGCTGAAGCTCGCCCAGGCGGCAGTGCTCGGGGTGGCGCAGGGCTGCGCCGAGGTCGTCCCCGTCTCCTCGTCCGCGCAGCTGGTGCTGCTCCCGTGGCTGCTCGGCTGGGAGCACTCGAGCGAGCACGCCACGTTCGCAGCCGCGCTCCACGCGGGCTCCTGCCTCGGCATCGGCTGGGTGCTGCGCGAGGACGTCATGTCCCTCGACCTGCGCACCGCCGCCCTGCTCGCCGGCACCTGCGTCCCGCCCGCTGTGGCGGGCTACCTGGTCGCCGACCGGGTGGAGGAGCGGCTGCGTCGCCCGGCGCACCTGGCCGCCGTCCTCGCCGGAGCCGGAGCCCTGCTCTGGGCGGTCGACCGTCGGGCCGAGGGCAGGCGCCGGCACCCCGCCGTCGGGGTGCGCCACGCCGCGCTGGCCGCCTGCGCCCAGATCCCGGCGCTCGCTCCCGGGGTGTCGCGCTCCGGCGCCACGCTCACCGCTCTCCGCGCTGCCGGCATCGACCGCGCGCCCGCCGAGCGCTTCTCCTTGCTGATGTCGCTGCCGGTCACGGCGGGCGCCGCCGTCCTCACGCTGGCCCGGACCGACCGCACGACGCTGCGCGCGCTGGGGCCGTCGCTGGGCGCGGGAGCCGTCTCGGCCGCCCTCGCCGGGGCCGCTGCGGCTGGGGCGCTCCGCCGACGTCCCGGACGGCCGGCGACCGGACCTGCCCTCTATCGTCTTGCCCTCGCCGCTGCGGTCGCACGGCGCATCCGCACGACCGGGAAGGACCGCTGGTGAGCCTCGGCCTCGTCGACGCCGTCGTGCTCGGTGTCGTAGAGGGGCTCACCGAGTTCCTCCCCGTCTCGAGCACGGGGCACCTGACGATCGCGGAGGGCCTGCTCGGCCTCGAGGTCGACGACCCCTCGGTGACGGCCTTCACCGCCGTCATCCAGAGCGGCGCGATCCTGGCCGTCCTCCTCTTCTTCGCCAAGGACATCGCGCGCTTCGCCCGGGGCTTCTTCGCGGGCCTGCGCTCGGCCGAGGGGCGTCAGAGCGAGGACTGGCGGTTCACCCTCGCGGTGGTGCTCGGCTCCCTGCCCATCGGTGTGGTGGGCCTGCTGTTCCGCGACGTCATCAAGGGACCGGTGCTGCGCTCCCTCGCGACCGTCGGCATCGCGCTCATCGCCTGGAGCGCCGTCATGGTGCTCGCGGAGCGGCGGGCGACGCAGGAGCGCGGCGAGTCGCAGGTGACCGTCCGGGACGGGCTGCTCATCGGCCTGGC
>JAABUN010003346.1_pt1 | contig 25075 bp, 20 predicted proteins | sample 5559311 | NCBI WGS metagenome assembly JAABUN01 (sample SAMN10711877, study PRJNA513370) | rock metagenome | isolation source: Antarctica rocks | place: Antarctica: Victoria Land, Siegfried Peak sud
GTCAGGGACGAGAGCGCCACCAGGTTCGCCGAGGAGCCCGAGTTGACCAGGAGGGCGTGGCGGAGGCCGACGTAATCGGCGAAGCGACGCTCGAACTCGCGCGCGAAACGCCCCGTGGTTAGCTGGAAGTCCAGGCCACTGTCCACGAGACGCTCGATCACCGAGCTGTCGAAGACACGCGCCCGGCGCACTGGATCGGCGTCTTGCCGGGCACGAATGGCGGCTCAGCGAACGCCTCCACGCTGACCTGAACCTGTCGAAGACCGTCACGACGTGCAAGCGGGCCATCATAATCGCCGCTGTCCGCGCCGCGGCCGGACCCTCACCCGGCGCCAGGCGCTCAAGCCGGGTCGGGCAGCGACCGCAGCACGCTCCCCGACAAAGCGGCGCAGCACGGAGGGCGGCCGCCGGTCATCGGGGTCGCACGACCTCCATCCAGTCGAGCTGCACGGGGGTCCGGCAGACGTCCATGCCCTCTGGCCGAACTCGTTGCCGGTGCCCGGCAGCAGGCTGCCGCCGCCGCGCACGATGTCGAAGCGGTGCGTTCCGGCCGCCAGAGTCGTCCGTCCGAGCGGCTCAAAGGCGAGCGGGTAGTTCTCGTTCCAGCGGCGCGAGCCGATCCTGCGCCCGTCGACCTCGACGCCCCGCGGCGGCCGAAAGAGCCGCGGAGGAAGACGTCGAAGTCGCCGCCGGTCGCGATCTCACCGGTGACCACCATCCGCCCGGGCCCGATTGCCAGACGCTCGTCGCCCTGGACCACCCACCCGGGCGGGGGGTCGCCTCAGGCGTCGCCGTGAAGGACTGGCCGTCGACAGGCGGGGCATAGGCGATCCGCGCCGCGGCTCCCGCACCGCGCAGATCGCGGCAGAAGCCCGCCGGGCGCTCGCCAACGCCCGCCGGTAGCCCGCGATGGGCCACGACCTCCATCGCCTCGGGCAACCGGCGGTAGACGTCGTGGTAGATCGTGCGCTCGACCCGCCGCCAGTTCGACGGCGGCCGGCTCTGCGCCGGATCGCCGCGACGCACGACGATCAGCGCGAACGTGTCCAGGTAGGCCGGCCGGAAAGCGTCGAGGTTCTCGCTGAAGATCAGCGCCCCGGGCTGAGGCTGGAGCAGCCCCTCGGGCGGCACGTCGAGCAGCTGGGTCAGCTTGGCGTCGCGAGGCCCGTCGCCAGGGCGGCGCCCTTGACGGAACCGAGCGGGCCCGCGCCGACGCTCGCATCAGGTAGCCGGCGAACTCGTCGAAGGCCGAGTGAAGCGCGGGCCCCTGCCCGGCGTAGCGCTGGCCGAGCCGCTCGAGGTCGGCGAAGCGCTCGCGCGGCGTCACCGGCATGTTGCGGTACACGAGCAGGTTGCCCGCGAGGATCGCGGCGGCCACGGCGGTGCCGGCCATGAGCGCCTCCAGTCGCCGCCAGCGCGGCCCGCCCAGCGCCGCGGCACCCGCGAAGGCCACCGCGACGACCAGCGGGGTGCTGATCGTGAACGCCTTCAGCTCGACCCATGAGCTGCCCGTCACGACGACCACGAGGACCGCGACGACTGCGGCCGTTCCTGCCGCGACCACCCCGCGGTCGCGGTGCAGCACCGCACGCCCGGCGCCGAGCGCCGCCAGCAGCGCCACGAGGACGGCGAGGATCGCGGTCGCGGTCCCCGCGCCGGTCTCCGTCGACAGCGGGAAGCGGTGGTCGGAGGTCAGCCACGGGCCGAGCGTCGACCACAGCGGGACCGGGGCGACCAGGTTGCCGAGGTCCGCCGGCTCTCCGGCCCCGCAGCAACGGCGCGAGCTTGACCGCGGCGGCGACGGCCGGTACCGCCACCAGCACGACGGCGACCAGCGCGAACGCACCCGTGCGGGCGTCGATGCGCCCGCGGTTGCCTCGTCGCGCCACGGCGACCAGCCGCGGGCCGGCCAGCATCGCCAGCAGGAGGAGCACCCACGGCGCGATGCTGAAGTTGACCGCGCACAGGCCGGCGGCGATTACGAGCCCCGCCGCCAGGGCCGCCGGAGGGGAGGCCGCCAGCAGCGCCGCCGCCAGCGCGACGAACAGCGCGGTGGACAGCTCCTTGACGCCCGAGCGGCGATCCCGGCGGCCAGGGCCCGCGGGCCGCGCGCGGGATCGCCCGCGTGAGCAGCGCGTAGAGCGCGAGGGCGAGCATCGCGCCCATCCAGGCCATGAAGGGCTGCCAGACCCAGATCGGGTCGATGCCGTCAGCTGCGCGGCGGCGTCGAGCGCGGCCTGCGCGCCGGCGGGGTAGCCGGCGGTCAGGAGCTGGTCGGGGACGACGTTGTAGGAGGAGTCGCGGGTCGTGCCCTCCAGCGAGCGGCCGCGGTCGACGAGGTAGCTGGCCAGTCGACCTCGGACGCGAGGTCGACGATCCGGGCGTACCCCGACAGGCCGGCGGTGCCGGTCAGCGCGACCAGCGCCGCCAGCGCGGAGAACGTGGTCGCCATCGCCACGGCCGGCCACACCCAGGCCGCCGAGGGGCGCAGCGCGCGGTGGCGGGTTGCAGCGCGAGCGCGGGGGCGGCGACCGCAAGCGCAGGCGCCGCGAGCTCCGACGTGGCGTCGCGCACGGTCAGCAGCGTGGCGACGACGACCACCGCGGCGAAGCCGACGGGCGGCAGCAGCGCGGGGGCGATCGGGCGTTTGGCCACGCGGTCGACCAGCAGCCCGCAGCCGAGGCAGAGCGCGGCGAGCACCACGGGAAGAGGATCCAGCTCAGCAGGAACATGCGATTGATCGCGCGGGCCGGCCCGCGGGTGCGCTGGCTCGGATCGGCGGCAGGTTACCGCGCGCTCTCGTAGGCCTCGCCGTGCCGGCGTCCGCAGGCCGCCCAGGTGAAGCCGGCGACGTGCTGCGGCCCGGCGGCGCGCAGCCGGGTGCGCAGCGCCTCGTCGCGGTCCAGGCGATCGAGCGCGGCGCCGATGGCGGCGGGGTCCCCGGCGTCGAAGTGCAGAGCGGCGTCGCCCGTGACCTCGGCCACCGCCCCGGCGTCGGAGGCGGCCACGGGGCAGCCGCAGGCCATCGCCTCCAGCGGAGGGGCGCCGAAGCCCTCCGCCAGGCTGGGGAACACGAGCCCCGCGGCGCGCCGGTACAGCGCCGCCATCGCGTCATCGGGCAGGTAGCCGGCGTGGTGGAGGCGACCGGCGACTCCGAGCCGCCGCGCGAGGGCGACCAGGCCTGCCCAGCGCGGCCCGCGCTGCCCGGTGAGCACGAGCGCGACGTCGCCCGAGGTGGTCGCAAGGCCCTCCAGCAGCCGCTCGTGGTTCTTGTGCGGCCACAGGTTGGCCGGGTAGATGACGAAGCGCTCCGGTAGGGCGAGGTCGGCCAGCCGCCGCTCGTCCCCTGCGTCGGGCTCGGGTCGCAGCCGCCGGTGATCGATGCCGTGGTGAATGGCCACGACGCGCTCCGGAGCGATCCCAAGGTGCGCGACGATCGCCGCGCGCGCGTGCTCGGAGACCGTGATGACGAGCGCCGCACGCCGGGCCGCATCGTCGTAGGCCACGCGCCGGAAGGCGCGCTCGGCGGCCGAGAACGCCGACGGGCGCTCGTGGTGGGTGACGTCGTGCAGGGTGACGACCAGCCGGGCCCCGGCGACCCGGGGGACCGGGATCGTCAGCGGCGCGTGGACGACGTCGAGCGCCGGGCCGCGAAGCGGTCGTGCCCGGGCCTCCGCCAGCACCCGCAGCAGCCACGCCGCCCGCCGCACACCACCCGCGGGCGGCCCGCCGCCGCGCAGGTGCGCCACCGCGATCGCTCCGGACCCGTCGAGCCCGAGGGCCGCCGCGGTCTGCGCATGGGCGAGCACGGTGGTGTGCGCCGGCCCATGGCCGGCGGCGAAGGCCGACAGCAGCCCGCGCACGTAGGTCTCCGAGCCGCCGACGTGCCCGGGCGTCAGCGTCGCGAGGGCCAGGCCGGCACGGAGCATCCGCGCGAAGCCTAGGGCCACGGTGCGAGGCCCTATGGTCACGGCCGTGTCCGAGCTGCCGTCGATTACGATCATCACGCTGGCCTTCAACGCCGCCGCCACGTCGAGCGGACGCTGGCCAGCGTCGGCGCCCAGGAGTATCCCGGCGTGCTAGAGCACCTCGTCGTCGACGGCGCCTCGACCGACGGCACGGTGGCGCTGCTCGAACGCGCCGGCGTCCGCTACGTCTCCCGACCCCGACCGCGGCCTGGCGCACGCGATGAACAAGGGCATCGCACTCGCGAACGGCGAGGTGGTCGGCGAGATCAACGCCGACGACGTGTACGAGCCCGGCGCGCTGATCGCGGTCGCGGAGGCCTTCGCCGCGCAGCGCGCCGCCGAGTGGGTCACGGGCCGTTGCCGCATCATCGACGGCGAGGACCGTGAGATCCGAAGGCCCGTCACCGCCTACAAGAACGCGCTGCTGGCCCGCTACTCGCTGGGGCTCTACCTCACGCACAACTTCGTCTCGGCGCCCGCGACGTTCTTCCGCCGCGACGTGCTGCGCGAGCTCGGCGGCTTCGACGAGCGGTACCGCATCTCGGTCGACTACAACCTGCAGCTCGAGCTCGCGCGCCGGGGCGATCCCGTGGTGCTGCCACGCGAGCTGGCGAGCTTCCGGATGGTCGACGGCACGCTGTCGATGTCGGGATTCGAGCGCCAGTTCGCCGAGCACGCCGAGCAGGCCCGCCGCCACGGCGACGGCCACCGAGTCGCCGTGGCGGCCAACCAGGCCCTCAGCCGAGGGATCGTGCTGGCGTACCGGGCGATGCGCGCCGCGCGGCAGCGACGGTCGCCCGCCGCGCGCTGAGGGCCGCGTTCTCGCTGGTAGCGTGGCGCCGTCATGGACCTGCTCGTCGCCGGCGACCGGTTGGAGGACTTTGTCTGTCCGGCCTGCTCGTCGGATCGGCTGCGTGACGTCGCGGACGCCGTCAGCTGCGACGCCTGCGAGCGGACGTTCCCGCATCGCCAGGGCGTTGTCGACTACGTCCTCGAGGACCGGCTCGACGCCACGAGCGCCCGCGAGCACACGTCCAACGCCATCGACCTGGACTCGGAGAAGGCGGTCAAGCGACGGGTCCGCAAGGGCGAGCGCAACCCGATGCTCATGGCCCAGATGCGGCGAAGCATGCGTGCCGCCCACCGGCTCATGGCCGGGGTCGGCCCGGAGCGCACGCTCGTCTCGCTCGGCTCCGGCTCTGGCTTCGAGCTGCCGCTGCTGCTCGAGCACCGCACCTTCGCCCTCGTGTACTCGAGCGACCTGGCGTGGACCTCGACGGCCCTGGTGCCCGATGTCACGCGACACCTCGACGGCACGCTGAGCCTCTTCGCCGCCGACTTCGACCACCTCCCGATCCGCCGGCGGGCCGACCATGTCGGCTTCGTCTTCCTCGCCCTCCATCACGCCGACGACCCTCACCTCTCACTCGAGCGCCTCCTCGCGCGCAACTTCGACTCGCTCGTGCTCGTGGAGCCGATCACCAACCGGCTGGTCGATGCGCTCGCCCACCTCGGGCTCGCCCGGAGGGTCGAGTACAGCGGGATCCGGCCGGAGTGGCTCGACGTGGGCCGTCTGCGCCAGATCGCCCGCACCCACGGGTACGCCATGTGCATCGAGACCTGGTGGGAGGTGCCGCGCAACGTCCTGCCGCGGCGCGTGCGCGCCTGGGGCTACGTCTGGCGACCGCTGGTGGCCGTCGTCGAGGTGTTGTCGCTCGCGACGCGCCCGTTCCGCTTCGGCTCGATGGCGGCGATCCGCTTCGAGCGGCTCACCGACGGCCACCCGCCGCCTGCCCGTAGGCCGCGACAGTCGCCTCGGCGCAGCGCGCCCAGGTGAACGTCGCCGCCCGCCGCAGGCCGCGCTCGCGCACCGCCGCGTGGGCCGCGGGGTCGGCGAGCAACCCTCCGACCGCCTCGGCGAAGCCGCGGGCGTCGCCCGGCTCGACGAGCAGCGCCGCATCCCCGACGATCTCGGGCACGCTCGTCGCGCGCGCGGCGACTACCGGCGTGCCGCAGGCCATCGCCTCCAGCGGCGGCAGCCCGAAGCCCTCGTAGCGCGACGCGAACAGCAGCGCGTCGGCGCCGCGCAGCGCCGCCACGAGCACCTCTTCGCGCACGTGCCCGAGCAGGTGGATCCGCGCCGCGTGGCGCGACGCGCGCAGGCGCGCGACCATCTCCTCGTCGCGCCAGCCGCGCGCGCCGGCGACGACGAGCGCGTGCGGGACGCCGCCGTCAGCCAGGCGCTCGAAGGCCGCCAGCGCCGTCTCGAGGTCCTTGCGCGGCTGCAGCGTGCCGACGGCCAGCAGGTAGGGCCCCTCGACGCCCGGCGCGCCACCCGCGCCCGGGGAGAACGCAGCGTCGACGCCCAGCGGCGCGACGACGACCCGCTCCGGGTCGAGGCGCAGCCGCCGCACGAGCGCGTCGCGGGTGAACGCCGACGAGGTCAGCACCACCGCGGCGCGCGGCAGGACGCGCTGCAGGACCAGCCGGTGCTGGAGCACGTTGGCGCGCCCCATCCACTCCGGGTGCTCCCACGCGAGCACGTCGTGGACGGTGACGACCAGCGGCGTCGAGGCCGGCACGGCGGGCACGAGCGGTGATGGGCAGTGCAGGAGGTCGACGTGGGCGCGGCGTGTCCGTCGCGGCAGCTCGACGGGCAGCCACGCGAGCTCGCGCGCCAGGCCGCGGGCGACCCGGCCGCGCAGCCGGCCGCCCTGGGCGAAGGGCACGAGCTCGACGTCCTCGCGGCGGGCCAGCTCCTGCGCCAGCCGGCGGGCGCTGCGCGCGGTCCCGCCACGGTCGAGCTCGAGGACGGTGAGCTCGAGGCCGACCCGCAGGCGGGTCACGCGGCGGTCGTCGGGGCGGACGCGGCGATCGTCGGCGGCGACTGTCCGCGGGCCGCGCCGTCCAGCGAGGCGGCCAGCTCGCGCGCGTTGGCGTCGGAGCGATCGACAAGCACCGGCTTGCCGGGCCAGCAGGCGCGCATCGCCGCCGCCAGGAAGCGCAGCGTCCGCTCCCGGTCGGGCGTGAAGGCGAGCACCGCAGGGACGGCCGCGCGGATCTCCGAGAAGGAGTCGACGTCGAGCGTCACGCCGTAGCCGGAGTAGAACGGCTGGCCGAGGGTCAGCACCGGCCGGCCGTGCAGCAGCGCCTCCAGGCCGACGGTCGAGGAGATCACCACGACCGCCTCGGACTCGCTGATCAGCTCGTGCGAGGAGGTGCGCGGCGCCACCAGGCGCGCGTTCGGGATCCGTCCCAGGCGCCGCAGGAGTCCCAGCCGGTTGCGCCCGATCGACATCGGGTGCTCCTTGAGCACGACGTCGTAGCCGTGCGGCAGCGCGCCCGCGACCTGCTCGACCAGCGACGCCTGGTCGTAGGTGTGCGGGATCACGCGCAGGATCTTGTAGTCGTCGACGACGTGCAGCGGGAAGTAGACGAACGGCCGCCCGGGGCGGCGCGCGCGGTACAGGCGGCGCGCCGCCGCCCCCCGCGCGCGCTCGCGGACGTAGTTGGCGACGAAGCGCTGCGGGCGTAGGTACTCGTTGTCGCGGTCCTCCCGGGCGCTGACGACCAAGTGGCGGGCGAAGTCGCGCAGCGTCGAGGCGGTGACGCGCGCCTCGCGGTAGTCGCGGATCGGCTTGTCGCGGGCGGTGAAGTCCGCGACGAAGCGCTCGACCTCCACCCGCTCCGGCGGCGTCAGTTCGCGGAGCTCCTCCGGCGCGACGATCGGCGCGTGCATTGTGTCGCGGTAGAGCCGCAGCGGCCGGTCGAACAGGGTGTAGAAGAGGAACAGCGCCCCGATGCCGCGCCGCAGGGCGATCAGGTGCGCCGCCGTGCGCATCGTCTCGCTGCCGACCTCGGGAACGACGACGTCAGGGCGCAACTCGTCGAAGATCGCCTCCAGCGCGAGGACGTGGCGGACGGTGCGCTCCACCGCGGCGGCCTCGTCGGTCGCGTCGACGGGCCAGTCGGTCTTGTAGACGTCGCGCAGCGTCGGGACCTCGTACTCGGCGACGATCCGCCGGCCCTCCGCCTCCCAGTCCGTGGCGTCGTCGACGGCCGCGAGCTCGTCCGCGAGGCACCGGGCGCCCAGCGCCCGAGCCGAGCGGCGCGAGAAGGTCACGTGCTCGACGTCGTGCCCGAGGCGCTGCAGCTCGGCCCCGACGCGCGCGTAGAACTCGCTCTCCTGGAACTGGAGGGTGGTGAACAGGAAGCGCACGCAGGGCGGAGGCTAGTGCCGCGGGAGCCGCGGGGAACGGCCGGCGCGGGCGAGCGCCTCGATGCGGTCAGCGACGATCGGGGCGACCTCACGGTCGAGGCCCAGCGGCCGGACGAACCGGTGGACGAAGCGCCGCAGCTGCTCGCGGTCCTCCGGGGTGGGCTCGAGACCAGCGGCAAGTTGTCCGAGGTGCTCGGACATCGAGCCGGCCACGCGCAGCGGTCCGCCGTTTGCTTCCAGCAACTGCCTGAAGTGCAGGGTGCCGTCCTGGGTCCCCGAGAACCGCGCGTCGCGAACGGTGAAGCTGCGGCGGCCAACGATCGCGCTCTCGATCAGGGCCGAGGTGTTGATGCCGACCACGAGCGCCGCGTGGTGGATGGAGTCGAAGTAGGACTGCCTCGCGGCCTCGCTCCTGGGGTCCTCCCCGAGCGGCGGGAACACGCGCACGCCGGGGCGCGCGGCAAGGGGACCCGACCGCCAGCCCTCGCTGTTCAGCGGGTGGGGCCGGACCACGACGTTCACGTGGGCTAACGGCCCGGTCGTGCCGCGCAGCGCCTCCAGCCATTCGACGATCCAGGCCGGCTCGTGAGCGGCGATGAACCCCGACGAGCACAGGTAGAGGATGCACGGTCGGGCCGGATCGAGCTCGAGCTCGACGAAGAATCGATCCCGGTCGCGCGACGGCCGCCAGCCGAACCAGTGGTCGTAGGCGGCGGCGCCCGTCACGTCGACGCGCTCGGGCGGGACGCCGTGGTGCGCGCCGGCCTCGCGGGCCTGCTCCGCGTTCCAGACGAGCACGCGGTCGGGGATCTCGTGCATGAGGCCCTTGTTCGTGAGGTTGTCCCACGAGAAGAGCATCAGCGCCGACGGCAGCCCGAGGCGCCGGGCCGCCCGCAGGTAGTCGGGTTGCGGCGATCCGAAGTGCGTCAGGGGGGCGACGAGCAGGACATCGGCGCGCTGGGAGGTCAGGAACCGCGTCATCGCCCGCGGTGTCCGGACGAGCCGCGCGAGGGCGCCAGCGCCTGCCGCGATCGTCTGCCGCAATCGCGCCGAGCGCCGGAGCGCAGGCTCGGCGGCGGCGATGCCCCACACGGCGTAGCCCCGGGCGCGGTCGCGCAACGCGGAGGCCCCGTCGTACCTGGGCTCCAGGTAGCGCAGGTAGTCTGCCGTTCCCCGCATCCGGGCGCCGAGAACGGACCGGGGGCGGCGCGGGACGGGTGCCTCGCCGAGGGTGATCTCGGGATGCGACGCGACGAGCGCGACGATCAGCGTGCGCTGGTCGTCCTGGCCGTCCTTGTCGCCTTCGAAGGCAACGTGCACGAGATGCCCGCGCTCCGCGAGCTCTCGCAGCACGGCATCGAAGTTGCGGACGAAGACCGGGCTGCGCATGATCCAGAGAATCCGGGACGTCATGGGGCGGGACATTGTCGGGCACGGGGCCTTGGCATGGAGCTCGGGGCGGTTGCGTTAGGCTCCGCCGCTGCTCGCGGACCCCCGCGGGCGCAGCCGTCCCGGACGAACGCCCGCAGCCCGCGAGGAGCATCAACGACCATGAAGTACAGCATCGATACAGACTCTGGGGTCATCGCGGTGCAGAGCAACGGTGACCACACGGAGATCCCGTTGTACTCGACCGAAGGCTTCGAGGTGCTGTCTGACCTGTGGACGAAGGTCGGCTGGAACGAGAGATACACCTACACCTTCAGCTGGATGGGTATCCCTGTCGTCCAGTTGCCCGAGGATCTCGTCCGGATCCAGGAGGTCATCCACCGCCTACAGCCCGACGTGATCGTCGAGTGCGGCGTGGCCCACGGCGGAAGCCTGATCTTCTACGCCTCGCTCCTGAAGGCCATTGGGACGGGGCGCATCGTCGGCGTCGATGTCGACATTCGACCGCACAATCGTCGCGCCATCGAGCAGCACCCGCTCTTCGAGCACATCACGCTGATCGAGGGCAGCTCGGTGGACGAGGCGGTCGTGGCCCAGGTCGAGCGAGAGACGCAGGGCGTCCAGAGGACGCTCGTCCTCCTGGATTCCGATCACTCACGCGATCACGTGCTCGGCGAGCTGGAGGCGTACCACCACCTGGTGCCGGTTGGGTCCTACATCGTCGCGATGGACGGAATCATGCAGAACCTCTCAGACGTGCCACGCGGGGATCCCGAGTGGACGCAGGACAACCCGGTGACGGCCGCCGAGGACTTCGTCTCGCGCCACCCGGAGTTCGTCATCGAGCAGCCGTCGTGGGTGTTCAACGAGAGCCAGCTGCGGGCGAACATCACGTACTTCCCGAGCGGGTACCTGCGCCGGATCGCCTGATCCCGGCTACGGCCCCGACGTCGACCGCGAGAGGATCGCCTGTCCCGTGAGCAGGTGCCACAAGCGGAAGTGCGGGAACTCGACGACGAACTCGTCGGCCGCCTGCTTGACGCCGGGACAAGTGGTCACGCCGTAGTCGTCGATCACCACGATCGCGTTCTCCGCGAGCCGGGTGCCGAAGTGTCGCAGGCAGTAACGGGTGGTGGGATAGACGTCGACGTCGAGGTGGACGAGTCCGAACGACGCGGCAGGCAGCCGCTGGCTGGTCTCGACGATGTCGCCTACGACTAGCTCTAGCGCGGGGTAACTGGCCAGATAGGCGGCGGTGGCCTCGGCCGACGCGTCCTCGAACTTGCCTGCGTCGTGGTGTGCGATGTCGATCCTCGCGTCCGTCTCGGCGTGGCCGGCGAACGTGTCGCACACGAAGAACCGCGGCGTCCGGTCGTGCGCCTGCAGCGCGCGACCGATGAAGTGCGCGGAGCCCCCGTGGTAGCTGCCGACCTCGATGACGGGGTGGTCCGGCGGAGCCGCCCGGACCGCCTGCCACAGCGTGTACAGCCGGTCGTAGTCCATACCGGTGCGTCCGGCGTTCACAGTCTCGCGAGCGATCGGAGCGAAGCCGTCGAGCTCCCGAAGGTCGAGCTTCTTGGCGACGCCGCTGAGGTGGTAGCTGCCTCGCAGGTTCTTCAACTCGTCCACGAGGCCTTCGCGCTCGGCTGAGGAGGCCTCGCGGAGGCTCGCGAGCTTCGCCGCCGAGGCTTCCCGCTCGCGCTCGAGCTTCGCCGCCGAGGCCTTCCGTTCGACCGCGAGCTTCGCGGTCGACTTCTCGAGCGCCAACGTCGCGCGCGCGGCGGCTCGCTCGTGCGCCGCGACCTCCTTGGCGTGCGACCGTCGTAGCGCCTTCAAGGCCTTCCTGCTGTCGGCCTCGGTCGGCCGGGCAGCTTCGTCGCCTTCGGCCGAATCGGGGTCCGGCCGATCGTTCACCGTGAGGCGCCCCGGCGGAACACGTAATCGGCGACGAAGCTCCCAGGGTCGCCGGGGTGGTGGTCGTGCGTCTCCGCCAGCTCGTAGCCCACTCCCGCCATGAGCTCGCGGATCGCGGACAGCCTGGTGCCCGACCGGTCGTGGTCGACGATCTCGACCAGCAGATCCTTGATATTGCCCCGGGCGAGCGTCCTGGTAGCGCCCTTCAGGAGCGCGCCCTCCATGCCGTCGACGTCGATCTTGACGTGCGTCGGCTCGGGGAGCCCCAGCGTCTCGATGAGGTCGTCGAGCGCGTAAGCGAGGACCATCTGCGTCTCGACCGGGGTGAACTCCTTGTCCTCGTGGTCCACGGGCCGTCCCACGGCGTGCAACGAGGTGCCCGCAGCGGTGCTCCGGTAGTAGTTGATGGGCTCCAGCCCCGTGCGGTCCAGTAGGGCGAGCTGCAGGGGGATGACGGCGCCCAGCATCCCGTTGCGGGAGAGGTTCCGCGTGAGCGACTCGAAGTTGGCGAACCCGGGCTCGATGGCGACGATGGTGAGATTCTCGCGGTGCTTGCCGGCCGCGGCCAGGGTCAGTGAGCCGCAGTTGGCCCCGATGTCATAGAAGACATCGCCGGACTCGAAGCTCTCGAACCAGTCGAGCACGTTGGGATCGACGGGCCGGACGAAGCGCCGCCGCTCCTTCTGGGACCGCACGCCGACGGTCACCCCGTCGGGAAGCTCGACCGGGGGGTCGGGCCACAGCTCGTACACCGTGACCTGCTTCTTCAGCGCCAGCGCGGAGAGGTTCGCCGCGAGCCGCGCGGGATCCTTGGGCAGCATGACCGCGGCGGCGGCAGCCGACGCGGTACGGACACTTGCGTACCGGTGGCGCTTCGCGGCGAAGCGTAAGCCCCTCGCGGCCCCGCCACCCCCCTGCCGAAGGGTCGCGACGAGATGCTGGGCTCGACGCATGCATTGGTAGTCTACGGCGCCACTCCGGTGTCGCGGCCGAGTGGGAGGACGGACTTCGTTCGAAGACCGTCCAGCGACCCCTGGGAGGGTGCATGAAGGTCCTGATGGTCGTCCAACACATCAACATGTTCCGCAATCTCGAGACCGTGGTCCGAGAGCTCGACGCCCGCGGGCACGAGACGGTCATGCTGCACGGGACGCGCCTCGCGGACCCCACCGTCAAGGCCAAGGTCGCCGCCAAGAAGCAGAAGATGGTGTTCATGGGCCGCGGGATCAAGGTCGCGGAGGACGAGGTCGCGAGCCTCACCACGGGCTACCGCCCCGAGCCGGACGAGCCGTGGCACCAGCGCCTGAAGCTCGGCCGCCAGATCGTCAACCGCAGCATCTACATGCGGCCCGGCCACCCGTCTCCCGAACGCGTGGTCGAGGGACTCGACAAGCAGCTGCCTCCCCGGGTCAAGCGCTTCATGAGCCGTCGCGTCTCCCGGTCGGTGCTCCAGAGCCCGCTGTCGCTGCGCGCCTGGCGCCGCGTCGAAAGAGCGAGCTCCCCGAGCCGCTCCGTGGGCAGGGTGATCGAGGAGGTCCAACCGGATGTCGTCCTGGTGTCCCCGTCGATCTGGCCCAAGAAGCCGGTGGAGGCCGACTACGTCCACGCCGCCCAGAAGCTCGGGATCCCCACCGTCGGCTATCTCAACAGCTGGGACAACCTCACGAGCAAGGGCACCGTGCATGTCCTGCCGGACGTCTTCATCGTCTGGAACGAGGCCCTGGCCATCGAAGCGGAGGAGATCCACCTCATTCCCCGGGAGATCGTCCGTGTCACCGGGGCCCCGCACCTCGACCACTTCTTCGAGCTGAAGCCGAGCCGCTCCCGCCGGGAGCTCTGCCGGCAGCTCGGATGTCCCGACGATGGCCCCTACGTCGTCTACCTGTGTAGCTCGCGAACGTTGATCAAGGACGAGACGGGCATCGTCACCGGAATCGCCGACGCGCTCGCCCGTAAGCTGCCCGGCGGGGCGCCCACGATCGTGGTGCGACCGCACCCGGTCAACCCCGTCCCGTGGGAGGACTACGCCCACCCCGGGGTGGCCGTCTTCCCCAACCACGGCGATCAAGCCGACACGCCCGAGTCCTGGCAGGAGTACTTCAACCAGCTCGACGGCGCGACGTGCATGGTCGGTCTCAACACGACGGCGTTCCTCGAGGCGGCCGTCGCCGACCATCCCTGCCTGACGATCGTCTCCGACGAGTTCTTCGACCAGCAGGGGCGCACGGGCCACTTCCGCCATCTGCTCGATGCCGACTTCCTCGAGGTGTCCAAGGACGTCGACGAGGTCGCGACCCGCATCGGCCGCGTGCTCGACGGCGCCGACGAGAAGTCCGTCGAGCGCCGGCGCTTCGGCAAGGAGTTCCTCCGGCCCCGCGGGATCGAGACGTCCGCGCGGTCCGTCGTGGCCGACACGATCGAAGACGTTTCGAGGGCGCGAGGGTACGGCTCCACGCCGCGTGCGCGCGTGGTCGTGCGCCCGGTCACGGCGAAGGCGGACGCGTGAGCACCCCCTTCTTCACGATCGCGATTCCGACCAAGAACCGGCCCGACCGCGTCGGGAACGCGATCAGGAGCGTCCTCGAGCAGTCCTTCGCGGACTTCGAGGTCGTCCTCTGCGACAACAGCGACGCGGACAAGTCCGCAGCGACCGCGGCGATCGTCGAGGCGTTCGACGACCCGCGCGTGCGCTACGTCCGCACGAACGGCCAACTGTCGATGCCGGACAACTGGGAGCACGCCGTCGGCACGGCCCGGGGCGAGTACGTCGGAGTCCTGACGGACCGATCGGTGTTCCGTCCCGATGCCCTTGCGGTCGTGCACCGCGAGATCGAGGAGACGGGCGCCAAGCTCGTCACCTGGCTCAACGACCTGTACGGGAGGGACCCGTCGGGGAAGCAGTTCAAGCGGCGTGACTGCACGCTGAAGCGGTACCGGCACACCAGCGGCGCGCTCCTCGACTACTTCGTGCACGGCAACCCGAAGTACGCCACGAAGGTCATCCCGAAGCTGATGACGAGCGTCTGCCACCGGTCGATCCTCGAGGCCATCAGGGCGTCGCCGGCCGGCCGTTGCTGCCCGCCGGTGGCCCCAGACTTCACGTCGGGGTTCCTCATGCTCGCCCACTGCGAGTGGGTGCTGATGATCGACGAGGCCCTGTACGTCAGCTCCGGGACCGGGAACGGGATGGAGTTCCGCCGCGGAGGGGTGCTGGCGAACCGGTTCCTGAGCGACCTCGGAATGCAGCCGCACGAGGTCGTCGACCGGATGCCGTCGGACGCCTGCTTCGCGTTCGCGCTCGTGCTCAACGATCTCATGCGCGTTCGCGACGCCGTCCCAGACCTCCTGCCCGACGTCGAGCTGGACAGGACGCAGTACTACCTGGGCTGCCTCAACGACTACGTCAAGACCGCGCATCACAGCTCGGCGCGCGACGACGACCTCGAAGCACTGCTCGCAGCCCTGGAGCGCGAGCCCGAGGAGATCGAGAGCCGGGTCAAGAGCGCCCGGCTCTACAAGCGGGCCGTGGCCCCGGGAGGAGTGGCTGTCAAGGCGGGAATCAAGGTCGTCGAACCGTCGCCCGCGTTCGAGACCGTGTTCGACGCGCTGGCCTGGGACGCGGCGCACCCCCGGGAAGCCGCCGAGAGCAGCCATGCGGAACTGACGTACGGCCTCGACCAGCTGCTCCCGAAGCCGCGGTCGCGCCCTCCTCGTGTCGCGAAGCCGCCCAAGCCCCCGAAGACCCCCAAGCCGCCGAAGCCACCGAAGCCACCGAAGCCGCCGAAGACGGTCGCCGGTCAGGTCGGTGCCCGCGTGCGCGGGATCCTGAATCTCGCCCGGGGTCCTCGCTGATCTCCCGGAGGTCTCGGACCGACGCGGCTGCACATGGAGGCGCCGCGACGTCGGGCACGCCGCGACGGCACCCGAGGGAGCACGCATGCGAGTCCTGATGGTGATGCAACACGTGAACATGTTCCGCAACCTCGAGCCCGTGGCGCGGGAGCTCGACGCTCGCGGGCACGAGACGATCGTGGTCCACGGCTCCAAGCCGAGCAGGGACGAGAAGGGCGCCAAGCCGAAGATGGCGCACCTGGGCCGCGGGATCCGCGTGGCTGACGCCGAGGTGGCCAGCCTCACCACCGGCTACCGGCCGGTTCCCGGCGAGTTCCTCCAGCGCAGGCTGCGGACGGGTCGCCAGGTGGTCAACCGGAGCATCTACCTGCGCTCGGGCCATCCCTCGCCAGAGCGGGTGCTCGAGTCGCTCGGCAGGTCGCTCTCGCCCGTCGTCAGGGCGGGCATGGAGACGAAGATGGCCCTTCGGCTGCTGCGCAGCCGGCGCACCCTGCCCCTCTGGCGACGCGTCGAGCGGCTGTCCCCTCCGAGTCGATCGGTCGTCTCGGTGCTCGAGGCGCTCGCACCGGACGTGGTGGTCGTCTCTCCCACGGTATGGCCGAAGAACCCGGTCGAGGCGGACTACATCCACGCTGCCACGAAGCTCGGGATCCCGACCGTCGGGTACCTCAACAGCTGGGACAACCTGACGAGCAAGGGCACCGTGCACGTGCTCCCGGATGCGTTCGTGGTCTGGAACGAGGCGCTCGCGAAGGAGGCAGAACAGATCCACGGCATTCCCCGGCACACGATCCGCGTCACCGGCGCGCCGCATCTCGACCACTTTTTCGAGCTCGAGCCCAGTAGGCCCCGCGCCGACATCTGCCGTCAGCTCGGCAGCCCGGACGACGGCCCTTACGTCGTCTATCTGTGCAGCTCTCGCACCTTGATCGCCGACGAACGGCACATCGTCACCGCGCTCGCCGGGGCGCTGGCCCGCGATCTCGGCGAACGCGCGCCGACGCTGGTGGTCCGACCGCATCCGGTCAACCCGGATCCATGGACGGGCTACGAGCACCCGGGAACCGCCGTGCACCCCGAGCACGGCGATCAGGCCGACACGCCCGACTCGTGGCAGGCGTACTTCGATCAGCTCTCCGGAGCCAGCGCCTTCGTCGGCCTCAACACGACGGCCTTCCTCGAGGCCGCGGTCGCCGACCGCCCCTGCCTGACGATCGTGTCCGACGAGTTCTTCGATCAGCAGGGGCGGACCGGACACTTCCGCCACCTCCTCGATGCGGACTTCCTCGAGGTCTCGGGCGACGTCTGCGAGGTCGCCACGCGTCTCGCGCGAGTGCTCGACGGTGCCGACGAGAAGGCGGTCCAGCGCCGCCGCTTCGCGACGGAGTTCCTGCGGCCCGAAGGCCGCGAGACGCCCGCGCGGTCGGTCGTGGCCGACACGATCGAGGCCCTCGTGCATGCCTGATCCGTTCTTCACGGTGGCGATCCCCACCAAGAACCGGCCCGACCGCGTCGCGGACGCTGTGCGGAGCGTCGTCGAGCAGAGCTTCGGCGACCTCGAGGTCATCGTCTGCGACAACTCCGACGCATACGAGGCCGCGCAGACGGCGATGGTCGTCGAGCGCTTCGGCGACGCCCGCATCCGGTACGAGCGCACGAGCGGGCGCCTGTCGATGCCCGACAACTGGGAGCACGCCGTCAGCGGGGCGCGCGGTGAGTTCGTCGGCGTCCTCACCGACCGCTCGGTGTTCCGGCGTGACGCGCTGCAGGTCATCCGCGACGAGATCGTGTCGACCGACGCGCGGCTGGTGACCTTCCTGAACGACATCTACGGCCGCGGCCCGGACGGCAGGGGCCTGCGGAGGCGCGTCTGCACCCACGCCCGCTACCGGCACTCCAGCGCGGCCCTGCTCGAGTACTTCGTGCATGGCGACCCGCAGTTCGCCACGAAGGTCGTGCCCAAGCTCATGACGAGCTTCTGCCACCGCTCGGTCCTGGCCGAGATCCGCAGCGGCCCGGTCGGCCGGTGCTGCCCGCCCGTCGCGCCGGACTTCACGTCGGGGTTCCTCATGCTCGCGCACTGCGACTGGGCGCTGTCGATCGACGAGGCGCTGTACGTCAGCGTCGGATCGGGCAACGGCGCGGAGTTCCGCCACGGGGGCGAGCTGGCCGACCGATTCATCCGCGATCTCGGGATGCAGCGTCACGAGCTGGTCGATCGGATGCCGTCCAGCGCGTGCTTCGCGCATGCCCTCGTCCTCAACGACCTGATGCGGATGGGCGAGCTCGTGCCCGACCGGCTGGGGCACCTCGACATCGACCGGACGCAGTACTACCTCGGCTGCCTCAACGACTACACGAAGGCCACGCGCAACGGCGCCGACCGCGAGGCGGACCTCGCTCTCCTGCTCGAGGGGCTGGGACGTGAGCAGGCGCCCGTCGTCGACCGCGTGAAGGTCACGACGGTCTTCGCGCGTGCCGCCGCCCAGCGGGGCGTCATGGAGCGCGTCAAGGCGAAGATCGTCGCGGTCGCCGGCAACCCGCGGACCCCTCCGCTGCCCTCCTTCGACACGGTGTTCGAGGCCATGGCCTGGGACGAGGCGCACCCGCGCTCGCCGTCGGCCAGGAGCTTCCTGGATCTCACTTGCACCGTCGACGCGATGCCGCGGTCACGGCCGAGCGCGGTGACCAGGTTGCGCGAGCCGCTCAGACGGGATCGGGCGGCGAAGGGGTCGCGCTGACGCCGGGATCGTCGGGGATGACCTTTCCCTCGTCCATGCTGACGATCCGGTCGGGCACGATCCGGGTCTTGCGCAGGTCGCGCATCTCGGCGATCACGAGCGTCCCGCTGGAGCGCAGGTCCATCAGGCGCTCGACGCAGCGGTCACCGAAGTCGTCCGACGCGATCGGCATGTCGAGCACGAGGATGTCGGGGTCCAAGGTGAGCGCCATGGCCAGGACGAGCTCGCGCTTGCGGCGGCTCTCCATGAGGCTCGTCGAGGACTTCAGCAGCGCGGGGGATCCCATCAGGTCGGCGATCTCCCCGAAGCGGTCGCGAACTGCGCCGGGCGGGAGGCCGACCATCGCCCCGAGCTGCGGAAGCGCAGCCCGGACGGTGTGCCCGCGGACCGGCAGCACGAGGGACATGACGTTGAGCGCCGGGACGACGGTTCCCCGGACGACGACGCGGCCGGCGCTCGGCGCGACGATCCCGGCGATCAGCTTGAGCAGCACCGTCTTGCCGGCGCCGTCGGGCCCGACGAGCGCGATCGTCGAACCCGCCTCGGCGTGCAGCGTCACGCCGTCGACGACCCGGTCCCCGAGCTTCTGCGCGTACGCGGAGTCGCCGTCGTCGACCGGCGTGTCCTCCTCCATCTCGTCCTCGTCGTCCTCGATCTGGCCGGCGAACGCGTCCGGCGCGAAGCCGTCCTCGACGTGCAGGCCCCCGAGGCGGGAGAAGAAGCGCCGCGCACGCATCCTCGGCGGCGGGAGGTAGACCTTCGAGACGCTGTGGAGCGAGACCACGGTGGGGGTCGCCGGCCCGGCCGGGGCGTCCGGCGGAGCACCCGTCGGCAGATCGCCGGTCACAGGCGGACGTGCGACGAGCGCTCGGCACGGGCGAAGAGCAGCACCGCGATCGGGGTCAGGGCGGCGAGCACGCAGACCGACGAGAGGATCGACGTCTGCCCCGGCAGTCCCATGCCGAGCAGGCCGTGCCGGACGAACTCGATGGGAGCCGTCAGCGGGTTGTAGATCGCGATCGCCTGGTACTGCTGCGGCATGGCGTCGACCGTGTAGACGACGGGCGTCAGCACGTACCAGAGCATGATGGGATAGGGGATGAGCAACCGCACGTCGCGGACGACGCGGACCATCGGGCCGAGGACGAGCCCGAGCATCCAGGCGTAGAGCAGCAGGAGCGCGAGCCCGAGGAGGACGTACAGGGTGTCCACGCCGAACGTGAGGTAGAACTGCCCGTCGGTGATCAGGTAGTACACGCCGATGCCGAGCGCGATGAGGAAGTACAGGAACGCCTGGAGCGCGCCCGGGACGGCGGTGCCGGTGATGGCGGGCAGCCACGGGACCGGTATGGCGCGGTAGTAGCGGTAGTTGTACTGCAGGGACCGGTAGCCCCAGAACGTCGCCCGCTCGAAGAACATCCAGCCGACCGAGCCGACGGTGAGGAACAGGAGGTAGGGCTTCCCGCCGGAGGCCACTTGCAGCAGCGAGCCGAACAGCACCGACCGCAGGACCACGTCGGCGAGGGGTCGCAGCGGAAACCACAGCCAGCCCAGGAACGTGTCCATGTAGTACTTCTTGACGTAGTTGTGGCCGAAGTGGCCCGCCATGGCCAGGTGCGTCCGCACCGAGACCATGCGCAGTCCGAGCCGGCGGAGGGGCTTGTGCTCGACCTCGGCCTTCGGCGGGCGTCGGCTCTGCGGCGGCGGCAGCGAGGCCGCCTTCTCCTCGGCCTGTCGCACGGCCCGCTCCGCGGCGGCTTCGGTGATCCGCGCCTCGAGCTCGCGCGCGGCCTTGGCCCTGAAGGCCTTGCGCTCCGCCTCGGGCACCTCGGCCAACGCGCTCTTGATCGCGACCTTGTGGGCCACGCGCATCTGGTGTTCCGCGTCCTTGCGCGCGGCACGCTCGGCGGCGTTCTCCGCCTTGAGCTTGGCGCTCGCCCTGGCCTTGGCCTCGGCGCGTTCCGCGGCAGCCTCGTCGCGGACGTTGGCCGTCGCGCGCACGCCGGTGGCCTCGCGTCGAGTCACGCGGTCGCTCTCATCGCCGGGGCGGTTCGTCGTTTGTGTCGGGTCGTTCACGGGAGGGAAGCTGCATCATCCGCGGCCAGAACCGAGTCGCTGCTCGCGGGGCTGTCGGTTCGCTGGGGCCGCCTGCCGCTTCTTGGCTCGTCGGGCCCTCCGGACGCAATCCCGGGGCCCGCGGCAACCGACAGCGTATCGACTCAGGCCGACGGCTCGAAGAGCACGTTGACGCCGAGGCTCTCGGGATCTGCGCCGTCGCGGAGCGCGCGCCGGCTGCCGATCGTGAGGTGGCGCTCGGTCTCCCGGTATCCGGCCGAGGACATCGACTCCAGCAGCTCGTCGCGTCCCTGCGGGTTGACCTCGACCTGCAGCGATCGTGGGCGATGGGGTCCGGTCAGCAGCCCGCGCATGCCCGCGAGGACGGCGCCCTCGTTGCCGTCGACGTCGATCTTGACGACGTCCGCCGGGGGGATCGTCGCGCCCGCTATGAGGTCGTCGGCGGCGGCGACCGCCTTCAGCTCGCGCGCCACGGGCGCGACGTCCTGGCCGTGCGGATCGCTCGTGGCGTCGACCTGGCTGAGCCCGGAGGCGGCGGCCAGCGAGCGGTAGAGGAACGGCCGGTGCCCGGACACGCTGTGCAGCGCGGACGACACCACGTCGATGCGCTCCCCCAGGACGTTGAGGGAGATGTTCTGCAGTAGCGCCTCGACCGTCGCGACGTGCGGCTCGAACGCGATCACGCGGCCCGTAGGACCGGCGCGGTGGGCGGCCACGAGCGCGAACAGCCCGACGTTGGCGCCAACGTCGTAGAACACGTCGCCGGGTCGGACGCTTGCGCGGATCCAGCGCAGCGTACCGGGCTCGTTGTGCATCGCGTTGGTCGCGCGGTCGTACTCGTGCACGCTGCGGACGCGGAACCGAAGGGCCGCCTCGGATCCGTCACCGACGGAGATCACGCGGTCCAGGCGGCTGCTGGCGCGCAGCCGCAGTCCGTCGAGGATGCGCCGCGGGAGCGCCGGCGGGCCGAGCCCGTCGTAGGCGCTCATCTGCCCCCCGTCCCCGGCCCCAGGACGTCCAGCAGCTCGTCCGGCCCCGGCAGCTGCTCCAGCGCCAGCCACGGATCGCACGCCTCCAGCTCGGCCAGCCCGTAGCCCGGCCCGGTCGCGACCGCCACGGTGCGAGCCCCGATGACCTTGCCGCAGCTGACGTCGTGCGGGGTGTCGCCGATGACGTAGGCGCGGTCGCCGGCGTAGGTGGTGCCCGCCAGCTCGCGTGCCGCGCGGGCGATCGAGGGCCGGTCGGAGCCCTCGACGCTGAACGCGCCGCCGGTGCTCGCGAAGAAGTCCCAGAGCCCGTAGTGGCGCAGCTTGGCCTCGGCGCCCTCGCGGATGTTGCCGGTCAGCAGGAGGTTGACCACGTCGTCTCGCGCGTCGAGCGCCTCGAGGTTCTCGCGCACGTTGGGCAGCACCTCGCCGCGGCGGCGGTGCAGGCTGTCCGGCAGCAGGCGGCCGTAGGCGCGCAGGTAGTCCCCGGTGCGATCGGCCCTGCCGTGGACGCCGCAGATCTCCAGCGCGATCTCGGCGTCGGTGAGCCCGGCGGTACGCATCGACGAGAAGTCGAGGTCGATCCCCAGCACCTCGCGCGCGGCGTCCTCGAGCGCGAAGACCCCGGCGCGCGCCGTGCTCAACAGCGTCCCGTCGATGTCCCAGAACAGGTGGACGGTCATCGGCCCGCGAGCCGGCGCGTCAGCGAGGCGGCGTCGAGGCCGTGCGCGGCCAGCACCTCGTCGTTGGTCCCGCAGGCGGGGACGCGGTCGACGCCCCAGACCTCGATCGGGGTCTGCGGCAGCGCCGCGCGCACGGCGTCGCCCTGGCCGCCGCTGACATGGTGGTTGTCGAGCACGACGATCCGCCGGCCGCCGGCGACCTCCGCCAGCCACGCGCCGTCGACGTCGCGCAGCCACGGCAGCAGCACGAGCGCGGCCCCGTTGACCTTCCAGGCCTGCGAGGCGAGCACCGGGCCCGTGCAGACCAGGACGGCGTCGCCATCGGCGCGCGCGACGCTCCCGCGGCCACGCTGCAGCCGCGGCGGCTGCGGCGCCTCGAAGCCGAGGTCCCATGGCACCGACACCAGGCGGATGTACACCGGCCCGGTGGCCTCGGCGACGGCCCACTCGACGCACAGCCGCGCCTCGTGGTCGGACGCGGGCTCCAGGCAGGCCATCCCGGGCACGCAGCCCATCAGCGCGATGTCGCGCACGGACTGGTGGGAGTGGCCGGGGCCGCCCGGGACCAGGCCGACCAGCGAGCCGGTGTAGATGACCTTCGTGCCTTCGGTGGCGTTGTTGTAGACCTGCTCGTTGGCCCGCGGCGTCAGGAAGCAGCCGAAGGAGTGCACGGCGGGGAGTAGGCCGCCGAGCGCGAGGCCGCCGGCCTGGCTGACCATGTCCTGCTCGGCGATCCCGCACTCCACGAAGCGCTCGGGAAAGCGCTCGCGCAGCGGGATGAGCCCCGTGTCGAGGTAGAGGTCCGCGTCCAGCGCGACGAGCCGGGGCTCGCGTGCGGCGGCGTCTGCCAGGGCCTCGCCGTAGGCGGCCACGAGCTTCTGCGGATCGTCAGGACGCGCGCGCTCCGGGACGTCGGCCTCCGCGAGCTCGGGCTCGCGGCCGAGGCGGTCGCGCAGGCGGTCCAGCAGCTGGGCCAGCGCGGCCTCGTACTCCTCGGGCGACGGCGCGCCGGAGTGGTACGGGTACAGCGCGGTGCCGCTGCGCTCGAGCGCGTGCGGCTCGAAGATCGCGACCCCGGACCCCTTGACCGTGTCGGCGACTATCAGCTTCGGCCGGTCGGGCTCGCGCTCGAGCAGTCCGCCGAGCGTCGCTGCGAACGCGGTGGTGTCGTTGCCGTCGCAGCACGCCGTCGCCCAGCCGAAGGACGCGACCTTGGCCGCGAGGTCGCCGAGCGCGCTGACGCGATCGACCCAGGTGTCCGACTGGATCTTGTTGTGGTCGACGATCACCGTGATCTCGCCGAAGCCCTCGTTGGCGGCCTGTCCGAGCGACTCCCAGAACTGGCCCTCCTGCAGCTCGCCATCGCCGGTGACCACGAAGACGCGGCGCCGCCCGCCCTGCAGCCGCGCCGCGCGGGCGAGGCCCTTGGCCTTCGAGACGCCCATGCCGAGCGAGCCCGTGTTCGTCGTGACCGCCGGCACCGCAGCGATGTCGGGGTGGCCGGGCAGCCCGTCGAGGCGGCGCAGGCGGTGCAGCAGCTCGAAGTCGAGCTTGCCCACGCCGGCCAGCACGGCGTAGACGGCGGGGGCGTCGTGGCCCTTGGAGGAGAAGGCGGCGTCCTCGCCGGTGAGCACCTCGAGGTGCAGCCAGCTGAGGATCTCCATGACGCTGAAGGACGTGCCGATGTGGCCGGAGCCGGCCTCCATGATCGAGGACAGCGCGTTGATGCGGCAGGCATCGGCGAACGCGCCGGCACGGGCGATCGGGTCGTCCAGCGCGCGGATGGCCGCGAGCTCGGCGGGAGTGACGTAGCGCAGCCGCAGCGGCGCGTCGACGGCGAAGGCGGCGGCTTCCATGCAGCCGTGGAGTGTGGCAGCCGCCGCCCGCGGACCTCCCGTCGCCACGGCCAATACCCTGCGAGCCGATGACCCTCGCTCGTCACGAACGCGACTGGCAGGACCTCGCCGAGCTCGATCCGCTCTGGGCGGTGCTCGGGGCCAACGCGATCCACCGCACCGCGTGGGACGTCGAGACCTTCATGGCCAAGGGCCGCCGCGAGGCCGAGCGCGCCCTCGCCGACATGCGGCGACTCGGGCTCCCGCTGAGCAACGACGCGGCGCTGGACTTCGGTTGCGGCGTCGGGCGCCTCGACGGCCCGCTGGCCGAGCACTTCGGCACGGTCGTCGGGGTCGACATCTCCACGGCGATGCTCGAGCAGGCCGAGCGGCTCAACGCCGGCGTCGCCAACCTGCGCTTCGTCCACAACGCCCGGCCCGACCTCACGGTGCTCGATCCGCAGCGCTTCGACCTCGTCTACTGCCGCCTCGTGCTCCAGCACATGCCCAGCGTGGCCGCCGCCGTGGGCTACATCGCCGAGTTCGTCCGCGTGCTGACGCCCGGCGGCCTGGCGTTCTTCGAGGTCACCGAGCACATCCCGCGGCGCCACCGGCTGCAGCCCCAGCGCCGGCTCTACGCGCTGCTGCGCGCGCTCGGCGTGCCGCCGAGGCTGCTGTTCCGCCGCCTGCGCCTGCAGCCCGAGCGGATGATCTCCATCCCCGAGCCCGCGGTCCGCGCCGCCGTCGTCGGCGCCGGCGGCGTGGTCGTCGCGGACGAGCGCCGCCGCTCACGTGGCCGGACGGTCAAGCACCGCTACTCCGTGGCGCTGCCCGACGCGGCGCTCAGCGCCAGCAGCGACGGGTCCTTGGCGGCCATGCGCTCCGCCTCGGCCCAGTCGTCGGGGTAGTCGATCGAGAACCCCTCCACCGCGTCGGTGAGGAACGGCACGACGCGGCGGCCGGCGATCTCGCGGTCGGCGACGATCCGGGTCCAGGCGATCTCCAGCGAGGAGTCCTGGACGTGCACGGTCGGCAGCGCCGCCATCTGGCGCGAGTGCGTCGGCACCTCGCCGGGGACCTGCTCGAGCAGCGGCACCATCAGCTCCCCCTCGATGCGCCACATCTTGCCCGGGTGCTCGCGCACCGGGCGCACGGCGCGCACGGAGTCCGCGCCGGGGACGGCGATGAGCCGCTCCCACGCCCGCCGGATCGTCGCGCCGCGGCGGAACGGGCTCGTCGGGCGCAGGATCGAGAAGGCGTCGAAGTCCGGGAGGCGGGCCAGCTCGTGCTCGACCCAGTCGATGTCGGAGGCCGTCGAGGTGGCCATCGCCTCCGGGCGCAGCCCCGGGGCGTCGGCCCCGTAGCGGCGGGCGACCTCGGCGATCTCCTCGCTGTCGGTCGACACGACGATC
>JAABUN010003347.1_pt1 | contig 25057 bp, 23 predicted proteins | sample 5559311 | NCBI WGS metagenome assembly JAABUN01 (sample SAMN10711877, study PRJNA513370) | rock metagenome | isolation source: Antarctica rocks | place: Antarctica: Victoria Land, Siegfried Peak sud
CGGCGGGGTCACCGACGAGGCCGAGCGGCTCCGCTGGGCCACCGTGGCCGGAGCGCTCTCGGTGCGTGCTGCCGGCGGCACGGCGAGCCAGGCCACCCGGGACGAGCTCCGGTCGCGTTCTGGACCAGGCACCTCCGCCGGATAGCGTGGCTGGTTGTGACTACCCCGAGATCAGATCGCGATCGCATGCTGGTGGAGCATCTGGTCACTCCGGAGGGTGTTCGGCACGACGCGCTCCTCGAGATCAGGGGGTCCCGCATCGTGTCCTGCGAGCCGTACGCTGCCTCGACCGGGCCCGATCCCGAGCGCATCGGCGGGTGGGTGGTCCCGGGCTTCGTCGACACCCACGTGCACGGCGGAGGTGGCGCCGACTACGCCACCGATGATCCGGCGGCGGCCCTGCGGGCGCGGGCGTTCCATGCGGCGTACGGGACCACCACCAGCTTCGCCAGCCTGGTCACGGCCTCGATCGACACGCTCTGCCGGCAGGTCTCGATGCTCGCCGACCTGGTGGACGACGGGCACTTCGCCGGTATCCACCTCGAGGGGCCGTTCCTTGCCGCGGCCCAGTGCGGGGCGCACGAGCCGAGTCTGCTGCGGGCGCCCGACCCGGTGAGTGTGGGCCGGTTGATCACCGCCGGCCGCGGGACGTTGAGCATGATCACCGTCGCCCCGGAACTGCCCGGGGCGCTGGCCGCCATCAGCCAGCTCACCGACGCCGGGGTGCACGTCGCCGTCGGGCACACCGACGCCGGACGCGACACGGTCGCCGCCGCCGTCGACGCCGGTGCCACTACGGCGACGCACCTGTTCAACGCCATGCGCGGTCTGCACCACCGCGAACCCGGCCCGGTCCCGGTGCTGCTGAACGACGATCGCGTCAGTGTCGAGCTGATCGTCGACGGCTTCCACCTGCACCCCGACGTCGTACGGCTGGCCGTGGCGGTCGCCGGTCGGGAACGGACCGTGCTGATCACCGACGCCATGGCCGCCGCCGGGATGCCCGACGGGGACTTCGTGCTCGGTGGCCTGCGGGTTGAGGTGCACGGGGGGCGGGCCCGGCTCGTCGAGGCCGACGGCAGTCCCGGCGCCATCGCCGGCTCCACCTTGACCATGGCCGGGGCCTTCGAGCGGATGACCGGCATCGTCGGCGACGTCGAGGCCGTCGCGGCGATGGCCTCGTCCAATGCCGCCCGACACTTCGGCCTCGAGGAGGTGGGCCGCATCGAGACCGGTTGCCGGGCTGATCTCTGTGTGGTCGATGATCACGGTGCCCTGCAGCGGGTGATGCACGGCGGGCGGTGGCTCGTTCGATGACCAGCCCACGTCCCCTGAGCCTGTCGAAGGGCGTACGGCAGCGGTTGCTCGACCCGGCGTTGTCGAGCCGGTTGGGGTTCCATGATCGGGATCAGATCGAGCTGCGTGGGGCGGTGGAGGCGGTGCTGGCGCAAGATCATGATCTCGAGTTGATCTGCACTCTGGCCGGCCGGCTCGTCGACCGGATCGGGGAGTTCGGCCCGACCGGGGCCGCAAGCGTGTGGGCGGACCTGCCGGACCGTCCGGATTACCAGGGTGGTCTGGGCGCGGGGGTGCTGGCCATGCTGGCGCTGCTGGTGTCGGCGCCGGAGGTGGCGGACTTCCACGCCAGCCGGGGGATCGCACCGGTCATCTCCGGCGCGACCCTGGCGGACCTCGGCCAGCAGGTGGCGGTGCACCGGTCGACGTACGGGGAGTTCGGTCTGCACACTCACGGCTGGCTCGAGCTCATCTGGTCCGGAGCCCTGTACGGGTTGGGGCGGCTGCAGTTCAACCTGCAACCCGACGGCGGTCGGTGGGTGCTGTCCACCCATATCCCCCGAACCGGCCCGCTGACGCCGGAGAGTGTGGACGCCTCCCTCGCGTCGGCGCGCGACTTCTTCGCCCGCCACTTCCCGGACCACCCGGCCCAGGACGTGCACTGCCAGAGTTGGCTGCTCGATCCCGTCCTGTCCGCGCTGCTGCCGGATTCGAATGTGGCTGCCTTCCAACGTCGCTGGCTGCGCTTCGGGGAGCCGCTGCCCGGCGATGCCGACGTGCTGTTCTTCGTGTTCAACCGCCGGGGGTCGGTGGACCTGACGTCGTTGCCGACCGACACCGCGCTGCGTCGGGTGGCCGTCCAGCGCTGGGCCGCGGCCGAGCACTTCTCGGTCTGGAACGGACGGCTGCCCCGATGACCGCCTCCGTGCTGCCCACCCTGCTCCCCGGCTTCCTGGGGGCCACGCTGCCGCCCTGGCTGGCGGACCGGCTGCGCTCGGGGCTGGGCGGAGTGTGCCTCTTCGGGCCGAACCTCGAGTCGCTGCCCCAGCTGAGGACCCTGACCGACGCGATCCGAGCGGCCAACCCGCGGGCGGTCATCGCTATCGACGAGGAGGGCGGCGATGTCACCCGGCTGTTCGCCGACGTGGGCTCGCCGTCGCCAGGCAACGCGGTGCTCGGCCGGCTCGACGACCTGGAGACCACCCGGCGCGACGCCGTGCAGATCGGGTGGCAGCTGCGCCGGGCCGGCTGCACCGTGGACTTCGCCCCCAGCGTGGACACCAACTCGAACCCGGGGAACCCGGTCATCGGGGTCCGCAGCTTCGGTGCCAGGTCGGAGCTCGTCGCTCGGCACGGGGCCGCCTGGGTCGCGGGGCTCCAGTCCACGGGCATCGCCGCCACCGCCAAGCACTTCCCCGGTCATGGCGACACCGCGCAGGACTCGCACGTCTCGCTGCCGGTGGTCGACCGTTCACTCGACGAGCTGCGTCGGCGCGAACTGCTCCCCTTCGCGGCGGCGATCGAGGCGGGCGCGCGGCTGGTGATGACCTCGCACATCCTGTTGCCCCAGATCGACTCGGAGCACCCGGCGACGATGAGCCGTACGGTGCTGGCCGACCTGCTGCGGGGCGAGCTGGGCTTCTCCGGGGTGATCATCAGCGATGCGCTGGACATGGCCGGTGCCCAGGCCGGCGGCGGTCTAGCCGAGGCGGCGGTCCGGGCGCTGCAGGCGGGCTGCGACCTGTTGTGCCTGGGGACTCGGAACACCGACGCGGAGCTGACCGAGATCGAGCGGGCGGTGAGCGCGTCCGTCGCCGACAACCGGGTGCGCGAGGCCGGCGACCGGGTGCTCGCGCTGGCCGCGGAGCTCGACGGGCTTCGGCGGACCATCCCGGTGCCGCCCGAGGCGGCTCGAAGCGTCGGCCTGCCGGAGCTGATCCGGTCCTTCCACCTCTCGGCTGCCGCTCAGAGCTGGCGGGGGCGGGAGTCGTACGTGGTGGTGCGTCTGGAGGCCGAGCCGAACATGGCCACCGGGCCGACACCGTGGGGGCCGTTCGCTGCGGCCACCCCGTCGTTCCTCGCGCACCCGCAGTTCGTGATGACGGCGGCGGACGCAGCCCGGCCCGCACCGGCCGCGGCCGAGGCAGTGCTCGTGGTGGGCCGCGACATCCACCGGCACGCCTTCGCCCGGGCCGGCGTCGACCGGCTCCGCGCGGAGCACGCCGAGGTGCTGGTCGTCGACATGGGCTGGCCCGCGCCGGACCGGGGCTATGCCGACGTGGCGACGTTCGGGTCGTCCCGGCTGCTGGGCGAGGCGCTGCTGGCCTATCTCGAGCCCGGACGGACGAACCTCTAGATTGGTGCCGCCATGGAGATCATCATCTTGCCGACACCGGCTGAGGTCGGGCAGTTCGCTGCCCGCAAGGTTGCCCAGACGATCAGCGCCAAGCCTGCGGCCGTGATCGGCCTGGCCACCGGTTCGTCCCCGCTCGAGATCTACTCTGCTCTCGCCGCGCAGGTGCGGGACGGCCTCCTGAACACCCGCCAGGTGCGCGGGTTCGCGCTGGACGAGTATGTGGGCCTGCCCCGGGAGCACCCGCAGTCGTACGCGTCGGTGATCCATCGGGAGGTGGTGGAGCCGGTGCGCCTCGACTCGGCTCAGGTCCAGGTCCCCGACGGTCGCGCGGCCGACCTCGAGGCGGCCTGCGAGGCGTACGAGGCGGCGATCCGCGACGCCGGTGGGGTGGACATCCAGATCCTCGGGATCGGGGGCAACGGGCACATCGGCTTCAACGAGCCCACGTCGTCACTGCGCTCCCGGACCCGGCTCAAAACCCTCGCGCCGCAGACCCGCGCCGACAACGCCCGCTTCTTCGACGATCCGGAGCAGGTGCCGACGCACTGCGTGACCCAGGGACTCGGGACGATCATGGACGCGTACCAGATCCTGCTCGTCGCCCAAGGGCCCGGGAAGGCGGCGGCGGTCGCGGCTGCCGTGGAGGGCCCGGTGACGGCGATGTGCCCGGGTTCGATCCTGCAGTTCCACCCCCACGCCACGGTGATCGTCGACGAGGCTGCGGCCGCCCAGCTCGTCCTCGCCGACTACTACCGCTACACGTACGCCAACAAGCCGGCCTGGCAGCGGTTCTGACCCAGTCGTCAGTGGCCAAGCGGCTCAAGGCGGCGATCTTGGCCCTCGGGACGGACCCCCGGCCCGCCTCAGTGGCCTGCTGCACGCTGCCGAGGGTGAGGACGTGGCCCTGCTTCGCCACGGGCGGTCTGCCGGGTACATCGTCAGCCCTGAGCGCTATCAGAGGCTGGTCCAGGCCCCAGACCTCCCCCGTACGCGCTGACGCCCCCCAGGTACGGGGTGCGTCACGGTGTACGGGGGGCGTCACCTGCGAATGCTGGGGACGGCGTGCTCAGTTCAGCCCCCTCGGATTCCGAATCAGTGCCTTCGTGCGCCCTTGGCGTCCTCCGGCACCTTCAGGAAGCTCACCAGGATGAACCCGAGGACGTAGAGCCCCACGAACGCCCAGACGACCCCGACGTTGCCACCCCAAGGTTGGACGAGGGCGACGATCGCCGCCCCGGAGAAGGCTGCGCCTCCTGCGGCGGTGGTGTACATAGCGATGGCGGCGCCTTTGTCGTCGGGGGCCAGGGCCGGCATGATCGCTCCCATCGGGACGAATCCGGCCAGCATGATCCCGAAGAAGACGCCAGCCGCCGTGGCCACCACGAAGCCCCAGGTCGAGCCGGCCGGCACCCAGTGGGGCACGTACCACCAGGCGAGCAGGCCGATGGCTGACCCGGTGATGCCGAACCACTTGACCGTCCGCTGCCAGCCCCAGTGGTCGCCGATGGTGCCGAACAGGGCGTTGAAGAGGATGTTGCCGGCGTACACGGCGATGGTCATGACCAGCCAGCGCTGCTGCCCCCAGCCGAGCTCGGTGGAGATCACCGCGGGAAGGATGATGAACATACCGAACTCGGGTGAGGTGTTGATGAGCCGCACCAAGAAGCCCATGAAGATCTTCGGACGCTTGACGGTCAACCGCAGCCCGCTGGTGATCACCGCCCCCGGAGTTTCGTCCTTCGGGGCCAGTCGGGAGCGACCTTTGCGTTCCTTCACGCCGAACCAGACGATCAAGAACCCGGCCGCGACCAAGATGGTCGAGGTCGCCATCGTCCACGTTTCGCCCCGGTAACCACCGCCGAAGGCGGGAATCAACAGGACCGCATAGAGGGATCCGAACGTCGGCAGGCCGCCGGTGAACATGACGTAGAACCAGCCGACGGCAGCGCCGTTGCGCTTACTGGGCACAACCGAGTTGATCCAGACCAGGAACGAGAACGCGAACAGCGGGTAGCCGAAGCCGCGGAAGAAGTAGCTGATGAGCACCAGCGGGGTCGAACCCAGGCTGAGGCTGTAGAGGAAGCAGGCTTGGAACACCACCCAGATGGCGAAACCGATCAGCATCACCCGTCGGGGCCCAAGCAGGTCCGATAGTGCGCCGGACATGTAGGACGCGACGATGACCGCGACCCCGTACATGGCCACGATGGTCGGGACGACGGCGTCGTTCCCCAGACTTGCGCCGATGTGCGGCGCGACGAAGCCAGCCTCGACGCCGTGGCCGACCATGAACACCAGCACCCCGACGAATCCCCATCGCAGCGCGTGCGGGATACCGAGCTTGTCCAGCCGGGTCTCCCGTTTTCCTTCCTGTCCGCCGGAGGCCTCGCCGTCGGGTGGTGTTTCGAACGCTTCCGTATTGGTCGAGGCCATCGGGTGGGCTCCTTCGTTGGGCACACGGGGACGCGGACCGCTCATCTGAGCGGATTCTCTCTTCATACGAGTCTTTCCTCCGCAGCAGAGTGCCGTCAAGATCTCTTCACCTATTGGCGTCGGAAACGCTCAAGTGAGCGGAGCGCCGGCTCGGTTGGCGGGTCACTTCTCTGATACAGTCCTGCTCGCATTAGAAGTTAGGGGCGGTCCATTTCTTCCCACCCAGTGCGTGGCCCCGCCGAACTCGTCCTCGCCTCCTCAGTCGCCCGCCGCTACTATCTCGATGGCCGGACCAAGATCGAGATCGCGGCGGAATTCCGGCTGAGCCGCTTCCGCATTGCCCGTCTCCTGGACGCCGCCCGCGACCAGGGCCTGGTCAAGATCGAAATCAGCAACCCCGGGGCCATCGATGTCGAGCTGTCGGCCCGGCTACGCGACACCTTCGGTCTGACGAACGCCCTCGTGGTGGAGGCCCCGGACGAGCATGAGGCTTCCCTGCGAAAGCAGCTGGGCCAGGCCGCGGCCGAACTGCTGAGCGAGATCGTCATCCCGAAGGACGTTCTCGGACTCGCCTGGTCCCGTTGCGTCAGCGTCATGGCGACCGAGCTTCGGCGGCTGCCAGCTCTGCCGGTCGTCCAGCTCACTGGTGCGCTCTCCCACTCGACGGGGGGCTCGAGCTCGCTGGACGACGGCAGCTCGATCGACGTCGTCCGGGAGGTGGCGCGCATCTCCGGGGGACCCGCATATCTCTTCTTCGCCCCGTTCCTCGTGCCCGACGCTGCGACCGCCCAGACGCTGCGCAGACAGCCCGACGTGGCCCGGGCGCTCGGGAGGATCAAGACCGTCACCAAGGCTGTGGTCGGGATCGGGCACTGGGCCCCGGCGCAGTCCACGCTCTATGACGCGGCGGCCGCTGCCGAGCGCAACAGCTTGGCCCGCCAAGGGGTCTGCGCCGAAGTCGGCGGGGTGTTTCTCACCGCTGACGGGCGCCCCCTCCAAACGTCGCTCAACGACCGCATGGTGGCCATCGGGGCGGCACAGATGAAAGCCGTTCCGGAGGTGATCGCGATCGCGTACGGCACCAGCAAGTGCATGGCCGTCCATGCCGCTATCCGCAGCGGCCTCGTCAATAGCCTGGTCACGCACGCATCGCTGGCCCACGCCCTGCTCAGTCAAGCCGCAGAACCGGACCCGGCACCTTCCGAGCCGCGATGATGACCGCCGACGTACCGGAGGGGAGGCCGCTGCACGGCGGCACCGCCAACCGCGGTCTGGTGGTCCGGGTGGGCGACACCGTGCGCAGGCCGCGGCGCCCGACGAGCTCGGCCACCCATGCGCTGCTCCAGCACCTGCAGGAGGTGGGCTTCGATGGCGCACCGCGCTTCCTGGGCATCGACGCCCAGGGCCGGGAGACGCTTTCCTACGTCCCCGGCGCGGCCGTCACCGCGCCCTATCCAGCATGGTCCATGACCGATCAGGCCCTGGCCAGTGTGGCGGAGTTGCTGCGTCGGTATCACGAGGCGGCGGCCACCTTCGATCCAACCCCGTACGCCTGGCCGCAGTCCCCACCGCTGCCCTACGCCGGCCTCCTCATCAGCCACAACGACCCCAACCTGGACAACGTGGTGTTCCGCGACGGGCGCGCTGTGGCCTTCATAGACTTCGACCTCGCCAGTCCCGGTTCGGCCCTGTGGGATGTCGCCGCGGCCGCTCGGCTGTGGGCGCCTCTGCGCCGCGATGCCGACATCGACGATCCGCGCCGTGGCCGGTCACTGGAGCGCTTCCGCATCTTCACCCGCGCTTACGGTGGCCCCGACATTGACGCGGCTGAGCTCGTGGAGGCCGTGCGACTCAACCACGACTGGCTCTACGCCATCGTCAGGTCCGGAGCCGAACACGGCAACCTCGGCTACGGCGACTACTGGCGCGAGGTGGGGGAGCGGGCTGACCGCACCCGCCGGTGGTATGCGACCAGCCAACGGCTGCTGATCGACGCGCTAGCCGGCTCCTAAGCCACTTCTCGAGCCCCACATGTCCGGTCCCGCCCCACCTATTTCGGGGGCGGGACCGGACAAGTGGAGCCTGAGGCTCGGGCTGTCGGCGACCGCGTACGGATCGAGGCCGCGGCCGCCGAGCTGGCCCTGGCCGACTACTACCGCTACACGTGCGCGAACCAGCCCGGCTGGTAGCGCTGCTGGACGTCGGCCGCTACCTCAGCGCCGGCGCGGACGGGGCGGCGCCGCGCTGGACTCGCGGACCACCAGGGTTGGGGGGAAGACCACGTGGGGCCGGGCCGGTCGACGACCGGACAGCGCGGTGACCAGCATCTCGGCGGCGGTCCGACCCATCTCGTAGTGCGGTCGATTCACGGTGCTCAGCGGCACTGACAGCTGCCGGGCGAACGGGATGTCGTCGTAGCCGACCAGGGACAGGTCCTCGGGCACCCGTACGCCGCGCTGCAGCAGACCCTGCAGGAGCCCGAACGCGACCAGGTCGATCGCCGCGATCACCGCCGTGGGCCGTCGCGAGCTGGGCATCTCGGTCAGCTGGTCACCGATCAGCCGGCCGGCGTCGGCGGTCAGGTCGGAGTCCAGGACAGTGAGCTGGATGCCGCCGCCCGCGTCGGCGATGGCTTTCTGCACGCCGGTGAGGCGGTCCTGGACCGGGGTGGCGGCGGCTGCGGTTCCGACGAAGGCGAGGTGGGTGTGCCCGAGCTCGATCAGGTGCGCGGCCGCGAGTGCACCGCCGGTGATGTCGTCGATGGCGACCGACATGCTCTGCGGACCGGACTCGGCCCGGTCCACGACGACGACCGGCAGCCCGTCGGTGCGGATCCGCCGGATCGCTTCTCCCACGTGGTCGTGCGGGATCACGATCAGCCCGGCGACCCGTCGCTCGGTGAAGAGCCGGAGGTAGGTCTGCTCCCGCTCCGTGTCGCGGGCGCTGTTGGAGATCAGCACCGTGAGCCCGCGCTGGATGGTGGTGTCCTCGACCCCGTGGGCGACCTCGATGAAACCCGGGTTCCAGGCGTCCAGGAGGAGCAGGCCGACGGTGCTGGAGTAGCCCGCCCGCAGGTGTCGGGCACCCTCGTGGCGGACGAAGCCCAGTTCGGCGATGGCCGCCGTGACCGCGTCGCGCCGGGCCGGGGAGACCCGGTCTGGGTGGTTGAGCACGTTCGAGACCGTGCCGCGCGACACGTTGGCCAGCCGGGCGACATCGCGGGTGCTGACCGACCACGGAGTGGGCCGGGTCACGTCGGAGTCCCGCACGCCTTCCTCGGGGCGGGCTTCATCGGATGGCGGTGTGACGCTTGACACGCGTCTCACAGTGTCACTAACATCACACCACATCCAAATTTAGCACGTGCGAAAGTTGGTCGGGACCTGGATTGGCACGTGCCAATCCAGGTCTGACTCAGGTGCTCACAGAGAGGTGAAGATGACCAAGAACATCGCAGTAACCAAAAACATGGCAGTACGAGGACTGGCCGCGCTGGGTGTGGCCCTGCTGGCCACTACCGCGGCAGGTTGTGGGGCGAACGAGGCAGCGAGCGGCGGAGCCTCAGGCTCCGAGGGCGCCAAGGTCGCCTTCCTGATGCCCGACCAGGGCTCGACCCGCTACGAGCTGCACGACCGACCCGGCTTCGAGAGCAAGTTGAAGGAGGTGTGCGCCACCTGCATTCCGCTCTACAACAACGCGGACGGTGACGCCTCCAAGCAGCAGCAGCAGTTCAACTCCGCCCTCGCTCAGGGCGCCAAGGTGCTGGTGCTCGACCCGGTGGACTCCGCCGCCGCCGTCACCATGGTCAACGCGGCGCACGCCAAGGGCTCCAAGGTGATCGCGTACGACCGCCCGATCCCCAACGCGAAGGTGGACTTCTACGTCTCCTTCGACAACCAGGCCATCGGAAAGTCGATCGCCACCTCTCTGGTGGAGAAGGTCAAGGCCTCCAACCCGGCGGCCGACGCCGGCATCCTGATCGTCAACGGCTCGCCGACCGACGCGGCCGCGGGTCTGATCAAGAAGGGCATCCACGAGGGCGTCGACAACAGCGGCGTCAAGGTGCTGGCCGAGTACGACACCATCGAGTGGAAGCCGGAGAACGCCCAGAAGTGGGTCTCCGGTCAGATCACCCGGTTCGGGGACAAGGTGGTTGGGGTGGTGGCGGCCAACGACGGGACCGGTGGTGGCAGCATCGCCGCCTTCAAGGCCGCCGGCGTAAACCCGAACCCCCCCGTCAGCGGCAACGACGCGACCGTGGCCGGCCTGCAGCTGATCATCGCCGGTGATCAGTACAACACCATCAGCAAGCCGAGCGAGATCGTCGGCGGAGCGGCGGCCGAGATCGCCGGTCAGCTGATCAAGAACGAGGCACCGGCCTCTTCGACCACCTTGTTCGACTCCCCGACCAAGCTGTTCGACCCGACCCTGGTCACCCAGGCCGACGTCAAGGCCGAGATCATCGACAAGTCGATCAACACCGCCGCCGAGCTCTGCACCGCCGAGTACGCCGCGGCCTGCCAGAAGCTCGGGATCTCCTGACGGACCCCGCCCGGTGGGCTGGTAGCTGCGTCGGGTCCACCGGGGAACCGACGCAGCGACCGACCCGCAGCCTCGACGACGAGTTTGGTGAGGAGACCCACCCATGACAGCTCTACCGGATCCCGCAATCGGCACCGCCCTGCTCAGCCTGCGCGGCGTGACCAAGACCTTCGGTGCCGTGAACGCCCTGACCGACATCGACATGGACGTGGCGTCAGGGGAGGTCGTTGCCATCGTGGGCGACAACGGCGCCGGCAAGTCGACCCTGGTCAAGGTCCTGGCCGGGGTGCACCAACCCGACTCCGGGACGATCACCTTCGCCGGCAGCTCGGTGGACATCCCGAGCCCCAGCGCAGCCATCAACCTCGGTATCGCCACCGTGTTCCAGGACCTGGCCCTGTGCGAGAACCTGAATGTGGTCGACAATCTGTTCCTCGGCCGCGAGCAGGGCTCGTGGCGGTTGGACGAGACCTTCATGGAGGTCCGGGCGTGGGAGCTGCTGCGTCAGCTCTCGGCGCGGATCCCCACGGTGCGAATCCCGATCGCCTCGCTGTCAGGGGGGCAGCGCCAGACCGTCGCGATCGCCCGCTCGCTACTGGGCGATCCCCGCATCATCATCCTCGACGAACCCACCGCGGCGCTGGGCGTCGCCCAGACAGCTGAGGTGCTGAATCTGATCGAGCGGCTGCGCGAGCGGGGTCTGGGCGTGATCATGATCAGTCACAACATGGAAGACGTACGCGCGGTCGCCGACCGGGTCGTGGTGCTCCGGCTGGGCCGTAACAACGGCGAGTTCGACGCTAGGAACGTCTCCTCGCAGGAGGTGGTCGCCGCCATCACCGGCGCCACGGACAACGTCGTCACCCGGCGCCGGGACCGGATCAACGCCCCGGCCGGTGGCCTGGTCGAACCCGGCCCCGCCGAGGACGAGCAGACCGGCACCGACAAGGAGATCAGATGAGCACGTCGACGAAGCCGCCCGCCCCGGCGCTCGACCAGAGCGACGAACGGCTGCAGCAGAGCGAGGGTGTCCGGGGGGCGCTGGTGGGCTTCTGGAAGTCGGTCCGGTCCGGTGACGTCGGGGCCTTGCCGGTGGTGATCGGTCTGCTCGTGATCAGCACCATCTTCCAGGGGTTGAACCCGGTCTTCCTGTCCAGCAGCAACCTCAGCAACCTGGTGCTGGACTCCTGTGCGGTCGGGGTGATCTCGCTGGGGATCGTCTGCGTGCTGCTGGTCGGCGAGATCGACCTCTCGGTGGGTTCGGTGAGCGGATTCTCCGGCGCGGTCGTCGCCGTACTCTTCGTGCGGAACGGGTGGAACTGGGTGCTCGCGGTCCTGGTCGCCTGCCTGGTCGCGGCGGCCATCGGTCTGTTGTACGGCGTGCTGCTGACCCGCTTCGGGATGCCCAGCTTCGTCTCCTCGCTCTCCGGGCTGCTGGCCTTCCTCGGCCTCCAGCTGGCCATCCTCGGCGACCAGGGCTCGATCAACCTGCCGTTCGACTCCGTGCTGGTCTCCTTCGCCCAGCTCTACTTCGTCCCCGCCTGGCTGTCCTACGTCCTGGCGGCCCTGGCCGCGGCCGCCCTGTTCGCGACCGGCTTCGAGACCAGGAAGCGGCGACGGGCCGCCAACCTGTCCAGCAAGGCGCTCAGCTTCCTGGTCATCCGCTCGGTGCTGCTGCTCGTGGTGCTGGAGTTCGGCGCCTGGTACCTGAACGTGGACCGCGGGGTCGGCTGGATGGTGGTCTTCTTCGTGGTGTTGGTGCTGGTGATGAACTACGCCATCACCCGCACCCGGTGGGGGCGCTCGATGATGGCCGTCGGCGGCAACGCCGAGGCGGCCCGCCGCGCCGGCATCCCCGTCAACCGCATCTACATCAGCGCCTTCGTCCTCTGCTCGGTGTTCGCCGCGGTGGGCGGCATCCTCGCCGCCGGGCGGTTGGCCTCGGCCAACCTGAGCAGCGGCACCGGTGACGTGAACCTGAACGCCATCGCGGCCGCCGTGATCGGGGGCACCAGCCTCTTCGGTGGCCGGGGCAGCGCGTTCTCCGCCCTGCTCGGGATACTGGTGATCACGGCGATCGCGAGTGGGTTGACCCTGCTCAACCTGGACTCTTCCTACCGGTTCGTGATCACGGGGTTGGTGCTGGCCATCGCGGTCGCCATCGACTCGCTGGCGCGGAAGTCCCGGGCCTCGCACGGCCGGGCCTGATCTAGGTTTCGCTCACCTTCGAAAGGACTCTCCGATGAACCGCACCGCAGTGATGACCGATCTGGAGAAGATCGTGGTCGAAGACCGACCCGAGCCCGAGCCGGGGCCGATGCAGGCCGTCGTACGGGTGGAGGCGGTCGGGGTCTGCGGCTCCGACACCGCGTACTACAAGCTCGGTCGAATCGGTGACTACATCGTCGACGGTCCGATCGTCCTCGGCCACGAGGCGTCCGGCCAGGTGCTCGAGGTGGGCAGTGAGGTGAGCAACGTGGCGGTGGGCGACCGGGTCGCGATCGAGCCCGGCACCCCCTGCCGCAACTGCCGCGAGTGCATGGCCGGGCGCTACCACCTGTGCCCGGACCTCGTCTTCCTGGCCACTCCGCCGTACGACGGTGCCCTGTTGGAGCAGCTGGTCATCGACGCCCGGAACCTGTTCGTGATGCCGGACTCCATGAGCTACGAGGAGGGCGCGCTGCTGGAGCCCCTGTCGGTCGGGCTGTGGGGCTGCCAGCGGGCCCACCTGCAGGCCGGCGACGACGTGCTGGTGACCGGCGCCGGTCCGGTCGGACTGCTGGCCGCGGCCTCGGCCCGGGTGCTCGGGGCCGGCTCGGTGACCGTCACCGACCTGTCCGAGTTCCGGCTCGGTCTGGCCCGGGAGATGGGGTTCCTGACCGAGAAGAGCACGAGTCCCGGGGACCAGGCGTACGACGTGCTGCTGGAGTGCTCCGGCGCCCCCGGGGTGCTCGGCGATTCACTGCGCCGGCTGCGACCGGCCGGTCGGGCGGCGATGATCGGGATGTCCAAGGAGTCCGCGATCGCGCTGCCGTTGGCACAACTGAACGTCAACGAGCTGACCATCGCTCTGGTGAACCGCTACAACCACACCTGGCCGTTGGCGATCAGCCTGGTCTCGTCCGGCCGAATCGACGTCAAGGCCCTGGTCACGCACCACTTCTCGCTGGCCGAGTCGGCCGACGCGCTGACCCTCGCGGGTCGGGTCCAGGACTCGGTCAAGGCAATCATCCACCCGCAGCGGTAATGCCCCCAGCCCCCTCGCTCAAGCCCCACTTGTCCGGTCCCGCGGCCCCTATTGGTGGGGCGGGACCGGACAAGTGGGGCTCGACGGGGCTGGCAGGGAACGGATCGAGGCCCGGACCATGTCGAACGCGGCGGCGTCGACGGTGACCCCGGACTGGCGCAGGGCCAGGACGGCGGCGCCCACCACCCCGTCGGCGACCGGGGTCACCGGGGCGTCTCCGGCGGGCGGGGTGAACAGCCTGCGCAGGTCCGGCGGCGCGGCCAGCATGCCCTGGACGATGACGCTGCCGCCCACCACCACCGGGCCGGTCAGATCCGGCACCCGCACCACGGCCATCAGTTCTGCCAGGGCGGCCGACGCCGCAACCAGGATCTCCCGGGCCACCGGATCCTGTGCGGACCGGAAGGCCACAGGCGCGAGCTCGGCCAGCCGTACGGGCGGTTGGGCGTAGGTCAGCGACACCAGCTGACCCAGGGCCCGGACGCGATCGGCGGGCGATGCGGGGGGTTCGATCCCCACGGCCCGCAGGACGGGATCGGTCAACGCGGTGGTCGGACCCTGACCGTCGAGCGCCGAGATCACTGCCCGGGCCACCCGGCGCCCGATCCAGAACCCGCTCCCCGCATCGCCCAGCAGCCAGCCGCGACCGCCCACCACCCGGTCCAGCCGTCCGTCCCGGATGCGGGCCGCCACGCTCCCCGTCCCGGCGATCAGGGCGTAACCCTCCCGCTCGTGGGTCCCGGAGTGGAAGATCCCCAGCAGGTCGGGCTGCAGACTCACCCGCCGTACGCCCAGCCCGTGCAGCCGTACAGACAACTGGTCGTGGAAGGCTTCCGTCTGCTCGCCGGCCATGGCGATCACCGCCGACACAGGACCGCTGGGGGAGGTGCCGACCAAGGCCTGCTCCGCGGCCAGACCGATCGCGGCGACCGCGCCGGCGATGCCCGCCGCCGTGGGATTCCCGGTGCCGGCGCGCCCGTAGCCGTACGTCTGGCCGGATACGTCGAGGGTGACGGCCCGGGTGCTGGTGCCTCCGGCGTCAATCGCAATAAGCATGGGTTACGGCACCTCTTCGGGTCTTGCTGGGAGCGAATCCGTACAGTACCGTAAGAGAAATTTTCACCAGAACGTCACTCAGGAGATACTGATTCTCACTTCGGAACGGGTTGCGGTCACCCGCGAGCATGCCCCCGCCGTGGGGGATCGGATCCGCTCGATGCTGTCCGAAATGCCGACCGCGGTCGCCCGGGTGGCGGACTACGTGCTGCGCAACCCGCAGGATCCGTTGACGTTATCCATCGGCGAGCTCGCCGAACGGGCCGGGACCTCACCGGCGACGGTCACCCGGTTCTGCCGGATGATCGGCTATTCCGGCTATGTCGCCCTCCGGGTCAGCAGTGCCACCGATGTCGGGCGGAACACGACCCTGGACTCCTGGATGACGCAGATCGGTCGAGCCTTCGGGCCGGACGACTCCCCCGACGACCTGCTGCAGATGCTGGTCGCCAACCACACCCGCCGGCTGCGCGAGGCCAGCTCGGCCATCGACCTCTCCGTGATCACCGAGGTATCCCGCCGGATCGCGCGCAGCACCCATGTCGACGTCTACGGCGTCGCGGGCAGCGCACTACTGGCCGAGGAGCTGCAGGGCCGGCTCTACCGGATCGGGGTCCAGACGTACGCCTGGTCGGACGTCCACACCGGGTTGACCAGTGCGGCGTTGCAGGACGAGGGATCGGTGGCCATCGGCGTCTCGACGACCGGGCGTACGGAGGAGACCCTGCAGATGCTGGCCGAGGCGGGTCGTTCCGGGGCGCTCACCGTGGCGATCACCAACAACCCGATGTCACCCCTGGCCGAGCTCGCCGACCTGAGCATCGTCACCTCGCTGCACGAGCAGTTCCTGCAGCCCGACGACCTGTCGGCCAAGCACGGTCAGCTGCTCGTCCTGGACCTGCTCTACCTGCTCATCGCGCAGCAGGACTTCGACCGGTCGAGCGCGAAGCTGGCCGCTTCGTCACTGGCGGTGTCGTCGCACCGGCGACCGCGCCGCGGTGCCGCGCTGGCCGGTCAGACCGAGCCCACAACCCCCACCACGAGGAGAATGTCTTGACGCAAACGACGGGGAAGACCGACACCCAGGCCTTCTCGGCCATGGTCGGCGACTATGCCGGGCAGGTGCAGCCGAGGATCGATGCTCTGGCCGCGATGGCGGCGGCCGGGGGTCTCGATGAGGCCATCACGGTGATGACGGACGCGATCGAGGCCGGGGGCGTGCTGCACGCGTTCGGCACGGGCCACTCGGAAGCGTTCGCGATGGAGATCGCCGGCCGGGCCGGGGGTCTGATCCCCACCAACAAGATCGCGCTGCGCGACCTGGTGCTCCGGGGCAACCTGGAGGTCAGCGCCCTGGGCGGATCGAGCCTGGAACGCGACCCCACAGTGGCCGACCAGCTGTGGAACCTCTCGCCCGTCCAACCGGGCGACGTCGTGCTGATCGCCTCCAACTCCGGGGTCAACGGCTCCATCGTCGGGCTTGCCCTGCGGGCCAAGGCCGAAGGTCACACCGTGATCGCCGTGACGTCGCTGCTGCACACCGCGCAGGTCGAGCCCAAGCACGCCAGCGGTCAGCGGCTGCGTGACGTGGCTGACGTGGTGATCGACAACCTGGCCCCGTACGGCGACGCCACCCTGTCCCTGGAGGGCGGGGTACCGGTCGGCGCGGTCTCCTCGATCACCAGCGCCTTCATCGCCCAGCTGCTGACGATGGGCGTCGCGGAACGGATCAGCGCCGCCGGCCGGGTGCCACCCCTGTACCTGTCGGCCAACATTCCCGGCGGTGACGAGCACAACCGCGGGCTCGAGCTCGCGTACGCCGGTCGGATCTCTCGCACCACCTGACGCTCCCGTCGACGGGCTCAGGCCCTTCGACAAGCTCAGGGAACATCCCCACTCACCACGAACCTGGAGGCACCCCAGAATGACCATCACCGACCAGACCATGCTGCGCCGCAACTTCCTGCGCGGCTCCCTCGCTACCGCCGCCCTGATCTCCACCGGGGGGCTGAGCGCCTGCGCCACCTCCGGGACCGGCACCACGTCCCAGTCGAGCGCACCCCCCGCGGGCACCGCCAGCGACACCAACCCCTTCGGCATGGCGGCCAGCTCGACGGTGGACGCGGTCATCTTCAAGGGCGGCTACGGCATCGAGTACGCCGAGTTTGGCGGTAAGCAGGTGGAAGCGCTGCAGACCGGATCGACGGTCAAGGTCAGCCCGGCGACCAACATCGGGCAGACCCTGCAGCCGCGCTTCGTGGCCGGAAACCCGCCGGACGTGATCGACAACTCAGGCGCCGGGCTGATCGGGATCAACACCATCCGCGACCAGCTGGCCGAGCTCACCGACGTCGTCGAGGCCAAGAACTACGAGGGCACGGTCATCAAGGACACCCTCTATCCCGGGGTGATCGAGCCGGGGACCTTCGACGGCAAGTTCGTCCAGCTCAACTACGTCCTGACCGTCTACGCCGTGTGGTATTCCGCGGCGATGTTCGAGACCGAGGGCTGGACCGTTCCCAAGACGTACGACGAGATGCTCGCCCTGGGCGCCCAGGCGAAGGCCAAGGGCAAGTTCCTGTTCGGTTGGGGCAAGGAGGCCGCGACCTACTACCAGACGATGGCGATCGCGTCCTCGATCAAGCAGGGCGGCGACGAGGTCCGGCTGGCTCTGGAGAACCTGGCGCCCGACTGCTGGTCGATGCAGCCCGTACAGGACGTGTTTGCCGGGTTGAAGAAGATCATCGACGCCGGCTACGTCAAGCCCGGCGGTGCGGGGACTGTCTTCACCGCGGCCCAGGCGCAGTGGAGCAACTCCGACGACTTCCTGCTGTATCCCTCGGGCGGCTGGATCGAGAACGAGATGAAGACCCAGACCAAGAACGGCTTCAAGATGACCGGCGCCCCCGAGCCGGTGGTCTCGAGTGACTCGAAGCTGCCCTGGGAGGCGCTGCACTCGACCGCCGGGGAGGGCTACGTCGTCCCGGCCCAGGGCAAGAACGTGGCGGGGGGCAAGGAATTCCTGCGGGCCATGCTCTCCAAGGAGGCCGCGGTGAACTTCGCCAAGACGACCTTCTCCTCGACCATCGTCAAGGACACCATCCCGGCGGACGGATTCGGATCGACAGCCCTGGTGTCGCAGGTCAAGATGCTCGAGGCGGCCGGCACGAACATCTTCTCCTGGAACTTCGTCGACCTGTACGGCACCAACCCCGACCAGCTGGTGCTGTGGAACACCTTCCTGCAGGGCGGCTCGGACGTGGCCACCCTGACCAAGGGGCTGCAGTCCATCACCGACGCGATCGCGAAGGACGACACGATCAAGAAGGTCAAGGTGTCGTGACTGCGGTCACCCTCCCTGTCGAGGTCCCGCGCCGGGGGAGGTTCCACCTGTCGCCGCGGTGGCGGAAACGGAACCTCACCTTCGACAAGATCAGCTTCTTCCTGGTCTTCCTCGTCGTGCCGGTGGTGGGCTACATCGCCTTCGTGGTCTCGCCGTTCCTGCAGGCGGCGTACTTCTCGCTGACCAACTGGTCGGGGTTCACCCCGGACATGCAGTTCATCGGGCTGGCCAACTACACGAAGCTGTTCGCGGACGCGACCTTCATGAAGTCGGTGGGCAACAGCGTGATCCTGGCCATCGTGCTGCCGGTGATCACCCTGACCATCGCGCTGATCTTCGCGTCGCTGGTCACGGTGGGCGGGTCGAGTCACGGCCATGTCCGAGGGCTGCGGTATTCGAGCGTCTACCGGGTGGTGTCCTTCTTCCCGTACGTCATCCCGGCCATCGTGATCGGGCTGATCTGGTCGCAGATCTACGACCCGAACTCGGGCATCCTGAACGGGGTGCTGACCGGGCTCGGTCTGGACCAGTTCGCGGCGTTCGCCTGGCTCGGTGACGTGGCGACGGCGCGGATTGCGGTGATGTTCGTGATCGTCTGGGGTCTGGTCGGCTTCTACATGGTGCTCTTCGTCGCCGCGATCAAGGGGGTGCCCGCCGAGATCTTCGAGGCGGCCCGGATCGAGGGGGCGGGCCGGTTGCGTACGGCGGTGTCGATCACGATCCCTCTGATCCGGGACAACGTGCAGACGGCGTTCATCTACATGGGGATCCTGGCCCTGGACGCCTTCGTCTACATGGCGGCGCTGGAGCCCGGCGGTGGTCCGTCCAACACGACCCTGGTGATGTCGCAGCAGCTGTTCACCACGGCGTTCAACAAGGGGCAGTTCGGCTACGCATGTGCGATGGGGGTGGTGCTGGCGGTGATCACCCTGGCGTACGCGGGGCTGGTGTTCGGAGTGAACCGGCTGACCGGCGGAACGAATGAGGTGGGGGAATGACCCAGACCGTGAGTGGTGCGTCGTCGGAGGTGGCGTCGGACGAGCGGGCCCGGCTCGATCGGGCCGAGTTGCGGGAGCCGAAGAGCTCGACCGGGGACAAGGTCGTCGGGGCGGTGTCGCACACGGTGCTGACCATCTGGTCGCTGCTGGTGATCGTGCCGCTGCTGTGGGTGATCATGTCGTCGTTCAAGACGAGCTCGGAGATCTTCGCGTCACCGTTCTCGTTGCCGAGCCGGTTGAGCTTCGACAACTACGCCAATGCGTGGACGACGGCGGGGATTGGCAGCTTCTTCTTCAACTCGGTCATCGTGGTGTTCGGGGCGCTGATCTTGACCATGCTGTTCGGGTCGATGTGCGCGTACGTGCTGGCCCGGTTCACCTTCCCGGGGAGCCGGGCGCTGTACTACCTGATGCTGGCCGGGCTGACCTTCCCGATCTTCCTGGCCATCGTCCCGCTGTTCTTCGTGCTGCGCGGAGCGGGTCTGCTGAACACGCTGCCTGGGCTGATCCTGACGTACGCCGCGTTCGCCTTCCCGTTCACCGTGTTCTTCCTGTTCGCGTTCTTCCGGTCGCTGTCGGCCTCGATCGCCGAGGCGGCGGCGATGGACGGGGCGGGCGAGTGGCGGACCTTCTTCCAGATCATGCTGCCGATGGCGAAGCCCGGTCTGGCGACGGTGGCGATCCTGAACTTCGTCGGCCTCTGGAACCAGTTCCTGCTGCCGGTGGCCTTGAACACCAACCCGGAGAACTACGTGCTGACCCAGGGGATGGCCTCGTTCGCCTCCCAGGCCGGCTACTCGGTGGACTTCGGGGCGCTGTTCGCGGCCGTGGTGATCACGGTGGTGCCGGTGCTGATCGTCTACCTGATCTTCCAGCGGCAGCTGCAGGGGTCGGTTTCGCAGGGGACCAGCAAGTAGCGGGCCGGTCGCTGCTCTCGCCAAAATCGACCCCAGTAGGCTCCGCCTTACCACCGGCTGAGGTCGACGACATCGGGGATGGGGCCGCGTGAGAGATCTGACCGCTATCCGACTCCTCCGACGCTTTGCCCGCCACGTACCCGGTCACTGGGCCGCGACCGTCAAGACTGGTTCAGATGCTGGACTGCAGGTAGGCGCCCAAGGACTTGCTGATGGTGTCCAACCTCTCCGCCTTGGACTGGACGTCATCACGTAGTGTCGCGATGCGTTCCAGTAGCTTTGGGCAGGCAGAGTCAGAGCGTCCCCCAACCGCGCAGGGAAGCACATCCTTCAACAGCGCGGTCGGCATCCCGATCTCCAACAGCGAGCGGATGGTCTGCACGGTTGCGACGGCGTTGGCCGGGTAGTCCCGGTACCCGTTCGGGCGGCGCTGCGAGGTGAGCAGACCCTGCTGCTCGTAGTAGCGCAACGAACGGACGCTGGCTCCGCTTTGCTGGCTCAGCTCACCGATCTGCATACCGCCACCTCACTGCCTAATTCTTCACCGGCCCCGCAGCAACCCGCGAGTTGACCCTGACGCTGGTGTCAGACTCTATCGTCCAACGTATGAGTTCTGGAACACCTTCCGAGTCCGACGGGTCGGGTCCTGTCCGCATCACCGGAGTCCTGTCCCAGCTGCCCGACCTCTCCGGTCGCACTGCCGTGGTCACCGGCGGTGCTAGCGGCCTCGGCTTGGCCACGACACGCGCTCTCGCCCACCAAGGAGCTGACGTGCTGCTGGGCGTTCGAGACACCGAGCGCGGCGAGCAGGTTCGTCGACGCCTGGTCGAAGATGACCACCTGAGCTGAGCCGGGATCAGATCACACGGTCGCCCACCTGGACCTGCTCGATCTCGACTCCGTCCACCACTTCGCTGCGAACGCTCTCCACCGGCCTCTCGACGTCCTGGTCCTGAACGCCGGCATCAGCAGCGTCCCGCTGCGACTGAGCAGGCAAGGAGTAGAGAGTCAGCTCGCCACCAACCACCCAGGTCACTTCGCTCTGACCGGCCACCTGCTGACCGCGCTCGAGCGGGGCACGGACCCTCGAGTAGTCACCGTCTCCTCCGCGCTCTACAAGGGGGGCGTCCGCGACGTCGGTGACCTCGCAAGCGTTAACGGATAGTCACCCGGGCGGGCCTACAGCCGGTCCAAGCTGGCAAACACGATGTACGCCGTCGAACTGGGGCTCCGCCTGGAGGCTGCGGGCAGTCCGGTGCGCAGCTTCGCGGCGCACCCCGGCATGGCCCGCACCCCGCTGCACACGACGTACCCCTCGCGCGCGATGCGCCTGGCGACGAAGCTTGCCGCCAAGGTCATCGGCAGGGACCCCGAGGCAGCCGCCGTCGCCGTCATCGCCGCTGCGGCCTCGACACAGGTGAACCCTCGACTCTTCTGGGGCCCTACCGGCTCACGATCGCACCCGGACGTCCTCGGCGTCCCCTTTGCCGCCATCGCCACCGACAAGTCTGCGGCAGAACAGCTCTGGGCGGCGTCTGCTCGGCTCACGGGCGTGGACTACTTGCGCTGATTGAGTGGTACTGCGATCGGCGTGACGCCGGCCTCGCCGGCGCTAGGCGTCTGGGGCCCACAGGTATGATGCGGGAGCAGACCACAGGCGGTCGCCCAGGCGAAGCAGTTGCGCAGAGGTGTTCAACACCACCCCCGCCACGAAGCGGTCCTTGAGCTTGTCGCGCAGGTAGGCCAGGCCCCGTACGTGACCGGGCACCGCCGAGCGGGCGGCCTTGATCTCGAAGGCGATCACCCGGCCGTCAGCCAGCTCGGCGATGAGGTCGACCTCGTGTCCTTCCCGGTCCCGATAGTGGTGCAGGCGGAAGGAGGTTGCCGACCAGGACTGTTGCTTGAGAAGTTCGGACGCCAGGAAGGCTTCGAACAGGGGTCCGAACTGGTCATCCGACGAAAAGGTCGTGAGCCGTTCGAGCGTCTGGCCAGCCAGGTGGGCCGCCACGCCGGAGTCGATCACGATGATCTTGGGGCGGCCGACCACCCGCTGGGTCAAGTTGTTGCCCCAGGTCGGCAACCGGTGGACGAGGTACAGGGTTTCGAGCAACCGGACGTACGGGTCGACCGAGGTCTCCGGAATGCCGGACTGGCGGGCGATCTTGGCCTTGACCAGCTCGCCGGCGTTGCTCGAGGCAATCAGCCGTAGCAGCTTGTCAAGCCTCTCGAGCTGCCTCAGCCGGCTGACTTCAGCGGCATCGTGCTCGATCACCCTGGCCAGGTAGTTCTCGAACCACCTGTCGCGCCTGCGGGAGGTCCGCACCTGGACCTCAGGGAATCCGCCAGTCACGATGGCCTGCGCATACTCGTTTCGCCCGACGCTCTGGTTCACGGCGGTTGACCCCTGGAACCCGCCGGTGACGATCGTGGTGATCAGGTCATCGCGGACACCGGTCAGCTCGCCCTGACTGAATCCGTACAGCGCAATGGTCTCGGCCCGACCCGCCAAGCTCTCACCGGTGCCGGGTACGTCGAGCAGGTCTGCTGATCCGGTGAGGAGGAAGCGCCCAGGTCGGCGATCATCATCGACCGCAGCTTTGATGGCCCGGATCAGGGCAGGGACGCGTTGCGACTCATCGATGGCGAGCAGGCCGGCCGGGAACTGCCGGACAAAGCCATCCGGATCGGCTTCGGCCGCCGTCAGAACATCAGCGTCGTCGAGACTGAAGAGCCGCCCGGCTCGCTCCTGGACCAGGCGCCTGACCATGGTGCTCTTACCGACCTGGCGGGCGCCCTGGACGATGCTGACCGGGGTATCGCTCAAGGTCTCGCGGACCAGGGACTCGGCCCATCGGGGCCTCGGGGCGTCCGCCATCCCGGTCATGATCCGAGTCTAGGGCGACTTCTTGAGGATTCGCGGCCTAGATCTCGCGGATTCGCGGATTCGTTCTCGCGGATTCGCGGCGAGGTCGGGGGGTCTCGGAAACAGGTGGCCAGGGCTGGCCAAGGTTGGAGACGCTTCGCCGTCTGGACGAGGGTCGGGGTCGTCCGAGTCAGAGCCGTTGGGCCTTCAGGGCCTTCAGGAACAACGGCCGTCGGGCGAAGCGCTGCCGGAGGTCGGCGACGTAGGCGTCGAAGGCGAGCCGGTCGTCGGCCGCGGCGCACAGCTTCCGCATCTCCACCAGCAGGGTGGCGACCTTGCGGTAGACCCGGATGTCGGCCTGGACGAGCCCGGCCTCGATCACGCCTCGGTAGAGTCGCGCGGCGTCGACGGCCCGGTCCGTTCCGCCGGCCCGGGCCAAGGACTGCCACGCGTGTCCCGGCCCGTACGCGTCAGCCGCCGCCCAGGCTTCGTCGACCCGGCCCTCGGACAGGTGGATGGCGATCAGGGCGGCACCGTTGCTGTGCGGCCGGCCCGCCTGCTCCTCCGCCGTGGTGATGGCCCAGCCGCGGAGCTCGTCGTGCCGGTCCACCGAGGTGGCGAAGTCGAGCAGGTCGCGCCAGCTCGCCGGGCTCGGTGCTTTGGCGTACCTCTGCTGCCAGACGGCCAGGGCATCGTCGGGTCGACCGGCTTCGACGTAGAGGTCGCTGGCTTCCCGGGGCTCGATCCAGTAGGGATTCTGGGCTGTGCGCGAAGTGCTGGCGATGCCCCGTTCGCGGACCGCCCGGTCGAGCCAGTCGAGCGCCTCCCGCCTCCGGTCGGCGGAACGCAGCCGCCGGATGATGTCGGCGTGCGCGGTGTGCTCCGGGTCGGCGGAGAGCAGGGCGATGGCCCGGTCCAGGTCCTGATCGAGGTCGGCCAGCTCGACCAGCGCCCGGTCGACGTCGAAGCGGGTGCTCCGGTCCTGGCCCGCCAACGCGACCGCCCAGTCCTCGACGCCGCGGCGATAGGTCTTCAGGGCCGGGGCGTCGAAGGCCGGATAGAACAGCTCGAGGGGGGTCTCGGGCCATCCCGGCGAGTCCCGGCGGAACTTCACCAGCCACCGGGCCACCTTGGTGGGGTCCGGATGACCGCTGACGCAAGCCCGGGCGTACAGGTTGACGGCCCGCTGGCCGGCGTCGCCGATCACCCCGCCGGAGTCGTCCGCGCGCAGGGTGATCGCCCGCAGCCGGGTGGTCGCCCGGAGCAGCGCTTTCTCGACGGCGTCAGCGGCGCCGGCGTCCAACAGGGCCTCGAGCTGGTCCAGCACCGCCTCCGCGTCGCGGCCGACACCGAACGACGCGCGGTAGTCCACGAAACCCCGGGACCGCAGGGCGTCGTTGACCTGCCGTACGAGGTCGTCCGGATCGACGGCGTCGAACCGCCCGCCCGCCACGGCTCGGATCCGGAGGAGATCGAAGACCGACGGGTCATGGTCGGCCAGCTCGCGGACCAGGTCGCGCAGCTCCTCGGTCTCGACGGCGTCGAGCAGATCGGTGACCGGGTCGTCGGCAGGTCGACCGCTGCCGCTGCTCGGGTCGGCGGCGATGACCGCCAGCCCGAGCGCGACGATGTGCTTGCAGAACGAGCCTTCCAGATAGTCCACGCACGTGCAGGTGCCCCGCGGGGCCGGCCGGGACCAGGCGATGGTGACCGGGTAAGTGTTCCGGTCGCCGACCCGGGCGCTGGCCTCGTGCTCGGCCACCTCGAGGTCGCGTACGTGGGGTACGAGCTGGAGCCCCCGGTCGAAACGACCCTCGTCGGTCTCGTTCCGCAGGGCGCTGACGGTCAGTGGTCCGGGTGCGGTGGGCACGCGTCGAGCCTAGTAGCGTGTCTCCGCTAATCGGCGGTCTTGTTCAGGTATGACGTTTCTGGCGGGCCACCTTCCCCTTCGGCTCGTCAGAAGCGAGTCGATGATGTCGAGGTCGAAGTCTTATCCGGTGGCGTTG
>JAABUN010003348.1_pt1 | contig 25050 bp, 26 predicted proteins | sample 5559311 | NCBI WGS metagenome assembly JAABUN01 (sample SAMN10711877, study PRJNA513370) | rock metagenome | isolation source: Antarctica rocks | place: Antarctica: Victoria Land, Siegfried Peak sud
TGGCTTTGCTTATGCGCCGGGAGCCATAACGGCACTTATGATCCTGAAATGTATCTATGATTTGTTGTTCCATTTTTTTATCAGTTGGCTTAGGTTGATGCATGGTTGCTAAAGGCCAGGCGTAATAAGCACTGCGACTTACATTCAATACACGGCATTGTAATTTTTGGGGAAATATTTTTTCGTTTGAATTAATGAAGGCCTACACCTGCCTTACATCGGAGGGCTGAAAATGCCCAAGGCTTTTTTTAAAATATCCCGTTCCATTTCCAGTTCCCGGATTCGTTTGTGCATGGCCAGCTTTCCCTCATCTAAGGACGGCTCAGAGCCGATAGCTTTACTATCTATTGAAGATGTTTTTGAGCGCTTTGCCCATGTATAAATCAGATTGGATCCAATACCAAGAGATTGAGATATATCGGGAACACTGCGACCCGATTCAATCATTTTTAATACTTCTTTTTTAAAGTCTGCATCGTACTTGCGATGCCTCTTTTTGGATTGTTTCTGTTCCATAAACTTTGTAAATTTATTGGAATTTCGTGTCCGTCAAAATTGGGCCATCTCACATCAGTAATCAAACTTTGAGAGTATCGTATTGATACTTTTCCAATAATGAAAGTTTAAATACATTAACTTGAGTACATGAAAGTTTCTTTATTCATCATACTGATTATATCTCCCTTCTTTGCTTCCCCTCAAACAAAGCAACTATCGCAAGTTGATGATTATCCGCCAATAGAAAAAGTGGCAAGTGATTTTAAATCTTTGCTTCAAAGACCTCTTGTTGATTTCAAACCTTCCTTTCAATCTTTAACAACAGATTCAGTATTAATCGAAAAGGGTTTTATCTATTCAGAAGCAACGGAAAAGGTGCCGGTACTTATTTATAAACCCCTTCATTCAGCTTCAAAATCTTTCCCTGTTGTAATTTGTTTGCATGGAACCGGCGGAAGTAAGGAAGATGAAAGTATTAAAGACCTGCTTTACCAGTTTACAAAGATGGGCATAATGGGTGTTGCTATTGATGCAAGGTATCATGGTGAGCGGGTAGCAGGCGGAGCTAATAAATCACAACAATATGTTGAAGCTGTTACGAAGGCATGGAAGAATACCGATAGCAAAAATCAGGAGCATCCATTTTTTTATGACACTGTTTATGATTTGTGGAGATTAACAGATTACTTAATAACAAGACACGATGTTCAGGCAGACCGAATAGGAATGATGGGAATTTCGATGGGCGGCATTGAAACATGGATGGCAGCTTCGGTTGATAAAAGAATAAAGGTTGCCGTTCCGGTTATTGCAGCGCAAAGTTTTAAATGGTCGCTCGAAAATAATAGCTGGCAGGGGCGGGCAAAAACAATTTGGCAAGCACATGAACAAGTTGCAAAAGATTTGGGCGACCGCGTTGTTACTAAAGAAAATGTAAGATTGTTATGGAACAAATTGTTACCGGGAGTAACTGATGAATTTGATTGTCCGTCTATGATAAGGCTTTTTGCTCCACGACCGCTGCTTTTACTGAATAACGAAAAGGATCAGAACTGCCCACTGCCGGGAGCAAGACTTGCATTTGAAGCTGCAACAAATGCCTACAGATCTAAAAATGCGCTGAACAAGTTAAAGATTCATGTAACACCAAATGAGCCGCACCGCTTCCTGCCTCAGCATCTTGAAATGACTTTGGCGTGGTTTAAAAAATGGCTTTAAAGTTCTCAATATGAATCAAATAATCCTGTAAAAGTTATTATTACCTTCCCAAAAGACTTACAATGGAATTACGTTTACCAATTTAAAAAAGAAGTTGGAAGAAAACCTTCCAACTTCTAAGTTAGCGATAATCAAAAGTTATATCTCGTAAACTTTAGTTTACCCTTTTTTCGCCTCTTATTATTGCTTAGTAACGCAATTGCAACGCCGGTCACCACTGCTCCTATTGCTACATTTTGTATAACTCCCTTCCGGTTGTGTTTCCACTCTGCATTCCACCCGCGTTCTGCAAAAATATTAGGTACATGACCATGAGCCAGGTCATCAACAATGCCTTCAACCATATTTACACGGTCTGCTAATATTAATGGAAGCCAGTGGTTCCAGCTACCTTCACTATATTTAAAAGCAAACCTCCGTATCATGCCACTTAAACCCGAAGGCGGCGAAGATGTTCCAAACACTGCTGTTACATTCGGTCGTTCGTTAGAGTGGAGCACCTCAATATTTACTGGTTGCAATGGTGGTCTTTGGTAGTTTAGGCGCTGATGGTCGTCGCCCGTATATTTTTTTATCGGATGGGTTGGCTCGTTTGTAGGGTCGGCATCTATGCCCCAACCTTTTATATGCGAATAATTATCTTCTATATTATTTTCCATAATGGATAGTTTTATGCTCTTGCCGGTGATGGAATAAGAATTGGTTTAATGCAATTATCAAGCTTGCGTGAAAAGATGTGATAAGCATCAGATACTTCTTCTAAAGGAACACGGTGGGTTATAATCTCTTTCGGATTTAAACGCCCTGCCTGCACATGTTCAATCAACCGTGGAAGAAGCCGTTTTACCGAAGCCTGATTTGCGCGAATGGTAAGACCTTTATTTACAACATTGCCTATAGGAACCAGGTTTGCAGTAGGTCCATACACGCCAACAATTGAAACGATACCACCTTTTTTAACCGAATCAATAGCCCAGTAAAGAGCAGTGGCAGAGCCGGCCTGCAATAACAATTTTCTGCCGGTAAGAGTTTGTAAAGCGCTTCCTGCAGCTTCGCATCCTACCGCATCAATACATACATCGGCGCCAAAGTAACCGGTCGTTTTCTTTAGAAATAATACCACGTCTCCCAACGATCTGAAATTATACGCTTCGCACTGTGCATATTTTTTACAAATTCGAGCTGGTAATCAATATGATCTATTACAATAACCCGTCCTGCCCCAAACAACCACGAACATTTTGCCGCCATTATCCCTACCGGGCCCGCGCCAAAAACAACTACTGTATCACCCTTTTTAATGCCCCCATTTCCGCTGCCTGGTAACCTGTGGGAAGAACGTCTGTCAAGAGAACAGCATCATCAAGGTCCATACCCTCGGGAATAACAGTAGGTCCTACATCAGCGTAAGGAACACGCACATATTCGGCCTGCCCGCCATCGTAACCGCCTGCAGTGTGAGAATAACCAAAAATACCTCCCACCGCTGTTGCCTCCGGATTTGATTCGTGGTACTGAGGTTTCATGGTACTGCATCAAGTTTAAGCCCCTTCGATAATTCAGGAACGTTATACTTAACCAGAGTACAACATTATATAAGATTATTTTTTTTATAAAAAATTGTTCCGGCAAAGAGATTCGTACAGGATTATTAAAATAATGTTGATTAAATTCTGCAATTGCTAATAGAGATAAGGCAGTATTCGAAACAGGAATTATTGGTGAGGAAAAACTTGCAATAATGGATGTGGAGTGTATTAAAGCCCTTTGGGCTTAAAGCAGTTTTATGCCTCTGCCTGTGTAAGTAAATACGACATAAGAATCTTCATTCGCATGTCTTTCTTTACTTTTGGCACTGTACGATTAAAGGCCGCCAATCCATTTTGTTTTTAGCCACAGTTGTAAAATGAAGAAACAAACTAATTTTAAGTTGATACCTCAACGTACCTTAAACTATTGAATGAAGAAAAGTAAAACCTCCTGTGATCTTAAAAGCTGTTTTTTTTGTAAGCATTGTTTAGATGAGTGGTTACCTGCAGTTGAAACTAAGAGAATCACTTTCAATTTAAAAAAAGGTGAGCTATTATTTAAAGAGGGAGAAGATGTGTTGGGCATGTACTTTATATATAACGGAACCATTAAAGTGCATAAAAGCTGGGGCACCGAAAAAGAGCTTATCGTTCGCTTTGCCAAAAACGGAGACATAGTCGGTCATCGTGGTTTAGGCATTGATAGTATTTATCCCGTTTCTGCAACTGCTATAGAAGATTGTACTGTATGCTTTATAACCCTTGACTTTTTCAATGCCTCTCTTAAAGTGAACAACGATCTTCTTTATAAGTTAATGATGTTTTTTGCTGAAGAGCTGAAAGTATCTGAACGCAAAATGAGAGATCTTGCCCACATGCCGGTTAAGGGTCGTGTTGCACAGGCATTGCTAACTTTAAAAGAGCGGTTTGGTGTAACTGATAAGGGACTTATAAATATCATCATTACCCGGCAGGACCTTGCATCTTTTACCGGCACTGCTTATGAAACTGTATATAAAATACTGAATGAATTTATTGCAGATAATATAATTAGAGTCTCTGAAAAAAGTATTGCTATAGTAAATGAGCCTGAACTAAAACAAATTATTGGATAGAACTTCAATTAGTAGTTCGCTCTAAAAATTATTTTGTACTTTTCGGTTGTTGAGTGCTTGCCATAATAAACCCCTTAAATAACGTAAATCTTCTATGCACTTAACACCAAGGGAAACAGAAAAGTTGCTGCTATTTCTTGCAGGCGAACTTGCTGAAAAACGCAAAGCAAGAGGTCTTAAACTAAATTATCCTAAAGCAATAGCGCTTATCAGCAGTCATTTGCAGGAAGCAGCCCGCGCTGGTAAATCGGTTGCTGAATTAATGCAATACGGAGCAACCATTTTAACCCGTGAAGATGTAATGGAAGGCATTGCTGAAATGATTGAGGAGATACAGATTGAAGCAACATTTCCGGATGGAACAAAGCTGGTAACGGTTCATAATCCCATAAAATAAATCCCCTGGCCCCAGCCCGGAAAGGGAGGAGAGAGAAGAAGCGATACATTAAAGTGGCGGAGTGATAAATAAAAGAAGACAGTTGAATTAAACCTTGATCTCATTAATGTACAATCAAAACTACTATTTATGATCGCAGGAGAATATATACTTGCTCCCGGTACTATTGAATGTAATGCTGGTCGCGAAACAGTAAAGCTTATGGTTGTAAATACCGGCGATCGTCCCGTGCAGGTTGGTTCTCACTTCCATTTTTTTGAAGTAAATAAACAAATGGAATTCGACAGGGCAAAAGCGTTTGGAATGCGTTTAAATATTGCAGCAGGCACAGCAGTGCGGTTCGAGCCGGGCGAAGAGAAAGAGGTTGAATTGGTAGCTTTTGGTGGCAACCGACAAGCTTATGGTTTCAGTAATCTTACCAACGGCGACACTACTTCACCAACCATTAAGCAGGAAGCCTTGGCTAAAGCAACATCCCTTAATTTTAAAAACACAACTGCATGAGCTTTCATATAAACAAGATAAGATATGCTAATATGTTTGGTCCTACAGTTGGCGATAAAGTACGTTTAGCTGATACAGATTTAATCATCGAAATTGAAAAGGATCATACCGTTTATGGTGATGAAAGCAAGTTTGGCGGAGGCAAAACAATTCGCGATGGAATGGCGCAATCATCAACAGCTACACGAAAAGATGGCGTGCTTGATTTTGTTATTACCAGTGTAATGATTATTGACCATTGGGGGATTGTAAAAGCTGACATTGGAATAAAGGATGGAAAGATTGTTGGCATTGGCAAAGCAGGCAATCCTGATACAATGGATGGAGTAGATACAAATATGATCATTGGCGCATCAACTGAAGTGCATGGTGGCGCCGGACTTATTGCAACAGCAGGTGGCATAGATACCCATATACATTTTATTTGCCCGCAGCAAATTGATCATGCTTTGTTTAGCGGTATTACTACAATGATCGGCGGCGGTACCGGTCCGGCTGACGGAACCAATGCAACAACTGTTACACCCGGTGCCTGGAACATTCGTAAAATGCTTGAAGCTGCAGAAGCTTTTCCCATGAACCTCGGCTTTCTTGGTAAAGGCAATTGTGCTACTACTGAACCTTTAACTGAACAAATTGAAGCGGGCGCTTTAGGACTTAAAATACATGAAGACTGGGGATCAACACCTGCAGTTATAGAGGCATCATTAAAGGTGGCTGATGAGTTAGATGTGCAGGTAGCTATACATACAGATACCTTAAACGAAGCAGGATTTTTAGAAGATACCATCAATGCAATTAACGGAAGAGTTATTCATACATATCATACCGAAGGGGCAGGTGGTGGTCATGCTCCCGATATTATTAAGGCTGCTATGTATCCGAATATACTTCCATCTTCAACCAATCCTACACGCCCATATACTGTTAATACGATTGACGAACATCTTGATATGCTGATGGTCTGTCATCATCTTGATAAATCTGTTCCCGAAGATGTTGCTTTTGCAGATAGCCGCATACGTCCGGAAACAATTGCAGCCGAAGACATACTGCACGATATGGGAGTTTTTAGTATGATGAGTTCAGACAGCCAGGCAATGGGAAGGGTTGCCGAGGTGATAACACGTACATGGCAAACGGCAGACAAGATGAAAAAGCAAAGAGGATTTTTGCCCCAAGATGAAGGAAAAGATAATGATAATTTCAGGGTAAAAAGATACGTTGCCAAATACACTATCAACCCCGCCATTACACATGGAATAAGTGAATATGTAGGATCGTTAGAAGAAGGAAAGCTCGCTGATATTGTTTTATGGAAACCTGCATTATTTGGTGTAAAGCCCGAAATGATGATTAAAGGCGGAATGATCATAGCAAGCAGAATGGGCGATCCTAATGCTTCTATCCCTACACCTCAACCTGTCATTTACAGGCACATGTTTGGCGCTTATGGCAAAGCCTTATTGAATACCTGTGCAACATTTGTTTCAAAAATTTCATTGCATAAAAATATAGTGCAGCAATACGGTTTAAAAAAAATGGTGTTACCGGTAAAGAACTGTCGCAATATTGGTAAGAAAGATTTGATCCATAATGATGCTACACCAAACATTGATGTTGATCCTGAAAACTATGAAGTGAAAGTTGATGGTGAACATATAACATGTGAACCTATAAGTGTTGTTCCTTTGGCGCAGAGATATTTTTTGTTTTGATTTACATATTATTTGAAGCGTAATGAACTTTAATGAAGAAGCTTTCAAAAAATAAATACAACCAACTGCTTGCTAATATTGGTTTAGCCATTGAGATAGCAAGAAGCAATGCTATCAAGGCTGTGAATGTTCAATTAGTGAAAGCTAATTGGGAAATTGGCAGGCACATAATTGAATTTGAACAACAGGGAAATGAACATGCAGAGTATGGAAGTGAGCTACTGGCAAGGCTTTCAAAGGATTTACAGCAAAAATATGGTAAAGGATTTGGCAGGCGCAACGTGTTAGATATGCGTCGGTTTTATCTTGCTTATCAAAAATGGCAGGCAGTGCCTGCCAAATTAAGTTGGAGTCATTTTGTTACATTGATAGGAGTTTCAAATGTTACAGCACGAAAATTTTATGAGAAGCAATCCATCAATGAGAACTGGAGTTATAGGGAATTGGAAAGACAAATTGACTCAGCATTATTCGAAAGACTTTCTTTAAGCAAGGATAAAAAAGGAATATTACAACTTTCTAAAAAAGGGCATGTAGTATCATCTATTGATGATGCAATAAAGAACCCATATATACTTGACTTTTTAAAAATTCCTCAAAGTTATAAAGTAACAGAAAAACAATTAGAACAGAAGATTATAGACAATCTTCAAATGTTTTTATTGGAACTTGGAAAGGGCTTTACGTTCGCTGCTCGTCAATTTAAGATATCTCTTCGCAACAAACATTTTTATGTTGATCTCGTCTTTTATCACCGCATACTAAAATGTTTTGTTTTAATTGATTTAAAGATTGAAACCTTCAAACATACCGACAAATGAACCTGTACCTGAATTATTTTAAAACAGAAGAGAACGTGCACGGTGATAATGAACCTATAGGTATTATACTTACAAAGGATAAAGACGAAGTAATGGTTGAATTTGCAATGGGAGGAATTTCAAATAAAATTTTTGTTTCAAAGAATCAATTGTATTTACCAGATAAGAAAACATTACAACGAAAAGTAAAGTCTCTTATAGATAAAGATAGACACACTTAAAAAAAGAAAATGCTTATAAAAGGGAAAATAGGAAATCTAAATTCATTCAATGCAGGTGATCGCCTAATTGAGCGTGTTGCAATAGAATGGTATGAAGCTAATAAGCGGATATTACATAAACGAACACAATCGGGGCGGAAAGTTGTTTTGAAGTTTATGAATGAAACACAAAACCTTACTGATGATGATGTGCTTTGGTGTGATGAAACTACATTAGTTGTTGCAGACATACAATCTTGCGAAGCTATAATCATCAAACCTCAAACAATGTTGCAAATGGCTGCGGTTTGTTATGAGATAGGAAATAAACACTTGCCTTTGTTTTATGATAAAGATGAATTACTTGTTCCTTTTGATGAGCCGTTGTTTAAACTATTGGTGAGTGCAGGTCATCAGCCAATAAAAGAAAACCGCAAGCTGCTGAACCAATTCAAAACAACTGTATTGCCACATGCTAATATTGAAAATAAGCCAACCATTTTTTCAAAAATTCTTCAATTAACAACATCATCTTCTTCTGATGCTAAATAATCATCTCTTAAGTCTTCTTCAACTGAGTGATCCTACACTTCCTGTTGGAAGCTATGCTCACTCAGCAGGGCTTGAGACTTATGTTCAGCAAGGGATTGTAAAAGACGTTGCAACAGTTAGGGAGTTTATTACAGAGATGCTGGCACAAAATATTCAATATACTGATGCTGCTTTTGTTTCGCTTGCTTATGATGCCTCTGAAACGAATGACATTGTAAGATTAATTCAATTGGATGATGAATGTACTGCAGTAAAGTTGCCCAAAGAAATTAGGCAGGCAAGCCAAAAATTAGGAATAAGGCTTATTAAAATATTTGATGCAATAGTTGAAGATTCTATTTCTACACAATATAAAAGAGCGATACAACAACAAAAAGCAAGCGGACACTATTGTATTGCGTTTGGTATTTATGCCAAAGCTTTGAATATATCAAAGGAAGAAGCGCTTACCGGTTTTTATTACAATGCTGCTGTTGGTATGGTTACCAATAGCGTTAAGCTTGTTCCGCTTGGTCAGCAGGATGGGCAGAGGATACTTTTTTCGCTGCAGCCGTTGATTACAACGTTGGTTGAAAGGTCTCTTAATCCTGATATGGATAAAATTGGTTTATGTTGCAGTGGCTTCGATATAAGGTGTATGCAGCACGAACAATTATATTCAAGATTATACATGTCTTAATAAGTAAAAAGTCAAAATTAAAAAGTATTAAAATAAAGGATCATTATTACGTTTTTGATTTTTGACTTTTGAATTTTTAATTAAAACTATGTTTGAAAGAAATTATGTAAAGATCGGCATTGCCGGCCCTGTAGGTTCGGGTAAAACTGCTCTTATCGAAAGATTGAGCAGGCAAATGAGTACTCAATACAGCATAGGCGTTATTACCAATGATATTTATACGAAGGAAGATGCGGAGTTCTTAACACAAAATAGTTTATTGCCTGCCGTACGCATAATTGGTGTGGAGACAGGTGGATGCCCTCATACCGCTATCCGCGAAGATGCCAGTATGAATTTGGAAGCTGTTGAGGAAATGGCAACAAGGTTTCCTGGTATTGAAATTATCTTTATTGAAAGCGGAGGAGATAACTTATCAGCTACCTTCAGTCCCGATCTTGCTGATGTTACCATATTTGTAATTGATGTTGCTGAGGGCGATAAAATACCCCGCAAAGGTGGGCCAGGTATAACCCGTTCCGATCTTTTGGTCATCAATAAAATTGATCTTGCTCCTTATGTAGGTGCAAGCCTTGAAGTGATGGAACGTGATGCACGAAAGATGCGTAAAGGAAACCCATTTGTGTTTACCAATCTAATGAGCCTCGAAGGATTGGATAGTGTTATAGGATGGATAAAAAAATATGCATTGACAGAAGACGTGGAAGAAATTAAACTGCTGAGATGACAGCCCAACTTCATATCGAAACAGGACTTAGAGCGAATAAGACCTACTTAAGCGATTGCTATTTTACCACTCCTTATAAAGTGGCTGACATTACAGAAGACAGAAGTGAAAATAAGTTGCACCTTATGTTAATGAGTTCATCGCCCGGAATTTTAGATGGTGATAAATACAATGTTAAGATTGGGCTTGCAGAAAATACTTCACTGCAATTGCAAACCCAATCTTATCAAAGGTTGTTTAATATGAAGAAAGGAGCATTGCAAAGCATTGAAGTGCGTATGAGTGAAGGGTCTTCGTTTACTTATCTGCCTCATCCAACTGTTCCGCATAAAGCATCGAACTTTTTTGCTGCTAACAATATTTACTTGTCTCAAAATTGCAGGTTAATTTGGGGTGAAGTGCTTACCTGCGGAAGAAAATTAACCGGCGAAGAATTTGCCTTTTCAAAGTTTCATAGCATTACTAAAGTATTTCTGAAGGGCAAACTGATGGTTAAGGAAAACCTGTTGATAGAGCCCTCCGGAATAGATGTTCATGCTATTGGACAGTTAGAAGGATATACGCACCAGGCAAGCTTAATTTTTATAGGTGAAGCAGATGTAAGCAGCATCATAAGCTACATTAATAATAATCTGAATGATGAGGAAAATATTTGTTTCGGAGTATCATCATTACCGGTTAATGGTTTAATAATTCGGATAATGGGTTTTAAAGCGGAGCAGTTATTTACATGTTTAAAGTCAATAGGCAATCATCTATCAACTATCCGCATAAGCGATAATATCAAGGTGGATAAAATGAACATATATGCAAGCTGAAATAGAGGTATTATTGATTGCAGCAATAACTATTTCTTGTCTGCATACTATTACAGGCCTCGATCATTACTTACCTTTTATTGCCTTATCAAAAGCAAGAGGATGGTCTTTTTCAAGAACCTTGTTTTGGACGGTTATATGTGGGTGCGGGCATGTATGGAGCTCTGTTTTATTAGGATTAGGAGGTGCAGCTATCGGATGGTCGCTATCTAAAGTGAGTTGGTTCGAAAACATAAGGGGAGGAATAGCCGGATGGGCGTTGATTGGTTTTGGATTGATATACGGAACATGGGGTTTAGTTAACGCAACAAGGGGCAAAAGGCACAAACATTTTGATGTTCATGAAGATGGATCAATGTATGTATATGAGCACAAAGATGGAGAAGTTGTTGCACCATCACAAAGGCATGCAGTAACGCCCTGGGTTATGTTTTTAATCTTCGTATCAGGGCCCTGCGAACCGATGATACCTTTACTTTATTTTCCGGCGGCAAAAAGTTCGTGGTGGGGGATGGCTCTTCTTGTAATAGTATATACTTTTTTTACTTTAGCTACCATGCTGCTGATGGTTGTACTCGGCTATTACGGATTTGCTTTTCTTAAAACAGAAAAGCTTGAACGATATGTACATGCCCTTGGTGGCGCAACCATATTTGTATGCGGCGCAGGAATGGTATTTTTGGGTTGGTAGCAACCGGTTCTTCCCGGCATTGCAAATAATAAAACCTTTAAGAAAGTAAACGTAAGGAGGATAAAGCGGTGAGGCAGGGATTATTTGATTGATGTGAATAATGATTGATATGCAATAAGAACTATCATTTTTAAAACGCAGAACTTAATCCCGCCCTTCAAATCCATATACATGCCTTAATTCCGTTTATTAAGTTTTTTAATCTTTTTCTAATTTAAAAGCTATTTTTATTCACTCAATGTTATAACCATTTAAATCAAATTATGAAACCAACTACTACTCCCAAACAATTTCTTCCCGCCCACCTCTTTCAAAACTTCATCAATAAAAAATTGAAGAAGTTTGCACTTATCCTGTTTCTCAGTCTGTTTTCTTTAAAAGCGGTAACTGCGCAATTGGTATATGCAGTATCAACAACGGGCAGCCTCGTTTCTTTTAATGCAGCATCTCCTAGCACTATTGTATCAAATTTGCCGCTTACAGGTTTAACTGCAGGGCAAACATTGCAAGGTCTTGATTTTCGTCCTGCTACCGGTCAGTTATATGCTTTGGCTATAACGCCACCAACGGGCAGGCACAGATTTACACTATTAAAACCCCTACAGGAGTAGCTACCCCGGTAGGAACTGCAATAACCTTAGCTACAGGCATGGCTAATTTATCCTTCGATTTTAACCCAACTGTTGACAGGATCCGGGTAACAGGCAGCACAGGTCAAAACTACAGGTTGAACCCTAATGATGGTTCCATATCAGCTACTGACACTCCCTTGTCTTATGCTGCAGGCGATCCGCGTGCAGGCGCTACTCCGTCTGTTTATACAGTTGCTTATACAAATAGTATGGCGAGTGCAACTGCTACCACCTTGTACTATTACGATTTTACTTCTAATACAATAGGCATCATCAATCCTCCAAATGCAGGTACATTAAATACACTCGGAGCATCAGGTATAACAGTTGCTAACGGAGCCAGTCTTGACCTGGATATTACAACCAATTCAGCCGGCACCAATAATGCTTACTTAATAGCTAATGTTTCGGGAAGTGGAACTAATTTTTACAGCGTTAACCTGATTTTTGGTACGGCTACACTTATCGGTACTGTTGGTTCAGGGTTAACTCTAACAGAAATGGCTATTAATTTACCTCCGCCACCACGCAGCAGAACAGTCTATGGTATTTCAGCCGGCAATCTTATTAGTTTCAATTCTGATGCTCCCGGCACTATATTATCTACCATGGCTATTTCTGGTCTTGGCAGTGGTGAAACCATTTTAGGGATAGACTTTCGCCCGGCAACAGGCGAACTATATGCTTTGGGAAGCTTAAGCAGGTTGTATAAAATTAATCTTACTTCAGGCGCAGCAACACAAGTGGGCAGCAATGGCGCTTTCACTTTAAGTGGCACCAGGTTTGGATTTGATTTCAATCCTACGGTAGATAGAATTCGTGTTACCAGCGACCTCGATCAGAACCTGAGATTGAACCCTAATGACGGAACATTAGCCGCCAGAGACAGCACGCTTGCTTATGCTGCCGGAGACCCAAATGCAACTGTAAACCCTGATGTGGAAGCAGTAGCTTATACCAATAGTTTTTCAGGGTCAACTGCTACCACCTTATATTTTTACGATTTCAGCCGCAATTTAATAGGAACAATCAATCCTCCAAATGCGGGTACATTAAACACTTTAGGAAGTTCAGGCATTTCAGCCCGCAGCGGAACCTCTGTTGGTTTTGATATTACTACAGACCAAACCTCAGGTATTAATTCGGCTTTCTTGTCTGCAAGTACTACAGATACTTCCACTAATTTTTACCGGGTCAACCTAACAAGTGGAGCTACATCACTTGTAGGTATGATCGGCTCCAGGTTAATGGTTAGCAAAATCGCGGTATCTATACCCCAACCGCCTCCTGTTAAGCTGGTATATGCTTTATCGGCAGGTCGTTTAATTTCATTCAATTCAAATGCACCCGGTACTATTTTATCTACCCTGCCACTTACAGGCATAACTGCAGGACAGTTTGTGGATGGGTTAGATTTCAGACCTGCTAACAACCAGCTTTATGCATTGGGTTATAATGCTTCGAATGGACAAACGCAGGTATATACCATAAACATCGGTACAGGAGCAGCTACACCGGTGGGAAGTGCCATTACACTGGCTACAGGAATGATGAATCTTTCTTTCGATTTTAATCCTATTGTTGACAGAATACGCGTTACAAGCAGTACCGGCCAAAACTACAGGTTGAACCCCAATGATGGAACCTTAGCCGCTACCGACACTCCTTTAAGTTATGCTGCCGGCGATGTACGGGCAGGTGCTCAACCGCAGGTTTATGCAGTTGCTTATACAACCGACCTCCTGTCCGGCGCTAGCCCTACATCTTTATATTACTACGATTTTAATTTAGATCAGTTAGCTACTACACTTGCGCCAGCTTCACCTAACACAGGAACTTTAAATAGTGTAGGCCTTTCAGGCATTGTTACCAGAAATGGAATGGGACTTGATCTGGATATTACTACCAACCAAACTACAGGTGTAAATACTGCTTTCCTTTCTGCGAATGTTTCAGATACTGCAAGTAATTTTTATGTAGTTGATCTTGCTACAGGCGAGGCAAGATTAATAGGAACTATTGGCGGAAGAGCAGTTATTACAGAAATGGCAGTAAGTATGGCTGAGATATTACCGGTTTCCCTGACTGATTTTGCGGCAAAAAAAGCAGGACTTACAAGCGAGTTAACCTGGACCACAAAAACTGAAATAAACAATGCTTATTTTATAATTGAAAGAAGCGCCGACGGAACCACATTCACTTCACTTTCAGATAAAATAAGTTCAAAAGCAAGCAACGGAAACAGCACTGTTTCGCTTGATTATGTTTACACCGATGCAACTCCTTTAAAAGGCATCAACTACTATCGTTTATTACAGGTAGATAAAGATGGCAGCAAAAAATATAGCCAGGTTGCACGTGTAAGTTTTGATGAAATAACCGGTATGAGAATGTATCCTAATCCTGTAAAAGATCAGTTGAATATCAGCGGATACCTGTCGGCCAATGCTGATCTCCAGGTTAAGATAACAGATGCAGGCGGCAGAACAGTTACAACAGGTAAATATAAAAAGCAGGCTGGTACATGGAATGTACAAATAAATGTTGCCGGCTTATTAGGCGGTATGTATTATGTGCAGGTTATAGATGGCAAGTCTGTAATATTCAATCAGTCTTTGTATAAAGATTAATTTTTAAGCTGTCTTTTTTAGCAATGGCCTCCTTTTTTGGGAGGCCATTGCTGTTTAGTGCCTTTGGAAATATTGTTTGTTGGTTTATAGTAAAGCAGATTAACCGTAATACCTACGTGTCAAAAAAAAATAATTTGAAACTAATTTCCCCTTTAATAAAAGTGGACGGGTGAAATTGTATATTCAGCTTTAGAAAGCAAAATAAAAAAATGAATCACCTGTATTTCGGCGACTGCCTTGATGTATTGAAGGAATTAAAGAAAGAGCATTCAAGCCTTTTATTGACCTCATTTACATTGATCCGCCTTTTAACAGCAAGCGCAACTACAATTTATTGTTTGAAAGCATGGACATGAAGGATGCGAAAAAATTTTTAGCCTCACCTTATCTTTATTAAAAATCTTATTATTGGTTATGGTTAAAAAAGCGGATCCAAATGAACATTTTGATAAAGTATATGCAAAAGTCAGAAAGAAGTATAATCAGGCATCAATCAAGCAACGTATTGAAGCACTTTTCTTGACAACATAGGAAAAATCATATCAAGAGAACAAATATTGCAGGTAGCAACAGACCCGGTAACGGGAAAGCAACCCGAAAACTGGCATCAACGGCTTTCTGAATTAAGAACTGATGATGGATATACTTCTCTCATGGCGAAATAGGGGATGGCTAAGAGTTGAGGAATATCTTATGCCTTCTGCTGATAAAAGAGAGCAAGCAGGAAAAAGAGTTAAACCAACTAGAGAGACTTGGGAACAAATTTTGGATAGAGCAAAACATTGTTGCGAGTGGTCTGAGGACGGAAGGGTTTGCCTCTTAAAAGAGGGCGAGGTTGATCCAATTGGAGGAGGTAAGGTTAGATTAACTCCTGATCATAAAAATCCTCATTATACCAATAGAAGCATTAAGTGAAACGGAGGGGTTAAGGTATCTTCCTATCCAGAAAAAGCATTTTATTTATCCCTTTGATGATATTCTCGTTTTAGCTGAAATAGATAAACAAGTAATGCTTGTTGGTATAGGTACAATTGTAGGCGAACCAATAAAGGTTAGAAATTTTCCTAAGGCTGAACGTAATAGATTTTATGACAGGAACTATCTACAAGTGCCGGTAAACTTAACGCATGTATCAACTATAGGTATTTTCCCTGCAAACTTTTTATATTTGATACCTTCGATGAATGAAAAAACAACCATTAGGGCTTATCATACTAAAAAAATATACTGGTGCAACTCTTTAGGTTATTGGATAAATAAACTTATTCACGATTATTGGTGGTATTTTACTTATTTGGCTGATCCGGGGGAAAATGAATTTAGGTATTGGTTACACGAAATGAGAGAGGATTATTTTAAATTTATTTTGTATAACAGGTACGAAAAAATTGTAAGCCGGAGTAATTACTGTACACTGTGTGATATAGGGCCTAATCTTTTTAAAAGTTTTCGTGCTAATTTTCTTCAACTGCACGAGAAAGTTTATGAAGAAGACATGCAGAAGTATCGTAAATACACTGAAGATAACTTTCTTATTGTGTGCCCAAATTGTCACGCAAAGGAACATCTAAAAATCAAAAACCAATAAAAATATACTGTAATAACAGTATAAAAGTTTAAGTTCTATTTGCCCTTAATAACACAATGCCCAAGATGACCAACCATTTAAAAATAAAAAATTTCAAAAGTATAAAGTCGCTTGATATGCCTTGCAAAAGGGTGAATGTTTTTATTGGGGAACCTAATTCAGGAAAATCCAATATTGTTGAAGCATTGGCTTTAATGGCGCAGGATAGCTTAAGTGACGGAATTTTTCAGGAAATATTCCGGTTTAAAACAATGGCAGATTTTTTTTACGATTTTAATATTAGTGAAAATGTAGAGGTAGATACTGATACAATGCATCTTGAAATCAAATATCTAAAGAATGCAAATGGTATATCGTTAAATCAGTTTGATGTTGTATTACACGAAATACCTAATGATCTTCCATTTCCCATTGCCTCGTACAACCAAACATTTATGTATGATGGAAGAAGGGGTGATACACAAGGCGGCGTAAATACAACCAATAAATTCTATGAATATAAAAGGCTTAAAAATTTTCAGTCTTTTGGTTTCTCTTTTCTTAAATCGCCCTTTGGCGAAAACCTGCCGCAGTTATTAGTATCAAATAATAAACTTAAAAAGTGGGTGTCAGACTTTTTGCGCAGTAAGGGTTATCGCCTGCAATTAAAGCCGGTGGAAAATGAGATACTTATTTCTAAAGAAGTAAATGATGAGTTGTATAGTTACTCTTACCATACTATATCAGAAACGTTACAACGTGTAATATTTATATACACAGCAATTGAAACCAATAAAGATGCAACATTGTTGTTTGATGAACCGGAGGCAAACACTTTTCCTTTTTACACCAAGTTTATAGCAGAATTAATCGGACTAAGCGAACAAAACCAATTCTTCATTACTACCCACAACCCTTACTTGTTAACCAACCTTATTCAAAAAACTCCAGCCTCCGAATTAAATTTATGCATTACCGAAATGAACAATTACCAAACTATTGTACACCGTCTTAACGCAGAGCAAATAGAAAAAGTAATAGAGTATGACGTAGATGTATTTTATAACCTTGACAGAATTATAGATTTATGAGGCAATTTCATTTGGAATGCAGGCCAGACGAAGTAATGGTAAGGTGTTTAGGAAAAATAAAAAAGGATATAGTTCATCACGATAAAGGCAGAATTATGGCAATATTAAAAAGAGAGACTGCTCAAATTGCCATGGTAGATGAAGACCCGCGGGCATATACTCATCCTTACATAGAAGAATTACAACTTGAAAATGAACAGCATTACCTAAAAGTGTTTACAGATAAAAAAAGAAAAAATAAAGTAGTAATGCTCTGCCCTAATTTAGAGGGCTGGTTAATTAAAGTTTGCCAAACACTTAAAATTGATTTAAAGGACTTTTATTTACCAAATGACGAGAATAAATTGCACAAAGAAATAAACCAGCATTTACCTAAAGTGGAAAAATTGATTGATCATTTAAAGTCTATAAATGCTGCCCCAATAATTTTTCTTAAAGAACAAATTCTATAACACTTCCAGTTATTTGTTCTCCTTATGGATAATACCTTCCTTATATACATCATTTTTCTGGTAGTTATTTTATTTCTGGTAATGTTGGCGCAGCGGCTAAAAGTTTCGTATCCCATCGTTCTAGTTCTTGGTGGCTTAATACTGGGTTTTGTACCGGGTTTGCCAATTCCCCAAATTAATCCCGAACTGATATTCCTGATCTTTTTGCCGCCGCTGTTGTACGAGGCTGCATGGAAAACTTCGTGGAAGGACTTCTGGAAGTGGCGCAGGGTTATTGGTTCTTTTGCTTTTGGCATTGTTATCCTCACATCATGCGTAATCGCTTTTGTATCAAGTTCTATTATTCCCGGTTTTACTTTGCCGTTAGGTTTTTTATTGGGAGCCATTATATCGCCTCCTGATGCAGTGTCTGCAACATCTATTTTAAAAGGTGTAAAAATCCCGAAAAGACTCGTTACGATTATTGAAGGCGAAAGCCTGTTAAACGATGCATCCAGCTTAATTGTTTACAGGTTTGCCCTTACCGCAGTTATATCAGGAACATTTGTTTTTCAGGAAGCTGCCGCCGGTTTTTTTGTTGTAATTATTATGGGTACTCTTACGGGGCTTGGCATTGCTCTTATATTTTATGCCATCCATCGCTGGTTGCCAACCACTGCCAGCATAGACACTGTTCTTTCTTTTATTGCTCCTTATATCATGTATATTACAGCAGAAAAGTTTCATTTTTCAGGTGTGTTGTCGGTGGTAAGCGGGGGACTTTTTCTTTCGTATCGAAGCCATACCATTTTAAGTCATCTTAGCCGTATTCAGGGTACGAATGTATGGTTAACAATAGGCTTTGTATTAAATGGAATCATCTTCATGCTTATTGGCCTTGAGCTTCCGGCAATTGTAGAACAACTTGGTACTGCTGCTTTGCCCAAAGCTATAAAATATGGTTTAATTATAAGTACAGTATTAATTCTTACCCGCCTTCTTTGCACTTTAGGTGCATCGGTATTTACGATGATAGTAAGTAAATTTATTAAAACAGCCGACAGCAATCCCGGCTGGAGAGATCCATTAATAATAGGATGGGCAGGCATGCGCGGCGTGGTATCCTTAGCATCTGCACTATCCATTCCTCTGTTAATACATAACAACATGCCTTTTCCACATCGTAACCTTATTCTGTTTATCACCTTCGTTGTTATATTAGTTACACTGGTCTTTCAGGGGCTTACCTTGCCATGGGTAATTCGTTGGGTTGATACGAAGGAGAAAGATTATCCGGTTTCTGCTAAAGACCAGGACAGGCGGGTAAGAGAAAGGCTTGCAAAGTCGTCGCTCGATTTGTTGAATACAACATACAAAGCGGAAGTAGATAAAAACGAATTATTGCAAAGCCTGAAGCTGAGGCTTGAAAGTGATATAAAGTTTTTAGACAATTTAAATCATCATGAACAGACTGAAAAAGCAGAGAAGCATCTCGTCAGAAACTATCAGGAAATATTTTCGGAATTATTAGATGAACAACGCAAGTTGTTACGAAAAATAAACAAAAAGGCCGAAGTGGATGAAGATGTGGTAAAAAAGCATCTTACTCAATTAGACCTTGAAGAGGAAAGGCTGAGGCAGTTGTTTGGAAAGGTGGGACAACCTGCAATTTGAGTGCTGCCTAAGTTTTATAGGTTCTATTGACGTAATGTTATATCTACGATTTCGGGCTAAAATTGCAGAGGCCTTGCCCACGAACATGAAGGTTAATGTTATCAAGTTAAGGTTTTTAAACTCCCATAGGAGTTTAATTTTTGTAGAAAAAGTAAGCAACAGTAGGTGCGGAATAAAAGATGGCGTACCTACGGCACGCTTATATCATTTTTTAATTATTTTCTACAAAGATGCAGCCCCTCGGGGGCATTTTTGGGAGGTCTTTTCCTAACTAAATAATATTGAGCTGTAGTTTGTGGCAATTACTGCTTAATCACAATTAATCATACTATCATGAAACCTCTGTAAGATTGTTTTTCTATCTACAGTACTTGATGCGAGCACTGAAAATAATCTTGCTGCGTCAAGTTCTTAAAAGGCATTCAATTTTCGCTACCTATTTACATATTCCACCAGTAGGTGAGCTTTAGCACCAGGGCACGGTTACGTACAGATAAAGGTGCGGGCAAATAATTATCGGTATATACAATAAAAAGATCCGATGCAGGCTTATATCGCCATTGAAATCGTGTGTTAAGGTTGATATTTTTTTGCTGTTCGTTGTATTGTACAAAAGTGGTAAAGAAAAGTTTATTAGTCATTGTTACATCTATTCGCGGGCCGATAAGCCAGAATATGGTTCTGTTCCAGGGGGCTGGTAAATCAATATTATTGTAGCTGGTGCTTAATGCAAGATTTACATAAGGTTGAAAACGATAGCCAACATCGCCGTTAAGATTAAGTCGTGTGCCATTTGCATAATAACCGCCGTAGCGTGTAGCGAAGCCGTAAGTAAAAACACTTTGTGGTTTTGAAACTAACTCTGTTCCCCATGCATTCCAGCTATGTTCGGAACCTCTTGCGAGTGTATCTTTTTTAAGATTTGTTGGATCGAAAGGCTGAAGCAGTTTTACATAATCGTGTGCAACCCATGCAAGAAAGGTGCTTTGGCTGCGAAAGACTGCAGAATAGGCAATGAAACTTTCATCTTCCGTTCGCTTAAAAGCTTGGTTATAAAAAGCGGTGTAAACTATTTTTGGGCCATGGCTTAATACCTTGCCACCTTTTGGAAAAAAGGTGTGCCCGGCCTGCGGATTAATTTTTATATAACCTTGCCGGGGCACATATCCAACCTCGGCATTATAGTTCTTGCCAACGTATTCGTGCTGCCAGAAAAGCAACCAGTTGCGGCTGGCATATTGCAAATGAGCCGCATGAACATAATCTTTTCCTGATTTGCCGGGGCTGAATGATTTAAGGAACATTGTTTTACCTGTCCATAAATTATTTGACGATGCAAGGTTATATTCCAAACCAATATTGCGGTTATAAGCCGAATAAAGAGGTTTGGTAGAATTGATATCAGGATGATAATTTAAAGATTGCTTATTGATAAAGATCATCCCGATATTAGACCGTGAAAATATACGACGCTGCACCGAAGCAACTGTAAAATTTTGAGCAGGCAAACCTGTTTCATCTACTTTGCGTGTTTGCATATTCATTGCCCCAATGCGCCAGTTTTTATTAGGCTTACCGCTAACCCTTGCACCAAAATCTATAGGCACTCCCAACCCAATTCGCCGCGAGAAAAAAGGCCTGATGGATTGATAGCCGAAATTGGCAAACAAGTCTCCGTTCTCTAAAAAGAATTGCCGTTTTTCGGGAAAGAATAATTCATAGCGGTCCAGGTTTGTTACCTGCCGGTCAACTTCTACCTGCGAAAAATCGGGGTTAACTGTTAGGTCTAAATTAAGTGAGGAAGTGAGTGCGATCTTAGCATCTACACCAATGTCTTTACGGTAATCAGCAGGCTTTCTGTTTTCGTAATTTTTAGTAAGGCCACCTAATGCATATGGAATGATCGAAACATTAGCGCCGGCAGAAGGCGGTGGTTGGTCCCAAACAAGAATTCCTGTATAAGCCAGCGAAGCCGTTGGAAACTGCCTCGGCACTGGCGCCCACGAACTTTTTTCAGTTGTCTTTAAATCGAGCCTGCTAAAGTTAATTCCCCACCGGGTGATGCCTTTTTTATAGCGAATGCTTTTAAAAGGTATCGCCATTTCGAGTATCCATTTATCGGGGTAGTTTTTTACTTCAGACACCCATTTATTATCCCAGTTTAAATCTGCCCTGCCACCTTCAAACAGCATGCCGTCCCATTGTGCACCGGCGGCATTAGCGCCAAAAGTAAATCCATTGGTCTGGTCATCAAAAGGATCCATGAACAAAAGGAAATTATCATTCTTTCCAAAAGTAAAATCACGCCGTAACGACTCAACAAAATATGGCCCGGGCAAACCCTGATAACAAACAGCAATAAGGTAAAGGTTACGATCGTCATACGTCATCCGCACTTCAGTGCGAACCTTTGCATAGCTGGTGTCCATTGGCAACACCATAAAAAAATGCGTTGCCACTTCAGCTTCATTCCACACGGGCTCATCCATCACGCCATCTACTTTAATATTAGCCGGTGTTTTATGAATATGCAATTGAACTGCTTCATTCTTTTTCTGAGCGTTCAATGCAAGGCAGCTTATGCAAAAAGACAACAGTAATAACCCTTGCTTTTTTATGAAGGCATGTACACATTTTTTCAAAGCAAGGCTGTAATAATATTGTGAAGGTGGTATCTGCAATTAGCAATTTGTATCAGGCTTATTTTTATTAATCGTGTTATTGCCCTGCCCCTGATGCCGGAGGTGTAGCTGCAGGTGGAGTATCAGATTGAATTAACTGCATTAGTTCATTTAGTTTAGGTTCTAAAATTATTTCTGTGCGGCGGTTTCTTGCTCTTCCCTGCGCGGTTGAATTTAGATCTACCGGTTCAAACCGACTGCGTCCGCTGGCAGTTACGCGGGTGGGATCTACTTTGTAAGTTTCTGTAAGAATACGTACAATAGCTGTTGAACGGGCTACGCTTAAATCCCAGTTGTCGGTGTATTTTCCTCTTATGGGAATGGAGTCTGTATGGCCTTCGATGTTCACATTAATGTCGGGATTTACGTTTAGTACTTCAGCCAGCTTGCCCAAGGCTTCGCGTCCTTTCGGGTTTACCACTGCGCTGCCCGAAGGAAACAACAGGTTTTCCTGCAGGCTCACATATACCTTACCATTTTTTACAGAAACGGTCAGCTCGTTTGAATTAAAGCCAACAAGAGCATTGGTAATTTTAGAGCGCAGCTCCTGCGTGTTTTTCCGTTGTTGGTCTATAAGCGCTTGTAGTTGTTCGAGTCTGCGCTGCTGATCGGCAATTTGTTGCTGGTTCATATTTAACTGTGAAGAGGCGTCCTGCAAACGGTTCGAAGCCTCCTTGCGGGTAGCATCTAATTGTTGCTGCAAGGTCATCCGGTTTTTTTCGAGTTGGGCATAACTATCCTGCAGGCGGTTTACATTTTGCTCAAGGCTATTTATCCGGCTCGACATTCTTGCGCTGTCCATCTGTAATTGCCTGATAGCATCCTGGGCAGATAACAATTTGCTTTTTGCAACGCACGAACTCAGAAGTAAGATGGCACCAATAAAAAGCGCAGGTATTGTTAGTATTTTTCTGGTCATAATAATTTTTTTGTAAAAAAACGAAAAATTTTAATGCCCACCAATGAGAAATAGTGTTGTCAACTTTATTACGTCATTAATACTTAGCCCACAAAGCCACAAAGCACACGGAGGTATAGCTTTGGTCCTTTGTGTATTCTAAGGTTTACAAATTGCTTTTGTGGGAGTGTTGACAAATTATGTATGACATGACATTAGCACGTAAACAACATTTGGCTGCCAAACTTGTTTAGAGAGCATGCTTTGCTCTTTATCCCCAAATTGGGGTTAATGTTAAGAAGTTAAACAGTTGGCAGTAAAGCGGTGAGTTAATTTTGCTGCCTGATTTTTTTAATTTATCGCCTTGCTTGTTTTGATAAGAACTAATAAAATAATTTAGCAGAATGGAAAATAATGTTGAAAAGGTTCATTGTTTAATTATCGGTTCGGGCCCTGCAGGATACACTGCAGCAATATATGCTGCCCGTGCTAATTTAAAACCTGTTTTATACCAGGGCATTCAGCCGGGAGGGCAGTTAACCATAACCACTGAAGTGGAAAATTACCCCGGTTACCCGGAGGGAATTCAGGGGCCTGATATGATGATAAATTTTGAAAGACAAGCCAGCAGAATGGGGACGGACGTTCGTTATGGTATAGCTACAAAAGTTGATTTTATGGAAGCGCCATATAAGGTTTGGATTGATGAAGAAAAATTAATGGTAGCAGATACTGTTATAATAAGTACCGGTGCTTCTGCCAAATGGCTCGGCCTCGAAAGTGAACAACGCTTAAATGGATATGGAGTTAGCGCATGTGCAGTTTGCGACGGATTTTTCTTTAAAGGAAAAGAGGTGGCAATTGTTGGCGCAGGCGATACTGCTGCTGAAGAAGCTTTATATCTCTCCAAGTTGTGCAGCACTGTTCACATGATTATCCGGCGCGACCAAATGAGGGCTTCGAAGATTATGCAGGAAAGGGTAAAGAAAACAGAGAACATCAAAATATACTGGAACACTTCTACAGAAGAAGTACTGGGTGAAAACAAAGTGGAAGGTGTAAGATTACTGAATCATCAAACACACGAAACATTCACTATTCCTGTCAGTGCATTTTTTGTTGCCATTGGTCATAAACCTAACAGCGATATTTTTAAAGGATGGCTCGAAATGGATGAAAGCGGTTACCTTATAACTATTCCCGGAACATCAAAAACAAATGTGGAAGGTGTTTTTGCGGCAGGCGATATCCAGGATAAAACCTACCGGCAGGCAGTTACCGCCGCAGGCAGTGGTTGTATGGCAGCCCTTGATGCTGAAAGATATTTAGCTTTAAAAGGGTTGTAAATTTTTATTGCAACGTTTAGGGCTTGGCGATGGGCTGGTAGTTTATGATGTCCTGCCCGGAGCCAAAGCAGATTGAAATACTAAAGATGAAGATAATAACTAAATACTGATTTAATTTGTCTGCTGGAACTGCTACTGATATTCAGTTGTAGCTGAAAGTTATTTCGTCTGTAGCCTATTGCCAAACCTATTATTGCCTGCCGTACTTCATTTATAGTTGTCATTAAATCGCAAAAAGAAATATTTCATCCTACTTTGTCTTTACGAACTCTACATTTCTTGCCCTTGAAAGGCTGATTTTCATTTTGATGATTTTGTTTTTGTTATCTCTTTCAAAATAAAGTACTCCGCCAAAGTCTTGTATTTTAAAACCATCCTTATATGCAGGTTTTAAAGTATAAGAAGTATAAGTGTTTATATTCATAATTAATGTATCATTTCTTGTCGAAATACTTATACCGGATTTGGTTTCATCTGAAAAATATTTTCCGGTATATTCTTTAATACAATAGTTCGGCAGGTTTTTAAATACAAGGTGAATAAGTTCGATAGGTGTAAAAAAATATAAACAGTGGGGTAGCAGGTAAAGAAAAAGGCAGTAAGTATTGTTGTGAGACAAAAACAAACCGCCTT
>JAABUN010003349.1_pt1 | contig 25032 bp, 28 predicted proteins | sample 5559311 | NCBI WGS metagenome assembly JAABUN01 (sample SAMN10711877, study PRJNA513370) | rock metagenome | isolation source: Antarctica rocks | place: Antarctica: Victoria Land, Siegfried Peak sud
TATATTGCAAGAGTGCTATCGCACATTTGTTTGTCCTCTTTTGGTTGAATTTGTTTGGCGACAAAATTCTAAAAGAGGACATTCTTTATTTCAAATATCAAATCTTATAACTGGCAACTTGGGTTATTTAATTTGTTTTGCTAACTTCAAATTAACCGGGATAAACTCCGGGTTAGAAAGCGACTTGCAATATAGTCAGTTGAAGCGTCTTAACCTTGTCTCGGTTCAATCTTTCATCTAAAAAAGTTAGCAAAAGACCGCGAGAAAATATACTCTGCGGTCTTTTGCGTGTGAAACTTTCTGCTTTGTTCAAGAATTAATTAACCGGCGCGTCCTGACTTCAACTCGGGTCAAGCCGGCATTAAATTCTTCCGCCGACTAAAAAGTATTGTAATTGGCAATCGGGTAATCGCCGTTTTGCCCGAATTGAACCTGTGTTACTGCATTATTTGAACTTTGCAAGGTAAAGAATGTTCCGTTCTCCGGGTTGAAAACCGATATATCAGTTCGCCCGTCGCCGTCATAATCGGCTTGCGTCGTCAAAAACGGCTTTGTTCCAAACTGCACGGCGCGGAAACTAAAATTCGAGCTGTTCAAGATATACCAGGTGTAAGGAGTACCCGTCCGCACGACCGCAAAGTCGGTGCGACCGTCGCCGTCATAATCGCCCGGCACGACCAAATCGCTGCCCAAGCCGAATTGAACGGCTTGAAATCCGGCACTGCTGCGCTGGACAAAGAAGGTCGCCTGACCGGTTCTGTCCGCTCCGCTTCCGCGATAGACGGCTAAATCAGACCGACCGTCGCCATCATAATCACCCGGCGCGACGACATCGGTAGCTAAACCGAACTGCACGCTGCTGAAGGTGAAATTGTTGCTGGTTAAGATAAACCAAATCAATTGTCCACCGGTTCGGCGCACGACAGCGAAATCGGTGCGCGTGTCGCCGTTGTAATCGCCCGCGACCGGCTCGTCTCCGTTTTGCCCGAACTGAACTGATTGAACCGTGTTATCGGAACTTCTCAAAACATAGAAAAACCCGTTACTTGATCGGAAAACAGCAATGTCGGCACGACCGTCGCCGTCATAATCGCCCGGTGCCTGCCTGTCGTCAGCTAAACCGAACGGCACGCCGAAAAAGCTGTTGTTTGAGCTTCGGCGGATAAAAAAGGTAGTGTTGCTCGGACGGAAAACGGCATAATCGGCACGACGGTCGCCGTCAAAATCAAACGGCGCGGCGGATTGCAGCCTGGCACTCAGACTAATGGAATCAATTTCAAACTGCCCGGGTCCCGTAAACGGTTCTGGAATGTTCTCAAAGAAGAAGAGTCGGATTGTTTGTCCGGCATAAGCCGAAAGATTTACCGTGTGCGTTAAGTAACCCGTATCGCCGGCTGTTCCCGGCGGAGCGGTAAATGAATAAATTGTTTGGAGAACCGCGCCGGTTGACGGATTGCGAATTTGCACTTGATAAAGTTTCGGCTGGGTCGAACCGGGAAAATCGCGCATATTCCACGAAACTCTGTCTTTCCAAGTCAATTGCGCCGAATTATTTGCCGGAATGGTTACGTTTTGAAACAGAGTGAATTGCGCGGGAACCGGAGCTCCGGCATCGAATCCGTTCCAGGCGCTAAAAACTCCGCTTTGCGGTTGGGTGATATGAACCGAAGGAAAACCGCCGCCTTGACCCGCGCCTGTTACTCTCCAGGGTCTAAAAGGCTGTGTCGGCTGGGTGATAGTCCAGCCGGTGAAGTCTCCGGTTTCAAAACTGCCGTTGGTTATCAACTCGGTCTGCGCTGACGCGGATTTCGACCCGCAAAGAAAAACCAGGCAGATGAGGACTGTTATAAATCCGAAACATTTAACTTTGGTCAGGTAAAACATAACTACTTTCTCCTTAGATAGATAAGGCGGAATTACAAAAACCGCCTAACTATGTATTATTTTGAATTACTTTCGCTCTACACAGAACTTTGTATACTTTATTTTTAGAGAGGATGTCAATAAAAAATCGCACTCATCTCGACTTCTTATTTTTCAGTGCAACACTGATTTAAGAGACCAGTCAGGATTTTAGATTTAAGATTCAAAATTCAATACCGGAAAGAAAATCTTTAGAAGCGGCGGCAGTTGAATGCAGAAGGCGCGCACGATAGTCGAGGGCGCGAAAGATGAAGAACACACTTGAGGCGCGTGCGTGTTTCCGCAAAAAATTTATCTCAACTGCCGCCGCTTCTAATCATAAAATTCTGAATCTTAAATTTTAAGTCCAATATGTTCGGTCGAGCGAGCGGTAATTTATCGCTTCGCTCAGATGATTTGAATGGACATTTTCGCTCTGTTCCAAATCGGCAATCGTGCGGGCGACTTTTAGAATTCGGTCGTGAGCGCGAGCTGACAGTCCTTGCCTGAGCATTGCGCGTTCAAGAAGATTTTCGCTGTCCTGGTCTAAAGCGCAGAATTTGCGAATCTGCGTCGGCGACATTGCAGAATTGGAAAAAACGCCGCCACAGCCGGAAAATCTTTCGAGCTGAATCTCTCGCGCCTTTATCACCCGTGCGCGAATCAATTCGGAACTGTCGCCGACGGGAACGCCTTTGCCGCGCAGTTCTTTGAAATTGACGGCGGGAACGTCTATGTGAATATCAATTCTATCGAGCAGCGGTCCTGAAATTTTGCCGACGTAGCGCTGAATCTGAATCGGCGAGCATTTGCATTCTCTGGTCGAGCCGAAATAGCCGCACGGGCACGGATTCATCGAAGCGACGAGCATAAAATTGGCGGGAAAAGTCAGAGATGTCGCGGCGCGTGAAATCGTAACCTCCTTATCTTCCATCGGCTGCCGCAAAACTTCCAAAACGCCGCGGTCGAATTCGGGAAGTTCGTCCAAAAATAAAACGCCTAGATGCGCCAAAGACACTTCGCCCGGTTTCGGAATCGAGCCGCCGCCGATAAGTCCGGCTTGCGAAACCGTGTGATGCGGATTCTTAAACGGACGCTCGGTTATCAAACCTATTTTCCCCGTGAGTCCGGCAACCGAATGAATTTTTGTAATTTCCAGAGATTCTTCAAATTCGAGCGGCGGCAATATCGTCGGAAGTCTTTTCGCCAGCATCGTTTTGCCCGAACCCGGCGGACCGATTAAAAGAATGTTATGACCGCCCGCGCTGGCGATTTCAAGTGCGCGTTTCGTGCTAAGTTGTCCGCGCACTTCGGCAAAATCGACGCGATAACGATTGTCAACATATTTCATCGCAGCGATGTCTAACTTTAAAGGCAAAACTTTCGGAGTTTGTCCGCTTTGTAAATCGCGGCACAGTTCGACCGCTTCGCGCAAATCTTTTACCGGATAAACATCAACGCCCGAGACGACTGCGGTTTCGGTTGCGTTTTCTTCGGGAATCAGCAGATTTTTGATGCCGTTTTCACGCGCCCGCAACGCAATCGAAAGCGCGCCGCGCACCGGACGCACGCGCCCGTCGAGCGATAATTCGCCGACGCTCAAAGTGTTTTCCAAATTGTCGCTGTTTCCCAAATCGCCGTTCGCGCCCAAAATTCCGAGCGCAATCGGCAAATCGAAACTCGCGCCTTCTTTGCGAACGTCGGCGGGCGCGAGATTAATCGTGGTTTTATGAAAAGGAAAGAAAAACGAACTGTTGGTTATCGCAGCGCGAATGCGTTCACGCGATTCGCGGATAGCGGTGTCGGGCAACCCGACAATTAAGACGGGCGAAATCGTATCGGCTTCACCTTTGACCGGCTGCAAATTTACTTCGATGTCGACGAGAAGAGCGTCAATGCCGTAGACGGCGGCGGACTGGACGAGGAAAAGCATAAGTTTTCATTTTAAATCAGAGAATCGTGAAAATCCGAATATCAGAGTTTATATCAAATTTTATCTTAAAAGTCAGTCTTTCATTGGTTATGCGAAGTTTTCCGAGATGAGAAAGCAAGTTTAAAACACTTATCTTTGAATAATTTAAAAGGTCTGTTTTGACAAAAAGCCCGATTTTGTAGATGTTATACGAATGACTATCAAATCTGATTTATGGATTCGCCGGATGGCGACCGAAGCGCAAATGATTGACCCGTTTTTGCCGGAACTAACCAGAGAAACGGATGGAAATCGGATAATTTCCGCCGGTGCTTCGAGTTACGGTTATGATATGCGTTTGGCGGACGACGGATTTCGCGTTTTTTCGCCGGTTCGCGGTTTTGAGATTGACCCGAAAAAATTCGACGATGCATCCCTGATTGAACCGCCGCTTAAAACCGCCGAAGACGGCGCGAAGTATTACATGCTTCCGCCGCATCATTACGGTCTCGGCGTGACGGTCGAAACCTTTAAAATACCGCGCAACGTCACCGGAATCGCTCTGGGAAAATCAACTTACGCCCGGTTCTCTTAACCAGTAGGCGATGAAACAACTTTTTTGGCAATTAACTTGGGCAACATAAATGTGCAAAATTGTGCATATTTATTTTCAATAATTACAGCTAGAGAATTTGGAGTAATTACAGGCTTTTGCGCTGTATATGCGATTTATTCGGTAACTTAATTTGGGTTTTGCAAGTTTTTGCTAAGCAAATCAATGTTTAAGGAAATCCTCAACTTTTTCCAAACAAGTAACACTCGAAGCAACATCTATAACTCCAAGTAAAGAACCTGTCATTTTATTGACAGGCTCTTTACTTTTTCATTTGTTGAATAATGCGGTCAGGCAGCTAGATACGCCGTTTGTGCTTCCGTTTGATTGTCGAACAGAACGACGGGAAACTGGATAATCGCGCCTCTTCGGTAATCGACAAGCAGCTTCATAAACTCTTTATGACAATTAAAATCAGCCTGCATCATTAGCACTTCCAAATCGTCAGAGAAAATGACCGAACCGGGAACGGGAAATTCCGCCCGGTAAGAATGCCTTTCCCTGCCGTTTTTTACGGAAAGCTTAAATTCCTTATCGCTGACGGATTCGATATTTACAATAATAAAACTATTTATCTTCGCCATAAAAAATATATGCTCCCATCCAAACTTTCTGGAATTCTTCGACCGTCATTTCGTAACGGCTTTGGTCGAATGTATCAAGAATCGTCAATTGATTCTCAAAATCTTCGATGAAAACTGCGTGCGCTTCGCTGCCAAACTCTTTTAAAACGACCGCGAAATTCTTCCTGCCTCGAATAAATTCAACGTCGGCTTCAATGCGCGTCCCTGAATGCCAGCTTTCTCCCGCTCTGGGCGAATCCATCTCATTAAGCAACGCGCGCAACCGATGAATCGGAGCCGGCTCGCCTATTATACCAAGAATTTCGCTTTGTGAAACATTTAAATTTCGGGATTTTGCGAGCATTTCTCCGACCGCCGAAACGCAGGAGACGCCTTTTTCGCTTTTTTGGAGGACAATGGTCAGATCTTTTTTTTCGTCCTTTTTGTCCCAATGTCCGAATGCGCCGGCGTTCATATTTTTATTCTCGTTTACGACTGAAAGAAATATTGTGAAAAAAGGCTCACTGCTAACCTCTAAGTTTTATAAGCTGGCTTAAAAATGCGCGGAAGTCATTGGCGCTTTCGGCGTTCTGCGAAATTTTGAGAAAGCTTCTTATAATATTTTTTAGAAGCATTTTCAAGAAATCAGCTAAACACAAAATTAATCCCCTTCAGCCTCCTGCGCTCCAAACACCAAATTGTTCCAATCCAGTAAATTTGGGGGTGAGGCGGCACCCTCTTTGTTAATAGTTGCTAAATTAATCATTTTCAGAATAGCTACTTTAATATAATACTGGATTCTACTTATAAACTGTTCCAACTTATAATCCACGCCAATTACGGCGGTTTCATTCTTCTCAATTTTCTTTATAATTTTCGCGGGTTCACCACCGTGAACGATGGCGCTTCTCAATGAGTATGGCAAACCAAAATCAGCAAAAATACGCTTTCTGCTTTCGATGTTATTTTCCCCTAAAAACAAAGCGGCGTGTAATCTTAACCGGTAGCTGAGTTCAGTTTTTTCTGACATATCCGAAAGAAAAAGAGCCTCCGCCGCAATTGATAAATCTATAATGTTATCTTCCCAACTATGACGCTCGGAGGAATAAGTAAATCTTTTCGCTGCAATAGCAATAGGCTGATAATTATTTACTGCAAACTCAAAATTCTTCCAAAACTTTATAAAATCTTCGGAATAATCTTTGTCAAAGACCAGGCGAGATTGAAAATTCGGCGCAGACCTGACGGGAAAAGGATGAACGCGCTGAAAAAGCAGAGAAGATGCTCGGTGAATGTTGGCTTGAGGATAGACGTTTGAAACATTATATAATCTCAGGCAGCTTATTACCTTTTCTATCAGAATATTTGCAGTCTCTCGACGCTGGTCATTCTTCTTCATTGCCTCTAGATTTGGCTTGTCTCTACTGCCGACAATTTTAGGAAGTTCGTATTCGGTGCGAATCGCCCACGCAGTCTCCGCCAGATGCGGATCTTTGCCAATCTCTTTGGGAGCTATAGGAATTAAGTCGTTTTTTGAAACCAAACAAATTTCAAGCGTCGGACTGAGTTTTAACGGTTTGCTGAATAGATGTCCGGTGACCGGCACAATAACTTCGTATCTAATGTTATTATTATAAAAAGCGTCTTCAAGATCTTTATATTCACGCTCGAAATAGCCAGGATTAAATTCCAAGACGTTTTTATAAATTCCCAAAGTCGGCAGTCTAATCATTAAATTTTCAATGTCGGGAGCAATATGTCCGCCCGTCTCGGTACCAATCATTACATTCAACTGTGAAGCGACACTTGAATCCTCCCCGAGCGTCTTTTTACATTTTTCATATTCCGGTAATTGTTTTAGTTTACCGTGGGAAAAAATGAAACCGATTCCGGGTGAATCAGTCCACTCATTGGGACTGAATCTGCTGTCAGGATTTTGGTTTAAAAAATCAATAGCGGCAATTACATATGCTTTGATTCTTTCGTATAACTGAAGATTTTTAAGCGCCATTGAACAATTCTATTTTCTTGATTTCTTTTTTGCTATTTTCCATCGAATATCAAACTGTGAGATAAGAATTTGAGAAAATAGAGTGCTTGAAAAACGTATAAACTTGAAAGCAAAATTATAAACACAAAAAAGGAAATTAGGTTATTGACACGAATGCTTTTTACAACGAATCGCAAGAAATCTGGGATATTGCCAGACCTCTGGGTATCTCTGCATAATTTCCGGAATTGGAACAGGCTCCATCAACGATTCCTTTGGGACGAAGCCTGCGCCGAATTTATTGGCGGAAATCAACACGGAAGAATGCGCCAAAGGGCTTATCATCATTGGCGATATAACTTATATCTGGCTGCGCGGCGGCAAGTTCGCTTACCTGGCAATTTGGCAGGATAAGGTTATGCGGCGGATCATCGGTTGGAGTTTAGCACCTGAGGTGCCTCAGGAGTTAGTGATCTCCGCTTTGCAGAAAGCAATCAGCAAGGGCTTGGTGAAGACCGGGGCGATTATTCATTCGGATCAAGGCAGTCAGTATGCATCAAACGGTTTTTGCCGACTCCTGCGACGACACGGATTTCGGCAATCAATGTCGGGCAAAGGCAATTGTTACGATAATGCCCAAGCCGAAAGTTTCTTTTCGCGTTTTAAGGCGGAACTGATCGAAGGCGGAGTCTTTGAAGACATCGAACAAGCCCGCTCGGAAATCTTCAGTTACATTGAAGGCTATTATAATCGGGTGAGGTTACATTCGAGTTTGGGCTATAAAAGTCCGATGGAATTCGAGATGGAATTACAAACTAAAAAGGGAGGAATCAAAAGACAGTTTTTTATCTAAAAAACTTGACCGTCTCAACAGGAGCGGTTGAGTTGTTCGTTTATTTTTACAACGAGCGACAACTTAGTAAAAGACGGCATCCGAAATATCCGGCGTATTTGGCGGAAAAGCTGCCAACGCTTATTTAGTCACTCCTAAAGCTGAAAAAGAAAAAGGAGACTTGTAAGAAGTCTCCTTTTTCTTTTAACTACTTTTTACAAAGTCCAGGTGTTTTTTCAAACATATTTGAAATCCAGAATGCCGTGAAAATAGAATAGCGATCTTGGTGTCGAGTTACCCTGCTATGGTAACTGAGATGCACATTATCATTACAATAATCAAAATTTTCAAAATGATTATAATCACCTTATTTCTCATAGGGCATTCCTCCTTATATTTAAGATTAAGAAATGCCTATGCGTTGCTTGACTATACTGTAGCTGCATGTTACAGTTAAGTCGTCTAAATGCAGTAGCTTACGGCGGCAACGCCGGGAACATTTCTTGTGAGGCTCAAACTATGTTGGAGCATGTTGAGCCTCGATTTCCCCTTGTTCGCACTACGCGCTACAATAATTCAAAGAACTGGATCGTTACTTCAACGATTCTTCATGCTGTTATTAAACATCGTTTTATTGTTTTTTGCAAAGTTTTGCAATCAAGTGACATTATTGTTTGGTTGTCCAAATTTTGAATTCGGCGTGAACCAAGTCTTCGTTCTCTCAACTCGGAAATCCATCTAATTTCCTTGTCTAGAACTTTTCGATTCGGAGAATGATGCGTACGGCGGCTCAATTCAATCAGCCCTGCTTCGCCACCCTTTTGAAACCGTCGCCACCACTTTCGCAAAGTCGGTCTGGAAATACCGCAGCGACGGCAAACAAAACCAGCATTCTTCGTTGCCTCATAGAGTTTGACCCATTCTAAACGGGCTTTTATTTTGTGCGTCATAATTCATCATATAATTGAAATGATGTCTATGATCCACACATTTTAATAGGCATTGGCACTTGTAACGCTTCGAAATATTTTAGTTTCCTCTTTTTCCTTGCTTTATTATTTTGGAAGTTACTGACGCCACCATAATTAAGTACTAATCTTTAAATTCCCAGTCCAATATATCTTGAACAGAAAGTTTTTCTGTCAAAGTCTGTATTTCGATTTCTAGTGGAACTTTAATTGGTGCTGATAAATTCTCGGCGCGAATTACGGCTTCCAATTCAAGCGTTTTCTGAGTATTTGAGCTGATAAGAAAAGGAATTTCTGAAAATATTGTTTCGGTCGGGCGCACTTTCTTAAAGTCCGCCGTGATAATCCATTTATCCTTTAAATTTCTAATATTAATAGAGTTATTATTTGCAAACGAAATTCTTGAAAAGTCTATTCCATCTCCGATGATGCTTGCTTTTGGAAATGGTGGGTAGTCTGAATTTGATTGAATTATTAAATCTGAATTTTTAAGTATGGTAATTTCAACCGCTATGTCTTGCGCTGCTTTATCGCTCGAGTTAATAATTGCAAAACCTATTTCGTTAATAATGGCTGTTTGCTGAATATATTCAGCTATATCACGGTAATAATTAACGTTTTCTCCCAAAGCTAAAATGCCCGTACGATAATCCGGCATTTTATTTTGATCAGGAAGTTCAATGACTTTCGAGGTTAAAATAATTTTTTTGCCCAGCGCTTGATAATTTTTCAAATCAGCGAATTCAACAGTTAAGCTTGGTTGACGGTGGTGCTCATCCAGTTTAGCAGTAATTGACTGATGAACACTTTCTATTTGGCTTTCAAGATCAGGGACAATCAAATTTGGAAATTGTGAACGCAATCGCTGGTGTTTGGTAAGAATATTAACTAAATGTTTTTCCGATACGTTTTGATTCGTTTCAAAGCTTAACGCAATAGATTGGTCATTTAAATAAGTTTGTAAATCCACCTTGAGCGGAGCAGGCGTTATTAAAACGAAATTTTTTATTTTATATTCCCCGTTATCCTTTAGCTTTGCCGCCTTTTTTATATCACCGCGAATTTTATCTTTAATTGTTTTATCTTGAGATGTATCTTTTTCGGGACAGTAAATCGCATATAAGGTTTCGATAGAAGGAACATAGATATCAATGCCCTTATCACCTCTCGAATCATCAACAATTTGAGCATCCGGGTATTCTGCAATAATTAGTTGTTGGCATAAAGATTGAAAAAAATCTGGATTTCTAATTTCTCTAATAATCATTTCAAGGGGCTATCAATTTGGTATGCGATTAATAGCAAAAATTTCATATTGATTTTCAGCAAACTCAAATTTAACAGAAGTTATTGAAAGAGATATAAGAAATTTCATTTAAGTCCTTTCTTGGACTTTAAAGTATATTATTTTGGGTTTTGGAATAATGAAACTGCCTAATAAAATGAAACATCATTATGAGGATCAGGTCCGATTTGTTGTATGCTTATTCTACCAACGGATTTTCGGTCTGTATAATAATGTCCTGTCATTTCTATTACTTTCTCACCGTTGTTTTCAATTTCGCGCAAATCAAATAAAGTACAGCCATTATAAGAATGCCAAGAAGGGTTCTTTGGTGTACTGCGATAAAGGTAATACAACTTTTTCTGACCAGCATCTATAATTGGTGTTGTTTCAAGTGTTATTGATTTCATAGTTTCGCCGTGCATATCTATTTGCGTTAATAATAGCGAATGTCTTATAACTGCTCGAACTTCGATTTCGTCTTTATCTTCAGTAATTATCTTTCCATGCCACGTGCCATTTAAATCTGGAAATAAATCCTTTTTAAAGTAGGTGCATAATGCCCATATTTTTCTGGAAAAAAAGTTTGCAGACAAAACAAATATTGTTGCCGCTGAAATAATAGAAGAAATACCAACAACTTTGTACAGCTCAAAACTTGGTAACCATAACCACCTAACAAGAGAATATATGCCCATACTGAGAACAACTGTAAAGTAGGCAGTGTATTTAAGCAGAATATCTATCTTGATTACTCTATACATTTTTCAAATATTATTTAATTGATTATCTACTATTTCAGAATACTCACATAAACGATTTTTCCCGTTGCATTTAGCTGATTGAAGAGCAACAAAAGCTTCTCTAAGATTTTGCCCCACGCCCGCAGAATATGAAATCCATTCTGGTGTTAAAGAGCGAATATCTTCAAATAAACTCGTAAATTTAATAGGTTTTTCAATAGATGCAGCAATACCATCGGCCGCACAAAACAGAATATTAAATCCGAGAGAGGATAATAAAGTAGAAATACTTAAAGTGGTAATCTCCAAGCTTTTACTGATTTCTTGAAGCTTTCTTTCATCGTTACTAATGTAACAAGCAGTTATTTTTCTTCCTACGTCATCACCATCGATAGAAATATATTTCACTATATTGCTCAACTTTGTTCCGTTTACACTTAATAATTTATAAGTTCTAGTTAAATAAATAAGAATCTTGATCTAGATGAAATCCAGGTTCAATTAGAAATTGTTAAAGCATTTGCCATTAAGTTAATTTATCATTATTTTGCTAATTTCTTAATTGAATTTTGTTAAGGACGAAAATATAATTCAAAGTTTTTACAGATGAAACTTTGTCTTAAACCAGATACTGAGCTATTGCTTCCGATTTGGATTCGGCATGTAAAGCCAGAGCGGAAGGTAGCTTATTCAGCCATTCTTGAATTTTCTCGACTTCCTGATTGCGCCCCGAATTTATCAACTCGGAAGTAATCGTCGGGCTTGTAACCTCAGTCCAATCAGCCCCAAAATTTTCAATATCGAAGGCGGTTTCCGGGTGTTTGCCGAGCATAACGGTAAGCCAAAGATGAACTGCAGTCGCGGACTCAAGCCAAGTTTCCAAGGCTTTGGTTTTGACCTGCTTATTTGTTACGAGTTCCCAAACCGATTTCCCGTCGGGAACAAACTCGTTTCCGCTTTCAACTTCTAAAATCCCGTCGATTCCTTCTAATTGAACACCTTCGTCGGCACGAATGTTGATAGACTTGATATGCTCGATAGTCGCCCTGATGAGTCGCCGGATAGCTTTCGGAAGTTGGTCTTGCGACACCCTTCTGTTTGCCCAAGAAGTAATATCGGTTGAATTTACAAGATTTATTGATGGCATATTAAAAATTATATAAAGAATCCGGCAGTCGAAATCTTTTGAATCGTATGGTGCGATTAAATAAAATTCCTAACTTTATTAATGAAGCTCAACAAATTCTTAAAACTTTTTCAAATCCTCCTTTGTCCGCGTAATATTCGCACACTACGATTTCCGGGTCTTTCGTCGGTATGATTACTCTTCCGCATTCGATTGCTATCGCAACCGGAACAGCGGTCAGAACGGATATTTTGCAATTCCGTCCGTGTCTTTTTTGAATAAGATTCAACAATTTTCTGTATTCGTAACTGAAATTTTCAAGTTGTTTTTTGTTTTTCAACCAATGAGGAGACGGTTCGGGAATCGTTATTTCGTAAATGCTCGGATTTTCGACGAGCAGGTTTTTATATTTGTCTTTTTCGATATTATCGCTCAGCGCCAACTTTAAAATAACTTTGTCATTTTCTCCGGCGTTCGCTTCATTAATAATCAAATCAAATTCCGTCTCAAGCTCGTCTTGCCACGACCACGTTTTACTCGTGTTTCCGATGTTTCTGTGAGACTGATAAATGTCTGCCGGGATGGTATCGCCGACGCATTTGCCCAAATAAACGAGCAGCGGCATCGGCGCGACTCCGAATATTGATAAATGTTTGATTTTTACTTCGTCGATGCCTTCTTCCAAGAATCGCTTGACCTTTCTTTTTATTTTATTTTCGGCGAACGTCTGCCAATAACTCTCGTCTCCGAATCTGTCGAAATCCGATTCTTCGATTTTGATTCCTTTTCTGTCGCTCGGGTATTTCGGAAACATCGCGTTTCGCACGGCTTCGACGTTAATCGGAACGGTTCTTTCGTCGACGTTTACCAAGCAAAGTAGAATCGTCGATTTGTGAATGTCTTCGGGATGGCTGGTTTGAATTTCGATTCGGTCTTCGTGTTCCTGTTTCCACTTTCGCAAAAGTTCTGCCGGATATTTTCTCCAATGGTCGTCGATTTCCTTATGACATCTTTGACAGAGGAGCATCAGATTTGAAAAATCTACTTGCAGCTCTTCGGATTGTTCCGTTCCTCTTGGACCGTCCTTGCTCGAACCGATGATGTGAGCCACTTCCGCGAAATTGCCGTCGTTGAGCGTCAAGCCGTTTTGCCAGACGTATTCGTTGCAGCCTTTGAATTCGCACCTGCCGCCAGCCGCAACCCACAAGCGCAGTTTTGTGGTTTCCGGTATGCTTTTGCGCTTATTTGTTTTTTTGCTCATATTAATACGGCGTCGGAAAATCATCGCCGAAAACTTTTTGTAGCTTCCGGCAGGCTTTGCAAACACCCGATTCGTTGGCGGCGAACGTAAGCGCACCGCTTAAGGCGACTAACTTTTCTTTAAATTTCCTCGATTGGATATGGGTCATTTTTTCAAACAAGTCATTGTAAGGTTGGACGGGCAGATTGACGCTTATTTTGCCTGCCCAGCCAAACCGATTGGTAATCGCCGAGACTAAATTCGCGGTCGCTCTCAAGTCGTCGTAGTAATGCTTGTTATCATTCCAACTATAACTTTTCGTCGGATTGAAAAAGTTATAGGCGAGCGCCGTAATCGCTATTCCTCTCGGCTTGGCGTGACCGTCCGAAGAAAAATTGTAATCTTTCCATCTTTTCAGATAGCGAATAACCCTTCTGAATTGTTCTCTGTCCTTAGCGTTACGAAATTTTTTCTTGAATAATTCAACCAATCGAGCCGGTTCGGAAACTTCCCAAACTATATTTGCCTCTTTTGACCCGAAATAGCCTTTGGCAATGTAATAATTTTTATCCCACGAATTTTCGCTGCCGGGACTTGTATAAATTGCGAGGTCAACGTGAAAATTCTTTTCCTTATTTTTGTAATACTGAACGCGAATGCACGGACGTTTATATTCGACATTCCTTGCGAGAGTGTTCAAAGCGTTGAAAACCCACGCTTTGACAAGGGTCGGCTGAAATTCCTTTTTGGAAATATTGAACGCGATTCCGATGTCGATGTCGAAATCGTCGCCGACGAGCGGTCTGACGCCCGTGCCGATGACGTAGCTTCCTTGATGAAAAACTTTGAAGGTTGGCGGAGCCGATACGAACAGCTTTTTCAATCCGATTCGCAAATCTTTGATGATAATCGCTCTTTTATTCCGCAGGAAACTGTTTGTCGTGTAATCCATTTTGATATTTGCGTTAAATTTATCAAAATAGTTTTGAATTTCTGCCATAAAATCATCGCATTTTGTCAGATGCCGACGCTTTGACACGGGACAAATTTTGAAGCCGGTTCGCTAAAAAACACTTGTTTGTTTTTGCCGGATTCGTTACGAGCGCGATTCTCGCCAAGCGCGCACAAATTATCAATATCTTTAGCGGAATCTAATCTGAATCGTCCTTTTTTTACTTTTTCATTAATGCGAATTACATTTTCGTGTCCGAGCAAAGTGTTTGCCATTCCCAACGCTCCCGAAGATTGTCCCTGCATCAAAACTTCCGCCGTTTTCGGCGTGTATGCCCAGAGCAAGCCAATGTTTCTTTTTCTTCGCCAGCTGACATCGAACAAATCTTCTGTGCAGCCCAAACTTAAAATTTTTATTTCGTCTTTTGACCAATCAAGAACTCCGAGAGCTTCCGTAACGGCGACGCCGACCGGATTGTTGCTCCAAACGCCGCCGTCAATTAAAGGAAAATTAGAAGTCGTTTTATAAAACGGAAAAAAGGTCGGCGCGGATGCCGTCGCCATCGCCGTTTCCACTGCCGAAACTTTATAATCCCTTTCAAATCTTTCGTGATGCGCCGTCTTAAACAAATGAACTTCGCCGGTATCTATATTCATCGAGGTAACGACGGCGCGAGTTTTGGCGTGTCCGATTAATTTGTCGCCGAATGTTTTCTCCAAAGCGGACCGAAGATATTCGTGGCTGTATTTTCTCCAAACCGCTTGTTTAAGTGTCAAAAAAAGCGCGTTTCCTTTGAATATTTTAGGACCGTATAATTTGTAGAAATCTAAAATTTCGTTCGCCGTTAAACCGAGCGCCAAACCGAGAGCGATTATGCCGCCCGTCGAAGTCCCGACGATTAAATCGAAATAAGAATAAATCGGTTCGGGCAGGGTTTTTTCGATGTCGGCGAGAAACGCTGACGGAAATACGCCTTTGATTCCGCCGCCGTCAATCGAAAGAACACGTTTATATTCGGTCATAATTATTAGTTGTTATGCTCGATTCCGCCGCCGTGCCATTCGCCGGTGGCGACCCATCCTTCGTAATAAAACAGCCACAGCGAAATCCAAGGAACAATCGTGTCGGCAATGTAATCGTCCGACTCCCATTCGCTGTGTTTTGAGTAATACAAACACAAACTTTTGTCCTTGAATGTGTGAGGCGGCTTCTTTGCGGCTCCGACGAGCTGAATTTTTGGCGAAACAATTTGAATTTCCGGCGATTTGTCCAAATTATAAATTATCTTCAGAGTATAAGTTTCGCTTGCATTGGTTGGTTGAACATTGCCTTGCCAAACGATTCGATGACGCTCGAAGCGACGGACTTCAAATTGAGGATGTAAAAAACTCATTTTCTGCCGTTGCTGCGCGATGCTTAAAACTCGGTGCCGATAAATATTTTTCAATTAATTTCACCCGGAAAATAAATATGTCGATTAGTCTCCGTAAAAAGTATTCTTCTTGATGGGAATGCTTGAGACGGTCGTTGCAGGAACGATAATTCCGCTGCCTTTGCCGACCGAAAGGGAACCGGAATTACGCAAAGGTTCGTAGGATTTAACGTAATCATCAACGACTTCTTTAGTAACTTTCTCGCCGAACATTTTTTCGAGTTCCGACTTAATATTTTGAATTCCGCGCGTTTCGACTAAGGTTTCCCACTTGATTTTGAAATCTCTTACCCAATTGACAAAGGTTATGTAAAGCTGCGGATTTTTGTCCCATCTTTCGCTCAAATCCTCTTGTTCGTTGGTCGGGTTCAAAACGACGATGCGACCGGACGACGGGATGCTGTTGATAATGCCCTCCAGAATGTCATCTATTGCCTGCACGACCGAGCGTTGACCGTAATAATTTTGTGCGGCGAGAGTGGTCAGAACAATGGAAATCGGTCTTTCCTTTTCGGGCAAATAGTCCAACGAAACATCTCGATGACGTTTCAAAAGCTGCACGGCGCGTTTGAGCGTAACCAATTCTTCGTATGTCTGTTGTTCGGGAAGCGGCTCGACGTTTCGTTTTAATTTAGTCGCCGTTTCAACAGCCGTTTCGTCAAACCATCGAGCGTAGCCTTTCGGATTGCTGTGCTTCCAACATCGCGCATCACGGTCTGGTATGACGAGACGAGTGTCGCCGTAATTAAACGCCGCCGGATTCGGACAAGCCGGGAGAATGTCCATATGAAACTGATTGGCGTAATTAATGCGAATACATCTGTTTTTTCGCTCAATCATTCCTTCGTAAATTTTGTTATCGCGCAATCGTTTTTCGATTATGTTAAGAATCTCGACCGGATTGTAAAAACTGTCCGGGTCGGCTTTAAATTCACAAACGAAATCCAAGTCGAATTCACATTCGCCGCGCGGTCTAACCGTGGTTTGAATGCGAAGCGAGCCTTGCGGATAAATTTCCGGTTTGAAAATCGAAATGGGGCTGCCTTCGGCTCTCAGCCATTCGCCGATTGTGTGATACCGGCTTTCGGCTTGAAAAAACATCGTTTCGGTAATTTGAAGTTTTCCGCCGATGCGATTAAGCAAATCGTCGAGCGGCGATTGGGAAAGAGCAGTTTGGGGTGTCATAAATTTACCTCTCTAAATTGGATTAAGAACATTTCAAGCATTCAAATTTTGAATTCTTTTAGGTTTGTTTTATAGTCATTCGAAATGACTGAAAATTATTTTGCCAATCAAAACAAGAACTGTCAACTGTTTAGTTGACGAATTATGGCTATTTAGTGTGCAGAGGCTTTTTTGCCACACTATCTTGTGGAATAGTTTTCTACATACATAAATCAACGAAACGCAGATTCGTAGAGAATTGACTTATAAATGAATATAGAATTCGGAAATAAAATCCGTCAGTTGCGTGAAGAAAAGCGTAAAACAAATCCAGCTTTTTCCTTGCGTCGTTTCGCGCAGGCAGTAGACGTAAGTCCGGCTTTTTTAAGCAAATTGGAATTGGGTGAATCCTTACCGCCGGGCGCGGAAAAAATCAAAAAAATGGCTGGTTTATTGGAAGTCGACCCCGACGAATTACTATCATTGGCTGGAAAAGTTGACCCGGGTCTGCCAACAATCATCAGGGAACGCCCGCCGATGGCGGATTTCTTACGCAGCGCGAACGAACATTTATCCGACGAAGAATTGAAAGAACTAACCGAAAGAATCAAAAAAGGCGAAATCTGTTAATTGCAGGCGATTTTTGTATGAAAGTAAAATTTCTTCCCGAAAAGGAAATCGAAGTATCCGCGAACATCTTACTCGACGGTTATAAAAAACAATTTGATATATCCCTTTCGCCTCCGATTCCGGTGGACGAAATAGCCGAATGTCATCTGGAACTCGACCTCAGATTCGACGATTTATGCAAATTGTTCAGACGAACGAATGTTCTGGGAGCGATTTGGATTAAAGACAAAAGAATCAAAATTGACGAATCGCTCGAACCGTTCGCCAATCCCCTTTGTCTTGGGCGATACAGATTTACGCTCTCGCACGAACTAGGGCATTGGTGTCTACACCGAGACTTTCTTCTCGCTCGTTCCGCGCAACTCAGTTTGTTTGACGCTACGAACGAACCTTCCGTTATTTGTCGCGCAGGCGACACCGCGCCCGAAGAATGGCAAGCAAATACTTTTGCTTCATATTTGCTTATGCCGGAGCAGATGATATTTGATGCGTGGGAAGAATTGCACGGAAATTTCAGCCCGGTGTTTACAAAAGGCGGCGCGAATTTTATTAACGGAAATCAATTTAATTCTGGCGTTTCTACAACGGGTGTCGCAAGAAAAATGGCTGAAAAGTTTGAAGTATCCGTTCAAGCAATGGAAATCAGACTCAAATCATTAAATTTATTAAAAAACACCGTTGCCTCGCCTGTACTATTTAACAAATACTAATTCGTTAAACTTTATACGACTATTTTTGATTAAATTTAAAGTTATCCCCCAGTTCGGCAACGTCTTATAGCTTTCATTCAAAACGCCAAATGCACGAGTTTGGGTCTTTTCGATTCGTATCTGCCTTTAAATGTAGCCAAAATGTTCGATTTGCGCTGCTATCAGCAGAAGAAATCCGACATGAAAATCGCCAGGTTTGATCTCAAGGAGAAGAAATGATGAAAAGCAATTTTCATAACCAAGACAGAAAGTAAGACCGACTTGGTCAAGGTGCCTCAGCGAATTTACTCTTTACTTTTATCAGTTACTCATTCAAAAAGCTTAAATTGCGGGTTTTAATTACGTTTTTTACGGCTACTTATTACCAATAATCTTGTAGGTGGTTAATAATTTTTCGGCACTGTCAAAGTCGAAATATGCTTCTTTTATCAAACTAATTTGGAAATTGACCGGCAGATAAACTCCCCATTTTGAAAATCCCAAAACGCCTGGTCTCCTCAACAAAAGACTTTCAACGTGCGCATCAATTTTGGGCAGGAATTCCGCTAGTGATTTCCAGGCTTTCAAGAATTCATCAAGACTAATTTTCAAACTGAATGAGCCCGAAATTGAATCGAAATCAAATTTAACTTCCTCTAGATCCAAAAGAAATTCAATTGTTCGGTTAATTTTTGTTCCGGTGAAGGTAAAAAGTTCGACATTATTTTCATTAACTAATAACGGTCGCTCAAATTGAATCTTCTGAATGTTGAAAACGGAGAATTCTTTTCGCATTGTTTCAATTTCAGCTAGCCCCGCCTCGTCAAGCATCTCAACCCGGTCATTTCTAAATAGAATTTCAAACATCTTTTGCCGAATTCGCAGGTGACTGGAGGCGGCGCTGCCGGAAAATTTGGGTTTTTCCCGTCATTGGCGGCGATGACCTCAATTTTATGCGCGACCGAATCAACCGAGGTAATTTTCCATACTCTTGCCGCAAGAAAGACGTTTTCGTCTTCTTTGATTTGCGCAGAATAAGGAATTTCTCCGATTGTATTTCCAGAACTAACAACTGCAATGGCAGGAGAAAAAAGAACAGGAAATGGAAGAGCTGTAAGGTAAACTGTTCGATGAAAACCAAGGCAAGCCGGTGACGGCGCACCTTCTAGGGCGAAAAAAAAGCCACCGCCTCTGGCGGTGGTATTTTTACCTGTTGGGCGGCACGTCATTTACAAATCAATCAGGATTAAGATTGTAACAAAATTTCGCACACGCCTCAGAAAATTTATTACCGTAGTAAATGTTAAATGTTTGGACAGTCTCCGCGCCGATTGATAATGACTTTGTTTCCGTCAAAATCGGTGAACGTAAATGAAAATTTGTCTTCATTAAAAGTGCAGACCTGATCTTCCAAAATGCTGATGGCGATTTGTTCGCCGAGGCGGATTGATTGATCGTGGTCACTGCGCCAGTGGACACCGGCGTGATTTCTTCCGATACCGACGTTACCGGCGAGTTTGTTGAGTTCGTCGCCGACCGTGATATTGGCGGTGTCCGTGCCGGTGTAATCGCGTAAGTTTATACCGTCGGACGCATTTACGCCGGTCGTGTCGGCTTCCTTAAATGTAAAGGCGACTCCGTTTTGATCCTTTAAACTTGACATTTTGACATCTTCGTCAAACCACGCTTTGAGAATCGTAACGCACGCGCCCGCTACTGTGGCGTGTCCCGCGCCATAAGACGGATGAAGCGGCGAGCCTTCGGGAAATGCCATCGGCAAAAGATGATTTCCCGTTCCGGGGAAAGTTCCGATTCCGTTTTCAACTGCATTTAAAGCATTTGAAGTCAACAAAGCCGTGTTGACATCATAGCGCGAAGAGAAGAACGCGCCGTTTTCGCGGATTCTTTCGACGCGACCGCCGAAGGCTTCGGGACGGATACGGCGATGCACCGCCCATTTTTGAAACCAGACGGCTTTTAATGCGCGTGTCGCAACTTCGCAAACAATCGTGGCGATATGCGGTCCACCGAATGTGCCGAAACCTTCCTGATTTTTGTTCGGATCGTTCAGATAAAAATTTCCGCTGTCGAATGGCACGGCTAGTCCGGTATTTTTATTGACATCGCCGGGTTTTTGCAAAATTATGAGCATCGCGTTGAAATACGCCTGAAACAGCACATCAAGGTGAACATACTGCGACAAATCCCTGCCATTTCTAATATAGCGCATAACCGCGTCAACCATTTCTTTCGACTGCGTACAGCCTTGCTGAACGTCGAGCCAGTCGGCGAAATTAATCAGATAATTTTTTCCCGTTCCAGGTGAACCGTTCGGGTTGACAAGCGGTTGGAGTGTGTTGACTCGCTGGTTAATATTCTGCGCCCCGAACGGAATGTCGGCTAACAGAAATTGGGAAATATACGGACCTTTGATTTCTCTGAATGAGCCGTCCATCTTTTTGGACGAACCTCTGAAAAGAGTTTTCGCCGTGACTTTATCAACACCGACGACCGTTTCCGTCGGACCTTTGAAGTCGCCCGGATTGGCGGCGATGAAAGCATTTAAATCCGCCATTGCCGCAACCGTGATCGGATTAGTTGCGTAATCGGAAAACGGAACGTCGCGGGCAATCGCCTGCCAGTAAAGTTCGATCATTTCTCCGGCTTCTTCCTTGCTGTTAAATTGCGGTGCTTTGGCAATAGCGAGTTGGTGCGAATCGAAACCTTCGAGGTCGTAAGCCAGAGCCGCCTGCGGGTTGACAAAAGGGCGCGGAACTTTCGTTGTTTCCAGCGTCGCCGGAGCAAAACGGCTGGCGGTTTGAGCGGATAACAACGCCTTGTTGGATTTTGCCGCTCCCGTCGAACAACCCTGCGGAATATTTGCAAAATCCGAAGGCTTACCCGAATCGAGAGCCTTCAGCAATTTGCAGTATTCTTCCGGTATTACCTCGCCCTTTACCTGATTGTTCGGAAAATCGTCCGTCTTGTAATGCGGCAAGCCTTTTGAATAGCTCGCGCAGAAATTTCTATCGGCATATTTTTCTTCGTCACCGTTACACGGATGCGGCTTGCTTCCGACGGCTTTCCGGTTTGCCGCCGAATCCTTTCGGATGTCTTCCGCCTTTTTTAAACGCTGGTTTGCATTAAATGGTCCGATTTCGCAGCCCGGTTCACAGCCTTTCGGCAATTTTGGTTTGTCTGTTTTTTTTGGCATATAATTTTTATTCTCCTCATTATGATTTTCTTTGCAACAATTTTCGCATCTCCACATTCAGCAACCTTCAATTTACAGCGAAGCCGCCCAACGGCTGAATTGACGTGGGGCGAAACCTAATTCACACAACTCCGAATTTAACGAGCGACGTTCATACAAAGTCGCTGTTTCGCCCTCACGTCCAATGACTTGTTAGATGGCGGAGCGTAAGCTGAGTTCTCAACTAGGAATCTACTGCCAGACTATCAATACAATCACCAGCGCGATGGAAACGCCGAAAAAGATGATTCCAAAGAACGTAAGTGCTAAAGACAAAATCTGAACATCTGGGGCTCTCTTTATTCCGAGCTGGCGTTTAAGTACTCTAATTATGTAGGTTACTTCCCGCCCTACATATGCCCCATAAAGAAAAACAACTGCGAGTGAAAGGCTCATTATGATCGGAAGTAGTAAAGCCAGAATGAACTTTGCGCCTTTACCCTCTTTATCGTAGACGAACGCGAGTATTCCTCCCGTTATTCCGTAGAAGAACATGTTCGCTTTTAAGGCTATATCAAGATAATACTGATAAAGTTTTATATGGTGATCGTATTCCAACCATCGCGGATCTTTAGTTAGGTCCGGGAGTGACTTGGCATCGGGAGGTGTTATTACAGTCAACTTTCCGCGAAATTTATCCTTCTCTTCCTTCTCCTCCGGCATGTAAATAATCTCACCACCAAAACTCTTTCCTCCGGTATCAGTCTCAATCTTACCGATAACGTAAAAATGATTTTTCCAGGCAAAATCCACCTTGAGAGGTATTTTATCGAGGGCGGGCTTTTGTGAAAGTTGTTCCTGCAATCTTTCAGATACATAATTACAAAACTTCTCCTCAGTTGGACGCTCAGGTATAAGCGACAGAAGCCGCACGAGTTGAGAAAGAATCCCCTCGTTTTCCCGTATCAATTTGAAATTCGGTATCAATTTGAATTTAAAGTGTGGCTCTGTCATAAATTTTTACCTGAACAAGTTGCTGTAAAGAGTGCGCGTCATACAGTAGCGTGTGACTACTATAATAAGAAGACATCTAACTTTGATTTGGTACTAATATATTTGGCACGCCTTATAACCTGATTCGAAATATTTAAATTTTAATTTTTAATTCCTGCTGTTGATTCTAATTATTTAACGCCCTGTAAAGATTGGAAAACTATCATTAGATGATAGAATATTTAGTAACAAAGCAAAGCAAAGGTAGGGATAGATTACAGATTATGTAGAAGCCATCTCAAAAATAAGCTCTGAGCAAAATCAGCAAACAGCCAAGGTGGACAAAGCCTAAATAATTTTCATGATGGTATTCGTAACGCACCACAATTCGACGAAAATTTTGTAACCACGCGAACAACCCTTCGATTCTCCAGCGTCGTTTATAACGCCGGAGTTTTCCTCCGTCCTGCGTTTTCTCCCGTTTGCGATTCGCCTTGTGCGGCGAAATCAGTTCAACTCCGAAATCCTCCGCCAACTGTTGTCGAGCGGGTCGGAGTCGTATGCCTTATCACCAATCAAACGCTCTGGCGCCTCGTCGATGAATCGCTCAAGCAGAGTTTCTCCGACAAGTTTGACTTCATGCGGCGAAGCGGATTCTGTGTAGAGGGCGAGAGGAAAACCGGCGCAGTCTGCCACTGCCATGAGTTTCGTGCCTTTGCCCCGCTTGGTCTTTCCAACTTTGAAGCTCCTTTTTCGCCACGATAAATGTGCCATCAATAAAGCATTCGGACAGGTTGAGTTTGCCGCGCCGAGTGTAAATCTGCCGCCAAAGTTTCCAGCACTCGCCTTAGTTTGCCGCGTCTGACCCATTCTTGGAATCGGCGATGGCAACTCTGGTATGGCGGAAACCTGTCGGGCAAATCAGACCAGAGAGCGCCGGAACGCAAAATCCACAACACGCCGTTCATCACTTGGCGCTCATCACAGCGCGGTCTGCCGCGCGTTACCACCTCTGGCGGTTTATCAAATAATGGTTCTATTAACATCCATTTTTCGTCGGTTAATTCTTCGCCTCGTGCCATTCGCGAAGTTTATCAAACTATTTTTGAGATGGCTTCTAGTGAAAATGGCAAAAATAGTTCTTTTAGAAAATAACTCTACGTAAATCATTTACCTGAATTTTGATTCTATAGTTCTGTATAAGAAGGCAAAGCTGCAGTATGCTTTTCTCGATTTTGGATTATCTTGTAATCTCAAAGAAAATTTCCAAGTGCATTTCCTTTATTGCTAAAAACTGCCGGATTTCCCAAAGCCTCAACTCAACTTTCCGGTCAAATAATCTTCCGACTACTTCTTTATCTCCGTCGTCATCAATTTTCACAAATATGTTTCGGCTTCCTTAAAAAACAGATTATGAAAATGCCTGTATTCCTCTGACAATTCTAGAAATGTCGGTAAAACGCCATGAAAGTCTCGTAATACAACAAGCGGCTCAACTCCATCGTCATCGCCGAACCGGTGATAAGAAGCAACTTCATTTTCTCCATCATAATAAACAGAGCATCCGGGCAAGCCGCCCCCTTTCATCAAATCCCAGGACACATGCGAAAGACTTTGCCCAATCTTCCCGTTCGAAAATAAAGCACAATAAACTCCGCAACCTTCGGCTTCGCTCTTGAAATTATCGTAAACGGTAACCCACGCCTCTTTGCCGATTTGCGGAATTTTAGAATCACGTCAATCAGTTTGCATCAGGAAGTCAATATCGTATAGCTCTTTCATTGCTGTCTATTTTACCTAAAATATGTCGCTGTAAATTTCCGGGTAGCTGTCTTTAAACCAATTGACGAACTTTTCGGCATCACCGGCAAATTCAAACGTTCGCTTCATAAACAATTCTCTTTCGCTCGGAAGCCTTCCGCTATATTTACCCTTTTCGGCGATGGCTAAAATTAGATTCGCCTTGTTGTTTAATGTGCTTGCGTAAACCAACTTTCTAAATCGGTCCAGCTTCCACGCCTGCGGGTTTGAGGTTCCTCTTTTATCCCAATTGTCCGGGAAGTTTCCGAGTAAGGCAAAAATAATTTTCATACTGTATTCAATCATTGCCGTATTAACCGCATCTTTGGTCTTTGCCTCTTTTACCTTTTCTAGGGCCAACTCGCAGAATCTTGAAATTTCGTTGCGGTGATAAACGTCCGAATCAATATTTATTTTAATCGCTCGACGAACTGTTTTAATGAGCTTGATTTGTTCTTTCTTCCAATTGCTTAACGGGCAGAATCCGCAATGTCCGTGGTAATTTTGCTTTCCGAACAAGCTGCTCAACAAGTATTCAAACGAAATTGGAATGTCGATTTCTTCTGCCATAGGCTTTCGCGTAAAAGCTAAATAGTTCAACGTGGGGGTATTCTAACTTTTTAATCGATACTAGGATACTCGTATTCTCCTTGCCTTCTTTTTCCCGTGCCTTTGAAATAATCGAATTCTCTTTGCAGAAAATTCATCTTTTCCTGCCATTCATCTGACCACTCTGCAATGTTGAGATAACAAAGAGTTGTTGCAGACCCTTCCTGCACTTCTGAAACCTCGGCGCAAATTCCGACGACAACGCTTTTTTTCTGAAACAGTCCTCTGGCGACGATGCACCTGCCATATAGCTCGGCGATGTTGTAAAGTGAGACGGTCAAGTTTTTGGGTCTTCCGCAAATTTGGTGCAAGTGTTGAGAAAGTTATAAATTTGTGGAATGCAAGTTTCAACTTTGTCGGCTGATCCGGAAGCAATTCGGATTGACTCATTTGTTT
>JAABUN010003350.1_pt1 | contig 25020 bp, 31 predicted proteins | sample 5559311 | NCBI WGS metagenome assembly JAABUN01 (sample SAMN10711877, study PRJNA513370) | rock metagenome | isolation source: Antarctica rocks | place: Antarctica: Victoria Land, Siegfried Peak sud
GAGGGACAGAGAGGGAGAGAGGGGAGGAGGGGGAGAGGGAGAGAAGTGGTGACTATTTGAGTAGGTATATGTTGTATGAGATTTTTGATGGTTGGGGGCCGAATACATGATGTTGTATAAGGCGTATGAGCTGGAATTGGGAATCGGAGGTATGAGGGGATTTCGTGGATATATAGATAGGAAGGTAGGGTAAGTAGAGTAGGGTATAGTACGAGGGTCTGGCTGAAGATAGGATGAGATCTCGTGATGATGATCAAAGATAATTACGATGGATGGAGATGAGATGTTGGTAATAATCTATCGTATCTTGATGTTCTTTGAAATGAGACGGAGATATGGGTTTTGCAACGAAGCAGAACATCTCCAAAGATGGGTAGCTGGATTGAAGAATAATGCGAAAGGGATAACCATTGGCTTCTGCAATTCTGAACACAGTCAATGACCTCGGCAGGTATCTCACTTGGTCGCTTTTCCGGTAGGTATACTGAACAGCACCGCCGGTTCGCCATGCGCAAACGCACGATCGACCCTGAAGTATCCTTTCCGCTCAAACTGAATAATGTCATCCACTTTCAACCCAGCAACGTTGCAATCTGCCACGGCCTCGGTTCGAAACTCCGTCTTCTCGGTCAAGCAATCGTCGACCTCATCTTCTTTCTCGATTATGTCTTTTGTGATCAGATAGTCGAAATCCACAAGCTCGACGGGGATGAGCTCTTGGCCTTGAGTTGACAACCAGGTGAGTTTCTGCTTGGTGGCTTTGAAATCGCCTTGGAAATGGAGCTCGAGCTCTAGTCCCGTGACGGCCGAGTGGTTGAGTGGATTTAGAGAGTGTGATATCTTTCGTACGTAGGCATTCCCCCAATTCATGAGCGTGATTTCCTCATCTTCTTTTAGATTTTGGGCATCGATCTGCTCGATGAGAATCGTATCACTGTATGCGACTTTCTTCGTGCCAAGGTCGAGGTTCTTGCCATGCTTAGGCTTGTCTTCGGTATAAGAGGCGAGGCGTGCCCCCTTCACGTGTGCGGTTACGGCATGTTCCTTATCAATTGCGGTGTGGCGAGGGGCAACAGGATCGATGTACTTTTTGTTCGTTGCCCAGAACAGTGTCCAATCTAATTGCACGATATTGCGACTTGGGCCTTGTTTCAGAACGAATTCTCGCAGGGCATCAATGGTCATTCCACGGCGACGAATACCGCGGATAGTTGGAAACCGTGGGTCATCCCAACCCCACACTCTGCCCTCATCGACCAATTTAGTTAGCTTGCGCTTGGAAAGAAACGTGCGGATGAAGTTCATGCGAGCAAAATCCCAGATGTGAACTTTGCGGAGGCTTAATGCGTCGAGCATCCATTCATACTGTGGATTACGGTCACGGTACTCGTTCGTCCTCAGTGCATGGGTCACACCCTCCATCGAATCGACAATCGGGCAGCAAAAGTCGTACGTCGGATAGATCTTCCACTTATCTCCTGTCCGAACGTGCGGTGTGGTGTTACAGCGATAGATCACTGGGTCTCTCATAGCCTTATTGGGGTTGTCCACGGAGATCTTAGCTCTTACGCACCATCGAAGCCCTTCGTCCGTACCCTTCTTCATCTCCTCAAAATGTGCGACATTATCCTCCACGCTTAGATTGCGGCATTTGCTTTCAATGCCATCAAAACGCTCCTTCTGCATGATCTCGCGCTCGGAGTCATCACAGTAGGCTTTGCCCTCTTTCAGCATCGTGATACAATGTTGATAGAGCTCCTCGAAATAGTCACTGGTGTAGCTGGTCCTATCTGGGTGGATTCCCATCAGAGCGAGATCCTTGACAATCGCATCGTGATACTCTTCTTTCTCTTTCGTAGGATTGGTGTCATCAAATCGACATAACAGTGTTCCTTGATATTTCTCATGAGCAAAGTAGTCATTGAGCAATGCTGCTTTCAAATGCCCAATATGAAGATAGCCTCTGCGCAAACGTCAGTGCTGTGGCGTAACTACGAGTGATGATCGAACGCACGATGGCTCTGGTGGGAATCTTGTGACTACACCCTTTTCCGTATCGGGCAGGGAGATCTCATAGCTTGCGCCCTCGCTACTCTTAGTGGCCTTCTTCGCCGCTGCTTGAGCGTTCGCTGACTGAACAGCTGCAGCGATCCAGGGATTTGTTTCCTCTACGAATTTGAACCATCTGCTGACATTGATCATGTTCCCTTTCTTGACGGCCGCGGTTGCTACCTTGTTTCCTCGGATCGCTCCCCATACTAAAAGATCTGCTGTTGTAAGAGTGTATCCTACAATGTAGGATCGGAGCGTCAGGTGTGCATCTAGCTCATGCATTGGGCCTTCCACCGATTTGAAATCTGTGGGGAACAAGAATACTGTTCGGGTAAGCCATTCCCTAACCTACCATTGAATCAGTACGCGCTGAGGTCTTCCAGGGCTATCCCCAGCATACTGCCTTCTCATTCTGTCCTTGTAGACACGAGTATTTCTGAATGAGACCATTCATAACCTGCTCGAAACCATACGTAGAAGTACTGCTTCCATCTACAAGTTCGACAACTGCCTGGTCGCCAGGTTTGAGAGCCTCGACCTCTTCGAAACTGACACTAATGGACGGATCTAGATCCGACTCGTTCGCATATTGTGCGACCAAGACTATAGGTAGAGTAATAGCTTGATTGGCCTTCGAGGCAACGTTGATTGTCGACATGGTGGCCCAAGTACTGGGTATGGATTTCTCTGTTGATATCCCTGAGTTGAAGTAAAGAAGCGGCGCGCCTGAAGAGCCGCAGCAAGCGCAGGCTTGGCATCTTGATACATACCAAATCACATGTAGTTCTATCTAGGACCTGTAAAGAGTGCCGTAATGGCGACTAGAGCCTCTACTATATGCCTTCGGTCGTCCACTCACTGTTCGGAGACATGGTCACTGAGCTCAAAAGGCTTGGCTCCTACAGCGGCTTACCGTTATGCCTCGGGCCTCAGCAGACTGGATTCAAGAGGTTCGAGACCACGAGATGCAGGAAAAAAGAAGAAAGCCAGGACCGAATTCATCAATCACAACCTCAAGGATGCTATACAGTTTTCTCTCTGCGATGCTATGCGGTAATCATTTAAGACTTACAGCTCAGCAGCTCGATCGCATGTTAATTTTCTTCTCCGACAGATACATCCGTGCCTTTGAAGTCGGTCGTTCCCCAACCTCTTCAAAATACGATCTCGCTATTCGTCTGCGCACTGCAAAGAACGGCCCCGCTGTCCGTAATCGCGTCCGTCTCCCCCACGCCGTCGACAGCTCCCTCCGCATCTGCGTCATCTGCCCTCCCGACTCTCCAATCTCAGCACAAGCCATAAAAGCCGGCGCTACCGTCGTTGGTGAAGACAGTATTTTCGAGGCCGTCAAGGAAGGGCGAATAGAGTTCGATAGGTGTATATGTCATGTTGATTCTGCGCAGAAGTTGAACCAGGCGGGTTTAGGGAGGATATTAGGACCAAAAGGGTTAATGCCGAGCGCGAAACTTGGTACCGTCACGAAGGATGTGGCAGGGGCTGTGAAGGGATTGGTGGGTGGGAGCGAATACAGGGAGAAGCTGGGGGTGATTCGGTGCGCTGTGGGTCAGCTGGGTTTCACACCGGAGGAGATGCAAAGCAATGTAAAGACGTTCATTGGGGGGATAAAGAAGGATTTGGCGGTTTTGAACGATCGCATCAATAAGGAAATACACGAAGTTGTACGTTTGCCTAATCCTGTTCGCATGATATTGTCGTTGCCTGCAGGAGGTTTTATTGGAATAATTGTGTGCTGACTTGAATGGATGTAGGTCTTGAGTTCGACGAATGCGCCTGGATTCAGTCTCAATGGGGAATTCAGGAGCCAGAGCAGTCCCCCAACGAAGGATCTCTCAGTGTTGTAGGCAGCGAGTGCATATATGTACATACTCTTTCTGATTCAATATGAATAGTCCCTGAGGCTACTGTGGATTATACTAATCTTCGCAGAAGGGAAAAAAGCGACTGTGGTGGAAACGCGAAAGGTTCCGGCAGCAGATGCAAACAGTCGCGAAGCAAGAACGCATCTACTCACTCTGCGCTTTGAATACGTAAAGAGACAATCGTCCAAAAACAGGTTTCGTATAACAAAGCTGGAAGGCCTTGGAACTGAATGAACGAATGTAGTGACATGTTGCCGAGCAAAGTCATCACGGTAATAGAACGGTTGATATAGGGATTTCCTATTTGTTTGAAGGATTGTATAATCTGAGCTTTCGAGTTGAAGGATACAAATAGGAGTGGCATGGGCCAAATACAGTCAAATCGACCTTTTGGTTTCGCAGCTGCATCTCGACGTCTGCGAGGGCGTCGAAGACACGAGGGAGCAGCTGAGAACGATTCGTATAGAGCTGGCTAGGGGAATAAGACGGGTTTCGAAGACGTTGCAACTCGCAGGACTCCAGGTCTGACGGTATAACATCTCGCAGGATTAGGAGGCGGATAACCCGGAGAAATAGTGCTCAACTGGAGGTGTTTCGAAGATACTTTGCGGCACTGTACCTACAACTCTGGGGAACGAATGTATCTCGAGAGCTTTAGCACTGAGGATGTTGATCCGATCATGCCACTGGTAGCGCGGAGGCCTTATCTGTCGAATGTCATCTCTTCATCGACTTTGTTTCTTTCAAGATAGCCACGGCTTCATGCGCCTGACCCATCTGCCTATACATGCCCAAGAGCTGCAGCAAATCATTGCTTCTCTGCTCACCTCCGACCACAGCCTGTTTCAACGCACTATTCAAATCGAGCAAGATCGTCTGCTTCAATCTCAGCACCCTTTCCTCCTGCTTCAACAAGAACGGATGCTCGTCTCCTATCTTCTCAATCACGCTTCTGATGTACATATACTGCTCCATGTGCCTACGAAGTCTAGGGATAGCAATGCTATCGACTTCTTCTTCATCCTCACTCTCTCCGTCACTTTCAATTGATTCATCCTGGGTTTCATCCACGCCCTCCTTCCGCAAGCCGGTCGATACCAACATCAGTCGTTGCTCCAGATCTTCGATCTTTTGGTCAACCTCCAATAGTTGCCTCCCTAATTGCACTTCTTCTCTGATTCTCTTCCTCTCACCAACCAAGGTCCCTACCTCATTCTTCCTCTCCTCGACCTTTGCCTTCAATCCTTCCACCTCCTTCCTGAACGAAAGCAACCCGAATCTAACATCTTCAACCTTCTCATCTCCGCCACTGAGGGAGCTTCCCAGGCTGAGGAAATCTTGATAATTCTCGTTTACCAAATCCAGCAACTCTTTGTTGATATCTTGACTTCTAGTTCGTAATTCGCCGCGCAGATCTTCGAGGGTTTGGTGCCGGTTGCGTAGGGTAGAGAGATATTCGTTGGGGTCGAAATCTTTGGTCAGGAAAGAGGCACGGGTAAGGGGCTTGGGAAAGGGGAGGTTGTCGGTTGAGGAGTTGGACGAATCGGAATCGTCGAACTGTAGAGACGTCTCAGCTTTATGCTAGATCGATCTTGAGGGCATCCTTACATAGAATCTATTTGACATTGCAAGAAACCTCAGAGAGCATTTGGAGACAGTATTGAAGCTTTGCAGCAGACAAGACTAGAAGAGAAGTGGAGCCGCGCGGATCTTCCACCTCCGCGGCAGATCACAAATCTAAGACCTAAACATAAATGCTAGCTGCTCGAGATCTTGGGCTCTACATAAGCTCCACTACAGCTACGTTGACGACGTTCGCCCTCCATGATGGCCTCACCACCGTACCACTCCCCCGCAACATCTCCGCCCTACTCCCCTCACATGCCTCTACCCAACCCCAAGAAACGACCATCCATGTCCTCCAAAGTAGCCAACAAGCGACAGAAACGTGGTTCTTCAACCACCTCCGCCCTCTCAGCCCACCCTTTGCGCCAAACCTCGTTTCCGCCAGATGAGTCCGCAATCGCTGGAGGCACGCGTAGTCCGAGCATCGAGAGCGACTTCACAGCTGTCACTGGAGGCAAAAGCATAGTCGCAAATGCGACAGGGAAGAAAGTGAGGGGAAAGGGGAAGAAGAGGCAGCTGGAGGGTAGTGTGAAAAGCACGGGACGGGAGAAGACTCTTGATGGAGCGAGGGATGGCACGGCAGAAGCGCCCGATGATGAAGATGAGGAGGATGATGGAGGAGATGAGATGATAGATGATGGGGACGCAGCCGAGGCGGAGGCAGAGGTCAAGAAACTGGCGTGAGTTTGCCGTCCAGACAACGGGCCAATGGCCCCAGATTGCCCATACTGTGACTGACGATCCTACCACAGGGTTCTAGTTGAGTCCTTCAATCCCGACCAAGTCGAGAGGTGGACAACGTTGCGCCGCTCCAAGCTCAAAAAGGAAACCGTGAGAAAGGTATGTTATTCTGCCAGCAAGCCACCATAACATACTTCAAACTGACGTCTTTTTTATCACTACCAGATCGTAAACCAAACAGTCTCCCAATCCTTACCCGCAGCAGTCATAACCTCGATAAACGGCTACACCAAAACCTTCGTCGGCACCCTCGTCGAACGTGCTCGCGAAGTCCAACAGCAATGGGCCGCTCTCGAATCCCCACCACCAACGCCACCCAAACTCCCCACCAATCCTACAGATATGTATGCCGAAACTAATCCGAATAATGACATCTTCAAGACCGAGAGCGGCAGTGATGCTTTCGCAGACCTAACCACCGCCGCGCAAGGTGGTGGAGAGCGAGGGGAACATGTGTCGGTTTTGGGAACGAGAGATCTGGGTCCGCTGCTCCCCGATCATTTCCGCGAGGCGCTGAGGAGGTATAAGCGGGATGGGGAGGGTGGAGGGACGGGTCTGACGGGTGTGAGTGTTGGCTTGGGCTTGCCAGGATCAGGGTCTGCGAGGCTGGGAGGTAGGAGACTTTTCAGGTGAGGTTTGAGTGCTGCGATGATTATGGAAGGGCTGGTAGCGCATTGATACCCCTTGGTTTTGGCAGCTATATCTCACAATTTGACTATTTATATATGAAGCTCGTTTTTGTACTCTCGTCTCCTTGAGCCATCAGCTATTCCAGTTAATCCTTTCTCGTGCTTGATTGTTGGTAATCACGACCTCAAACCCAAAACAAAATCTTTTGCTCCACATAAAACATCATCTGCTATCAAAATTTCTACCGGGAGAATAAACCGTCGAAATCCTTTCTCCAAAAACACCTATTCCGTCTCCATCATACAACCTCCAACCCAACCCCCCTCCCACCCTCCTCTAAACCCCACATTTCTCCCAAACCCTCTCCCACAAATCTTTTCACGATGTAATACATCCCCCTCCTTCACCCCCAAAAATCCGAATCCTCATCCTAAGAAGCCAAACTAGCAAAACCCTTCCCTATCAACACCCTCCCCCCTCACGCCCCACAAGACCTGTATTCCCCATCCAAATCCTCTCTCTAACCCACCTCACACAAATCCAATCGTTTTAACAAAATATATCTCTCTACTATCTAATGAGCCCGTGCAATTCTGCACTCGGCCTCAACGGATTGGCAAGATGCTATACACCCTGCCTTACCTTGCCACGAACGTCATCAGGCTGTTCCACGCTTTCGGGCATTTGTGCATGCTTTTTGTTTCTGATGAGGTGGTAGGGCGTAGATTGCGTTGTGGGCTTTTGTGGGAGATTAGATGGAGAAGGGGGTTTTGGGGTAGGACTGAGGAACGAGGCGGCGAGAGCGGAGAGCGTGATACGTGATAGTTGTATCGATGTGGCTGATTAGAATAGGGGATATGGATATGGAAGTTTATGTAGACATCGAGTGAGATGTAGATATATAGGTCGCTAGGATGCCAACGCAGATCCGCGCTCTTGCCGCTGTTGAGGAGTTTTGGAGACGTTTCGAAGCAGGAGGAGTGCGTTGTTGACATGAAAAATAGGGTAGGGTACTCATCTTGATGTGTTCGAATTAACTGGCTGGAAGCTTAGGACGGTGGCTCTAATTTTAGAAGCCATAGCTTTCTGGGAAGGTTGGAATGGGTTTTGCGTGCTTCGAATCCTCCACAGATTTCTGTGCCTATCCCATAACTATTTAGATAGCGACAAAGAGGAAATGGGTGAATGGTCATATTTCAAGAGGAAAAGTAATAAATAGGATACGTATCATCGACTACCCCTATCCAAACCTAGCCATCTAGTCGTTACATTATTCAAGATAGGATACGGGAAATTTGACCGTCCTACATCCTATTCGTCAGAGCTGTTGAGATTGCTGTATATCCTAGTAATTATGGCATTCAACGATTCTGGAACTTCGGCCCAGTAGTGTTATGGGCAGGTCCAAGCAACCTATTGCCGTGATATTTCCCTAGCGGGTATGGAAGGCTACAAACCTATGAGACCTGGCGTGGAGGCGGGCCGAAACCTGGGGAAGACGGGGATGCTCCCGCAAGTTCGTGGGGCCACTAGGTCATGAGCATCTCTGTTGCAGATTCCCCAAAGTATAAATGTTATCGCTAAACAACATGTTCGTGATTTGCGATAGGCGTACGAACCCCGAGCTTGCGCCTTGAATATGATGCTGAGGCTGCATCAACCGAGCTTTTGCGGTGAAGGTGAAATTCGCTCTTGTATGACCAGCACGAGGCACTGTGTCGTTTTGTTGTAGTTCCTGCGCCCAGATCTTTGATACTCCTTCTGGTCGAAATTCGCTATGCATTGGTATACGACACCATCCATATCAATTGTATCTATCCTGCTGTTCTTGTTAGTCGTGTGCCCTTATTCATCGCTGGCTCGCATTCCTAATCGTAATTCTTATGCATCGTCCACTCAGCTAGATAGCAGATACTTCCATGCATCAGCCCATACAGCCTACTCATCGCACCAACTCCGGCCCCGAGTTTTGGACCTTACCCTGGTCCACTTTAACCACATCGAAACCATCGTTCCAATAGTCAACGCAGCTCAAATACTGGCATACTTTTACTCTCAGATATACCTTGGGGCTGAAGGACCTTGGGCCGCCAACAGTCAACGGATATGGGTCCGAATGACTCTTGGGAGTCTTCAGCTACTCATGTCAGCCTCAGAAGGCCATACAGTGCCATGGGGTTTTGTGAGATGGTGGGCGCTGGCAATGTTGCAAGTAGTCGACAAAGGATATACCGGCACCTATGATGCGTACTTTGTCACGCCCGAAGGCGATGCGAAAGTCATAGTCAGTCTCACATTGCGGACGATCGGTGCGTTGACTTCGGTAGCTGGGGTTGGCATAGCTGGAAATGGCGATGCCGACGGAGGGGGGATCGCAAGTGGTGGGCAAACCTTGAATCCGAATGCGCGGCCTTTCCATCCTCCTTGACAACTACCACGTGGAAGAATTAATGAAATAATGGCAAAGCGACCGTGGTGTAGTTAATGGCAGTATAACGTGGTCAAATGGATCAATTGAAGGGCGAAACCTGCCCTGCACGTGCGTCGACCATGCAACGCGTGGTGAATGTTACGCCTGTCAACACTATAGCCCATACCCCATTTCCTACTCATACATATCCTGCGACCCGTTGTCAGAATGGCAATCTCATGGAGACAGTAGTGAGTCTCACCCTTTCTGGCACCCTGGAAGAAGAACCTGACAATGAACACCTGAAGTCCAGCCATACAAACCATGAGCCCACTCTCGACAACGCTGAAGTTGAATATCCTAGTCTCCGTGCTCTTTACGGTGCTGAAATTGCGGTTCTCGCGTGTCCGGAAGTACTTTTGATTCCGAGTTATGGTAGACAGGTCGCGAGAGACCTTCATGATAGATTCTTCGAGAGCAGAGGTCTGTTCAGGGGAAGTGCCCTGCTTTGACGGTAGGAGGGCGGACGGAGACTCATTTTCAACCTGAGGGGAGATACGAAGCGTCAGTGGACATAACATCAAGTAGAAGTATCCGCCCTCTTCAAGCAGCATGAGGGATCGAATGCCCGTTTGGCGGCAACGAATAGCACTGTGGAAAAGGGGCAGCATACCGCTATTTCAAAGTCTACCATCTTCTCCGCGAAAGTGCTCATCTCGTTATTGAAGCAGAACCTATACTCTCCAGTCTCTTTCGCTGTGAACACCGAATCCACTTGTCGCTCCTTCGCATTACCCATGATAACTTTTTCATTGGGCCCTGTAACATCGTATTCGACATCGAAGGAGCCGCCAGATTGTACCTGGATGTGCAGGACGCGATCAGCTCCAGCTTTAACTTTCTCGGGATTCCCAGGACACTGCTGCGGATGGACGTGGACTGAGATATAGCCTTACGGCGAAATAGAACGCAATTTTCGCGCCTTCCTGCTTGACGTCGGTGAAGAAGCAAGCCTTCTCATTGGGTGTGAGCTTATAGGTGAGGGCGGTGGCGGAGATACCGGAGTATAGGCAGGTAAAGAAGCCAAGCAGGGTCAATGCCAATCGGAGCATGTTGCGTGTTTGGGCGTGAGATATGCCCAGCTTTGACCGATGCTCTTACTCCGTGAAGATGTGGTAAGTAAAACCAGGATAGGCCGCGAGGTCATGAAGTTAAAGTCTTGGCGCTTAGAAGAGTTCACCTAGTAACCGTCCACACTTAGTAATCGTCCGGCCTTATAGGGCTGAACCCCTATAAGCGTACCCTAGAATATTATAAATATAGTCTATAACGTCTATTTTATACTATAAATCTATAAAGCGACTGTTTCTAAGCTATTTAAATTATCCTTTACGAGGTTTTTTTATTCGCATGCCTCGTCCTAATTAGCTGATTCCTCTAATCACGTGTCCTTCCTGTCCTTCCTGTCCTTACTGGCTATTTTGCCCTCGTAGGCCCCGTTCTAACTCCGCCGTAGTTATTCTAATAGGTAACCTAATAATAAGTCTTTTTAGTCGCTTAGTCGTCATGCGGGCGATGGTATAGTCCCCTTTACTTGGTATTTCTTCCTATATCGCCGTCGTCGGGGGTGCTCTGGTTCTATATAGGATCGCTGTTACGGACGTGGCTATAAGGGACCTAAAAGGGGTGACGACTACTAGCCTAATTACCGGGGGTAATGGCTTCTTCCTAGGAGTAGGACGTGATTTAGGACCGGGTTTTTCCTTCGGTTTAAAGATTTCTGGACCGAGTCTATTCAGGGTAGTAATAATAGCTTTCCACGCTTTATTAGCCTAATTAGTCTATTATTCTATAAGTACCGCTTCGTTTATAAATCTAGTAGCCTTATAGTTCCCCTTTAGACGATTAGATTTCTATTACTTCCGTCTATTAAGTTCTATAAGTTCTATATTAGTAACGCCCTAGATTATAGACTTAGCTATTACTTAAATAGCCGCTTTACCTACTTTTTATAGAATATTTAATAGATCAGGTTATTACGTCTTAACTCCGGTCTACGTAATATACTATAGGATTTATTAAATATATAGAGTATTAGCTAGTATTAATACGAGGTAAAATTTCCCGTTAAGGCTAATTAAGGTAATTATTACCTTAGGAGGTATAGTAGGGCGGATCTTAATATTATACTATTAAGGTAGCTGAGTTATAGGAAAATATTATAGAATTAATTCAGGCCTGAATAGTAATAGTCCTATTATAGCCTAGGCCTTCTTTATATTAACTACTATTATCGCTTCTTACCGGGCCTATTAATAGATATCTAAGAAGTCTACCTTATTAATATAATAGCTTGCCCCTAGACGTATAACTCGCTAGACGTAGGATTTATAAGCTGTCGCTAAGGGAGAAAAAATACTAACGTCTAATAGCTGAAGTAGATGTGTTATATATAGCGGTAAGTAAAGAAGAATAATCTTATAGTCTATATAGTACTAAATCGCTACAGTCGTAATATAAGAAGTATAGCTATTAACTAGTAGTATTTAATATTCTCCTTTTTAGTACGCTTATATCTCTTAATTAAATCCCCTCTAAAGCTATTTAAACCCGATCGTATTATTAGTCTAACTATTCTCGCTAATATAAATTTCGCCTGATTTAAGAGCTTCTTTCTAAGATTTCTGGATTAATTTGCCTTTAAAAATAATCTAGGGGGGTAGAGATCTACTATCTATTAAGACGCACTTAATAAGTAATACCTATTCACGATTCCTATATTATATTATATAAGCCTTCTTTTTATTATACTTAGGTATTATAACTTTAAGCTTGGCGATTACCCCTTATATAAAACCTTTCTTATCTATATTATAGATATCCCTCTTATCTACCTCGTACTCTATCTTAATACGTAGGTAGAGATTAAACTAGCCTAATAGTACCTTAAGATCCTATACTATAACACGTTCCTTGTCGAGTAGCGGAATATAAGCTATCTTTACCTCCGGGTGTCGTAATATAAATTTCTAGGGCTAGTTCAGTCTAATTAGGGTTTTATTATCCTTTATAAGAAGGATTTCGTTCGTTATAAAGCGTATTTACTCTATCCTTAGTAGCTAACCCTATATATAAAGACGGAGAACCTAGGCTAGAAGTACTACTTCTTCTCTAGGAGTAATTCGCTGTTAGCCTTTATAAGTATTAGATATTAGTTTATAGCCCCTAATCCTATTAGCGAGTATACTCTTTAATATACTATATTACTTAGCTGCCTTTATAATTAATAGGATTCTATTACTATATCCCCTAGCCTCGATCTAAGCCGTATAGGCTAGTTCTATACGATCTTCCCTACCTAGTTCGGTCTCATATAATAGAGGAATGGACGGTAGCGGTACGTTTAACATACTAAATAAATTTATAGACAGCGATTTTATAGAATTCAGGTCATAAGAAGTTATAAATAATAAAATCTGAAGCTCTAGGGTAGCCTTATAGGGTACTAACCCTATAAGGCCGGACGATTACTAAGTGTGGACGGTTACTAGGTGAACTCTTCTATATAACTCGCTAGCGCTAATATCCGTGTTACTTAAGGTATAGTATACACTTAACTATTTTCTACTTTGCTCAGATACTTTACATATTCAGTCCGTTGGGTTTCGATCTATCCAATCATACCTCTACAACGATCTAGCGGTCTTTCTGCTCTTGGACCGTATCATAATGCACAGGGAAAGAATGCTACGTGTGCCACTCCATCTTCGGTTCAATATGGTAAGTTATTCACGACTCGCTTCGTGCTCGAGCTATTGAGGAGTCTAGTAATCCGATATGGTAGACACTGTGAATGAGAGACATGCACCCAGAAATGAATAAACCCCTTCATGATGTTTCCTATGCTATGGCGGTCTCATTGCTTTATTATCAAGAGTCATCAGCATCATAGCCTAGACACACTTCTGGTGCTCACTTACTCTTGGCTCGAAGATAAAAGAGGCGATGCTATTCCCTTTCGCAGCTCTAACCAGCCGTACCCTCGGTCTCCTAGGGTGTACCAAGAAAACATGTCAGCATAGACACGTTAGTGCCCACATAGCCAGCTGTCATGCTTTCAGAATGCCCATGATGCGTGATAATTCACTCACCGATCTGCTTGGACACTCCAGTCTTCCCTGATCTGACACAGACTGATAATCTATTAGCATACGGTCTATAAGAATCATACATATACGCTCTTCTCCAGAATGGTAGCCTTCTCGGGACTCTTCTGATAGAAGTACGTCCTAGACAAGAGACGAGGACTTAGATGATGGGAATTACTTACTAGCATCTACGGCCACCGCAGCAGCCCAGAGATCGAGCCATCGCATCGTCTCCTTATGCGCGGGTGGCCTGACCGCAAGATGTAATTGGCAATCTGCTTTTGCTACCACTCCCAAAGTTGTCGTCAGTCGACATCAACGATGTTTCACCTACTCGATCAAGTCGGAGCTGCACGACTCACGGGCGACGAAGACCCAGGGAACTGCCCATTCCACCCCTCGCCCTCCGGCAGTACCAAACACTACAGGTATTGTGGTTGTTGGCAGCAGCGCTAGGGTGTCATGACACACTGATTGAGGGTCTGGTGTATCCCACCCGCGGCCACACGTGACTACAGGTTCGTATTTGCGGACTACAACAACGAGATTCTTGTTCTGGCCTAATGAGACAATGGCGCCAAATGCATCAGCTTATACCCGAATCCGCTTCAAATGGGTTTGATTGGTCGCCCACCCGGAATGGATCATCCTTCGCTGAATGAATGACACTGTTCGTAGAGCCACGTACCGATTCGGCCAACATATCCACCTTCGCTCGGCACTCTTGGGGCATCTATGCACCATTTCATAACCTTCCCTGCCGCATTCCTGATCTCATGAAAAGACGCTGAATCACCATTGTGATGTGCATCATGCACAACATCAACAACGCATTTGCCATCATCTGTGTCCAATTGTATGCTAGGTCAGTAAACTCTGTGATCGCAAGCAAGCTGAACTGACCCTGCAGGAAGTTTCAAAATACGTACCGCTACTCCAACGATAAGGGAGTAATACATCAAAATCTTGGGTACTGCCCCTTTGGGCCCAGCGAAGTTGTTTGTCGTCCCAGCCCATATTTCGCCAGGCATCGAAGCAGCTACCGCGGTCAAGGTTGATACCATAATCAATACTGTCACATTGAGAGATTGCACTGGCTCCCAGGCTTGAAGACTCGGTACTGTTCACATGTGGAAGCGAATTGTTTTTTGGAAATAAGGCCTCAAGCATCGACGTATCAGATCCGCTCCCCTTTGATGAGTACTGGGTGGACCTCGCAAACGAAGAGACAATGAGCTGCACCAGCCAAATAACTAGGTACATCTTTCGAAGCTCGGAGGAGACCATATTACGATGGAACACAAAGGAGATATGATCCGTCCCATGGTCATTACAACAAATATGAATTACATACCCTTTTGAGGGAAATTAGGATGCGCTTGCAGCTCCAGGCCAAGGGCTACAAACTAAGGTAGCGCTTGGACTGCCACCTTCAAGGCAGCTATATGCGCTCCACCACGCAGAGGTAGTCCCGAAGCCTAGAAGCTCGGCACAACTGACCAAAGGACTTCCGAGCCATGACGCACGGCCATGTGTAAGCTGATTAGGGCGCAAATCCGCACTCTCTTATACGCATGCTCTGATTCTGCAAGAGAGCCTTCAAATTCTTCTCTAGATGCGCTAATCTTTATTGTCCTCGATAGATTGATAAGCTATGCACTCTATATTATATGTACATGCGGAGATATATATAATCAAGTTATTACCTTGCCTCATCTTTATCCATTCGCCTTTCGCTGCATATTTCCTGGTGCTTTCGGGGATTGCATGGACGGCGTCGACACTCATTCAGCATCTGATCTCAACTTTTGTCAGCTCAAAGGTCATCATAACAAAGGTCCTCATCATCCCTATCTATCATAAAGTCAGACTCAAGTTCCTTCCAAGCGTACAAGTCAAGTGATGGGGAAGTTCAGTATCATCAGCCCAGATTCCCTAAGTCATCCTCTTATTAGAGGTTACCAAAACGCCATAATTGTTTAAGTGCTTTTATCAAGGCAAAGTAATTCAAACCTACTGTAGCTCACCATCGGCGATATCGAAAGCCTGTATAATCACGAAAATGAAATACTTGCGGTAATCGGGATACCATGCTAGCCACAAAAGCAAAGAGTGAAAAACCGATTCTGGAATTCTTCTCTCCAATCGAATCTATAGTGTTATCAGCAATCGTCCAGATTAATCGGCACAATCTAACACGAGAAGAGTACTCCGCACGCTCAGTCGAAGCGAGGGCGTATGTATACTTATATAGCATTTATCAGAAGTACTGTTTGGACAAGATATTTCCAACATGAAAATATCAGCTGATTCCTCACCTACGCCAACGATTCTGCACGGTTGAGGCTCTTGAGTAGGATGCTAAGACTAGAGCTCACCAGCCCTCTATGGAAGAGCTCTCGTGCCAAATTTGGATGCAGAGGTTGAAAGTCATGTCATTTCCTCTCTTCATCAAGACTGAACCTGCGTTTGGTTAGGAATCATCATTCACTACATCTGCACCGAGATCGAGGATCATCAGCCGACAGGAGACTGTGCCGAAACAAGATGGAGGGTTTTGGTGTCATACAAGTCATCAGCGGAGCTGGATATTGAGCTGGCGGGAGATATCGTGCTATGAGTTGCATTACACTTCGTATGGAAAGCTCGTGCGACATCTAAACCGTGTGTTGGTGTTACAGTACTCAGAACATGGAGAGTCTCTCGTCGACGCCAAAGATCTCCACTTCCCCAATTTCTACACAACATCACCAAAGTACCCGAAATTCCACAGCCCTCCACAATCCCAATGAAAACCCATGAACGGATACGCGAAGTTAGGATAGCGTACGCAGTACCATTGAGTGCACATCAAGACCAACAGAGTCCAAGTCTAAAGGCAAAAAAGGCAACGAGTATCGAAACCTCTTACGCACGTGGAAGCACTGATGATGCATCATGAATAGATAGATGGATGGATAGATAGATAGATAGCGCCGCCGAAACCGGATGCCGAAGCGGTGTATTCTATCTTTAGATTATCCGAGCTTGAATCTTGGAATGGTTAGATATGGGGTTTGTGTAACCTATGGGGTTGATTCCGAAGGAGGGTAATCGCGATATAAAGAGCGAAGAGGGTAGTGCGGGTGACCATTGGGGAATGATACATGAGGCGCGTGGCCGTTGCCAATAGACTAGACACCAGAGGAAGGTTTGGAGGCTGGATGTTGGAAGGCCGGAAGGCTGAAAAGGAAGTTTGATAGAAGGAGGGAGTTGGGGCATTGGATCGGGTTGACTGGTCCTAGTTAGCAACTCGATTCTCGAAATAGGGCAACGCATATGGGTTATGTGGTACGAGGACTGATATAGCAAGAAAGCCAAGGCAAAATTATGAGACTTACTTAGAATAGCTTTGGGTACGTACTACCTTACCTGCCTCATCTGCGAAATCTGTCTACGACGTTCTCCAAGTATATTCTCCATAGCTACCATAGATTCATTCCATCACTGATATTCGACTTTCAAGTGTTGCAAGATTCGCAAAGTCTGGTATACTTTCAACCACATCCATCACTATGCAACTTACCCTCACCACCATCCTGGCAGCCTTGAGTGCAGGCGCTCATGTCTTACCCGCTCAAACCACCGATGGGACCGCGAATATGACCAACGTGAGGAACGGCCTCCCCTACAGCAACTTCGACCCCTACATTCACACCCTACCCTACAATACCTCCGCATCCGCCAACCACAAGTTAAACAACTCAGACGACTACACCTACCACTCCCACCACACTTTCAACAAAACCTCCTCCTCCACCTCCACCTCCACCTCCCACAATAACGAAAACACCACAACCCTCCACCCCCGAGCCCCTAAAGGCCACAAGCTCGACGCCGACATCGCATCCTACACCGACGCCTCCTGCACCATCACCGCCTCCCCAAAAGTCTACCTAGCCTTAGACGCCTGCGTCAAGTTTTCGCCGCTGCTAGGTACGAATATCGGTATCAATTGGGGTGGCTCGCCGCTTGTGGTCATGACGAAGTTGCAGACGTTTACCGATGATGATTGCCGGGTTTATGGGCCGAAGGTTGTGAGCCCGGGGAGTTTGGGGATGAGTGTGAAGGGGGCGGGGTCTTGTAAGGCGTATAGCGAGTTTTTGAAGGTGGGGGCGGAGTGGAAGAGTGTTTGGATGACGGCGTGAGGGGAGGGGGAGGTTGGGGAATGGTGGAGTCGGTGGTGTTTGGTTTTCTTGGAGGATTTGGTTGCGAGGATTGTTGTTTGTGCTGAGTTTTTATCTAGATGATATGCGACGGCGGTCTTTGTTTTGGTGCGGTCCTGGAGACACTTTTCTTCAAGTTTCTCTCGGTTGGTTCTCGGATGGTGTTGTACCATGTTATAGCTAGTTCTTCAATTGCGGCATTCGATTCAGGTATGAAACTCAGATCAATGAATGTACATCAGCGTGGGTTGATACAATAGTAAAGATGATGTAAGCCCCAGGGAATAGTACGTTCTTCGGCTAATTTGTTTCCCTGATGAAGCATAGACTTCCGCTCCGATCTGTCAACTGCATATATCATCCACTTCGTTGCCAAATTCACAGTCAATTGCGGCTCGCTCCATTTTGATGTAAGCTCGAGCCCATTTTAGATGCTTGGGAATTGGTAATCATGTCTTCTTCAGTCGCTGCTGAGTTGAATCGGGAGACTGCGTACGAGGTGTCAAGTATAGTATAGTCATACTCACTGTTGATGATGATTTCCGGGTGCAAAAGCATGACCATTGCGTACCATACAAGCCTCATTGCATATGACCATCAGAGATATCCAGAATAACGCCTAGGCTCAAACTCCGCAGGTCAATGAAATATTGGGAAGTCGTGTCGCAATGAATGATGGGATGCGGAGTGTTGTTCCTTGATTTAGCTGAATCTAAGCCACGGTCATGCATCCTCGACTCGTGCCGGTGGAGAGTTTTGATCACCGAATGTGCCTGCCTGTAGGTTTCTCAGTCTCCCTTGGCCTCGGAGTACCACGCTCAGCGCACATCTGCTCCCCGAGACTCTTTTGGAACGAACACATTTCAGACTCGTAGTCCTTGGTCCATTGACCTCTGATACCATGGAGTCTAAAGTCAAGCATCTTCACACCTCGAACCTGCAGCATCGGCTTTACCCAGACCTCATCGAGTGATAATGGCAGCTTAGACGCCAAACTCAAGCGCAGAGTGAGGTGTTCTAGGCCCGTCATTCCTGTAGCAATCTCATCCCATAAGCGATTCCAACATGAAGAAAATTGCAGGTCACCGTCAAGAATTTCCACATACGAAAGCTGCAGGTCAGTAATGGATGCTAGCCGCCATGGACGAATCGACGCGCAAAAGTACAAGAAAGCCTCAATCTGCCGCGTTTGCCCATATAAGGCAAAGGTGTTAGTGGTATAGAGTAACCCAATAGCCTCTATGTAGATAGCATGGCACGTCTTGAGCAAAGCCATCTTACCATTCCCGCTCTTATCGAACTCGTCATGGCGATGATGATGAAATTGGGATATTTGGGAACAGCGAGTGTGACCCAACCTATTGGGCAAGTACTCTGAGTTGTCGATATGGATAATCTGATGTCCCAGGACGTAGACATATATCATGTGTCGAATTTCGTATGGTAATTTGCCTAGATCTCCCATACCAGAGTCAGGTCGATTGACGGACAGCGCTCTGCGTCTTTCGGGGAGAGGCTTAGGAATCAGAGCCCTGCTGGTTTTCCATTTTCTCCAACGGCGCTTGACATGCAGCCCCCACATTATGGTAAGGCCCAGGAGAAGAGAAGGAGATCATCCCAGTATAGTTAATGATCCACTTATGGTGGTCATTCGTGACTTGGACCACGTATACTTCATTCACGCGTTGAAATTGTATGATAATAATAGCACCGAAACCACAGATCTAACCCTGACTAGTCACAGCGGTCGTATTCTTTCGAACCGGTATGAGGGCTAGGCATTGCTATAAGGCCTCGGATGCAAGTCGGTTTCCACGTCTATGAAGAATCGAATTCCAGCCAAATCCTTCAGGGGTGTCAGATTTGTTCTGATCTACTGATTATAATGAAGGTCTGGATGATTGGTGCGTCTTAGATTGTGGGGTCAACCTCACAGATCGAAGGTTCGAGAGAGCAAGGGAGATACAACATTATAGGGAGATACAACATTATAGGGAGATACATGCACGTCAGATTTTAGTTAGCCAGGTCTTGGCAGGCTAGGCCTAATGGACTCAATATTCGCCTCCCCCATATCTTGGCGGATCAGAATCCAGTAACTATCCAACCTATAAGTCCTGATGCCTTCGCAATATGTAGCTTATACCATGCAATAGTGAATGTTAAAGATTTTTACACAGCCGGCATCGAACAGCATTGCGTATGGGGATCAAGTAAGTGCCACTCAGATTAAGATAAGAATTGAGCAAAAGGCAGAGTGAAAGTCCGGCATTGATCCCGATATACAAACAAAACACTCATGGTCTCATTTGATAACCCAGCCGTTCCTAACATCCGAGCACGGAAATGCTCTTCCAGCCACAATATCGTACACGCAACCATCCTGACTCCCAATCAGATCGAAGCCCACATACCCAATACCCACTTCGCCCCACTTTCCATCATTAATCTGAAACACAATCGTCGTCTGGTAATGGATAAACGCACTCGCCATCTCCGCCAACCCATTCATCGCCGAATGCAGGATCCCGTACGTCATCTTACCCACTGAATTCTGCACATAGATCTCGACATTCGAACCTGGCGGAGATACGGTCCAATTACCGCCTGCGATGGGACCGTCTTTGTTCAATTGCAAGTAGATTGATACGGTGGTAATTGCGGACGATAGGGCGCCGTTGACGTCGTACTTTTGGGCGCTGGGGGGACCGGGTGTCATCATGCCGATGCTGAAGAAGGTGTAGGTTGTGGTGTTGGGCGTGCACCAGAGATATTCCATCCAGTCGTCTTTGGAGCCGGATTTATCGGGTATGGTGAGTGCTGTGGGGGGATGTAGGGAAGGGCTGAGGAGTTTCCCCGCGACGACCGAAGGGGCGTTGCCGCATTTCAGGTTGTAGGCATTGTCTCGTTGGGTGAGATATTGTGTATGAGATGGGGGGGTTTGAAGGGGAGTAGCGTAGGAAGGAATTGTAAGGAGTGATATGGCCGGTAAAAGGAGCGTGAATTGTATGATCATAGCGAATGTAAAGTGGGTCCGCAGACTGGACCTCTATTGTTTATTTGCCAATGAAGGAATGAAAAAATCCATTGTGGGGAATTCTGTGGAGGAGATGATAGTCTGGGTACGTTCCTTTGCGGCAATACTGTGAAAGTACGCGAACAAAGACAGCTGTCACTCGCTACTACAGTCGCAAGAGTCTCATGGCATGCTTTACCTGCCGCTCTCGATACCCGCTATGTACCTGACTTTCCGCTGGGTTTCATTGAGATTTTGGAACATAACACGAAACATAATGACGTGCAACCGCAGAAAGACAAGACATTTGGCATCTTACCAGCATTCTGATGGGGGCCAACTCCTGAGCTGCGTGATTGAGCTGTGAGGGGCAAATCAATACTCAAATTCTGCTTTAGATAGGTGGGAGTATATTGGGACAAAGCGACTCATTGAATCAAATATCAATGGAGAATACATTGGTGTGGCGGTGATTGGCCACATCTCATGAAAGTGCCCTATCAAGCAAATTGTCTGAAACGACAACCACCATGAGACAAATGATCCTAGTTTGATATATGATTTTCGAGCTCTCAAGCTTTGTGTGAAAGTCGAGATCTCAAAGACTGCCAAACTTCTTACACCTCGCGTTCAGGCGACGCGGTCAATTGATTGCATCCGAGCAGTGTCAGTCCCTCTCACCTGATGGCCGTGTATCGCGTGCAACGCTTTGCCGTACTTACTTAAGAGCAGTACACTTGCAAGGTGTACCTTTGTATGTGAAAGATTTGAGCCAGCCTCCTCCTGAAAGGCTGTATTCTAACCCGATTAGGTCTAGCTCAGTAATACATCCCCGGCGAACGACCGTTCGTCCTATGTGGCATTTACTCTTACTAGAGAAATGACACTGCTAGAACTCCCTTCCGAACTGCTAACGCTGATAGCTGGACACCTTGGCGCTTATCTTCGTAGCTCAGTCGAGTATTTACTACTCTCGAGGAAATGGTATCGAGCAGCACTGCCGGCCTTTCTCTTCTGCCTCCCACTCTCAACAATATACCTCTCGTCTAACGACCTTCTGCGATGGCCCCCTCCGCACACCCCTCTGAGCGATCTCATCGCAAATCAGGTTGAGCGTCTCTCCATCCGCCTGATCGGACACCCGTCGCGACACCGTGCAGTGTATCCGTGGAACACAGGTGGGAATGGTGATGAAGATACCAGTGATGACGAGGTTCCCGAAGACGCGATGTCCCGGGAATACTGGATGCACGATGGTCCAGCGGTTGCACGTAATCTACAGGCTGGTATGAAGAGCGATGTGTGGCGTACAGAGGAACAACAGCTTCGCTCGTGGAGTCGTAATGTCAACGAAAAGCTGGTATTGCTAGCAGTTACACTGCCAAAATTTCAGAATTTGAGGGATCTAAATTTTGAAGCATCGAGCGAATCCGATGGTAGACGAGGCCCGTTATGGGACTATCTCTTTGCCTCTACAGTGGAAAAGTTTATATATGCTGTACCGAAAGGTCTGAAAAGCCTAACACTGGACATTTGTGCTCCTACAGTGACGGTGTCGGAATACGATCAGACACCTGCACACCTGTGTTCGCTCATTGCTTGTCGACTCCAAGACTTCAAGCACGTCAGGCTTAGAATGCGTCACATTTGCCCTGATGTCTTCGATCGCTCTAATAATACAGTTGACCAGCCCTCAAATTTAGTGTCCCTGGTAATTCGCCTCAGCCTACCCTGCTTTGCCGAAGCCAGCTGGGACAAGCATAACGGCTACATCAACGACAACGCCCTACGTTGTCCGTCGGTCAGTGAAAAGCTATTACCGTTACAAGTACCAATGATCTCAGGAGGCATTACGTATGCAAAGGTCATGAAACTAGAGTTGATGCGAGTTTCATATGGCACCTCACACCGTGAAGGTATTACTCTCAACATCGCAGACTGTCTGACAGAGAAAATCTTGTATGGGCCACTGATGTTGTATTCGTACCAGGACACGGGACGCCAATGGAACTCGTGGGAGGATAATAATGAGGGCTTGACTGGTTTTTAGTCTGTGCTACCAAAGACGCACCGGGCTTTTCATTGAGTCTTGGAACACAGGTGCAGCTTCCGAACTGCTAAAGGAGAGTATTCCGTCTCAGACGCGCATTGTAATGATAAGCATCATTCAAAGTGATGATATCGGACACTACAATTATTCATGCCCCGTCAATCGTTTGCATTGGCTGGAAACCGACAATGTCGAATGCATCGAGACTCATCAAGATCTTTATCATCGTGAACCTTGAGGGTGGCGTCATACGCACTTTCTAATCAAGGCAGAGAGTATCACAGATGTTCAAACACCCTACAAATTTCGCTCGTATTCGAGGATCCGCTTCCTATTCCACTTTAATCGTCGTACTCAAGCAAGCGATGCCAAGGCATAGTTAGCTCAAACCAAATGAAGATGATGCAATAAGTGCAAAAGTGTTTCTCACATCTTAGTGGGTGGGGGTTTATAGCAAAAAGGAGCGCAGCATCGCCATCGATTGGTGGTATTCGTCATGTGTATGCTTGGCAGCACCGACATGGATCCCGCAACAGCTAGGCTTTTGTAAAGTGGCCTCAAAGCATCGGAATCACCATTAGCTAACCACAATAGACCACTCAGTGCCCCTCGATCATTACAGAACCCTCGATTCAAAGAGTGAGGCAACGGGACCGCACAAGGCCGAAGGACCGAAAATCTCCGGAAGAGTACAAGGGAGACTGAGCTGGCAATAGACATGGATCAAGTACGAGACCCAGATGGCACAACGCTACGGGAGTCCGTATCTCAAGTATGAGAGAGACGACCGAGCATCGACTGTGCTAGGAGTGGCAATTTGATGAGGAATGGCACTATCAGGATAAAACACTATCCCCAATCCTTCAATGAATTGATCTGTGATACTGAAGTCCAAGAGGTACAGAAACCAAGATCGAGCGTCAAGCATCGCAACAAAATTGTTTGCATCAACGCTCCAACATCTGGAGAGGGGACAGGGACTGTTTTGAAAGTGCAAAAAGCAGCAGTGGTAAACTTCTAGGCTGCAAAAACGAGGCGAGCGTCTCTGTTTCTGCAAGCTGGAGATCTTCTATCGCAGGCGCAGCAGCTAGGTCCTAGATGCTCGCTCAACAGTTTCATCGCTTACAGATTGAGCATATCTAGAAAGATCATATCCCGTCAGAATACAACATCCATCATCTGCAGTATTTGTCTTTCTCTCCTGATAATAACCTCCACAACTTCAGCCGAGGAAAGATACAATGACACTCGATCACTCGGACGCTCTCAAAAACCTTGGCACCAGCAACGAAGCTCCCGATCGTCATGCTAGTCATCTAACCCAGGACCAAAGTCGATAGCTCCTTTTTGATATCACCCCCCATAACGCTATCCCGCAGCTTTCCCTTCCAGTCGAGGTCTATAATAGGCCCTGGAATAGACGGATTGAGAGGTTCAAAGCACAATAACCAAACGCTGAGCGAGCTTGAGTAGAAGGTCAGCGATGAGCATACACGGATTCTGGCTATGAAATCGAACACGTGCATTATTTCCTGCAGGACTTCAAATCACATTATGGAGCTCAGGTGGATGACGTTATGGCTGATCGGATCTTGGTAAGAAACGTGGTGAGCATTGAAGGGTTTGAGCGGTCAGAGAAGTTGTATGATGGCCTTTGTTCCATGTAATAAGGATATTCCCCAAATGCCCTTTTCCTCTAAAGTCTTCACTTTTTACTCATTCAATATCAAGCAACGTTTATTCGCTGGATCACCATAGATTGTTGTCACCATCGCGACTCATACGATTCCCTTGTCGGGCTACGGCAAATGCGAATAAAAGGAGAGGAAATCATAATACGATCACATAGTCTTGTCGCGAGTAATTTGGCTGCACAGCAAACGAAGAAGGAATGATCTCTCCCTGCCCCTACTAAAACTCAAATCTTCATTGCGTGGCAGGAATATTCCGTGTAGCTATTTAATACTACTTAAGAGTAAGGATATAAGCTAAGATAATTCTACTATTCTTGTATACAAGTACTTATATTTATAATAGCTAGTTTAAAACACTATTAATATACCTTAGGCTTCTTAAAGTATTATATAAATAGTTATAATCGTTTTATCTTATCACTTATTATTTATATCATACTACTACTTGTTCTATTGAAATTCGCTTGTAATTTAAGCCGCTTTAGATTAGTAATTACAAAGCAATCTTTAGGACGAGGGTCGGTCTAAAAAGTCGTGTCCGGTGTCCTCTCCAAAATTGCTACTAATA